>Ga0105240_10006035_pt1 | contig 17912 bp, 17 predicted proteins | sample KBSC54metaG_FD_80426 | JGI IMG/M metagenome (GOLD analysis project Ga0105240, IMG submission 80426) | Corn rhizosphere microbial communities from Kellogg Biological Station, Michigan, USA - KBS C5-4 metaG | ecosystem: Host-associated > Plants > Roots > Rhizosphere > Soil | place: Michigan, USA...
ACGACCGCAAAGGGAGATTGCAAACATTCTTGGCAATCCCGGATTCTATTCGGCGGGTTGCTGCGGCAACACGCGAAACGTGAAGTGAACCTCTAAGCGCTCGGAATCCCCCGCCTCCGGCGCCTTCCGCAACGGCCGGGCCAACTCGTTTACCGCTTCCACGAAGTGACGAACCTCGGCAGCTGTGGCCCACATGCGGGAGTTCCCGATCCACTGTGAGTCCTGCCATTCCAAGGGCAGGTCGTACCGAACTTCCATCCAGCGCCGCAGCGCGTTCTCGTCGCGTTCGACAAAGATGCTCTCGATCTGCGAGTGGGCAGCTTGCAGCTCCGCGCGCTGGGTGTCGGACGCATCCTCAGGGACGGAGTTCGGAATCAACAGACGCTCCGGTGAGCGCTGCCACCACCGCTCGCGCGCGTTCCGCTGCTCCGCCTCCTCCACCATCCCTGCCCGGTGCAGCGCACGGAGGTGGTAGCTCGTCGCGCCGCTCGACTCGCCGAGCTTCCGTGCAAGCTGCGACGCCGTCGCCGGACCTTCGGAGTGGAGGACCTCCAACAGCTGCAACCGCAAAGGGTGCGCGAGAGCGCGCAGCTGCGCAGCATCCATCGGACGCACGGAAAGCGTCTCGGCCATTCCAGAAGCCTAAGCGAGTTCCGGATGAAGCACTAGCGGGTGAGTGACTCTTCGTCCTCGGCGATCGTCTCGCGGATCTTCTCGAGCGAGCGCCTGATCAGCCGTGAGACGTGCATCTGCGAGATGCCGACCTGCTGCGCGATCTGCGACTGCGTCAGGCCTTCGAAGAAGCGAAGCTGGAGGATCGTCCGCTCGCGGTCGTCGAGCACCTTGAAACCGGGAGCCAGCACCGCACGGTCTTCCGAGACCTCGTACTGGTGCTCCTCGGTGCCGAGCGACTCGAGCGGGTCGAGATCGTCGTCGTCGCCTCCCCCACCCCCGACGGAGAGCGAAAGCGACGTGTACGCGCGGCCCGACTCGAGCGCTTCGAGCACTGCCTCTTCCTCGACGCCGGCGGCTTTCGCGAGCTCCGGGATCGTCGGTGAGCGCGCAAGCTGAACCGTGAGCTGCTCGACGAGCCGCGATAGCTGCACGTTGAGCTCCTGCAGGCCGCGCGGCACGCGCACCGACCAGCCCTTGTCGCGGAAGTGCCGCTTGATCTCGCCGATGATGTTCGGCGTTGCGTAGGTCGTAAGCTCGACGCCGCGGTCGAGGTCGAAGCGGTCGATCGCCTTGATCAGCCCGATGGCTCCGATCTGGACGAGATCCTCGAGCTGCTCGCCGCGGTACGAGTAACGCCGCGCGAGAGAGCGCACGAGCGACATGTACTGCTCGATCAGCTGCTCCCGCGCCTGCAGGTCGCCGTCCTCGTGGTAGCGCCGGAGGAGGATCTTGTCGTCGATCCGTGTCATGGCGCTCCTGCGGTGCTTGCGATGCGCTTCGTCAGCTCGACCCAGGCGGCACCGTCACGCTGCTGGATCTCATGCGTGTCGCACACGGTGGCGAGGACGAGATGGACGTCGAGACCGCCGTCCGAGCCGTCGTCGCGTAGCGCCTCGAGCGGGAAGGGCCCGAGTGACGCGTGCAACGTCCCGTCCCCGGTGGAGAGCGAGACGACGAGCTCGTCCACGTCGTCGCGCAGGGCGAGCAGCGCCTCGATACCGACCTGCAGATCGTCGAGTTCGTCGTAGGTCACGTCGAGCCGTGCCGCAAGCCCGCCCGTGACGAGGTGGGCGATCGGGCGAAAGTCCTCCTCCGCGGGGATGACGAGCCGGATCTCGTTGGTCGTCACGTATCCGCGCCCCGCAATTGCGCACTGCTTGTCATCCGGTTCACCTCTGTGCCTCCGACCTTGGCGATCATCGGGAGGACTGGTCTCCTCCGCTCCACGGAAGAACGGGGAAACACGGCCGACGGTTCCGCCCCCCGTGAATGCCCGACCAGCATCCCGCGGCGATCTTACTGAGCAGCCGCGATCAGCCCGTATCCGACAACAGCGTCGCCGTCGTAGAGCACCGCCGCCTGGCCCGCAGCCACGCCGTACGCCGGCTCGTCGAGCATGAGCTGGAAGCCGCGCGGGGTCGGGTCGACGGTCGCGCCCACCGCGGGTGAGCGGTAGCGGAGCTTCGCGTCCGCCCTCTCGACGTCGGCATAGAGGCGGCCGCGCACGGTTACGCGGGCGCGGGCCAGCGACGAGCGCGGGCCGACGACGACGGCGTTCGCGTTCGGGCGTGTGCCGAGGACGTAGAGGGGCTCCGGCGCGGCCAGCCCGAGTCCGCGACGTTGGCCGGGCGTGAAGCGCCAGAAGCCGTCGTGCCGGCCGAGCTCGGTCCCGTCTTCGCCGACGACCGCACCCTCACTCGGCTCGAGCCCCTGACGGCGCAGGAATTCGCGGTAGTCGTCGCCGGCGAGGAAGCACGCTTCCTGGCTCTCGGGCCGCCGCGCGGCAGCGAGCCCGGCGCGCTCGGCCTCGGCGCGTGTCGCCTCCTTGTCCTGCTCGCCGAGCGGGAAGGAGATCCGTGCGAGGCGGCGCGGGTCGAGGGACGCGAGCATGTAGCTCTGATCCTTGGTCGCGGCTGCGCCGCGCGCGAGCAGCAGGCGGCCGTCGCGCTCGACGATGCGGGCGTAGTGCCCCGTCGCCAGCCGCTCGGCGCCGGCTCGTCGTACGAACGCCAGCAGCTCGGCGAAGCGGAAGCCGCCGTTGCAGCGCGTGCACGGGTTCGGCGTCTCGCCACGCGCGTACCCGCGCACGAACGGCGTGACCACCGCTCGCCGAAACTCCTCGCGAAGGTCGAGCGTCACGTGCGGCACGCCGAGCCGATGACACGTCGCGCGCGCGGCGATGACGCTGTCGGGCGAGCAGCAGGCGCGCTCGGAGTCCGGCCCCTCCGGATCGAGCCAGAGCCGCAAGGTCACACCGATCGCGGTCGGCAGCGAGCGGAGCAGGGCGACCGCGCTGTCGACGCCGCCGCTCATCGCCACGGCAACACGGCCGGGTGACGGCGCCGCCTGGAAGATCGGCCCGAGCGCGTTCGCAAGCGCGTCTGCCGCGAGCGTCTCGCCGCCGACGGACGCGGCTTCGAGCAGCGTGAGCCCCGCGACGTCGCGCTCGAGGCCGGGCGCATCCGCCTCGACGATCCGGTCGCCGTCGACGAGCAGGCGGACAGCCGCCCACTCGCCGTTGCGGGTCGAGTCTCCGAAGGTCTCGCGCATGGCTCCCAACTTAGATGAGAGCCCGGCCCCGGCTTCCAAATCGAGCCATGTGATCCTGGTTTCCCAGGTGGGTGCCGTGCCCACCTTCGGCAATGCCTCGGGCGGGACGCCGGCTCCCTTTCACGTAGCGTTGGATCTACATGTGTGCCCGATTCGGCGCACGGGGCCGAGCACGGAGACTGTAGCGCTCTCTAGTCGGTCTGTGGCTGGAGGAGCCCGATGCCGAGCTCCCGCAGATGCCCAGCCTCGGCGTCACTCGGCGCGCCCGTCATCGGGTCGACGCCGGCCTGGTTCTTCGGGAACGCGATCGTGTCGCGCAGGTTCGGCTCGCTCGCCAGCACCATCATCGTTCGGTCGACTCCCCAGGCGATGCCGCCGTGCGGCGGCGCGCCCATCGCGAGCGCGTCGAGGAGGAAGCCGAACTTCGCGCGCTGCTGTTCGGCGCTGATCCCCAGCAGATCGAATACGCGCGCCTGGATGTCCGGCTCGTGGATCCGGAACGAGCCTCCGGCCAGCTCGTTGCCGTTCCCGATCAGGTCGTAGGCGAAGGCACGGGCGCTGCCGGGGTCTTGATCGAAACGCTCCTCCCACTCCTGCGTCGGCCGCGTGAACGGGTGATGCACCGCCGTCCAACGCTCGTCGGTCTCCGACCAGTCGAACATCGGGAAGTCGGTAATCCACATCCACGACCACGCCTCTTCGTCGATCAGCCCGAGCGTCTCGGCCAGATGGATGCGCAGCGCGCCGAGCACACGGGACGTCATCGGCCACGCGTCGGCGGCGAAGAGGAGCGTCTCTCCGGGCTTGCCGCCGAGCGCCGCGAGCGTCTCCCGGGAGAGGAATTTCGCGATCGGCGACCGCACCTCGCCCGAATCGTCGTACACGAGGTACGCGAGCCCTTTCGCCCCCCACTCCTTTGCGAACTCCTCGAGCTGCGCGAGCTCCGTCCGCGAGAACTCGCGCGGCGCACGCAGAAAGCGGACGGCCTCGGCCGAGGCGAAGACGCCGAACTCCGAGCCGCGCGTCGCCTCGGTCGCGTCCTCGATCTCGAGCTCGTAACGGAGATCGGGCTTGTCGGTGCCGAAGCGACGATCCGCCTCGTCCCAGGTCATGCGCAGAAACGGCGGCTCGAGATCGACGCCGAGGCACTCGCGCCAGATCGACTGGACGAGATGCTCCGTGAGCGAGATGAGCTCCTCATAGTCGGGGAACGCCAGCTCGACGTCGAGCTGCGTGATCTCCTGGACGCGGTCCGCACGGAGATCCTCGTCGCGGAAGCAGACAGCGACCTGGTAGTAGCGCTCGAAGCCGGCGATCACGAGCAGCTGCTTCGCGATCTGTGGCGACTGCGGCAGTGCGTAGAAGTGCGCCGGCTGAAGCCGCGCCGGGACGAGGAAGTCGCGCGCACCTTCCGGAGTCGGTTTCCAGAGCACCGGCGTCTGGATGTCGACGAAGCCGGCAGCCTCCATGAGCCGCCGCATGATCCCGACCATCTGTCCGCGCAGCCGGATGTTCCGCTGCAGCCGCTCACGGCGCAGGTCGAGCCAGCGGTAGCGCAGGCGAAGCGTCTCGTCGACGTTCTCCTCGTCGAGCTGGAACGGGAGCGGCGTGGAGCGCGAGAGGATCCGCAGCTCGTCGACCTGCACCTCGATCTGGCCCGTCGGCAGGTTCGCGTTGACGAGCTCGGGCGCGCGCGCCACGACCTCACCGGTCGCCTGGAGCACGAACTCGTTCCGGATCTCGTGGGCGATCTCGGCCGCGGCTTGCGAGCGCTCGGGATTGAGGACGAGCTGCACCTTTCCGGCGGCGTCGCGCAGGTCGACGAAGACGAGCCCTCCGTGGTCGCGGCGCGTATCCGCCCAGCCGGCGACCGTGACCCGGCGGCCGGCGTCTCCCGCGCGCAGCTCGCCGCACATCGCGTCGCGCCAGGTCATCGGCACTAAAGGTCCGCCAGCGTGTGCACGACGCGGTCCTCTTCCCCGCGTCGCCGCACCTCGTACGTCCCGTCGCTCCGCGCGACGACAACGGTCTCCGCGCCGAGCCTCTGCGCCTGGGTGAGCTGCCCCTTCATCGAGCGGCCAGCGTAGTCGGTGTCGACCGAGCGGCCCTCCGCCCTCCATTTCGCGATCTGAGGGAGGAGCCGGCCGCGCAGCTCGGGCTCCTCGAACGCGACGAAGAGATCGAGCCGCTGCTCCTCCGCGGTCGCTCCCTCCCGCTCCATGGCGAGTTGCAGCCGCTCGAGCCCCGCACCGAAGCCGACACCCGGCGTCGACGACCCGCCTACCGCCTCGACGAGACCGTCGTAGCGGCCGCCGCCGCAGATGGACGAGTTCACGTTCTCCTCGGGCCCGAGGAACTCGAAGGTCGTGCGCGTGTAGTAATCGAGACCGCGCACCAGCACCGGATCGAGCACGTAGGGGACGCCGTAGGCGTCGAGGTACGCCTTGACCGCGTCGAAGTGCCCGCGGCAGGCGTCGCAGAGTGACTCGCCGATCTTCGGCGCGCCGGCGAGCGCCGCGAGGAGCCGTTCGCTCTTGACGTCGAAGATCTGGAGGACGCTCGTGGCGCGCTTGTGCGCGACTTCCTCGTCCACGAGGTCGGGATGGGCATCGAGCCATTCGTTCAGCCGCGCGGCGTACTGCGGGCGGCAGTTCTCGTCGCCGATCGAGTTGAGCCGCAGCTCCCAGTCCGTCACACCGAGCCTTCGCAAGAGCTCCACGTAGAACTGGATCACCTCTGCGTCGACTGCCGGCTCTGCCGACCCGATCGCCTCGAGCGAGAGCTGCCAGTGCTCGCGGTAACGACCGCGCCCCGGCCGGCCGTAGCGGTACATCGGAGCGATCGCGTAGGCCTTGACGGGCTGCGGCTCCTGAGAGAGGCCGTGCTCGACGTACGCCCGGGCGATCGGAGCCGTTCCCTCGGGACGCAACGTGATCGAGCGCTCGCCGCGATCGGAGAACGTGTACATCTCCTTGTGCACGACGTCGGACGCCTCGCCCGACGTGCGCTCGAAGAGCGCCGTGTCCTCGAACCCCGGCGTCGAGACGCGCGACCAGCCGTACTGCGTGCACTGCTCCTCGATCGTTCGGATCACCCGCCACCAGAGGTGGTCGCGCGGCAGGACGTCGTGCGTCCCGCGCGGCGCCTGGAACTTGCTCATACCGTCCGGAGCTCTGCGAGGAACGGATTGCGCGCGAGCTCGACGCCGAGCGTCGTCTCCGAGCCGTGGCCCGGATGGACGACCGTCTCCGGCGGGAAGCGGTCGGCGAGCATGCGCACCGAGGCCAAGAGCGTGTCCCAGTCGGAGCCCGGCAGGTCGACGCGCCCGACGGAGCCGGCGAAGAGCAGATCGCCGCTGAAGAGCTCGCCTTCGGCATGGAACGCGATGTGGGCCGGTGAGTGGCCCGGGATGGCGAGGCACTCGAAGGAGATGCCTGCGACCTCGATCGTCTCCCCGCCGCCCAGCAGGTGCTCGGGCGCGTGCGGCCGCCCGGGAACGCCGACCGGCGCGAACTCCGGAAAGCGCTCCAGGCGCTCGCGCTCCCCCTCCGGCATCCACACTTCGGCGCCGGTTCCCTCGGCTAGGTCGGCGACGCCGCCAAGGTGGTCGAAATGCCCGTGCGTGATGAGAATCCCTGCGCAGGCCGTGTCGAACCGCGCGAGCTCCAAGCGGAGCTGGGCCGCATCGCCGCCCGGATCGACCACCGCGCACTCCGGCGCGCCGCGCTCACTCCGCACGACGTAGCAGTTCGTCTGAAGCGGACCGAGCGCGTATCTGTCCACTGCGAGCGGCATCGCGGCGAGTCTAGTGGACCTCTGGTTAGCCGCCCGGGGGGTGCGGGAAAGGCCCGGTGGTGCGGCATTGGCACCTGCCCGAGATCGAGCTGCCCCACGGCACGCGGTCGCCCGTCGTCCTGCATTCGAAGGAGGGCGCGGAGCGGGCCGTCCTCATCGCGCTTCGGCCCGGCGAGGCACTCGGCGACCACGGCGTGAAGGAGTCGGCTCTCCTCCTCGTGCTCGACGGAGCGGTGCGAGTCGACGCCGGCGGAGAGTCGGTCGAGGCCGACTTGGGGACTCTGCTCCAGTTCGAGCCCGACGAGCGGCGTTCCGTAACGAGCGGCGGCGGCGCCCGGCTCCTGTTGCTCCTGGCGCCGTGGCCCGGTGAGGGCCACTATCGCGGCGACCGGCCGGCCGCGCCGGGCGTCAGCGCTTCCTAGGCTGCTGCTTCTGGCCTTGCTGCTCCATCCGCCGTTGCCAGCGGTTGTGTGCGAAGCGGTCGATCATGAACGAGAACGGGACGAAGAGGGCCGTGTAGAGCAGCGAGATGAGGAGCGCGGACCCGAGGTTGTGGTGGCCCTTCGAGCCGGCGAGATAGAAGAAGACGAAGATCACCACACCGAGGATCAGCGAGCGCTTCGCGGCGCGCTGCCAGGACGGAGTCGGGGGCTCACGAACCGAACGGCCGCCGCGCTGCTCCGACTTCGGTTTTGCTTTCGGCTTCGCGCCGTTGCTCTTCTCGGCGGCGGGCGCTGCGTCGAGCTCTTCCGGAGGCTCGTCGAGCTCGTTTCCTTCCGCGTCGACCCAGACGGTCTCGTATTCGTGCCGCCGCTCCTTCTGCGACCGGCGCCGCTGCTTCCTCGTGGGCATGGAGGGCTAGCGTAGCTCGCCCCCGATGACCACCTTGGCCACGACGCGGCCTCCCAAGTGGTAGGCGAGGTAGCGCCAGTCGGGTGCGTCGAGGAGCGTGACATCGGCTCTGTAACCGGGCGCGAGGCGGCCGATCCGGTCGGCCCGACCGAGCACATGGGCCGCGTTGACCGTGCAGGCTGCGAGAGCCTCCGCCGGCGACAGGTGCAGCTGCGTGGCGGCGAGCGAGCAGACGAGCGGGAGACTCTCGCAGAAGGCGCTGCCGGGGTTGAAATCGGTCGCCAGGGCGACCGCCGCGCCGGCGTCGACGAGCGCTCGCGCGGGTGGCATCGGCCGGTCGAGGAAGAGCGCGCTCGCGGGAAGGAGCACGCCGACGACGTTGCTCGAGGCGAGTGTCCCGATCCCCTCCGGCCCGGTTGCCTCGAGATGATCGACCGAGCGGGCCGCGAGCTCGACGGCGAGCGGGATCGCCCCTGACTCCGTGAACTGGTCGCCATGGAGCCGTAGCCCAAGGCCCGCGACCCGGCACGCCTCGAGGTAGCGCCGCGCCTGCGCGGCATCGAACGCGCCGCGCTCGAGGAACACGTCGGCCGCCTCGGCTATCTCTGCCGCCTCCGGCAGCACCTCGGCGATGGCGAAGTCGAGGTAGGCGTCGGCGTCGGCGACCTCGGGCGGCACAGCATGGGCGCCCAGCCAGGTCGGGACGCCGCCTGCGTCGCGGATCGCGCGGAGTGACGCGAGCTCCGTCTCGCGGTCGAGCCCGTAGCCGGACTTGGCTTCGAACGTGGTCGTGCCCTCACGAAGCATCCACGAGCGGTGACGCGCGACCGCCGCACGGAGGCCGTCCTCACCCGCGGCCCGCGTCGCGCGGACGGTCGAGAGGATGCCGCCCCCTGCCGCGTGCAGCTCCTCGTAGCTTGCGCCTCCCGCCCGGAGCGAGAACTCCTCGACACGGTCGCCGCCGAACGCCGCGTGCGTGTGGCAGTCGACGAGACCCGGAATCGCGCACAGCCCCCGGCCGTCGACCTCGACGACCTCGCCGTCGAGCGCCGGGAGATCGCGCATCTGGCCGACGGCCTCGATCGTCTCGCCGTCGCACAGGACGAACGCATCCTCGAGCACCTCGACCTCGCCGAGCGTCGAGCCCCGCAGAGGAGCACCGGTTCCGGCCGGCGTAGCCAGTTGCGCGAGATCGCGAACGAGGAGCACTACCGGGGGATCTGCAAGCCGCCCGCCTCGGCAGCCTCGAGCGCCTCCGGGTAGCCCGCGTCGACGTGCCGCATGACGCCGGTGCCTGGATCGGTCGTGAGCACGCGCTCGAGCCGCTCCGCCTGCGCGTCGGTGCCGTCCGCGAGTACGACCATTCCCGCGTGGATGGCGTTGCCGATCCCCACGCCGCCACCGTGGTGGACGCTCACCCACGTGGCTCCCGCCGCAACGTTGACGAGCGCGTTGAGGATCGGCCAGTCGGCGATCGCGTCCGATCCGTCGCGCATCGCTTCGGTTTCGCGATACGGCGAGGCGACCGAGCCCGCGTCGAGGTGATCCCGCCCGATCACGACCGGCGCTTTGACCTCGCCGCTCCGGACGAGCTCGTTGATCGCGAGACCCGCCTTGGCGCGATCGCCGTAGCCGAGCCAGCAGATCCGGGCGGGCAGCCCTTGGAACGCCACCCGCTTCGGCGCGAGCTCGAACCACCGCTGCAGAAGCGGATCGTCCGGGAAGAGCTTCTTCAACCGATCGTCGATGGCCGTGATGTCCGCCGGATCGCCCGAGAGCACGGCCCACCGGAAGGGGCCGACGCCGCGGCAGAAGAGCGGCCGGATATAGGCCGGGACAAAGCCCGGGTATGAGAAGGCCTCCTCTACACCACCTTCACGCGCCTCACCCCGCAGGTTGTTGCCATAATCGAAAACATAGGCGCCACGTCGGACGTACTCGAGCATCGCCTCGACGTGGCGCACGATCGATTCGCCGGCGAGCCGCAGGTACTCGTCCGGATCCGACGAGCGCAGGGCGGCCGCCTCCTCCACCGAGTAGCCGCGTGGCACGTAGCCGTTGAGTGGGTCGTGGGCAGCCGTCTGGTCTGTGATCAGATCGAACTCCTCCCCGCGCGCCGCGAGCTCGGGGACGAGATCCGCGGCGTTCCCGAGCAACCCGACCGAGAGCGGCCGCTTCTCCGCGGCGGCCGCTCGCAGCCGCGTGAGCGCGTCGTCGAGCGACTCCGTCGCCTCGTCGAGGTAGCGCGTCTCGAGCCGGCGCTCGATCCGGTGCGGATCGACCTCGATGCAAAGGATCGCGGCGCCCGCCATCGTGCCGGCGAGCGGTTGCGCGCCGCCCATGCCCCCGAGCCCCGCCGTCAGGATCGTCCGTCCGCGCAGATCGGGCGAGCCGAAATGCTTCTCCCCCGCCGCTGCGAACGTCTGGTACGTCCCCTGCAGGATCCCTTGGCTGCCGATGTAGATCCACGAGCCCGCGGTCATCTGGCCGAACATCGTCAGGCCCTCGGCCTCGAGCCGGCGGAACTCGTCCCACGTCGCCCACTTCGGCACGAGGAGCGAGTTCGCGATCAGCACGCGCGGCGCGCCCTCGTGGGTCGTGAAAACGCCGACCGGCTTGCCGCTCTGGACGAGGAGCGTCTGGTCCGGGCCTAGCTCGAGGAGCGACGCGACGATCGCCCGCAGTGCGTCGTGACTCCGTGCCGCCTTGCCCGAGCCGCCGTAGACGACGAGCTCTTCGGGACGCTCTGCGACCTCGGGGTCGAGATTGTTCAACAGCATCCGCAACGGCGCCTCCGTCGACCACTGACGCGCGTTGAGATCGGCGCCGCGGGGAGCGCGGATCGACGAGAGGTCGCCGACGAGCGCTTCGACCCGCTCCGCGAGCGTGGCGGTAGCGCTCACGCCAGTGACCCCGACTCCGCCTCGACCGCCGCGACCAACGAGCCGCCGCGAATCGCCTCAGCCACCGACTCGATGTCGCCGGCGAGCGGCCGGTCGTCGCGGAGCCGCGGCGACAGCTCGCGCACCGCGGCACGGGCTGCCCGTCCCCCGACTCCCGGCTCGAGCGGCGCGTGGAACTCGACCGCCTGTGCGCCCGCGAGCAGCTCGATCGCAACTGCCCGCTCCGAGTTGGCGAGCACCTGCCACGCCTTCAAACCGGCCGCGTTCCCCATCGAGACGTGATCCTCCTGCCCCGCGCTCGTAGGGATCGAGTCGACCGACGCCGGATGACACAGCACCTTGTTCTCGGAGACGAGGGAGGCGGCCACGTACTGCGGAATCATGAAGCCGCTGTTGAGACCGCCGTCGGTGGTGAGGAAGGCGGGCAGGCCGTCGGAGAGATTCGGGTTCACGAGCCGCTCCAGGCGCCGCTCGGAGATGCTCGCCAACTCCGCCACGGCCATCGCGAGCGCGTCGAGCGCGAACGCCAGCGGCTGCCCGTGGAAGTTGCCGTTCGAGACGAGCTCCTCGTCGTCGACGAGAACGAGCGGATTGTCCGTCGCCGCGTTGAGCTCGACACCGACGGTGTAGGCGGCGTACTCGAGCAGGTCGCGGCTGGCACCGTGCACCTGCGGCGCGCAGCGGAGCGAGTACGCGTCCTGCACCTTGTCGCACCAGCGATGCGCCTCGATGATCGCCGAGCCTTCGAGCAGCCGGAGGACGTTGGCGGCGGCAACCGTCTGACCCCGCAGCGGCCGAAGCGCGTGGATCTGCGGCAGGAACGACGTGCGCGAGCCCTGGAGCGCCTCGAGGGAGAGCGCGCAGGCGACGTCGGCCGCCCGAGCCAGCCGGTGGGCGCGTACGAGCCCGAGGGCGAGGGTCGCCGCCATGAACTGCGTGCCGTTGACGAGGGACAGCCCCTCCTTGGCGGCGAGTCGCACCGGCTCGAGACCCGCTCGCGCCAACGCGTCCGCACCTGACAGCCGCTCGCCTTCGACCCACGCCTCCCCCTCACCGACCAGCGGTAGGGCGAGGTGCGCGAGCGGCGCGAGGTCGCCCGAGGCGCCGACGGAACCGCGGCTCGGCACCAGAGGGACCACGCCGCGGTCGAGAAGCGCCAGCAACAGCTCGACGGTCTCGACGCGAGCGCCCGAGTTCCCCTTCGCGAGCGCGTTCGCACGCAGGAGCATCGCCGCGCGGATGATCTCGTGTGGGTACGGCTCTCCCACCCCGCACGCATGCGAGCGGAGCAGCCGGAGCTGCAGCTCCTCGGTCTGCTCCGCCGGGATCGCGACCGCGACGAAGCGGCCGAAGCCGGTGTTGACGCCGTAGGTGTGCTCGCGACTGCCATGCGCGGCTCGCTCCACGAGCTCGCGCGCCGCGTTCATCTGCTCGCGCGCCCGGTCGGTCAACCCCGCGCCTGCTCGGTCGACGGCCACGGCCCAGACGTCGTCCACGGTGAGGTCGTCGCCGGTGAGGCCGATCGCCGTCCGCTGCGCCACGCGGCGAGTCTAGGCCCGGGCGCCGACCTGTGCGTGGGCGTAGTTGCCACGAACAAATAACCGATTGATTAGTCAGTCAAAACGGATTGAATAGTCAGTCAAAAAGAAGTTGATCTTTTCGGTTTGAATTGTCCGACTTCTTGGGAATTACTGCGCCGCTCTATTCCGCTCCCACCCCAAGGAGGAGAAATGAAGCGGAAGGTAGTGCTGCTCACACTTGCGGCACTCGTTGCGGCGCTGACTGCGGTCGCCGCGCTCTCGGCCACCCCGTCCGTGACGATCACGGGACCGAAGAGCAACCAGAAGGTTTCGCTTCGCCAGAATCCGCAGCTCAACGTGACGGGCACGGCGGCGTTCGCCGCCACGAGTGCGGGCACCACCGAGTTCTTCCTGCGGCGCGACGGTTGCGGCACCTCGGCCGACAACCCACACCTGAGCACCACGTCGGGGACCGACGCCGGTGACGGCTGCGGGCTGATCATCGACCAGGTCGGGCCGGTTGGAGACGTCGCTCCTCAGGCCTCGTTCACCGACTACCCGGCGGTCGACGGCATGCCTCTCGCCTACGACGGGACGCAGGCGATCAACGGCCAGATCTCGCTCACGGGTGCCCAGGTCGGGCTCGCCGAAGTCGACGTCGACGTCCAGGCGCTCGTCGGCGGGAATGCCGTGGACCTCGGATCCGCGACGGGCAGCGCGCTCCTCGACCCGACCGGCGCGTCGACCCCCGTGCCGTTCACCATCGCCCCGAACGCCTCGCTCGACGGTTCCGACATCCAGGCCCTCGACCTGCGCGTAACGATCCACGGGCCGAACGTGTACAGCGGCTTCGTCGCGCTCAGCGGAGCGTCGTACGTGAACCTGCCGAGCCGCTCGGCGAGCGTGAACAAGGGCGTCGAGATCTCGGTCGACGATCCGTCGTTCTCGAACTCGACCGCGGCGCGGATCACGGGAGGAACCTGGAGCGCCTCGATCTCGACACCGAGCGTCGGCAAGCACACGATCTACGCCGAGTCGACGCAGGGCTACAACTCGTCCGCACCCGCGGCCGTGACCTTCAGCGTGACGAAGTGAGGAGGAACCACACCGTGAAGAAGCTCTTCATTCTGTTCACGCTCGGCGCGGTCGCGCTCCTCTTCGGAGGCACCTCGGCCCGAGCGAGCGATCCCGTGCATCACCCGTTGTATATGCCGAACGCGCTTAACACGACGAACCCGGCGCTCCAGCCGCCGCCGATCTGCTGCGCTCCGGTAGCGCCTCCGCCCGCGGGCGCGCCGGCACCGGTGAACATGGCCTACTTCGGCGGTCATGTCCAGGTGACGCCGAAGGTCTACCTCGTCCTCTGGGGCTGGGGCCAGGCCGGGGCGTTCAACCACACCACGCCCGGCATGCCGACGTCCGACCCGGACGGTGCGGGCGCACGGATGCTCGCCTTCATCAAGGCGATGGGCGGCACGGCCTGGATGGGATCGCAGACGCAGTACTTCGAGACCGTCAACGGCCAGAACGTCAACATCCAGAACCCGACGAACCAGTACGGCGGGGTCTGGTACGACAACTCGAATCCGATTCACAACAACGTGAGTGGGCTCGAGCTGGCGCAGGAGGCGCAGCGCGCCGTGGCGCACTTCGGCGTGACGGATCTCGACAACTCGCAGTTCGTGATCGCGCAGCCGCAGATGTACACCGAGGCAGGCTTCAACAGCGGCGCCGGTTACTGCGCGTGGCACGACTACACCCAGCCGCAGTACTACCCCGGCGTTCAGCCCGGCATCTCGTTCACGAACATGCCGTACGTCCTGAACTCCGGCTCGAGCTGCGGCGAGAACTCCGTCAACACCGGCTACTTCGCCGGGCGGCTCGACGGGTTCACGATCGTCATGGGCCACGAGATCGAGGAGACGATCACGGATCCGGGCGCCGAGGACGTGATCAACGGCGTCAATCTCGGCGGCTGGTACGACTACAGCGCGTACGAGAACGGCGACAAGTGCGCCTGGGTCGGCTACGTGGAGGGGATCGCACCTCCGAGCACCGTTCCTGGCGGGCTGAACAACATCACGGGCAATGACGGGAAGCAGTACCCCGTACAGAGCCTGTGGAGCAACGACTCCGCCGGCGGCACCGGCTGGTGCGCCGGAGCCGGAGACGACCTTCCCGTCACGGGGTAGACGGGAGCGGAAGGCCGTGGGCCCGCCCCTACGCGGGCCCACGGTCATTGCCGGCTTACTCGCCGAGCAGCCGCAGCTCGAGAACGTGCGACGGATCGAGACCTGCGACGCGGAGAAGGGAGCCGGCCGCCGCGACTGCGGCACCCGCCGGGAGCAGGCCGACGAGCTCGGCTCCCAGGACCTCGAGGCCTCGCGCGGCCGCTTCCCGCTCGACGGCAGCGACGACCTCGTGCAGCGGTGACGTCCGCCAGTCCTCGACGTTGAGGCTCACCTGGACGTGGCCGGCGTTGGGCAGGCTGAGCCCGAGGGCGCGCACGCCCCGAAAGCCGCCGTCGCGCTCGCGTACCGCGCGCGCCACCTCGCGTGCGCCTTCGAGACCGTCTCCGGCGAGGTTGACGTTGAACGCGATCAGGGCCCGGCGCGAGCCGACGATCACGCCCCCGGCTCTCTCGTCGAGGCGCGTCGGCCCGAAGTCGGGCGCGAGCTCGCCGGCGTCGATCCGCCGCTGGAGCTCCTCGGTTCCGCCGCGCCGGAAGAAAGCGGGACCGCGACCGGGTGCGAGGTCGGCGTAGAGGAAGACCGGCAGTGCGAGCTCATCCGCCACCCGCCGCGCCAGCTCGAGCGCCGTGGCGCGGGCGCGCTCGGCGTCGGCCTCGTGGATCGGGACGAGCGGGACGACGTCGGCGGCCCCGATGCGGGGATGTGCCCCGGCGTGGTCGCGGAGGTCGATCCGCTCACGAGCGCAGGCGATGCCCGAGAGCAGCGCGGCGACGAGCTCGTCCTCGCTCCCGACGAGGGTGTAGACCGAGCGGTTGTGGTCGGCGTCCGAGTGGACGTCGAGCAGGCGGGCGTGCCCGGCGAGCGCAGCGCCGATCGCGTCGATCGTCGCGCGGTCGCGTCCCTCGGAGAAGTTCGGCACAGCCTCCAGCGGCAGCATCGGTCCGGAGCCTACGCTCCGCTGCGGTGACCGCTCGCAAGTCGTCCTACCGCTCGCTCGCGTCGCTGCAGCGAGACCTCTCCCGCTGCCGCGCCTGCGTCGAGGCGGGCTACCCGCTGGAGTCGCTGCCGGTGCGCGTGCCGGGCGCTGAGCAACGTGCGTACCTCTTCGGCCAGGCGCCGGGCGTGGTCGAGGGTCAAGAGCGGCTGCCGTGGCGGGGCCGCGCCGGGAGGACGCTCCGTCGCTGGCTCGAGCTCGAGGAGGACGAGTTCTACGCGACGTTCCATTGCGCCTCGGTCACGCGGTGCTACCCGGGGCGGGCGCCGTCGGGACGGGGCGACCGGACTCCGACGCCGCGCGAGCAGGAGCTCTGCTCGTTCTGGCGCGACTGGGAGCTCGAGCTGCTGCGGCCTCAGTTGATCGTCACGGTCGGCGGGCTCGCGCTGCGGCGGCTGCTCGGTCTTCCGTCGTTGACGCCCTGCGTCGGCGAGCGCTTCGAGCTGGACGGGACGCCCGTCGTCCCGCTCCCCCATCCGTCCGGCGCGAGCGGTTGGCTGAACGACCCCGCGAACCGGGAGCGGCTCGCCGCTGCCACGGCGCGAGTCCGTGAGGAGTTGTCCGGCGTCTACCCTCAGAAGAAGTGAGCGCGGTTCCCTATCGCCGCACCTTTGCGCGGCTCCTCTCGTTCCTGCAGCCGTACAAGCGCGGCGTCGCGATCTCGATCGTGCTCGCCGTCGGCTCTCAGGCTGCCCAGATCGCGCTCATCTGGGTCACGGGTCGCGACGTGATCGACGGCGCGCTCACGCACCACGACACCCACCGTCTTTGGCTGTATGTCGGGATGATCGCAGCGCTCGGCTTCGTCTCCGGCGCACTGATGCTCGGCCGCCGCCTCATCTCCGGCAAGCAGGCGCTCGACGTCGAGATGGACATGCGCCAGGGCCTCTACTCGCACCTCGTGCGCCTCTCTTTCGGCTTCTACGACCGTCACCAGACGGGCCAGTTGATGTCACGCGCGACGGTCGACCTGCAGGGCGTGCGCTTCTTTCTCGGGTACGGCCTGATCTTCTTCTTCCAGAACCTCCTCACGGTCGCGTCCGTGAGCATCGTGCTGTTCTTCTTCGAGTGGCGGCTCGCGCTCGTCGTGCTTGGCGTGACGCCGTTCCTGATCGCGCTCGCGTACCGCTACAGCCACGTCGCGCACCCGACGCTGCGCGACGTCCAGCAGAAGCTCGCCGACGTCGCAACCGTCGCGGAGGAGAACATCGTCGGCGTCCACGTCGTGAAGGCGTTCGCGCAGGAACCGGCCGAGGAGGAGAAGTTCCGCGGCCGCAACGACGCCCTCTTCGCGCAGACGATCCGCGCGAACCGGCAGCGCGCGACGTACGTGCCGCTCCTCTCGTTCCTCCCGCTGCTCGCCCAGGCGGCGGTGCTGCTCGTCGGCGCGCGGATGGTCGCGCACGGCTCGCTCTCGACGGGCTCGTTCGTCTCCTTCAATCTGTACCTCGGCATGCTCGTGATGCCGCTCCGCTCGCTCGGGATGTGGGTCGGCCAGGCGCAACGGGCGACCGCGTCGGGCGAGCGGATCTTCCAGGTGCTCGACGAGCCGGAGGACGTCGCCGATCTCGTGGAGCCGAAGGAGCTGCCGGCCGGCGAGGGGGCGATCCGCTTCGAGAACGTCTCCTTCTCGTACCTGCCGGACCGGCCCGTGCTCGAAAATCTCGACCTCGCGCTCGACGCGGGTACGACCGTTGCGCTGATCGGCCACACAGGCGCCGGCAAGACGACGCTCGCGTCGCTCGTGCCGCGCTTCTACGACGTCGACTCCGGGCGCGTGCTCGTGGACGGCGTCGACGTGCGCGACGTGAGGCTCGCCTCGCTCCGCAGCTCGATCGGAGCGATCACGCAGGATCCGTTCCTCTTCTCGACGACCGTGCGGGAGAACATCGCGTTCGGCAGGCCGGAGCTGACCGACGATGACGTCGAGCGGGTCTCGCGGCTCGCGCAGGCCCACGAGTTCGTCGAGCGGCTGCCGCAGGGCTACGAGACCGTGATCGGCGAGCGCGGCATCACGCTCTCGGGCGGCCAGCGCCAGCGGATCGCGATCGCTCGCGCGCTCGCCGTCGACCCGCGCATCCTGATCCTCGACGACGCCACGGCTTCGGTCGACGCAACGACGGAGGCCCGCATCCGCGCGGGCCTGCGAGAGGTGATGCAGGGCCGGACGACGCTGATCATCGCCCACCGGCTGTCGACGATCGCGCTTGCGGATGAGATCGTCGTCCTCGACAACGGCAGGATCGCCGGGCGCGGGACGCACCACGAGCTGTTCGAAACGAGTGCCGTGTATCGCGAGATCTACGAGCACGGCCTCCTCGAGCGGCAGTTCGCCGACGCGGTCGAAGCGCGCGCCGACGTGGAGGAAGTGGCGTGAGGGTCCACCAGGCCGGCGGATCGCTGATGCGCCAGCGGGGCGCGGAGGTCGAGG
>Ga0105240_10006037_pt1 | contig 17907 bp, 15 predicted proteins | sample KBSC54metaG_FD_80426 | JGI IMG/M metagenome (GOLD analysis project Ga0105240, IMG submission 80426) | Corn rhizosphere microbial communities from Kellogg Biological Station, Michigan, USA - KBS C5-4 metaG | ecosystem: Host-associated > Plants > Roots > Rhizosphere > Soil | place: Michigan, USA...
AGGATGAAGTTGACGCGATCACCGGGCGCATCGTTCGGGTCGCTCACGCGCCGCGGAATGGAATCAATAAGCGACTGCGGAAATGCAGGGACATGCACGTTCTGCCGCGCCGCAGCCTGTGCCGCGCTCGCCACCTTTCGCTCGACTGTTACGTGATACGAACCGGTAGCCTGATCAAGGCTCATCTGGTTGATTGAGAGAAATAGTCGGCCTGTAACCGGAGCCTGGCTGTTCATCAGCTCGCCGATAAGAAATGGCCGTGCAGCTTCGATCGACCCGATGCGTCCGACCAGCGCCCCGCGGCCAGCGGAGTTTACGGGCAGATTGCGAAGGAGGTCAGCGAAACCGCGGGGCAGGCCGGCAGGGCTGTTCGGCTGCTGCGCATTCGAGTACTGCAACTGCCCCGTAGCGCTGATGTGCAGCGTGTCCCCGGCCGTGACGTCCATGTTGGTGTCGATCCAGCCTGCTCCGGGCTGAACATCGAACTCGTGAGTCTGCGCAGAGAGCGGAACAGCGCACACGATAAGCGTTAGAAGTAAGCCGCGGATCATGGCTGATTTCTCCTTGCGATTGCACCGGAAATATACTGCTCCACGCGGTTCCACACAACTGGGTCGAGTTCCATCTTCGTGTGGCTTCCTCCAAAGACCTGTCGAGCCTTGGATGCGTTCGCCTCATCCACAGAGCGGAACACGTAAGTTGATTTGAAGTTGCCCAGGATCACGGTCGCGGAGCGATCGGCCGCACGGATCCTTGCCCGCCCGTGGATGGTCGTGAATGGATCGTGCTGGTAAAAGTTCACTGCGGCGCCAACGTTGGCAGGGATAATGTCATCGCGAACACCAACGCTGTCGATCTGGGCGGTAAGCAGCACTGGAATGCCAAGCTTCTCGAGTTCGCGTGCCGTGGCGATCGCCGCCGCGCCTCCCCAGCTTTGCCCAAATAGGATCACGCGGGCGCTGGCTTTTTCTCCGGCGTCAAGTTTTCCATCTCGATTTCTATCGAATGCATCCACAATCAGCCGAAGAGCAAGACCGCGACGATGGTTCGAGATGGACTCGGCATACACCCCCGGACGCTCCCGAAGCTTCAGCACCAGTTGGCGAACGCCGCGATGCGCGTCGTCCCAGCGGTCATAACCACCAAGGAAGCCAATGACGAGCGTAGACCGCGGTGGGAGAGGTGAAGGAGCTCCGAGCTCAGAAAGACGTTGCGGGAAGAGCGCGGTTGCAGTCAGAGCCCACAAGAGTCCCGTGCTTCTGCACTGTCTTATGGTCCGGCCAATCTTCATTGCCTGCAGCATGATCACACAGATGGTAAATCGGCCGGACCCGGCCCGCATGTCTATGTGAGCCGAACCCCCTCCAGAAGGCGCGGCCAATAGCTCCACTACGGCTCGATTCATGCTGAGCGGCAGAGTATAGTCGGGAACAGATTCTTTTGCGCTTCCCAACTCCTATCGCGATTGGTTTCGCCGCTCTGGGCCTTTGCCAGGCATCAGTGGCTCAGGCTCCTGCACGAGTGCAGAAGCCCGACACTCCGGCGCTCGCACAGTGGAGAGCTCGCGTTCCGGCAATTCAGAAGACCCTCGAAGCAGGCAGCGAAGCCAATTGTCGAGGCGCGCCTGCGCCGGGAATCGTTGACGCGTATGGGTTGAGCACCGACCAGCTGTCAGTTGCGCTCGTTGACTATTGTTCTGGCGGTGCGTATACCGATTCGCTCGTTCCAATGCTTTTGGATCGAGGCAGACCTGTGCAGGCGCACTTCCGCGATTCAAAGGGTAAATACATCCAGACCGAGTTTGTCAGCGGCGCGTCCGTCATGCACTCACGAGCCGCCAAGCTTGTGGCCGACAAGAAAGCTATCTTCGACGAATTCACTGAGAGCGACGATCAGGGCAAGATCGCGAGTTGCGACGTAAAAGCGTATGTCTGGAATGCGCATAGCAGAACCTTCGATCTGAACCTTCCGCTATCAAAGTCGGCCAGTTCCGAGTATTGCTTGCGTATGCGCGCCGGACAGTAAAGTTCAACTAGCTCGCGCCCAGGTAAATAAATCTCACTGCGAAGAGGACCGCCAGCATGTAGAGAAGCCAGTCCTGGCGGCGTCCGTTGCCGGTAGCAAGATGCAGCACTGCCCACGCGATGATGCCGAACCCGAGACCGTTCGCAATCGAATACGTCAGTGGGATTAATACGAGCGTCAGGAATGCGGGGACCGCGACGAGCGGCTCATGCCAGCGTATCTCAGTGATCGTCGCCAGCATCATCGAGCCCACAAGAATCAGGGCAGGCGCCGTTGCCGCGTTGGGAACCAATCCGACAAAAGGTGCCGCTGCCATCGCCACCAGAAATAGCAGGCCGGCAACGATCGCCGTAACGCCCGAGCGCCCCCCAGCCGCCACGCCCGCAGTCGATTCCACGTAGCTTGTGACCGTCGACGTGCCGGAGAGCGACCCGAAGATCGTAGAAGCTGCATCGGCAAACAGAATGCGATTCAGACGCGGTATTGAGTGGTCCGGAGCAATCAGTCCCGCGCGCTTCGTAACCGCGACGAGAGTGCCGAGATTATCAAACAAATCAACAAAGAAGAACACAAAAACAATCTCGAGCAGTCCCCTGCTGAGTGCTCCGCGAACATTGAGTTGCAACGCTGTCTGTGTGAGGTCGCGAAAACCGATGGCCTCGCTGGTCCAGTGCACGAGCCCCATCGGCCACGCAATGGCGGTGATCGCCAGAACTCCAATGAGAATCGAGCCGCGTACCTTCTTAACCTCCAGAGCCACCATCAGGATCAGACCGCCAACAGCGAGTGCTGTGGCCGGATTACGGATGTTCCCGAGACTTACCAGAGTCGCAGGGTCGCCCACAACAAGCCCCGCATTCCGAAATCCAATGAAGGCGATGAACAGCCCGATCCCGCTCGCAACAGCCGCATAAAGCTCATGAGGAATTGATCGCAAAATCATCTGCCGAACGCCGGCTGCCGTCAGTGCAAGGAACAACACGCCCGAGATGAATACCGCGCCCAGTGCAGTCTGCCACGGCACATGCATCTTCAGGCAGACGGTGTAGGTGAAATAGGCGTTAAGCCCCATGCCAGGCGCCAGCGCAATCGGATAACGCGCCACAATTCCCATCAGCAGCGAGCCGAACGCTGCCGAGAGGCACGTCGCTACAGTCGCCGCGTGGATCGGCACTCCCGCCGTCGAGAGAATCGCAGGATTTACAAGCACGATGTAAGCCATCGTGAGAAATGTCGTCACACCGGCGAGAATCTCAGTCCGCCAGTTTGTGCCCAGCTGGCGGAATTCGAAATATCTTTCTAAGGACGAGAGCATTGGCCGCTTTCAGAAGAGCATACCGCCCGTCACCCGCAAAGCAATTTGTACACTGGCAATGAAGATCCGATAAAGATCACGCCGCCAGCCGGCGCGTTTTGCGCGAGCGCAGAATCCAATCCATTGAGCCGCCCTGAACAACAATGGAGAAGACGACCACTAGATACGTGGCTCCCAGGATCCAGGTGCGGCCAAGCGCTTGCGGCACCGACAGCGCAAGGGCGATTGAAAGCCCACCGCGCAGCCCGCCCCAGGTGAGGATGAAGAGCGAGCTCTTGTATTCGGGTTGACACAGCCGCGCAATCAGAAGGAGCAAGGCTATTGCACCAAATCGCACCAGATTCACCGCGCCAATCGCCGTGAGCCCCGCACGCACCGCCGTCCAGTCAAGCGTGATGGCCATCGCTTCAAGGCCGAGCAACACGAAAAGGACGCAGTTCTGAATCTCATCGATTACCTCCCAGAAGCGGTCGATCTGCTCGTGCGCGATTCGATCCTCAGGCAAGCGCCCATTGAAGCGCCGAAGCGCGATACCTGCGACGACCGCCTCGAGCGGAGCAGAGAGACTCAGCCGATCAGCGAGCACGTAGCCACCGAAAGCCAGCGAAACCGTAAAGAGAATGTCGATCTTGTATGAGTCCAGCGTGCGCATCAGACGCGATGTTATCCAAGCAGCAACAATGCCGACCGCGACCGCGCCTCCCGCCTTGGCGATCAGCAGTCCTCCCACAGCCCACGGCGTTGGCGCGTTGCCCCGGGCAATTGCCAGCATGGTGAGGAACAGGACTGCACCGATGCCGTCGTTGAAGAGCGACTCGCCTGCGAGCTGCGCTTCAATTCGTCTCGACACGCCAACGCGCCGCAACATTTCGAGAACGGCAATGGGATCCGTAGGCGAAATCAGCGCGCCGAAGATGAAGCATTCCAGCCACGGTAAATGGCCTGCGCTTAACCAGTGCATGCAGGCGCCCACGACCAAGAAACAGATTGTGGTGCCGGCGATTGAGAGAAGGGAGACAGTGAATTTTTCGCGGGCCAGCTGTTCGAGATCAAGAAGGAATGCGCCTGCGAAGAGGAGCAGCGGCAACATCCCATGCAGGATGAGAGTCTCGAAATCGATCTGCTGCATCAGGTGCGCCGCTGACTCGTGGATTCCCGGCACTCGCGAGGCAATCAGCATCAACGAAGCCGACACCAACACGGTGAGCAACATCGTTCCGATGGTGATCGGCAAACGGAGCCAGCGCGCGCTCATCATTCCAAATATTGCGGCGGTGAGAAACAACAGGCTGAGTATCTCGATAGTGCTCATGCGCGTTAAGCCGGGCCACACCAGCAGCGATGAATTGGACCGGTCTCTTCATCGTACAGAAAAGGCAAGCTGCACGTTGAGAAATCGCACGCAGCTTAGCTGCCCTTCCCATCCACAATCGCCAGAGCCGCTATTGGAAAAGCTTCGCCGCGTCTTTCGCAAAATAAGTCACGATGAAGTCGGCACCAGCGCGGCGAATACCCACCAGCGACTCGAGCATCGCCCGATCGCGCTCCAGCCAGCCCTTCTCAAAAGCCGCGTGCAGCATTGAGTACTCACCAGAAACTTGGTACGCTCCCATCGGAACCCCGAAGCGTTCGCGTGCAGCATGCACCACGTCCAGGTAAGGCATCGCGGGCTTCATCAGGATCATGTCCGCGCCTTCCGCCAGATCGAGCTCGATCTCACGTATCGCTTCGCGCAGGTTGCCCCCGTCCATCTGATAGCTGCGCCGATCACCAAACTGCGGAGCAGAATCAGCCGCCTCGCGAAACGGCCCATAGAAAGCCGACGCAAACTTCGACGCGTAGCTCAGAATCGGCGTGTTCGTATTCCCGTCTGCATCAAGGGCACGACGAATCGCGGCTACTCGGCCGTCCATCATGTCGCTCGGCGCAACAACGTCGGCACCCGCACGCGCCAGGCTTGCGCCTGTCTTGGCAAGCAGTTCGAGCGAAGGATCATTATCGATCTCGTAGTTGTCGCCCGACTGGAGAACCACACCGCAGTGTCCGTGGCTGGTGTACTCACAAAGGCAAACGTCCGCCATCAGCACAAGCTTCTTCGCCGCGGAACTCTGCTTCAGCGCTCGGAGCGCACGCTGCACGATGCCGCTGTCGTCCCAGGCCCCGCTGGCCTTTTCGTCTTTGCTGTCCGGCAGACCGAACAGAAGCAGCCCGCCGATACCCAGCGACGCTGCCTCTTCCGCCTCCCGAACCGCTTGATCCACCGAGAGGTTGAAGACACCTGGCATGGAGCTAATGGCGTTGCGCACGCCGTCGCCCGGGCAGATAAACAGGGGATAAATCAGGTCGCCTGGATTCAGCGTGGTTTCGCGAACCAGGGCGCGGAGCGACTCAGTTCGGCGCAGCCGGCGCATGCGGATTTCAGGAAAAGGCATACCAAAATTGTATGCCACCCCTGCTTGGAACTATGTGACTTACGACAGACCATTCGGGCGGACCGTGAACAGGAATCCGCCCGAAAACTTGCCGACGGCCGCGCTAGTCGTGATCGCGATCGTCTGCGTCCTCGCGATTCCCCTCCGGTTCATAGGGAGACGTAAGCCAAGGCGTAAACTGCACGTTCGGTCCTGAAACCGTCGCACATCCGTTCGCCCCGCCCGGCCCCTTCGCGCACTTCCACCAGTTCTCGGTCGCATCGATCGAACCGGCACCCAGATTGTCAACTCCGATCGATTTGTCCATAAAGTTGTTCAGGTGGACGTTCATCTGCCCGCTTGGAGCCTTGAAAGCGATATCGACCGCCTCATCGTCAATCACATTCTCCGCCACGATGGTGCCCCACACCGGCGCAACGCTGTATAGATTGATTCCAGTCGTGCCCGGCGTCGCAGCGTCGCCCGCATCCGCAGCGTTGCCGGAGATGTAGTTGCCCACAATGACGTTGTCATTCAAGTTCACGGGCGGAGCCATCGGAGCCCAGGCATGATTGTGCATGCTTACTCCCGGCTGCCCATTGTTGGTGAGCCGATTGTGGATGACCACATTCCCTGAATCCCTGGTGCCAGGGAAAGGAGCAAAGATGCCCACTCCCGCGCCCGCACCCGGTACCTGATATCCGTTGTGGTTTGAAATGTTGCCTGAAATTGTGTTGTCGAATACGCCGTAGGACAACGTTGCTGTTGGAATCACCGACGTCGCCGGACCGTGCGAGGCAAATGTGATTCCGCAGTCGTACGGGTTATCGTGGACGTTGTTTTCACTGATGAGGTTGTTGTGGCTCGGCCCGGTTTCGTCAGAGGTAAGAATCCCGCCCGCGTTGTATCCGACATCGTTGTGGATCACGGTCGCATGATCCGCGCCCATTAGGTGGATGCCCTCGCCGCAGTCTTCCCCCTCATTAGTTTCGAACGCAGGAATGTTGTTGCACTCGCCGGCGCTGATGTTCAGCGCGCGATCGTTATCGTGTACGTGGTTGCGCAGGAGCGTTACGTCACTCGCATTCGCTACGAGAATCCCTTCAAAGTTCGCGTTCTTCACTTCGAAGCCGGAGACGACAACATTCGATACGCCGGCTGCGGGAGCGGCTGACATCCCGTTCACGAATATTCCGTTACTCAGGCCCATCGCATCGATCACCGGCTTCCTGTGATCCCACGCAACCAGCGACAGAGACTTCGTAATGACGACATCTTCCTTGTACGTGCCGGGTGCCACCCTGATTGTGTCTCCAGCAGAGGCTGCTGCCACTGCAGCATTGATAGTGCTTGTGCAGCCGCCGGTTCCGGCGGGGTTGACGCACAGTGTGGCTGCGCGAAGGCTCGAAACAGCACAGAGTAGAAGCGCAGATGCGGCCAGGGGAAATGCGACTGAACGCAAAGAGAGTGGGCTCATAGAACTGGCATGAACCATCGACAACCTCCAGTAAATTTTGTTGTTTGCTCTTGAGCCGATTCGCTCTTGCTGATTCGCCCGGAGAACGAGCGAGACGATATTAGATCGTGCGATTACGCGAGTGCAATGAATTTTCAGTCAAAGCATTGAATTCTTAACGAATCGCTCGAAGGTCATCTGGGCCTCAGCGCAGAAGTAATCGTCAGGTGGTGCTCGCGCGATGGGAACTCCGCGTGAGCCGGAAATACCGCTGTGCACGCGAGACGTCCTTCAAAATTTGGGCTCTCAGAGCATTGGTAGACGGCCACTTCATCTCCTCGCGGAGGCGGAAGAGGAATTCCAGATACAGCGGCGTGTCGTCGAAGAGATCGACCGGCTCAAAATCCAGGATGTGCGTCTCGACCCCGAAGCCCACGCCTTCGAACGTCGGCCGATTCCCCACATTGGTCACAGACTGAAAGCACCGCTCGCCGATGGTTAATCGCGTAACATACACCCCGAAACGCGGCAACAGGCCCTCGTACGCCGCAAGGTTCACCGTAGGAACAAGCAGCTTGGTACCCACGCCCCGCCCCTTGGTCGGATTTGAATGCACTCCAAACACGCGCCCCAGCATCCAGCGCGCACGCCGAACATCGCCCGATGCAATCGCGCTTCGTACCGCGGAACTGGAAATCTGAAGGTTGTGCACGCGCACAGCCCCGTGAACATGCACGTTGAATCCGAATTCTTCTCCGAATGCGCGAAGTTCTTCCACCCCAGCCCTGGCGCCGTGACCGAAGCGAAAGTTCGCACCCTCGTGAATGCCGCGAATTCCCAGCCGCCCAACGAGGATATCGCGCACGAAATCACGTCCCGTAACACGTGAAAGTTCAGCGTTGAAGGGCAGTACAAAAATAGCGTCGACCCCGGTGCGAGCCATCAGTTCGATCCGCTGCGGCAGAAACGTAAGCAGCTTCGGGGCTTCTTTCGGATAGAGCACCTGAGCCGGGTGCGGATCGAAAGTGACCGCTACAGATCGCATGCGCCGCTCGCGCGCCTCTGCCGCTGCCGCTCCCAGAATCTCCTGATGCCCGCGGTGTACTCCGTCAAAATTGCCGATAGCTGCGATCGACGGTCCGAAGTCCGAAGGTATCTCTGCGAGCGAGCGATATACGGGAACGGCTGCGATCATTCTTTCCGTCATGCGCAGCGTTCTCCCAGATGGATGGCAAAGCTTAACTGATCGTGCGCCAGACGAATGGTCCCAGGCAGCTTCGCGTTGGTAGGTTCATGGCCGAGTTCGTGCGCAATGTGAGTGAGCCATGTGTGCTTCGCTCCAATGCGCTGTGCCCACCCCACTGCCTGCTCAACCGTGGCATGACTGGGATGCGGCTTGTGTCGCAGGGCTGAGAGCACAACGTGATCGAGATCGTGCAGCAGCGCAAAGCTCTCTTCCGGTATATCGCTAACATCCGTCAAGTAGGCCGTGCGTCCAAAGCGGAACCCGCAAATCTGTTGGTGACCGTGAATGACGGGAATGCGGCGGAACTCCACGCCAAAAGCGCAGGTCAACTCGTCGAGCGGCTCAATCTGCACGCGGGGACGGTTCGGATAGGTCGCATCAGGCGAAAACGTGTAGTCGTAGACCCGCCGCAGCGTCTCCTCTGTTTCGCGCGAAGCGTAGAGCGGAATACGGCCTCCCTCGCGAGAAACCGTGAAGCTGAGCGGACGAAGATCGTCGAGCCCAAAAATATGGTCCGCATGGCCATGCGTGTAAAAGACTGCATCGACTCGCGTGAGATTGTTACGTAGAGACTGTTCGCGGAAGTCCGGCCCCGTATCGATGAGGACCACTCGATCGCGCCCGTCATAGTGCCACTGAAGCAGAATCGATGGCCTCAGCCTGCGATCATGCGGATCAGGCGAGGTACAAACAACACAGTTGCAACCCAGCGTCGGAACTCCCATCGAAGTTCCGGTGCCCAAAAACGTCAGCCGGCCCTCCATGCCCGCTAGTGCTTTTCCGGCTTGGGAGGCGGGGCCTGCACACCTTGCAGCGAAATCATTTTGCTGAGTTCGAGGAAGGTCATGCGCAGTTCGAAGAGCACAGTCTCCAGCATCCGTGCTTCGTTGTCGTTCAGGTTGCCCTTGGTCTTTTCTTCCAGCACGCCAAGCAGGTCGATACTCTGCTTCGCTCCAATGATGTCCACGCGTGGCCGCTGGCCCTCAGGGGTCGCCGCGCCCATCTGCATCAGCGCTGAGAGATAAAGCTGCTGAACCAGGTGCTCAAACTTGATCGGAGGCTGCGCACCCATCGTCGGGTTCTGCGCGCGCAGGATGTCTTCAACACGCTGCGCAGAGGCCTCATAGGCCGACTCCTGCTCCCGCATCTCTTCTGCGCTGGGCAGCGGCGGCATCTCGCCCGCTAGCTCGTCCTCCATCGCCTCCGAATGCTCTTCCGGCTTGGGCGCCTTCGCCGCTTCCGGCTCAACCAGGCGAGGTCCAGCAGATTTCTGCTCGGGCTCCGGAGCGGTCGCGGGGGTCGACGCGGGTTGCGAGGAAGCAGGTTCCTGCTCCTCTTCCTTCTTCATTCTGCGGCGGTCGATTACTTCAAATTTTGGGGTGTCGCTCATAATTCAAAAGTTTCCAATCACTATCGATCATATAGGTCTGCCGGGCTCCGATCACAATTCCGGCGGCTGCGCCAGAATTCTCCCGATTCCCGTGTTGTCACCATAGCTGAGCGGCTGATTCTTTACCTCAGCCTCACTGCGGATCATCGCAAGCGCGAAACGGCGATTGACCGATTCCAGCTGTATTTCAGCAGCGCTCGTAATCTGCCCGACGGATGCGCCATCCAGCACGAGTTCTGTGCCAGATCTAGGAACAGGCCCGTCCAGTTCAAGCTGACGCAGGTGCCGATGCACATTTCCGCGCGATCGGATCCGCTCTACAATCTCCTGACCCAGGTAGCATCCTTTGTTGAAGTGCAGAGCCCGCGTCTGCGAAGTCTCTTGCGGCAGATCGCGTTCCGCAATGTCGATGCCGTATGTAGGCATTCCCTCGGCGACGCGAAATGATTCCAGCGCCGCGGCGCCCACCGGAGCGGCTCCCGCTGTCGATAGCGCCCGCCAGAGCGTCGTCAAGCCGGCCACCGGTGTCCGAATCTCAAAGTGCTGGGCGAGAGTCCCAAAGCTGCGTCGAATCACCAGTTCGAAGCCATTCCACTCACAACGCGTGCTGGTCATCGGCTCCGCTGGAACCGGCAGACCCATTCGCACCAGAACTTCCCCGGCCTTCGGCCCAGTCACACCCACCAGCGTCTCGGCCGCGACATCATGCGCGACGAGTTCCACGTCGTCCATGATGATGAAGTGGTCAAAGTGCGCCATCAGCTTTTCGTACTGGTCTGCGGCAATCTCCAGTTCGAGCGATTCACCATCGCGCCACACAGTCACGTCGCCCTGAATGCGTCCTTGCGCATTGAGTACCAGGTTCCAGCTTCCGCCGGTTTCAGGAATATCGTTGACGGTATTCGTGACCATGCCGCTCAGCCAGCGGAACCTATCTTCGCCTCTGACCGTGACTCTTCGCATCCAACCCAGATCGTGTGCCGCAGCGCCTTTTGCCAAAGCCGCTGTTTCCAGAACTGGAGCGTCCAACTGCTGTGGAGTCATCGCTCCCCGATATTCAATTAACTTCGACTTATGGGTGCCGGAGTTGAGTTGGCTTGCAAGCGGGGTGTGAACTGCGGAAACGGCGAGATTTTCTGTCATAAAGGAGCTACATGCGGCCCGGCACGATTTTGAACGTCGACGCCCCGTGACGCATCCTGATTATAGCCTCGGGATTAGATGCTGTAGTCGGCTAAGCGGCAGTCCCCGAACCTTAAGGAGTATCAATGAGCAAGTGGTACCGAATCAACAGTTTACCTCGGGGCATTGTCGCACAGATTGCTGGTATCTTCCTGCTGACTGGGCAGTTCACAGCCAGCGCTCAGTCACCCCAGACGCCGCCCGCTCAGCAAACTCCAGCTCCTGCCGGAATGCCGTCCGGAACAGGCAGCGAGGCTCCAGAACAAGGCAAGCCCGAATCGAAAGCAAAACCTGAAACCCACATCACCCCCGAAGAGGCCAAACAGCTCTTCGGCCTCGTCGATCAGCTCATCAAGTTTTCATCGCAAGAGACAGGCCTTCCCATCAAGAGCGAGGTCAAACGTCAGCTCACCACTCGGGCAGCAGTCGAGAAGTATCTGAAAGAGAAAATGGACGATGAAGACGCGAAGCGGATGGAGCGAAGCGAAATCGTGCTCAAAAAGTTCGGTCTGCTCGATCGCGACTTCGACCTGAAGCCGTTTCTGCTCGAGTTGCTGAAAGAGCAGATTGCTGCTTACTACGATCCGAAGGAAAAAACGGTAAACCTGCTCGACTGGGTCGCAGTCGATGATCAAAAGTCGGTTCTCGCTCACGAGCTGACTCACGCACTTCAAGACCAGCACGTCAACCTCGATAAATGGGGCGATCAGACTCCCCCAGACGTTTCCCGAACATCCGCCGAGGACACTGATCACCTGGCGAAAGACGAGATCGATACTGCACGCGATGCGGTGACCGAAGGTCAGGCGACAGCCGTAATGATGGACAGCATCCTGAAGCCGATGGGCAAGAGCCTCGTCGGCGATCCCGAAGTGGTGGAGATCATCAAGCAGAGGATGAACGGCTCAGAGGATTCGCCGGTTCTGGCCAGAGCTCCGCTGCTGCTTTCGGAGTCGCTCCTCTTCCCCTACCGCGAGGGGCTGAGCTTCGAGCAGGACGTGTGGATGGATCGTGGCCAGGCAGCCGCATTCACAGGCGCACTGGACCGGCCGCCCTCCTCGACATGGGAGATTATGAATCCGCGCGAGTACGAGCGCGCCCGGGTGCCATCCGTTCCCTATCTGCCGAATATCCACCCGCTGCTTGACGCCACTTACAGGCCGTATGACATCGGCCAGGTGGGCGAACTCGATGTGCACATCCTCACCAACCTCTTTGGCGGAGAAAAGGCGTCCGTTGATCTGACGCCCGCATGGGATGGCGGAATCTACTGGGCCGGCCAGAGACTGAACGCCACCCCTGCGGAGCAAGCCACCACCAAATCCATAGCCTTCTTCTATCTCTCCGCCTGGAAAAACGAGAGCTCGGCACAGGATTTTGCGGCACTCTATGCCGAAGAACTGGGACGCAAGTATTCCGGAGTGAAGTCTAATGCGGCAGCGACTAAGGACGCCGATGCCGAATCCGGAGCTGCGGAGAAGGTCTGGACCACCAACGAGGGGCCCGTCGTGATCACCCAGAAAGGGAAACTCGTCTTCGTCGCCGAAAGTTTCGATCTGCCCGTCGCGCGGAAGCTCACGAACCTGATTCTCGAGTCGCAGGCTAGCGGGCCTCTGAAGAACGCCTCCCTTGAGCCTTCAAGCAATGTTTCGCCTTTGGCCTCCGGAAACGCCTCGCATCCGGCTAGTCTCTCCGGGCCGCTGGTCCGGTTTATGTCCAACTGTGGAGTAGCCAAAGCCGCAGTTGACGCCGTCTCGCGGGGCGCCGCAGCAACAATCCGCTAGCCCTTCCGGTAACGGGCTCACAGCAGTTTGCTCTTGCGCTGCTGGTGCATCTTCTGCTGTTCTGAAAGGGACTAATCCCCCAGCGGAGGGTGCCCATGAAAGCCTCGCTCCTCGTCCTCTGTTGTGCCCTCGCGATCGCTCCAACCGCCTATGGCCAGGCATTTGGAGAGTCTGTCCAACTCAGCCAGCCGGCGCTGCACAATACAGGCGCCGCTACGGCCGTCCCCACCTCTCCCTTATCTCGCTCCGGATTGCCGCAACAGGGTGGCGTACAGGTGGTGAACGACGCCTATCGCGGACAGGCCGACTGCCACTGCGCCAAGCCGCCGGTTTTCCTCCCCAGCCCCAAGGATGTGTTGCCCGGAACGGTCGTGATCCTGACCAGCTCTAATCCGAACGCCGTTATCTACTACACCGCAGATGGCTGGACTCCGACCGAGACATCCGCGAAATACGAAACACCTATCCCCATCCTCGGCAACACGCGCATTCAGGCATTTGCCGTCGAACCGGGAAAGGCTCCCAGTCCAATCGTCGCCGGCAACTACACGTTGAGCGGTGCACCCACTCCTCTGCCGCCCGATGAAGCTGTGAGCGGCTCGACGCTGCCCAAAGGTACACCCATCCGTCTCCAGACCGGCAACAGGCTTACTTCAGAGACAGCAAACGTTGGAGATCACTTCTACGTGCTGCTCGATCAGAATCTGATCGTGAATAGCAAGATGATCGCTCATCGCGGCATGTCCGTAGACGCAATCGTCACCTCGGTAAAGCCTGCCGGGCAGAACGGCCGTTCCGGCATGATCGTCTTCCGCCTCGCTGGTCTCTCAGCAAACGGCATCAACATTCCGCTCGACGGTATCTACACCCTTGTGGCCCCCGACATCGGCGCAGAGATCAACCACATCGCAGACACCAGCTTCGTGCACGTAGCCGGTCCGTTACCTCCCGGCAACCAGGCCAAAATCGAGCCGGGAATGATGCTCACCGCCTCCGTAGCGAGCGACGTTCCTGTGACCCAATAGACGTTCCTCACTCAAAAAAGAATGAGGTGGATCGGTTATCCGTTCCGCCTCTTTCATTTACAGGCAATCTCTTTTCCACGGTCGGTCATCCCGTCTCAGTTTTCGGAGCGATGGCCTCTCGTTCCTCCTCGATGCCCTTGTGGATCAGATACTCATCGATGAGAACGGAAACAAGCACTGCCGTCGGTACCGAAATGATGGCACCAAGCACGCCGCCCAGTTCCGAACCAATGAGCAGTGCCACCAGAATTGATATTCCCGGCAGCCCGACGCGGGTTCCCATGATCCGCGGGATCAGGAACGAATTCTCTACCTGCACCCAGATGACATAGAAGATCGCGACCCCGATCACCCGCCCCCACGAGTCGACAGCTGCAACCAGAAGCGCTACTGCAATGCTGATCGCCGACCCAACAACCGGAATAATATTCAGCAGCCCGGTGAAGACGCCCAGCGCGTATGCATATCGCACGTGGAGGCTGGCATACACAGCCGTGCTTGCGATGCCCAGGATAAGCATGAGGCTTCCCTGCCCCAGCAGCCACTGCCCCATGCGAATATCCGACCGCTGCAGCGCCGCATCCAGGCGCGCCCGCTTCTCCACTGGAAAGAAAGACAAAAACCATCGATACGCAATGTCGCCCTCAAGAATGAAGTAGACCGTGAGGATGACTCCCATGGCGATGCTGAAGATCGCGCCTGCCCAGTTTTTGATAGAGAGCAGCAGATACGTCGCCGCATTGCTGATGAAGTCCTGGACCTTCTCGTTCACAGCATCCGTATTTACCTGATTGGCAAATGGGATGGCCTTGAGCTTGTCCAGGAATACCGGCAGACGCTGCGGCATCTCCTTCCCAGCTTCATTCAAATCGCGAATGACGGGCGGAAATGCCAGGAACCCAAAGGCCGTTAGCGCACCCGCCACGACCAGCAGGAGGATGAGAATGGCTTTCCCTCGAAACGGCCTGCGCTTGCCAATGCGAAACCGCGAGGTTGCACGAACAATCGGCGTCAGCACCACTGCCGCGAGCGCGCTGACGAACAGCAGAAGAAGCACATGCCGCAGCAGCCACGCAAGGTAGCAGAGAACTCCCAATCCGAACGCGAATACGATGTCGGCGCGAAGATCGCGGCTATTGCCATCAGTCCGATTCAAGAATGTACTCTTCCCGTGCTTGGGTGCATGTTTCGCGCCTATGGTCGCCTCTTCTCATTCCGATTGCTATTGATCGTTGCCGAACATCGATCCCAGTACACCGCCGAGAATCGCTCCGCCCGCGGCAGCCGGTCCAACTTGCCGCCCATCTCCGCGCGGCAGGTACTCGCTGATCTGGTGCGCAAGGCGCGAGATGGGCAACGTCTGTAACCAGACGGTTCCGGGCCCAGTGAGAACACCGAGAAAGATCCCATCCCCGCCAAAGATCAAGTTCTTGATACCCGGCACTGTAGTGATTTGGAAGTTCACCGAAGCCTGGAAGGCTCCCACATGTCCCGGATGGACAAGGAGCGTTTCGCCGGGCGCAAGATTCTTCATGATCAACTCGCCGGAGAGTTCCAGCCATGCCATGCCTAGACCAGCCACTCGCTGAAGCAGGAAGCCGCTACCGCCAAAAATGCCCGCTCCGAGCGACTGCTGAAAACCGACGCTGATCGTGACCTGCGGAGTTGCGCAGAGAAACCCATGACGGTGTACAAGGTACTCCTGACCTGGGGCCACCTGTACCGGAACGATGTGGCCGGGAACCTTCGTCGCGAAAGACACCTCGCCGGGATACTGCATCGCACGGTACTCGGTCATGAAGATGCTTCCGCCGCCGGCGACGCGCTTCAGAACGCCGAACAGACCCCCGCCTCCTCCCATCTGCGTGTGCGTGGTCATCTGGATCGACGCGGTCATCCACGACAGCTCACCGCTTTCAGAGAAGACGCTTTCGTTGCAATCGAGTTGCACATCGAGAACGGGCATGGTGGTGCCCTGAATCCGGGTCTGCATGAGGCCTCCTGTCGTGGACAGTGTATCCGCTTCGGCCTGAACCTCAGGTGCTGAATGTGATTCAGCCGAAGCAGATTGCAGAACGCAATAGCCAAAAGTTAGCCGGCCTTCCGCTGGTCTCCTTCCATCCCGCGTCATGGCAGCTAACTGTTGATTCCCGATGCTCCGCCAGCTTCATCGCACCCCAACGCTCGCCATCGATGCACTACTCTTTGGATGGGATATGCGGAAATTTCTGCGCCACTTTCGGAAGGCTCTGTTTCTGGCCCTTGAGCACGATGTGCTGAATACGGCCAAAGCAGCTGCATACTCCGGCATGCTCATGTTTTTCCCGGCTTTCATCGTGCTCACGGCAATGATCGCCAAGTTCCCGGAAGGCACCACCGCGGTCGGCGAGATTCGCTGGGTCTCCGGGCAAATCCTGCCCGCCGACACAGTCCACCTCATGCTCTCGTCGATGCACTCGCGCAATGCCCATCCCGGCCGGCTCATTGCTTCCGGCTCGATCCTCAGCGTCTTCGCCGGTCTCGGCCTGATGCTCACGCTCATGGAAGGCTTCCGGCGCGCATACCGCCTGCCCCGCAACGACTGGGGTTTCTGGGAGCGGCGTGCGCGTGCGTTATTCCTGGTGTTTATCGTCCTCGTGCCGCTCGCGCTGGCGACAATCGTCCTGATCTTCGGACGGGCGATCGAACTATGGCTCATCTTTAACGCAGGTCACCAGCTTCGCAGCGTCGTTCTCTTCCTGTGGCGAATGGCGCGCTGGACCCTGGCTTTCGGAACAAGCCTCGCAGTACTCGGTGCGCTCTATCACTTCGGCACCAAACGCGGCGAGCACTGGATGCGGATCATGCCCGGCGCAATCGCAGCCAGTATCGTGTGGTTCTCGGCGACTCTCGCCTTCGGCTGGTACGTGACCCGCATCGCGGATTACACCATCTTCTACGGTTCCTTCGGCGCCGGAATCGCCACTCTTGTATGGCTCTACATCACTTCATTCACCGCCCTCCTCGGCGCCGAGTTGAACGGAGTCCTCTTCCGCGAACGCAATCGGCAACTGTAGTTTCTCCAGAATGAAGATCTACGGTTTCTCGAAAGCTCAACCGCAATAGGATCTGCGATGAAGGGACTGCTTCTCACCCTGCTGAAAAATCAATCCGGCAAGCCTTGTAACAAGGGCACGGCTTCAGCCGGGCCATAAACGTCAAAAAATGACTTCAGGGCTTTAGCCCCTGCTTCGCTTGATTCCTCCATCACCTTCTTATTGGTCGAAACGGCTTTAGCCGCGGACTTCCTTCCGCGCTGTCGATCAAAGACCTTCCCCTGCCAGCAATTCAGACGCCCGCGCTCTAATTCCTGCCCAGATCGATCCCGACAACAGCCACTTGTATAATGAAGAAGACCGCACACATACATTCCCCTTCTTCCTATACCTGATCTTCTGGAGTCATATTGATGCCGTTCGTCGAATCGAACCTGAACGAAACCCCCATCCAGCGCCGGGCCAAGATCGTCGCCACACTTGGACCTGCATCGAACACCGAACCGGTGTTCCGGGACCTCGTGCGCGCGGGGATCGACGTTGTCCGACTGAATTTCTCTCACGGCACCCATGACGAAAAGCTCGCCCTCATCCAGATGATCCGCAAGGTTAGCCGCGAAGAACACAAGCCGCTCTGCATCCTCGGCGACCTGCAAGGCCCCAAGATTCGTACTTCGAAGCTCAAGGATCACCAGCCGGTTCTTCTGAAAGCAGGGGGCCGCCTTACCATCACCCCACGCGATGTCCCCGGCACCGCTTCGCTCGTCGGAACAACCTTCAAGACTCTCGCTGAAAACGTTGAACAGGGCTCACGCATTCTGCTTTCGGATGGCCTCATTGAACTGCGCGTCCACGAAGTGATCGGCCCAGACGTTGTCTGCGAAATCGTCAACGGCGGAATGCTGGGCGAGAACAAAGGCATCAACCTGCCCGGCATCCCCGTCCGCGTTCCATCGCTCACGGAAAAAGATTCCCAGGACCTCGAGTTCGCGCTGAAGAACGGCGTTGATGCAGTAGCCGTATCTTTCGTCCGTACCG
>Ga0105240_10006040_pt1 | contig 17900 bp, 14 predicted proteins | sample KBSC54metaG_FD_80426 | JGI IMG/M metagenome (GOLD analysis project Ga0105240, IMG submission 80426) | Corn rhizosphere microbial communities from Kellogg Biological Station, Michigan, USA - KBS C5-4 metaG | ecosystem: Host-associated > Plants > Roots > Rhizosphere > Soil | place: Michigan, USA...
CTTCCAGGTGAAAGCTATTTCCACAGCTCTCGCACGTGGCTTCGTCGTCATAAAGCTTAAGACGCACGCCACACTGACACATCCAACCGACCTGTCTTGCAGGGACGCCCATCACGAGCGCGTATGCAGGCACGTCGGCAGTGACTACCGCTCCTGCAGCCACAAAGGCGTACTCCCCAACAGTGACACCGCAAACGATGGTGGAGTTAGCGCCCAGGCTCGCTCCCCGCTTGACGTGAGTGCGCCGATACTCATTCTTTCGGACGACATGACTGCGAGGGTTGATGACATTCGTAAAAACCATGGACGGTCCGCAGAACACGTCATCCTCAAGTTCGACCCCGTCATAAATCGACACGTTGTTCTGGATTTTGACGTTATTTCCGATGCGGACTCCTGGAGCAACATGGACGTTTTGGCCCAGGATGCAATGCTTTCCTATCCGGCTGCCCTGCATGACATGCGAGAAGTGCCAGATCCGCGTGCCGTCACCGATTTCGCAAGGTTGGTCCACTGCCGCAGTGGGATGGATAGAATGCCTGGACTCGCGGGCTATGAGCGGCACTGGCTTTCCGGAAGCCTGCGAAGACTTGTCGCACGCCTCCAGAATTCGCAAAACGCGTACGGCACTCTCTCCGTCCGTGCAAGGTGTTCTTCTGTCGCGCACGCAATCTAGAAAGTGCTGGCATTCCACCAGCAAGGGTTCGTCGCCAGGGATAGGCACAACTTCCCCGTCGGTCTTATGCGCCACTGGAACGCGATCCACCCAATCTATATGGTGCGGGTAGACGAGCAGTTTGCGCTCCTTCTCCGTGTCGTCAAACACGGCCATTTTGTTGCTGCCGACAATGACTAGTTTTTGTTCCTTAAAAGGATGCAACCAGCTGACGAAGATGTGCGCCTCTACGCCGCTGGAGAACTCTAGTGTGCTCAAGGTGACGTCGGCAATCCGGGGATTCAGATAACAGGCACCATGGGCGCCCACCACCGTGGGATCTTCGTCCAGCAGGTACAGGATGGCGGAAATATCGTGAGGCGCGAAACTCCAAAGGATGCTTTCCTCGGTCCGGAGTTTGCCCAAGTTGAGCCGCGATGAATAGATGTACTGAACCTTGCCCAATTCCCCGCTGCGGAGCAGCCGCTTCAGTTCCCGGATGGCAGGATGGTACAACAACAGGTGGCCGACCATCAAAATCCTTTTGTGCTGGCGGGCCAGGCCAACCAGTTCCTGACCCTCCTCAGCATGGAGCGCGATAGGTTTTTCCACGAAGACGTCTTTTCCGGCAAGCAGGGCCCTCTTGGCAAGTTCGTAGTGCTGAGCGGCCGGGGCAGCGATGACAATCCCCTGGATCTCTCGTAGTTCCAACAGTTCGTCAAAACTACCGACAGACGAAACACCGTAGCGTTCGGCGGTCTCTTGCATGCGATCTGTATCCACGTCACAAACAGCCCGTAGGCTTCCCAGATTATGGAAATTGCGTACAAGGTTCTTGCCCCAGTAGCCACAACCCACCACTGCGATATTAGGCCTCTGATCGATCATAGGATGAGCTCCTGAGTTCACTATTTTCAGCATGAAAAGCAGCAATCGACTCCACCACAGCTGCCTGACGCTCTTTTCCAAGTTCTGGATAAATGGGCAGCGCGAGGACCTGTTGGCTGGTCTCTTCGGCCATCGCCAGATCACCGGGTTTATAGCCCAGCGAAAAGAACGCCCGCTGCAAGTGCAGGGGAGAAGGATAGTAGACTTCCGTTGGAATACCAGCTTGCTGCAGATGCTCACGCAATCGATCTCGCTGCGGTGTGCGGATCACAAACTGGTTGTAGACATGCTCGCTACCTGCCGAAACGAAGGGCAGTTTAATGGATTCGGTCAAGCCATAGTCAGCAAACAGAGTCCGGTATATTTCGGCATTACGTTGGCGGGCGGCGGTCCATTCTCCGAGCCGCGTCAGTTTCACTCTCAGGATCGCGGCTTGCAGCGCATCCAAGCGGCTGTTGATTCCCAATAGATCGTAGTGATATTTCTTGCGGCTACCATGAACCCGCAGTGTCCGTATGAGATCGGCAAGTCCCGAATCATTGGTGGTGACCATTCCACCGTCACCGGCCCCGCCAAGATTTTTCGAAGGGAAAAAGCTGAAACAGCCGATTGTGCCGAGACTTCCGACAGTCTTTCCCTGGTACCGGGCACAGATCGCTTGGGCCGCATCTTCGATCACCCATAACTTGTGACGGTCTGCGATTTCCAGGATTGCTCCCATGTTCGCCGGCAATCCGAACAGGTGTACGGGCATGATGGCTCGCGTTCGCGGGGTAATGGCGCTCTTTAAGCGATGCGGATCGATGTTATAAGTGTCCGGCTCAATGTCCACGAACACCGGCCGGGCACCCAGCCGCGCGATAGACCCCGCAGTAGCGACGAACGTGAAAGGAGTGGTAATCACTTCGTCGCCAGGTCGAATCTGGAGCGCCATTAAGGCCAATAGGAGGGCGTCGGATCCTGACGCACATCCAACGGCATGGCGGCAGTCAACCAGCCGTGCGAATTCTTGTTCCAGGCATTCCACTTCAGGACCGAGAATGCAGTGCTGGCTCTCCAAGACTCTGGTGACTGCATCAATGAGTTCCGGCCGCAGGCTGTTGTACTGGGCTTTCAGGTCAAGAAATGGGAACTGAATATTAGGCATGGTGAGTTGATCTTTGAACCTCCTGGTTTCGAAGGAGCTAATCGAGCGATTACGCCGGCGACGCGTCTTGGGACAGAGCACTTCGGTACACGCAAATAGTTTGCTGTGCCACGGTTGAACAGGATACGTTCCGGATTTTGCTGCTTCCGTTCGACCGCCGCGCGCAAGTCAGGATCTGAGTGACTGCCCGGCCGAGGTCTTCCGGATTCCTATCTACAATGCGTGACGGACAAACGCCTTCGAGTCGCTGAGATACATCTCCTACGTCGACAGATACTACAGGAAGACTACAAGCCAGGGCTTCCTGGACGACGGTCGGGGAGCCTTCCGAATCGCTGGTTAAGAGAAGGCAGTCCGCGGCGTTCATCATGACCGGAATGATCTCGGGCGAAACATCGCCATTGAGCACAACAAACCGTATGTCTCCGCACATCCGCCGGGCACAATCGACAGCGGCTTGCGCCAGGTCCAAGCGTTTGACCGCCGGATTGCCGCCCGCGTTGAAGAGAACTACCCGCTCGAGGCTTCCCCAACCGAGTTCAGCTCGAGCTTCGTCTCGTGGACGGGGATAGAAGATTCCGGTATCCACCGCGCTTGGGATCACAACTGCGTGACGTCTTCGTAGCCACAGCTTGCGTTTGAGCTGTTCACTCACGCAGATGATCTGACTTGCGCGTAGCGCCGCCACCTGGGATAGCATCCGGCCCGCGAAGGAACGCGCCCACGGCGTCTTAGGAGCATGATTCAAGTCACTCCCCCGGTACGTAACTACGAGAGGCAGTCGAGCGCTCATTGCTGCGAAGAAGGCAGTCATCGTACCGTATTGCGCGTGAAGGAGATCAGGACGAAAGTGCCGAATCGTCTGGCGTAATCGCCGCCACTCTTTGGCTAAAACCCAGGGTGAGGTTCTGGAGCCCAGCAAAAAGGTCTCGCAAACGACGCCGGCACTTTGCAGAGAAGCGACCTGCCTATGGGCAAAGATCATGGAAGCCTTCGACGATGACACGGGAATAACAAAGAGGACCCGCATTGGCTTGCACGACGATTTGTCTAAGATTCAGCGATGCACAGGATTATTCCAGCGGTGGCCAAAGGCCAGACCTCCGGCCTGTCACTTACATCTTGCGATCCTGGCCCTTACGCCGTGGCTAGTGCAAGACGCTGACCAAACAGCACCACGCGCCTCAAGATTAAGTGCATTGAAAGGGTTAGATGCATGAGAACGGTCTGGCTGGCAACGGTTGATATTACTGAGAGGTATTCCAATTCCATTAATGGCGGGTACAATGCCCATCAGCCCCCGCTGTCGCTTCTGCTGCTTGTCCAAAAAGAAACTAACGATAGGATCGAGGCTCACAACTCTACCTGCAAAAGTCGCCTGGATTCCCTGACCGTCAATACTCCAAGGGTGAAAATACCCGCCACAAGGGCCCAGGGAATCACTACGTCGGGCTCATAGACGATGGAAGGTGCGCACGCGGTGATGAAGACGGCCAGACTGTAGATGCAATTCACGGCATTGACAGCTCTAGTATGATGAGCATCGATTAATCCTTGGAGGACGTAAAACAAAGCAAATGGCAGGGCACCCAACGCGACGATCCGCGTGAGAGCTACCACTCTTAAGAAATCCTTGCCGAGGTAAGCCCGGATAATCACATCTGCGAAAATCTCAAACGTTACGGTGAAGCCGAGCGCTACGATGACTGTGAGCATTACAATTCTCAGGATGTGTGCCCGCAGGGCCCCATAGGCGCCCTCCGCACACATTTGACTCGCCTTCGGGAGTAACACGATTCCTATAGGCGTAAACATGGCTCCCACCATATTGAGTAGCGAAGTACTGAACGCGACAAAGCCCCCTTCCTGAAGTCCGCGCAAATGGACGGTGAACGTCGCGGGTAAAGTCATTAAGGCTAACAGTGCAAAGCTGCCGGGGACGCGCGGTATGCCATAGTGCAGCAATTCTTTGGCTTCCCTCCAGCTTCGCGAAGCGACTGCGTTGCGCCAGGGCGTGAACCAGAGAAACCCGGCCGCTGCGACAGCGATCGTGCCCGCTCCCCAAGCAGTAAGCACGGTATAGACGCTTGGCCCGAAATGATAGAACCCGACCATCGGCACAACAGCAAAGTTGATCAGCTGCATGGCATTCGCATGTCTGAGCGCCAGGTGCCCGCGGAAATAGTTGTACACAACGGCGTGCATGGACAAACCGACCAGGATCAGGGTAACGGGGAGCGCGAGATTCGCATAGTCTTCACTGCCAAAGAAAAGGTAGGCGAATTCCTTCCGGAACAATGTGATGAATCCTGCGCCCAGGGCGGCCAAGCATGCTTGACACCAGAGCGTGGCGCCATAATAGCGAGTGCAGCGGTTCGGTTCGGCATTCGCACGTCCAATGTAACGCGGCAATGCCACGGGGAGACCGAGAAGAAGGAAGGGGAAGAGCAGGGAGATCGTCCGTCGTGCGATTGCGTACTCCGAAAAGCCCTCTCTGCCAAATTCTTGCGCAGCCAATTTGAATGTCAACAACAGACTGATCGCCACCGTAAACTCTGTGAGAAACGTCGTTCCATACTCTTTGAAGAGTTCCCGGAAGATTGTGAAGACTTGCGACCCTCGAGGAATGGGGACCGCCGCCGTTTCCGTGTTGAGCATAAGGGAATGGTCCGTCGCAGAACGCTTTCAGTGATCCCGCGGCCTAGTACGGTGGGTGACGCTGCCCTGAATAATAGGCATCATGGGCGAAATTAAAGTTATTGAGAACAACTCCATTGATCTTTGCCCCTGTACCACGAATGTAGGATTCGGCCCGCTGAACCAAAACAAGCGGCGTGGCGCCGCTTTTAACCACGAGGATAACGCCTTCGACGAGATGCGCCAGGATGCGGCCATCCGACAGGTTCAATACAGGCGGCGAGTCAAGGATGACATACTTGTATTCTTGGGTGGCTTCCGCAAGGAGCTTTGGAACGCGCTTGGAGGACAGTAACTGTACGGGATTCGGATGCTGCGAGCCGCAGCCGAGAATGTCCAATCCTCCGATTCCAGTTTTTTTTACCACAGCACGCCAGTCATATTCTCCCTCCAGGTAAGCGACGAGCCCCGACTCGCATCGAACACCGAAAGCGCGATGGATTTTCGGGCGGCGCATGTCCGCGTCGATGAGTAAGACAGGCTGCCCGAGTTCGGCAAGAGCAATCGCCAGATTAGTGGCAACCAAAGTTTTCCCTTCGCCCGGTTGTGCACTGGTAACCAAAATCGTACTGGGCACAGGGCCACTGTCAGAGAAGAGCATCGATGTGCAGAGGCTCCGAAACGCCTCCGGCGGGGCTACCATCTCCTCGGCATCGGAACTAATCCTGCGCGAGGAATTTGGGAACGCACTGGCTGCCAGGTAGTTGCCATTCCTCCATTCCGGCCTCCGTGAGAGGGCGGGTTTATAAATATAGGTTCGATCATTGAGCGAACCTATGGTCGGCACGGTAGCCAGTGTGGGCAAGGAAAGGAAGCCCGCTACCTGTTCCGGATTGGTGACGGTGTTGTCCATACTGTCACGGACGAAAGCGAACCCGACGCCTAAGACCAGTCCGAGCAATGCACCCAATGCCAAATTTAGGGATACCCTCGGTGTTACTGGCAGAGGCCCCGCTCTTCCGGGATCGACCACGCGGATAGTAGATCCTTGCGCCGAGAACTCGGCTTGTTTGACGCGCTGTAGTAGGTCGTCGTAAAGCTTTCTGTTCGCGTCTGCCTCAATTTTCATTCTGTTGTATGGCGTCAATTGCTCCGCAACCACATTCGCCTGCTTGGCTTCCTGTTCGAACTCCTGCCGGGCAAGATTTTCGTGATTAACCGCTGCAGTATGTTCCTGGACGATCCGCTGTGCCGCGCGATTGCGCTCCCGAGACAGGGCCGCCTCCAGCTCCGCGATTTCGTTTTGAATCTCCTTCACCTTGAAATACTGTGGACTAAAGGTCGTCTTTAACAACGCAGCTTGTTTCTGCAGTTCTGCCAACTGAACGCTCAGATCCTGGATGAGCTTGTTATCGAAGACCCCCGGCAACGAGGCGTAATCACCCGCTTGCACTAGGCGATAGAGCGATTCTTTCCCGTTTCGATCCGCCTGGGCTTTGGTCAACTCCTCCTGGTATCTCCGGAGGCGATCGCTGACCAGTGTTTCGTTGCCATTACTTCCGACTTCCGGGAGCAGCAAACCCTTACCTTGCGCATAGTTTTGCAGCTTGTTTTCCGATTCCAACAACTTCACCCTCACGTCAGCCAACTGTCGCGACAGCCATCCCGTTGCTTTTCGCGATTCGTTCCTGCGAGCTTGGGTATCTTGATCGATATAGGCAGCCACAAACGCGTTGACGACGCGCCTCGCGAGGTCAGGGGTCACCGCGTCGAAGCTAACCTGGACTAGCCGGCTGTGCCGGACCGGCGTGATTTGCAAGTGTTTACGAAACGTATCGACGTTGGTCCAGGGAGGAACTGGGTCTGCCTGAGTTCTTCCGTCCAGCGCGGCGGAAAGGCCCAGGATTGCCCTGACCGTGGGCCAAGTAGGCCGTGTTCTGGAAGACGCGGATTCCGGCAGCTTTGCGAGTTCAAGTTGCTTCATGACCTGCTCTGCTAAGGAGTCGCTTTCGAGGATCTTGTACTGGGTTTCCAAATACACATCTGAAACCGAGTTGAGCTCGAAAAGATCTTGAGCAGTCAAAATGTGGGGAGTTTCTCTTTCGATTTCAACTAGCCCTTGGGCCCGGTATAGTGGAGTTCGCGAAAATGTCCAGGCTTCGGCACCGGCAAGTACGATGGTGAAAATGAGCAGGATGGGCCATCGATGTTTTCGAAGAATACCCCAAGACGCCGAAAGGCTGGCGTTCTTGTAGCCTTCTACCACATGCGAATTAGGCACAACGTGGTGGGCGCGCTCAGGGACGAGGCTACCGCGCCTCAGAAGGTCGACTTGAGACTCGGTCAGACGTTCCATATTCACCACGTCCTATAGAGCAGAGCGCCGGGAACACTACCAAGGATAATTTCGGCGCTGCGGAAGACCGCCGATTTTCCTCCGCTCTTCGGGACGAAGACGATGTCCTTCGGCTGCAATTGTGCGTCCCCGATCTTACCCTGCATTATCTTGGCCAGATCCAAAGGGATTTCAGTGCGCTGGCCGGTCTCATCGGTCCGGAGGATGCGCGCTTGGCTTTTAGCGGAAGTGGGCACCAGACCTTCAGCCAGCGCAAGCGCCTGAAGCACGCTGACGGTCTCGTTATTACGCAGCAGGAAGCCGCCGGGTTTCTTTACGTCTCCTAGAACATAGACGATTCCTGCGCGGTTAACCTTTACCACATCTCCAGGGTAGACCAGGATGTTATAGCCAGCGTCATGAGAATTCAGCAAGTCTTTTAGATCCACCTCGACTGTCGCTGCGCCCGCAGATGCTGCCGACGCTGTACCGGCCCTCTCCGGGATGCTAGCCGTCTCCGCGGGAAAGTTTGCTCCACGCATTACCACCACAGTGTTCCCGGCATCCTCTGACAACCCCTCGGCCATCGACAGCAGCTCCAGCAGTCCCTTCGGGCCGGAAGTATGGAAGACCCCAGGCTTCTTCACAGCTCCCGTAACGGATACCGGGTGGCTCTCCATTTCGCGCACGAACACCGCAATATGGGGATCGTTCATGATGCTTCGCCGAAGCAACTCTCGGATAACCGCCTCCAGCTCTTGCGGGACTAGGCCCGCCACTTTCACTGTGCCCAGGGGCGGCATCGAGACTTCCCCTCGTGCAGAGACTCGAAGCGAGCGATTGAGTTCCGGGGCTTCGAGCACAGTGATCTCAAGCAAGTCTCCTGTGCCAATTCGATACTCATCGGTCTTGAACTGGTTGCCGTCATCACTCTTGGCGGGAGGAGAGCCCGCACGAGCGCCAATCAGCTCGGTCTCCTGTGCGAAAAGGAGTGGGACAAGTATGGTCACACAGAGAACGACGCCGAATAGCCCACTGGTCCGCCGCGGGATCCTGGCGTGGGATCGATGATAGGCAGACTCGTTTCGCATATTATTTCTCCACCGGCGCGTGCAGTGCTAGCATTCTTGCCCGGGCGATGCAGGCTTGATTCCCGGTGAGCGTCAAACCGGGTAGTCATTGAATGCCATTAGGCAGTTCCAGTGACGATTGCGCCATCTGGCATTGAACTGGCCGTTTCTTTGACTTGCTGTGTGCCCCGCAGTTTGCCCCACAACCGGAGCATGCTCACGTAGGCAAGTGCGATGCACAATCCTTCAACCGGGTAGCGAAAGCGTGAGGCGCCCCAGAAGATGATCGCTGTAAGTTCAAAGTCGATGATTGCCAAGTGCAGAATCCACCCGGGGTGCTTGGAGCGGAAAAACCGCAGCAGAGTGGGGAAGAACGATAATGCGGAGAGGACCAAAACGGGTCCCCAGAAAACCAGCATGCCAACCCGATACAAACGGGGACTGTTGGAATCCAGAATCGGAGTCAGCGACCGGCGAAACTTGGCCTGCACAAGATACCACCACCAGCGCGGGTGATCTGCCAGCCATCGTAAGGCGAGCTTCGTTTCCAGGTGATCCCTGCGAAGTTCTTGATTCGGTGCTTTCAGTTGTTCGCGATATTCAGGCAGCGAAGACGTGGGGAAGACCCAGTAGCCGTAATAGACGGGATCCGTCACGACCACCCGGTTGTTACCACCTAGCAGTACATCCCCTCCTCCGGTGCTTAATGGGACCAACTCATGAAAAACGGCATAGTTGCGAGCAACCCAGGGGATCAAAGTTGTTACGGCTACCAAGGGGATTGCCAGGCCTATACGTAGGTTCTTCCCTTGACCCCGAAACTCCCACCAAGCCCAGAATACGGCCAGCAGAATCATAAACATTGCATTGGGGCGAGTTAAGGTTGCCAGCCCGAGAAGAAGGCCTGCGAACATTGCACGCGCTATTGCTGGATGCGCGCCGACCTGGAGTGCGAGCAGAACATACCATAAAAACAGAAATGTGAAGAGCGGTTCCGAACCGAGCGTCGCAGAATAGAACAGCGAGGTAGGCCAAACGGCGAACGTTGCAGCGGACAGCGGCCCAACCGATCCGCCGAAACAGCGCTTCCCGATCCCGTAAACAAAGAGAATGGTAATCGCGCCAAGTATGCAGTTCGCGATTCGTACCGCGGCGTAACGGTGGCCGAATACTCGATACAATGCGCCCCAAAGCAACGCAGTACCTGGGACACGGTAGGCTGTCAAGTGATCGGGATCGGTCACGTCAGGACTCATCCCTCGATAGCCGTGACCCTGCACAAGATTCCAAGCGTACGTATCATATTCCAGCGCATCGGAGCCGCGATCGGTTTGCGAGGGGAGCGGAGGGGGAATATTGATTCCAAGCATGAATGCAAGGCCCAGTCGTAAAGTGACGCCGACGAGGACAACTCCTATGAGCCAAGCCCTGACTGATGACCAATGCTTCATTTAGATTCGGTCCTGGAAACTGACATCCACGGGCTGGCCAGGCTCATGTTCAAAGGCTTGCATCGCCATCGAACGTTGAGGGAGCCCACACAGCGGGATCTCTTAGCGTCTCCGACAGTTGCTTTTCTCTTGCTTTGTAGTAATACACCCAACTAGGCAAAGTGCGATGGTATGGCGCAACGATTTTGGGCAAGCCTGGCCGGTTGAGCCAGCATCCGGTCACTTCCAGAATGTGAATCCCATCCTCGCGGCATCGGCTAAGCATCCATCGAAGGGTGACTCCAAGCGCCTCTTCCGAGCCGGAGAGGGCCTGAAAATCGACGAGGCGCACCCGCTTCAGTCCGAAGGTGCTGTCGGACCGGTCGAAAATCGCATACGCGGTCAGGCGCGAACCTTCCAGCACTCCCAAGATCCAGGTGGCCGGCCGCTGGGGCGTGTTCCGGAAGTGCCATCGTAGCGTCTGCTGTGTCCGTGCCGCCAGCAAAGTGTCATTCTTCTGGTGCTTCAAGTCCTCCCAAAACTCATCGAAGCGGCGATCAAACTCGGTGAACAGTTCGATTTCCGCGGTCGAACCGCCCTCTGGTATCCGGACATCACGGAATTTGTCCCAGCAGAATAACGCGGCCGATGCAGGATAGCTCATGACCGCACCCAGCCGGACCGATTTGGTGTTTAATACCGCTTCTGAAAACCGGCGGTAGTTCGTGATCCAGAACGCGGACTTGTGCCACTGACCCACCGGCACTCGCGACAGTTGAAGAGCGCTGGCTACCGGTGCGGCCCGGGGCCCTACGGTGGTGAATATGAAAAGGTCGACTTCCTTTTGCTTGAGAAATCGGCTCAGAATCAGCAGGGAATAGATTCGATATTGCGGATCGACAGCCCATCCGCAGGGGCTTCCCACGCGGAGTTCGCGCCCCCGGAATTGAAAGGAGAACGGCAGATTGCCGATCGAGCCCACGATCTCGCGGTCTTCCGCTTCCAGCACCCAGCCGATTGGCCACCGCCCAGCCGACGCCTCAAAAACGGGATTTCCCTTCCATAGGGCTACCCAGTCTTCGCGGGACCTCATAGTGAGGCCGTTTCGAAGCTGAAGCGCAGCGATTTGATCGTAATCTTCAAACACCGCCTGGCGCACCTTCGGCGGCCCCCCGAGCTGTTTCCACGTCCCGCCGCGACTTGCGTATGCTTTTTCCTGGAGAAGATTCACCTACGCCTCCTGTAACGTAGCGCTGGCCGAGGGGTATACAGCACTTTAGCTAAGAGCTTGATTTTGTTTTACGGCACGTGGCACGCGGAACGCAGATGCCAAGAACGATCAGACCCGGTCTAACAACAGAGCCAGCCGGGTTCGATGTCTGCCAAAGAAAGCGGGAGATTCGCCATTGAACTACACCGTTATCGCACGGCCATCCGCAGCCATCTAGATCGCGCGACGCTGTCGATTCCACACCTCCGGCCCGTCACGTACACAGGCCTATAGGTCGCTTGCAGCCCCGAAACTGCACGGACGCCTACCTGAAGCTTGGAAGTGCAAGAAACGTGCCAGTGTGTCGGTACTCCGAAACAAAGTGCGATCAGGCGCGTGTGCAACGCCTTAGGCAGCTCTTGCTAGTTATACGTTGAGCCTCTACTGTGCCCGGGGGGCATTCGGCTTCCACTTAGTGCCATGCCATTACGTTCGGATCGTTGCGGGGTTCGTGTTCGGGTAGAACTTGGCTAGCTTTGGCAATCAATTTCCAATTCCGACGGCGGCCGCTGAACGCCCGTCTCGGTTCGCCGCAGGGGCGATTTGATCCCCTGGGGATTCGGGCAGACGCCCCAATTGCCAGCGATGGATCTTATTCAACAAGGACTTGTAGCAGATGTCGAGACGACGGGCCGCCTCCTTGCGATTCCAGTTCACTTCGTTCAGAGTTCGGAGAATCAGCTCCTTCTCTACGCTCTCGACCGCATTGGCGGAGGACTCCCGAAGCGAAACACTTGACTGCGGCGTGGGACTGTTCGGCACAGTGGTTTTTCGCAACTCCAATAGCGCCTGCCTTAGATCCGGAAGGATCAGAAACCGTTTGACATGATTCTCCAGTTGCCGCACGTTGCCAGGCCAATGGTATTGGACGAACTCCGCCAGCAATTCTGCGGGCAATTCCTTGACTGTGCTCTTGTATCGGGGGCGATAATGCTCAATGAAAGACTCGCAAAGAGGGCCGATGTCTTCAGGCCGCTCACGCAGCGGCGGGACCTCGACCGAGATGACGTTCAGTCGGAAAAACAGATCCTCGCGAAAGCGTCCGTCGGCCACCATTTTGTCGAGTTGCTTGTTGGTTGCACTTATTATGCGCGCCGCGGAGTGCAGCGGGTGCGTTCCGCCCAGCCGTGAGTATTCGCCATCCTGCAGAACGTGCAGGAGCTTCGCTTGCAGCGTGGGGCTCATCTCGGCAATCTCATCGAGCATGATCGTCCCGGAACCGGCCAGCTCGAATTTTCCGGGCTTCTCACGATGCGCGCCCGTGAAAGCGCCACGCTCATGACCAAACAGCTCAGACTCCAGCAGGTCCGTGGGAAGAGCCGCGCAATTCACTTTTACGAAAGGCTCACGACGGCCAGATTGGGAGTGTATGTAGCGGGCAACCACCTCCTTGCCGACGCCGGATTCGCCCAAAATCAACACCGGCACATCCACCTGCGCCACTTGGCTGCAAACCGCCTGGATCTGCAACATACGGCAGCTGGATGTCCGAAACGCCGCCTGCAGAGCCGGCCGATCCATGCCCAACGCTCTTTGATTTTCTTCCAAGGCCTTATCGATCGCGGCTTCCAAGTCCTTCTCGTCGAAGGGCTTTACAAGATAATTGGAAGCGCCAAGCCGCATGGCTTTCACCACCGTCGAGACTTGATTGACTCCCGAAAGAACAATGCTGGGAATAGCATAACCGTTGGCGTCCAACTCAGCCAGGATTTCTAGCCCGCCGACGCGCGGCATGCGTATATCCAGGATCAATAGTGACGGAATGTTGCCAGGCGCGATCCGGCGCACCAAATGCTCGCCCGAGCTGAAACCAAGCACTCCGTATCCCCGCGACGTGAGGAAATCTGAAAGGAACGATCGAGTAGCTGCCTCATCGTCCACCACCCAAACAGTGTGTTTATCGATATGCACTGGCCACCTCACTGCATTCGAATGAGCGGAACCTTGGCAACTCGCACTCCACAAAGAAGCCGTCCCGTTGATCCACTGAGGCACTACCGCCATGAAGACGCCATGTTCTGCAGGCGTTTATAAGTTCGGCATTAGGTCTCTTATTCGGAGAATTCGACGGAGCAGGGGCTGAAATCCGAAACACGATTTTCTCCGTTTCTTCGCGCGTGCAGAGTTCGATGATGCCGCCGGGGCCAGCAAATTCGGCCGCTGCTGAGAATAAATCCAGGAGGGATCTTCCGAGTTGGTTCGGGTCGCCCAGCACCAAAAAGGCACCCTCAGCGCCATCTTCGACGATCCGTACAGTGTTTTGCGGCGAGTTGGCCGATGCCCCTAAGACCGCCTTGTACAGCACCACCCGAATCCAGACCAGGTCCAACGCAAGCGTATCTTCAAAAGGAAAGTCTCTCAGTTCGCGGGACAGGATGCCGAGTTTAGCGATATTTTCTAAGACGGCGTCCAGATACCGCCGCTGGGTGGTAGTGAGCTGGCCTTCCCTGTCCTCGAGGATCAAACGCGCATAGCCGCGCGCCACCTGGAGCGGGCCTCCCAATTCATGGAGGAGGCTCGACAACCAATAAGACTGGACTTGGCGGATCGCTTTGGACCCGTCAATCGGGGGAGTTTGGTCTAGTTCCACTCGCCGGTCCTCCGAGCACTTACCGACGTTAACAACTTTCCTAACTGCAGCTTTTCCGAGTGTTACTTCGTGTTACTTCCGACAGATTACTCCAGAATCGCGTGGGCTGCAATATGCCTTTGTGGCCGGAGGACGCTTTTTTATTTGAACGAGTGTAACTACTGGTATATGCTGTGGATCGAAACGAATAGTTTTCATTTAACAATTTGCGGCAGGGATGGTCTTGCTGGCGCCGTAGAAAGCGAAGGCCCGACAGTCATGGGAGTCCCTATTCTTAAGCAGGGCGAGTACATTATCGCCTCCATCCAGTCGGCTCTAACCGACCAAGACTTGTTCCAGCTACGAGACGAACTGTCTGCGTGCGTTGGCAAACACCGATCAAAGGGTGTGATTGTGGACGTCACGATGCTGGATGTGATGGATTCCTTCGCTACCCGGACGGTTCGCGACTTGGCACAGATGGTCCGTCTTCGCGGGGCGAAAACGGTCATTGTGGGTATCCAGCCGGAGGTCGCATTTGCCATGGTCCAGCTGGGTCTTGAATTAGGCGACGTTGCGACTGTTCTCGACCTGGAGGAAGCCCTGGAGCTGTTGCGGTATGAATCGAGATAACCCCTGTCCGGGCGCTCGGGCGATTCCAATCGCGTCGGATCTAGATATTGTCGAGGCGCGGACAGCGGCCCGCACTGTAGCTGCCTGTATGGGATTCGAAGGAGCTGACCTGGTGGTGATCGCTACGGCTGTTTCCGAGATTGCGCGCAACATCGTGGCGTATGCGAAGCAAGGCGAGATGGTGTTGTCGGCTGTGCAAATGAATTCGAGACGGGGCCTGCAAGTGGTAGTTCGCGATCAAGGCCCGGGAATTGCTGACGTTTCGCAGGCCATGCAAGACGGGTATTCTACATCGCAAGGTTTAGGGCTAGGTCTGCCTGGCTCCCGCCGGCTGATGGATGAGTTCCGGATTGAGACCAAAATAGGGCATGGTACGACTGTGACGATGAGGAAGTGGCTACCGTGAAATCGAGTTTCTCGCGGGTGTTGCCGCTGGTGGAATTCGGGGTATCGTCGGTGACGGCGGAAGGCCAGATTGAATCCGGCGATTCCTTGCCTGGTGACGCCCATGGCCTGGTACTGGTGGCGCGCTATTTAGGATCAAGGGAATGAATGGCGCGCTGACCGAAGAATACACAGCAGCGATTCGGGAATATCTCGCCGGAAGCGGCGAAGCTGCCCTGCGGCTTGCCTACGAATCCGGACGCCGGGCGCTCGTGGAAGGTCTGGGTGTGCTGGAGCTGGTTGCAGCGCACCAGGCACCCCTGGTTCAGGCTTTGCGGACCGAGACAACGGAAAAGGGGAAGGAACGTGTGCTTATGCAGGCCCTTAGTTGCCTTGCCGAGGGTCTTTCTCCCTTTGAAATGGTTTTGCGTGGTACACGGGAGGGTAATGAACGCCTGCAAAGAAGCCTCAGCAGCCTGCAATCCGTAGAAGAACAACTGCGATCTCAGAACGAGGACCTCACGATCGCGCATCGGTCCGTCGAGAAGGAACGCAGACGTTATCAAGCTCTCTTCGACTTCGCTCCGGACGGGTACGTCGTGACAGGACTCGAAGGAGCGATTCGCGAGGCCAATGCGGCTGCCGCGGCACTTTTGCGCACGTCGCAGGAAATGTTGCCGGGTCAGTCTCTCCATGAATTCGTCGTCGAAGCCGATCGCTCCGAGTTTCGAGAACGGTTGCACAGTTTACACTTGCGCACCGTTGATCGATGGGAGGACTGGCAGATCCACATTCAACCAAGAGACGGATCACCGATCCCGGTGGCTCTGACGGTAGTCGCTGAGCGTGCCGTCCCGGCCGTAGCTGGATTGCGCTGGTTAATACGCGATGTTACCGCAAGGAGACGTTTGGAGAAGGAACGAGCGCGCTCGCTGGTTGGCCAGGCCCGGGCGGAAGCAGCGCGGCGATTCGAGTTCCTGGCGGAGGCCAGTTCCCTGCTCGTGAATTCCTTCGATGTGGAAGCGAATCTGATCAGCGTAGCGCGCCTGACCGTCTCCTTCCTCGAGGGTTGGTGTTTCGTCGGCATAATAGAGCCGGATGGGACGTTCAGACAATTGGAAGTCGCCCACGCCGACCCAGCGCTCACGGATCTGGCAACGGCTCTGCGGCGCCACTGCCTGCTGCGCACTCGGACCAACGAGGCGAATGCCACGCAGCTACTTGGTCCGCAGGTGATCAACCCCCTTACTGGCGCGTGGCTGGACGGGATTGCGGATGGTCCGGACCATGCCGAACTCTTGCGCCAGATCAACGGCAGCAGCGCCATGGTGCTTCCTCTTCGCATCCACGACCGCCTTATGGGCGTGATGACGCTGATTTCGTCGGGCGCTGCCCGCGGCTATCGTCCTTCGGACCGGCTGTTTGGCGGCGATCTTGCGCGTTGCTGCGCATTGGCCCTGGAGAATGCGCGCCTGTACCGAGACGTGGTCGCCGAGCGGGACAAGGCGGAGCAGGCCAACCGCGCGAAGGATGAGTTCGTCGCGATTCTTGCGCATGAACTCAGAAACCCGCTCACTCCGATCCTGGGATGGACCCAAGCCCTGAAGGGCAATGCCTTGATCCTGCGGGATCCCGTTCTGCGAGCGGGCGTGAGCGCGATGGAACGCAATGCCAAAATGTTAGCCCGGTTGGCGGGTGACTGCGTGGACCTGGCCAGAATCTCAGAAAGGAAGATTCGAGTAGAACACAAACCGACTGACCTGAATGCGATCATCTTGGCGTCGGTCGAGACAGTTCGCGAGATGGCTATATCGAGAGGGCTCAGGCTTATGCTCGACTTGGGTTCGGAACCGCTGCAAGTACTCGGCGACACCATGCGCCTGGAACAGGTAGTGATGAACCTGCTGATTAACGCAGTAAAGTATACCGAGCAGGACGGGCTGATTTCCGTACGCAGTATTTCCTCGGGAAAAGAAGCGGAAATAGAGGTCCAGGATACAGGGATCGGCATCGATCCGGCATTTCTCGATCTGATCTTTCAACCTTTCCGGCAGGGAACGGCTTCATGGCTCACCTCGCAATCGGGCTTGGGATTGGGCCTGACAATCACCCGTCAGATTGTGGAAATGCACGGCGGACGGGTCTGGGCGGAGAGCCCGGGACTCGGCCTTGGCAGCACGTTCCATGTGCGTTTGCCGCTGACTACCTTGACGCACGAAGAGAGCCGCGTGGATATTCCCATAGGTCCTGAGAGTCAAGGACGTGGTATCCAGATCCTTCTGGTGGAAGACTCGGAAGACATCCTGTTCTTGATGAAGGCTGAATTGGAAGAACTGGGCTACGCGGTGACCACTGCCAGGGACGGGCGCACGGGGATCGAAGCCGCCAAAACCCATCGTCCGGATGTGATCATCTCCGATATTAAGATGCCTATAATGGACGGATACGAATTGATCCGCACCATTCGCGCGACCCCTGAATTACGCACCCTCTCGGCCATTGCCCTGACGGGATTCGGGACCAGGGGGAGCAGTGAGCGCGCGCTCGCGGCCGGCTTCGATGCCTGCGTGAGCAAACCCGCCGAACGCGAGGAATTGCTGGCCGTCATCCGAGAGCTCACGGAGAGGGACAGCTCAGCACCCACCGGAACCAGCTTCAGTCTGGCGTCCCATTCCGCAGAGGAGAGACTAGGTGATGAAAGCTAAGCAACGAAGAGCGACGCTCTCGGCCGTCCACCCGGCATCCGAAACATCGTCCCGCGAACTGGCGACCCGTGCCTTGCTGACGGAACTGGTGTCGCACCTGCGCCAAAACCGCACCCAACTTCGCGAAGAATGGGCTCACCGCATTACAGAGTCGCGCTTACTCACCGCGATGACTCA
>Ga0105240_10006043_pt1 | contig 17894 bp, 8 predicted proteins | sample KBSC54metaG_FD_80426 | JGI IMG/M metagenome (GOLD analysis project Ga0105240, IMG submission 80426) | Corn rhizosphere microbial communities from Kellogg Biological Station, Michigan, USA - KBS C5-4 metaG | ecosystem: Host-associated > Plants > Roots > Rhizosphere > Soil | place: Michigan, USA...
CCTGCACCCTCGGCGGGTAACTGCTGCCGGCCATGGGCAGGGCAATCGCGAAACTCGCGCCGCCCACGCCGAGAAAGACGCCCAGAACGAGCAGCAACGTATAGCTCGGCACGAGCGGCAGCAACAGCACGACGGCCGGGATCGCCGATAAGGTGATTCCCAGCAACGCGAGCCTGCGACCGTCGACGGCCTGGAACAGATTGCCGAACGTCACGCGCATGATGGAAGCGGCGAGCACCGGTACCGCCACCAGGAATCCCGCCTGAGTCGGCGACAGGTTGAGCTGCTTGGAGATGAACGGCGCCAGCGGGCCGAACATCACCCACGTGGTGAAGCCGGTATCGAAATACAGGAAACAGGCGAGCAGCGCTTTCCAGTTGCCGCTGCGCAGGGAGGCGATCAGACTCTTCATACGAATGTCCTCTGACGGGAGACTCACCGGATGTAGTCGAGCTCGAGCCACACCTTGCGGGTCGTGGTCGCAAACCTGTCGGCGGCATAGTCGGCGAGCTTCACCAGCCCCATGAAATGCCGCCATTTACCCTGCAATTGCAGATCGACTTCGGAGCCGTAGTGCTGCCCGAGGCGGGCGGCGCTGAAATCGTCGTAGGTCACCGTCAGGCCGAGGCTGTCCAGGCCCGCGACCGCCCTGGCGAGCACGCCCAGCGTCACGTACTCGCGCTCGAGCCCATTGACGGGCGTGGTGAGGAACTTGTCATCCCAACCGTCCCAGCGGTGATAGGTCGCGAGCGGCGTCGCGAATCCCTTCACTCCATCGCTGCCCAGAGCTTCTACACCGCCTCCCAGGGTGAGCTGGTGGAACGTGCCGGTGAGCTCGCCGATGTAGTAATCGTCGCGGTAGCGGAGCGGATTCTGCGAATACTCGTGCTGCCGGGCGTAGGAGAAGTCATAGGCGATCTGGAGCGGTCCAAACGGCCGCTCTCCTGCCAGGCGTATCCCCACAGTCTGCGATGAGTCCGTCTTCGCCTGATCGAAGGACAGCAGGTAGTCGAACCCGGTCAGCTTGCCGAGCGGCGTGTCGAGCCCGAGATTCACCAGGTAGCTGTTGCCGGTGTAGCGGCCCACGGGTGAGTCCGGTCCAAACACCCGGTTGACCCGATTGATGTAAGTCAGATCGACGCTCAGGCCGGGTACGCTCGTATTGAGCAGGCGCGCCGAGTCGAAGGTCTGCTCGTTCTGACGCCAGCCGGAGTTGCCCACGAAACGCTGGTCATCCAGATTGATGCGCTGGCGCCCGACGCTCACCGTGGTATCGGGCAGCGAGGTGTTGGTCAACTGCAGCCGGTTGAGACCGTAGTACTGGGGATCGGGAATCGTCGGGTAGGCGGTCTTGCCGTTGACGGTGCTGTTGTAGTGGTCCACCCAGGGCCAGTTGAGACCGGCTTCTGCCAGCAGCGAGGTGTCGGCGATCCGGCCGGTCTGAAAGCCCAGGCGGCTGCGCAGCGTCAGCGCGTCCGCTTGCTTGTCGAGCCCCGTCTGATCCACGCTCTCCCAGCGCAGGCGGATATCCACCAGCGGCTCGGTGCCCGCGAGCGCGCTCAGCACCGGATCGGAGCCGTCGGCGCGGCCGATGCAGGGACCGAGCACAGCCAGCAAAGCAAGACTCGTGCAGGGAAATGCCCGTTTGCCCATCACTGACTTTCCATCTCCCAAAAAAAACCGCCGACGGAGTGAGGACAGCGCGTAACGCGATGTCTGACTCCAGTCGGCGGCGTCGCCGGTGAGCCCGCTCTCGGGCTCGCGTGTTGCGGGCAGAGGATGCAACGGCCATGCCATCGGCCCACGGCGCGGCGGCGGGCCTTCCGGCCGTCCCGCCGCTCTCCTGTGCGCGAAAAGGGAGCGGGCGGCGCGCGCCCCTGCACGAAGTTCGGGCAACCTCAGGCAGCCGTCAGATCACCGGCATCAAAGCTCGCACCGTCGAAAAAGCGCTCACTCTGCACGTCAGCGACGGGAATGTCGGCAACGAGATGGCCAAGGGCCGCCCGATACAGATCAGGGCGGTACGTGGCGCGGACCGCCGCGACATGCTCCGGGGAGAATTCGATCTGCCGCCACCGGACCATCTGAGAGTAGAACCACAGTGCGTGACTCACCCAGGGGAAGGTCGCCCCCCTCGCCGCCGGGACGTAGAAATCAGGGATCGCTACAGCGGGAGATCCGTGGCGCAGCACCAGGTTGTTGCTCAATCCGGCGCGCAATGTCTCGGTTGGGGCGCCCACATAGCGCGGCTGCGCGAGAAGCTGCGCGAGGTCCGCATGATTCTCAGACTGCTCGCACCACTGAGAAGCGCGGTACAGCGCGCGCAGCAGGCAGGCAAGTTTCCCGGGATGCTGTTGCGCCCACTCCGGGCGACATCCCAGAACCTTCTCGGGGCTCATCGGCCAGATGGCCGTCGTGGGCGTCACTATGACACCCGCTCCCGCGTTGACCGCGACACCGTTCCAGGGCTCACCGACACAAAAGCCATCGATCTGGCCGGCGCGCAGTGCATCCACCAGGAAGGGCGGTGGAATCACGACGAGCCGAACGTCACGATGCGGATCGATTCCAGAGGCCGCGAACCAGTACCGTAACTCGTAGTTGTGGCACGAAAACGGATACACCATGCCAAAGGTCAGCGGCTCGAGATGCGCCCCGTTGCGTGCCTCGATCACTCGCTTCAGCGCTGCGCCCTGCACGCGCGGGCTGCCCCCGGGAACCGCGCCGGCACGTCCCATCTGGTCCCACAGGCGCTGCGATGCAGTGATCGCATTCCCGCCCCGTCCCAACGCAAACGGCGCAATGACCGGTACCCTGACATGGCCGATGCCGAGGGTCGAGGCGACTGCCATCGGACCGAGCAGGTGCGCCGCATCGAAGTGCCCGATGATGAGGCGGTCCCGGATGTTAGCCCACGAGGTCTCCCGCACGAGGGTCAGCTCGATCCCCTCCTGCGCCGCGAAGCCACGCTCCGCGGCGACCACGAGACTGGCACAGTCCAGGAGCGGAATGAATCCCAGGATGATGTTCATTTCAGCAGTCTCGCCGCGGTCACGACGCTCTGGGCGAGCTCTGCCACTCGCCGGCCCTCGTTCATCGCCGCTTTACGCAACAGGCTGTATGCGGCCTCTTCGGTGAGGCCGCGCTCTTTCATCAGGATGCCCTTGGCCCGCTCGATCAGCTTGCGCTCCTCGAGCTCCTGCCGGGCCCGCTCGAGATCCTCATTCAGCTGACGGAAGGCGTTGAAGCGGCTCACCGCCATGTCGAGAATGGCCTTGACCCGCTCCTTGCGCAGACCGTCCACGATATAGGCGCTGACGCCCGCTTCCACCGCCTCCTTGATGGTCTGTGTGTCCGATCGATCCACGAACATCGCAATCGGACGTCGCACGCAGCGCGAGACCTGGAACATCTGTTCCAGCACGTCGCGATTGGGGTTTTCCAGATCGATGAAAATCACCTCGGGATCTTCATCGACGATGCGACGCAGCAGGTTGGTCATGTCGCGCACGACCGTGACGTTCAGATAGCCTGCTTCCCGCAATCCTTCCTCGAGAATCGAGGCCCGCGTCACATTCTGGTCGATGAGCAGAATTCGCAACGAGGCTTCGGTCATTCGCGGCGCCCCATGCGCAGAGTGTTCGGTCGCATCCGTGAAGGGTTGCAACGCCTATGCCACCAACACCCACGGCGCGCCCACGGCCTGCCCCACCCCGCGCGAACATTGACCGGGCTGCCAAACCCGTTGCGCACCCCACACCCACACGCTTGGCGGGCGGGGGCATGACGGCAGGCGGCGCTGCACGCATTCCGTGCATCCGCGCACCTTCGCGCTCCGAAAGTGATCAGAACCTGAGCTGTCAGGCAAGCGTCACACACGCTAAGTCGTTGGCAGACACGGGGCGCGCGGGCTCCGGCCGGATGGCACGACGGTTGCACACAATATTCTCGAAAGGGCCCAATAGTGGGTTCGCTTCCGGGCAACGCCGCCGTTTTCGAGTACGCGCTCGAGCGCGTAACCGAGCCGCGCGGCGTTTTTTTTTGGGCCGCGAGACCTGCGATGAACGCACGCTGCAGAGTTTTGGTGATCGGCAATGGCATGGTCGGCCAGCGATTCCTCGAATCGCTGGCCGCGGATGCGCCTTGCTCCCTGACGGTCCTCGCGGAAGAGCCACGACCGGCGTATGACCGCGTGCAGCTGTCATCTTTCTTCTCCGGCAAGACGGCGGATGATCTCTCGCTGGTGGACGCGGGGTTCTTCGAAAAGAATGGGATAGCGCTGAATCTGTCCGAACGCGCTATTGCCATCGATCGTGAGCAACGCCGCGTGCGTACCTCGCGCGGCAGAGAGCTCGACTACGACATCCTGGTCATGGCCACGGGCTCATATCCGTTCGTGCCGGCGGTGACGGGGCGCGACCGTCCGCATTGCCACGTCTATCGAACGATCGAGGACCTCGAAGCGATCCGTGCCAGCTCCGAAGGTGCGCGTGCGGGTGCCGTCATCGGCGGAGGCCTGCTCGGACTGGAGGCGGCCAAGGCGCTGCGGGATCTCGGAGTCGAGACGCACGTGGTGGAATTCGCACCCCGCCTGATGGCGCTGCAGGTCGATGACGGAGGTGGCAACATGCTCCGCCGCAAGATCGAAGCGCTGGGCGTTCACGTCCACACGGGCAAGAACACCAGGGAGATCATCGCGGGGACGGACCAGCGGCATCGAATGAGCTTCGCTGACGGCGGCTCGCTCGAAGTCGACCTGATTGTGTTCTCCGCCGGTATTCGGCCCCGCGACGAGCTGGCCAGGGCCGCCGGCCTGTCGGTGGGCGAGCGCGGCGGAATCGTGATCGATGACACCTGCCGAACCTCCGATCAGAGCATCTACGCGATCGGCGAGTGTGCTCTGTGGCGCGGCAAGGTCTTCGGCCTCGTCTCCCCCGGCTATCAGATGGCGCAAGTCGCGGCCGCGCACATTGCCGGGTCCGTCGCGGCGAGGCAGCCAGCTACGCTGCAGGCGGCCGACAGCGAGCCGGTGGCGAGCCCCCGCGAAGCGGCGTTCACCGGCGCCGACATGAGCACGAAGCTCAAGCTTCTTGGCGTGGATGTCGCCTCGATCGGCGATGCCCATGCCGCCGCGCCGGGCACGCGCACCTATTCGTTCATCGACGAGCGACGCCAGATCTACAAAAAGCTCGTGGTGAACGAGGCCGGCACCCGTGTGCTGGGCGGGGTGCTGGTGGGCAATACGGACGATTACGGCAGCTGGCTGCAGATGATGCTGAACGAGCTGCCATTGCCGGAGCACCCCGAGGATCTCATTCTTGCCCCGCGCGCCGATGCGCCGGCCGCTCACGGGACAACGGCGCTGCCCGCGACGGCGCAGATCTGCTCCTGTAACAACGTCAGCAAGGGAGCCATTTGCGCGGCGGTCGAGGCGGGGTGCACCACGATCGGCGCGCTCAAGAAACACACCCGGGCGGCGAGCTCCTGCGGGGGCTGTGCGCCGCTGGTGACCCAGATCCTGAAGGCCGAGCTGCAGCGCAAGGGCATGGCGGTCGACAACCATCTGTGCGAGCACTTCCGCTACTCGCGGCAGCAGCTGTTCTCGCTGATCCGTGTCGGGGGACTGCGAACCTTCGAAGCCACGCTGCAGAAGCACGGCCGGGGACTCGGGTGCGATATCTGCAAGCCGGCGATCGGCTCGATCCTGGCCTCCTGCTGGAACGAATTCGTGCTGGCGGGCGAGCGTGCCTCGCTCCAGGACACCAACGACTACTTCCTGGCCAACATGCAGAAGGACGGCACGTACTCCGTTGTGCCACGCGTGCCCGGAGGTGAGATCACACCCGACAAGCTGATCGTCCTGGGGCAGGTGGCGAAGCACTACGGCCTGTATACCAAGATCACCGGCGGTCAGCGGATCGACCTGTTCGGCGCCCGCGTGCATCAGCTGCCGCAGATCTGGGCAGACCTGATCGCCGGCGGGTTCGAGTCCGGTCACGCCTACGGAAAGGCGATGCGCACGGTCAAGTCCTGCGTCGGCTCCACCTGGTGCCGGTACGGCGTGCAGGACAGCGTCGGGCTCGCCATCCAGATCGAGAACCGTTACCGCGGCTTGCGGGCGCCTCACAAGATCAAGCTCGCAGTGTCAGGATGCACACGCGAATGCGCCGAGGCACAGGGAAAGGATGTGGGCGTGATCGCCAGCGAAAAAGGCTGGAATCTCTATGTGTGCGGCAACGGCGGCATGAAACCCCGGCATGCCGAGCTGCTGGCGGCGGATCTGGACAAGGAAACGCTCATCCGCTACATCGACCGCTTCCTCATGTTCTACATCCGCACGGCCGACCGCCTGCAGCGCACCTCCACGTGGCGTGACAACCTCGAGGGCGGGCTGGAATACCTGCAGCAGGTGGTCTGCGAGGACAAGCTGGGGATCGCCGCGGAGCTGGAGGCTGACATGGCCCGCATCGTCGCGACCTACGAGTGCGAATGGAAGAAGGCCATCGAGGATCCTGTCACGCTGCGCCGCTTCCGCCACTTCATCAACAGCGACGCCGCGGATGGCCACGTCGTGTTCGTCGAGGAGCGCGGCCAGATCCGGCCGGCCACCCGCGAGGAGCGGCGCAAGCGCACGGAAGTCCTGGCATGAGCTGGAGCTCTCTGTGTCCACTGGATGAGGTCATACCCGACACGGGGGTCTGCGCGCTGCTGCACGGGCGGCAGATCGCGATCTTCCGTTGCGGCGACTCGGTTTTCGCGCTCGACAACCTCGATCCGGCGAGCGACGCGAATGTCCTGTCACGCGGCATCGTCGGTGACGTGAAGGGCGAGCGCGTCGTCGCATCTCCGCTCTACAAGCACCACTACAGCTTGAGTACCGGGCGGTGCATAGAGGATTCCGCGCACTCGGTGAACGTCTACCCGGCGCGGGTCATGGATGGCCGGATCTGGGTCAACGCGACCCCGCAAGTCGCCCGCTCGCGGCGCCGGCTGGTCGTGGTCGGCAACGGCATGGCGGGCATGCGCACCGTGGAGGAGCTGCTGAAGCTCTCCCCGGAGGGCTACGACATCACCGTGTTCGGAGCCGAGCCGCACGTCAACTACAACCGGATCCTGCTCTCGCCGCTGCTGGCGGGAGAGAAGCGTGTCGAGGAAATCATCCTGCACTCGCAGCAGTGGTACGCCGAACATGGCGTCACGCTGCACATGGGCGACCCGGTGGTTCGCATCGACCGCCGCCAGCGCCTGGTGCGCTCGCGCAACGGCCTGGAGGTTCCCTACGACCGCCTGCTGATGGCGACGGGGTCCAACCCGGTCATTCTTCCGATCCCCGGAGTCAACCTCCACGGCGTCGTCACTTTCCGCGATCTCGCCGACGTCAACGCAATGCTCGAGGCGGCCCGGCACTACCGCAAGGCGGTCGTGATCGGCGGTGGCCTGCTCGGCCTGGAAGCCGCCAACGCGCTCGCGCAGCGCGGGATGGACGTGACGGTCGTCCACCTCTTCGAGCATTTGATGGAGCGGCAGCTGGATGCCTCCGCCGCAGCCTTGCTGCGCGCCTCCCTCGAGGCACGGAGCCTCAAGTTCCACATGCCCGCGAAGACGACGGCGGTCCTGGGCGAGCGGCGGGTCACCGGAGTGCGCTTCGATGACGGCGCGCAACTGGATGCGGATCTGCTCGTCATGGCCGCCGGTGTGCGCCCGAATGTCGAGCTCGCCAGTCAGGCGGGCTTGCGCTGTGAGCGCGGCGTACTCGTTGACGACACGCTCCAGACATTCGATCCGAGCATCTATGCCGTCGGCGAGTGTGTACAACATCGCAACAACACTTTCGGTCTGGTGGCGCCGCTGTGGGAACAGGCGCGCGTCTGCGCCGCCCACCTCGCTGAGGTGGGTGTATCCCGATACCGCGGCACGCTCACTGCAACGCAGCTCAAGGTGGCGGGAATCGATGTGTACTCGGCCGGCGAGTTCGCCGAGACCGGCGGCGCGGAGGCGCTGGTGCTGCGCGATCCACGGCGCGGGATCTACAAGCGCCTCGTCATTCGCGATAACAGACTACGCGGTGCGATCCTCTATGGCGACGCACGCGACGGCGCCTGGTACTTCGACTTGATCACCTCGGGGGCAGACATCAGCGCAGTGCGCGACAGCCTCCTGTTCGGTCCGGCGTTGGCAGAGCAGGCCGTGAGCTGATGTACGCGCCACGGGACATCCACAGCGGACCTGCGGGTATTCGCACCACTTGTCCCTACTGCGGAGTGGGTTGCGGAGTGCGAGTGCGGTCCGCCGGCGCTGCCATCCAGGTGGCCGGCGACCCGCACCATCCGGCCAACTTCGGGCGCCTGTGCTCCAAAGGGACCGCACTGGCGGACACGGTCGGCCTGGAGGGCCGGCTGCTGCACCCGCAGATCGGTGGCCAGCGCGTCAGCTGGGATGCCGCCGTGGATCACGTGGCGCTGAATCTTCAACGCATCATCCAGGAGGATGGCCCCGACTCGGTGGCGCTGTATGTCTCTGGCCAGCTGCTCACGGAGGACTACTACGTCGCCAACAAACTCATGAAGGGCTATGTCGGCTCAGCCAACATCGACACGAACTCGCGCCTGTGCATGGCATCGGCCGTCGCCGGACACAAGCGCGCCTTCGGCGGGGATCTCGTGCCCGGCTGCTACGAGGACCTCGATCTCGCGGAGCTGATCGTCCTCGTCGGCTCGAACACGGCCTGGTGCCACCCGGTGATCTTTCAGCGGATCATGCAGGCCAGGCAGCAGCGGCCCGAGCTGAAGCTGGTGGTGATCGATCCGCGCCGCACCCCGACCTGCGAGGTCGCGGACCTGCATCTGCCGATCACTTCCGGCACCGACGTCCGGCTGTTCAACGGCCTGCTCAGTTATCTGCATCAGCACGGCGCCGCCGATGCAGCCTTCATTGACGAGCACACCAGCGGCCTCGAAGCGGCTCTCGCCGCGGCCTGCAGTTGCGCAGCAGAGGTGTCGGAAACCGCGAAGCTGTGCGGAATCGATGCGGCACGCCTCACCGAGTTCTATCGCCTGTTTGCCGCCACCGAGCGCGTCGTGACCGCGTTCTCCCAGGGGGTCAATCAGTCCTCGGCGGGCACCGACAAGGTGAACAGCATCATCAATTGCCACCTGCTCTGCGGTCGCATCGGCAGGCCCGGCATGGGACCGTTCTCCCTCACCGGCCAGCCCAATGCCATGGGCGGGCGCGAAGTGGGCGGCATGGCCAACATGCTCGCCGCCCACCTGGAGATCGGCAACCCCGAGCACCGCCGCCTCGTCCAGGAGTTCTGGAAGAGTCCGCGAATGGCCGCCACACCAGGCCTGAAGGCCGTCGAGCTGTTCGAAGCGATGCACGCCGGACGCATCAAGGCCGTGTGGATCATGGCGACCAATGCGCTCGTGAGCCTGCCGGATGCCGATTTCGCCCGGGAAGCACTGCAGCGGTGCGAGCTGGTCGTGGTTTCCGATTGTGTCGCCACGGACACGACCGCATTCGCCGACGTGCTGCTGCCGGCGGCCGCCTGGGGAGAAAAGGACGGCACCGTCACCAACTCCGAGCGGCGCATCTCCCGGCAACGCGCATTCCTGCCGCTGCCGGGGGAAGCGATGCCGGACTGGTGGATCGTGAGCGAGGTCGCCGCCCGCATGGGCTACGGCCGGGACTTCCACTACAGCGCGGCACACGAGATTTTCGACGAGCATGCGCGCCTGTCGGGATTGGAGAACGGCGGCTCGCGGGCTTTTGACATCAGCGGGCTTGCAGGCCTGGGCCGTGCAGGCTATGACGAGCTGGAGCCGGTGCAATGGCCGTTGCGACATCGCTCAAAAGGCGGCACCCAGCGCCTGTTCGAGGACGGCCGATTTCTGCATGCCGACGGCAGGGCGCGCTTCATCCCCACGCCCGTGCGCGCCCCGGCGCACTCGACGGATGAGGGATTCCCGTTCGTGCTGAATACCGGGAGAATTCGCGATCAGTGGCACACGATGACGCGAACGGGGCGCTCGGCAACGCTGGCGGAGCACTTGCCCGAGCCATTCGTGGATCTGCATGCGCAGGACGCCCTTCTCGCGGGGGTGCGCAGCGGCGAGCTGGCCAGGGTACGCACCCGTTGGGGCTCGATGGTGGCGCGTGTGCGCACCAGCGGCGAGATCAAACGCGGCACGATCTTTGTTCCCATCCACTGGAACTCGCTGCATGCATCGCAAGCGCGCGTGGGCGCACTCGTCAGCTCGGCCGTCGACCCGGTTTCCGGCGAGCCGGAGTTCAAGCACACCCCTGCACAGGTCGAGCCGTTCGTCGTCGACTGGCACGGATTCCTCATGACGCGGGTCGCGCTTCCGGAGCCTGAGTTCTCGTGGTGGACGGCCATCCGTGGCGAGCAGTTCCTGCGATACGAGTTCGCCGGCAGGCAGATGCGCTCCGACCCTGCCGTGTGGGCCCGCACCCTGCTGGGTGCGACCGACAGCGATGCCGACTTCCTCGACTATCGGGATGAAACGGCAGGCATCTATCGCGCCGCTCACATCGTGGACGAACGTCTCATCGGGTGTGTGTTTCTGTCAGTGCGGCCGGACTTGCCTGCGCGCAGCTGGCTCGGCGCGCTCTTTGGTCTCGACAAGTTGGATGACACCGCACGTGCCGCCCTGCTTGCGGGCAGGCCGCGCGGTGCCCGCTCGGATCCCGGCCCCATCGTTTGCTCATGTTTTCGGGTAGGCAGCCACACGCTGCGCGAAGCAATCGAGAAACACGGCATCACCAGCACGCAGCAAATCGGCGCGCAGCTGCGCGCGGGCACGAATTGCGGCTCGTGCTTACCGGAGATTCGCAAGCTCATTGCCGCCACGTCCGCGGCCTGAGCGCGCATCAGCGCCGCTGCTGGCGCGGCTCGCCCGTCCGCTCCTGCGTCTGCTCGGCCGTCTGCTGGCCCGTCTGCTCGGCCGGTCGTCCCGCCAGGAACCGCTGCTCCAGCTCCGCGGCGGCCAGCGGCTTGGAGAGCAGAAAGCCCTGGACCTCGTCGCACCCGCGCACCCGCAGCCATTCCAGCTGTCCGGCGCGCTCGACTCCTTCGGCGGTGACGATGAGATTCAGGCTGGCCCCCAGAGACAGAATCGCGTTGGCGATCGCCGCATCGCTCGCCGAGCAGTCGACGTTCTGCACGAACGCTTTGTCGATCTTGATGCGGTCGGGCGGGAAGCGGGTGATGTAGGCCAGGGAGGAATAGCCGGTGCCGAAGTCATCGAGGGCAATGCGGCACCCCAGTTGACGCAGCCTCTCCAGCGCGGTGCGCACCGTCGCGGAGTCCTTGACCAACAGCGTCTCGGTGATCTCGACTTCGATGAGCGACGTCGGCACTCCGGCCGCCTGGGCCGCCGCCTCGATGGTACGGGCGGGGTCCCCGTGCAACAGTTCCTTGCCCGACACGTTGATCGCAATGGGCACCGCACAGCCGCGATCCATCCAGGCGCGCAACTGGCGGCACGCCGCGCGCGCCACCCAGTTGCCCATCTCGATGATCAGGCCGCTGTCCTCGGCGATCTCCACGAAGCGGTTGGGCGAGATCTCCCCGTATTCGGAGTCGCACCATCGCAGCAGCGCCTCCACGCCGGCGATCCGGTTGTCGGTCAGGCGGAACTTCGGCTGATACCGCAGCTGCAGCCGATCATCCTCCACGGCGTGCCGCAGGCGCGCCTCCAGGTCCAGCCAGTCGCGCAGCCGACTGCTCATGGCCGGCGCGTAGACGGCGACGGCGGCGGCCGAGCCGCTCTTCGCCTGGTACATCGCGATATCGGCATGCTTGAGCACCGTCGCAACGTCGTTGCCGTCGTCGGGATAGACGGCGAGCCCGATGCTCGGCGCGGAATAGAACTCCAGGCCCTCGTGCTCGATGGGATCCTTGAATACCGTCCCGCAGTTCTCCGCGATCTGAATAGCCAGCGCCCGCGCGTCGGCATGGCGCAGCAGAATCACGAACTCATCGCCACCGAAGCGGCCTACGGTGACGTGCTGCAGTACGCCTTTGAATCTCTCCAGCGCCGTGGTGAGCTTGCCGGCGACAGTGCGCAGCACCGCGTCGCCGACACTATGGCCGAAAGTGTCGTTCACCCGCTTGAAGCTGTTGAGATCCAGGTAGATGACCGCGACGGTCTCCTTCGAGGCCGCCGCTTCGGCAAACATCCGCTCGGCCGTCTCGGTGCAGCGCTGCCGGTTGGGCAGACCCGTCAGGGTATCGAAGTAGGCCAGACGCTCGATGCGCTCGGCCGCCGCGGCATTGCGCAGAATGTATTCCAGCCGGCGGGGCAACAGCGCCCAGTTGACCGGCTTGGAAATGAAGTCGGTCGCGCCGGCTTCGAAGGCAAGGCGGATCGCCTCCGAGTCCTCATGACCGGTCACCATGACGATCGGGACGGTGGCGAGGCGCGGCTCGGCCCGCAGGCGGCGGCACACGGCGAAGCCGTCCATCCCGGGCATGTCGACATCGAGCAGCACGATGGCGATTTCCCGCCCAAGCGCGGCCTCCAGAGCAGCCGTGCCGTTGTCGAAGCCGCGGGCGTCCAGGCCGCATTCGGCCGCCGACTCCACCAGCAGCAGGCGGCCGAGATCTTCATCGTCGGCGATGATCGCGACCGGCGGTTTCACGGCATCCCCGCTCATGCCGTCGCCCTCAGCTTCAGTTGCAGGAGCTCCTCGATGAGCCTCGGGTGGGCGGTTCGCAGCAGATCGACCAGAGGCTGCGCGGCATCAACGTCGCCCGCCACGCACAGCCGTTCCAGCTGACGGACTTCCTGCGCGTACGCGAGCGCCCCGACGTTGGCGGCACTGGAGGCGAGCTTGTGACACAGCGCCGCTCCGGCCTCGAGATTCCGGGCCTGGAACGCGGCCTGCAGTTGGGCCAGGGATTCCGCGGACCCCGCGTGAAAGAGATCAACGAGCTTGGCGTACAGATCAGATTGCCCGCCGCCGCGCAGGCCGCGCAACCTGGCAACCGCCGAGGAATCAACGCACGAGGCCGCCGCAAGACGGGCCAGGCCAGCGGAGCGCCCGGCTGCGGGCGCATCGACCGTCGCGGCATCTTCGAAGCGCGGCGCTACGGGCACATCGACCGTCGCAGCACCTTCGAAGCGCGCCGCTGCGGGCACCTCGACCGTCGCGTCGCCCTCAACCGGACGCGCCGAAGCGCGCGCGGCATCAACCCTCTGCACCGCAGCCGGAATCCACTTCCGCAGCACGCGTGCACACTCATCCAGCGTGCAGGGCTTGCTGAGCATGTCGTCCATCCCGGCTTGCAGACACGTATTCCGATAGCTCACGGCATCGTGCGCCGTCAACGCAATGATCGGCACGCGCGGACCTTCTCCCGTGCGCTGGCGAATGAGCGCAGTGGTGGCGAAGCCATCCATCGTCGGCATGCTCAGGTCCATCAGGATCACGTCGAAGCGCTCGGCGGCATTGCGCGCCACGGCCTCAGGACCGTCTTTCACCCATACCGAGGTGCATCCCAGAGTCGCAAGATACCCTTGAGCGACCGCCGCATTGACGGGCTCGTCCTCCACCAGCAGCACGTGGCCGCCGATGGGGCTCGTGTCACTCGAGAGGATCGCGGTAGCGTCGGCAGAGGCTGGCGCCACACCTAACGTTGCCGCCAGTGCCTCATACAATGCGTCACGGCGCAGCGGCTTCAGTACGATCGCCGCGCTGCCGACACGGCGCTCGAGCTGCTGCGCTTCCACCTCCGAATTGGTGGCGACGACGATCAGCGCCGCAGGCTGCGGGCCCCGCAACTGCTCGTACTCCCTGCCATCGCCGGCATCGACGATCACCACCTCGGCGGCGTTGCGGATACCGGCCAGCTTGTCGATCGGACCCACGCCCTGATCGAGCACCAGGCCGAGCGCGGCACAGTGGCGAGTCAGCGCCTCTCCGAGAGACGGCCGCCGCGTCACGATGCGCACCCGTTTTTGGGGCAGCGGCGCCCGTTGCGGCCGCGGCTGCTCGGCTCCGGTCTTCAGCGGGAGCGAGAAATGGAAGGTCGAGCCCACCTGCGGCCGGCTCTCGACGGTGATGGTGCCGCCCATCAGATCCGCGAGCTCGCGGCAGATCGCCAGTCCCAGGCCGCTTCCGCCGAAGCGCCGCGTCGTCGACTCGTCCGCCTGGGTGAAGGGCTTGAAGATCTTGCCGATGGTCGCCGCATCCATGCCGATGCCCGTGTCGGTGATCGAGAACTGCACGGTCACGGTGTGGCCGTCGCACGCGCCGATGTCAGCCTTGAGGACGATCTCGCCCTGCGAGGTGAATTTGACGGCGTTGCCGACCAGGTTCATCAGGACCTGCCGCACACGCAGCGGATCTCCCACCAGGTTGCGCGGCTCGCTCTCAGGCGGGCACACGATCAGGCCGATGCCTTTGGACTCGGCCGCGCCCGCAAACAGACTGGTGCATTCCTCGCAGATGCGCCCGACTTCGATGGGCAGCTCCTCGAGCGCCACCTTGCCGGCGTTGATCTTGGACAGGTCCAGCAGGTCGTTGACGATCTGCAGCAGCACCTGCGCCGAGGAACGGATCGTTTGCGTCAGTCGCGCCTGGGTCGAGGAGAGTGCCGTGCGAGCCAGCAGCTCCGTCATGCCGACGACGCCGTTCATGGGAGTGCGTAGCTCGTGACTCATCCTGTCGAGGAAGTTGCTCTTCGCCTGCGCAGCTTCCTCGAGCTGACGGTTGGTATCTACCAGCTCACGCGTGCGCAGCGCGACTTCCGACTCCAGGCGCTGCTGCTCGAGGACCACACGCTGGTACCGGACCCGCTGCAGGCGCGCCCGGTAAGCGATCAGACCCAGGATCACGAAGGCGTAGACCGTGTAGGCCCACGGAGACTTCCAGGGGGCCGGAGCTCTGTGCAGCATGAGCCGCAGGGGCGCCTGACTCCATACCGAGTCGGCGTTGGCGGCCCGAACCTCCAGCACGTGGTCCCCGGACTCCAGATTGGTCAGCGTGATGCGATGTTGTGTACCGAGGTCGATCCACCGATCCGTCAATCCGACCATGCGATAGGCGAGCCGGTTGCGACCCGGGGAGCTGAAGTCGAGCGTGCCGAAATCCAGCGACAGGATGTTGGCGCGATAATCGAGGGCGATGCGATCCATCAGCCAGTACGGCGTGCTGCTGCGCGCCGGGACACCCATGATCTCGACACCGGTGAGCGCCAGACGCGGCGGCTTGCTGCTTTCAGTCAGGCGCGCGGGATCGAAAATGTTGAACCCGCCGGGACCTCCGAAGCACAGCCGCCCGTCGCGCAGCCGGAAGAAAGCCCCGGAGTCGAACTCCTCTCCCTGCAGTCCGTGCTCCCGATGGTAGGTCTTGACGGCACGCGTGCGCGGGTCAAATCGCGTCAGACCCGCGTTGCCGCTCAACCAGATTCGGCCGCTCGCATCCGCAAGCACGCCATACACCGTATCGCTCGAGAGACCCTCGACGCGCGAGATCGTCTCGAAGCGGATGGAATCGGGGGCCGTCCCCGACCCGCTGACCCTGACGAGGCCGCCGCCATCGGTCCCTACCCAGACACGATCCTCCGCATCCACCGTGACCGCGTACACGGTGTTGACCGGCAGAGAGGCCGGGTCGTCGGCGTTGTGGCGGAAGACTCTGACCACCGTGCCATCGGCGCGCGCCAGGTCGAGCCCGCCGCCGTCAGTGCCGATCCAGAAATTGCCGGCGTGGTCCTCGGCGATGGAAGTGATGTTGGCGGAGCTGACCGCCCCGGGTATCGAGGGCCCGAAGGGGAGCTGGCGGATCAGCCCCGTCATGGGATCGAGCACGTTCACACCCCCGCCGTGCGTGCCGATCCACAGCTGCCCCGTGCTGGTCTCGAAAATCGTCGCGATGCCCGCGGCGCTCAGGCCGCGAGGGTCGCCGGGCCGCACCGGGATGGACTCGATCTCGCCGCGCGGAGTGAGCTTCTTCACTCCGCCGCCCATCGTGCCGATCCACAGCGCGCCCCGGTGATCCTGGCGCAGGGCCATGACGCGCGTGTCGCCGATGGAATTGGGCCGCCCGGTCAACGCGTCGATCGCGGTGGCGATGCCGGTGTCGGCATCGAACAGCGTCAGCCCGCCGCCGAGGGTACCGATCCACACTTTGTTGTCGGATGCGTCCGCGAACGAAGTCACCTGCTTGTCGCGCACCCACTCGGGGCGGTGGATGCCGAGCTCCCAGCTGCGCGGATTCCAGCGGCTGACACCGCCTTCGTAGGTGCCGATCCAGACCAGGCCCGCCTGGTCCTCATACAGCGACATGATGAAGGAATCGCGCAGCGAGGCAGGATCGGTGGCGTCCTGCCGGTAGTGCCTGAACTGCCCCGTCGAGCGATCCAGCAGATCCAGCCCGGCGCTCGTCCCGACCCACAGGTGGCCGGCCTGGTCCTCCAGCAGGGCATGCACTTCGTCATCGGCGAGCGAGCTGCCCTGATGTGCATCGTGACGGAAGCTCTGCACCACCCGCCCCTCGCGATCCATGCGATCCAGGCCGCCGTCGAAGGTGCCGACCCACAGGGCCCCGCTGCGATCCTCGAGCACCTGCGAGATCAGATTGCCGGTCAAGGAGGTTGGACTGGATGCCGGACTGGCCGGCGTACGCCCGCCGCTGGCGCGGTCGACCGCGGCGCGGCCCGCCGCCTCGTGCCGGAAGTGGGCAAAGGAGTGTTGCTGCGGCTCCCAGCGGTCCAGTCCGTTGTCGGTGCCCACCCACAGCGTTCCGGATCGATCGAACGCGAGCGTCTGAACGCGGTCGCTCCCCAACGAGCCCGCGGCTGCCGGGTCGTGGCGCAGATGCTCGAAGTGCCCGGTGCGGGGGTCGAGGATATCGATGCCCGCGTCGAGTGTGCCGATCCACAGGCGGCCCTGCGCATCGAGTGCCAGTGCCCGGGTAGCATCGCTCGAGAGCGAGCCGGCATCGGCAGGATCGTGGCGATACACGGTGAACGTATCGGTTGCCCGGTTCCAACGCGCGACACCGGCATCCTTGATGGCGATCCACAGGTCGTGATGCGCGTCTTCCACGATCTGATGAATGTAGTTTCCCGGCAGTCCGTTATGGGCGCCCGGGGAGTAGGCGTAACGCAGCAGCTCGTGGCCGTCGTAGCGAACCAGGCCATCCTGAGTACCGAGCCATACGAAGCCCTGCGAGTCCTGCAGGGTGACGAAGACCGTCCCCTGGGGAAGGCCGTCGGAGGGCGTGAGGTGCTCGAGGATGAGCGGCGGCGAGTCGGCGGCAGCCGCGGGCGCGACGCATGCGAGGGACGTCCCCAGTAGAAGGCCGAGCGCGGCCGGCAGGGACGAACGCCAGCCCGCCGCGCGAGTGGTGGTGCTCACGCGCCTAAGATGCCTCAATGCCGTAGCTGCCTTCGTTGATCCAGGTTCCCGGACGCCCGCGCGCGGATCGCGCTTAGCGCGATCTGCATCACATTCCGGCCATCCGTCCGGTTCCGGGCCGTTTATGGGCACGGGCCGCGAAGGCGTTCTCGCCCGCGGCCCGCGACTTTCCCCGACTCTCTGGCAAACCGCCTCGCAGCGGCATTCTTGCTATTCGTTAGGCACCCACGACACGATCGAGGCGGGGGTGGTCGGCGCAGCGCCCGGCTGCGAGGTGTACCACCACGGCACACTCCGGGCCCAGGTATAACCCCTCGCCCAGGTGTAGCCCCTCGCCCACGTATAGCCGCTCGACCAGGTGTAGCCCCTCGCCCACGTGTAGCCGCTCGACCAGGTGTACCCCTGCGACCAGGAGTAGCCGCGCGCCCACGTGTATCCCTCGTTCCAGCTCAGACCGTCTCCGCCGGTACTGCCACCCCAATACCAGCCGTTCATGTTCATGATGTAGTA
>Ga0105240_10006044_pt1 | contig 17894 bp, 12 predicted proteins | sample KBSC54metaG_FD_80426 | JGI IMG/M metagenome (GOLD analysis project Ga0105240, IMG submission 80426) | Corn rhizosphere microbial communities from Kellogg Biological Station, Michigan, USA - KBS C5-4 metaG | ecosystem: Host-associated > Plants > Roots > Rhizosphere > Soil | place: Michigan, USA...
CAACAAGGTGGACAACATGTATCGCTTCGACAATCCGGACGAGCCGACGCTGCAGCCGTGGATGAACATCACCAGGCCGCCGGCCGATCGGTTTGTCGCCGTGCGCAACCCTTACTTTCACCGCATCGACGACGCCGGGCGCCAGCTCCCGTACATCGACCGGGTGGAGATGGTGATCGCCAACGAAAAGCTCATTGCCGCGAAGACCGGCACCGGAGAATCCGACCTGCAGGCGCGCGGCCTCCTGTTCGGCGATTACACCTTTCTCAAGTCGGCGGAACAGCGCAACAACTTCCGCACCGTGCTCTGGCGCTCCGGGATCGGATCGCAACTGGCGCTGTACCCGAACCTGAACGTCAACGATCCGGTGTGGCGAAAACTGCTGCGCGATGTGCGCTTCCGGCGCGCGCTGTCGATGGCGATCGACCGTTCACTGATCAACAACGTGCTTTATTTCGGCCTGGCGGTGCAGTCCAATAACACAGTGATGGCGGACAGTCCGCTGTTCGAACGTCAATACCAGACGCGATGGGCGCAATACGACAAGGCGGCCGCGCGGCGCCTGCTCGACGAGATCGGCCTCAAGACCGGCGCTGACGGCTTGCGCAAACTGCCCGATGGCAGGCCGCTGGAGATCATCGTCGAGACTTCCGGCGAGAGCACCGAAGAAACCGACATGCTCGAGCTGATCAGGGAAACCTGGAGAGAGGTCGGGATCAAGCTGCTGTCGAAGCCATCGCAGCGCGAGGTGTTCCGCAACCGGATCTTTGCGGGGGAAACGGTGATGTCGATCTTCAAGGGGCTGGAGAACGGCATTGCGACCCCGGAGATGAGTCCGGAGGAACTGGCGCCGACCAGTCAGCAGCAATTGGAATGGCCGAAGTTCGGCCAGTTCTACGAGTCGAGCGGAAAGATGGGCAACGCGCCCGACATAAAAGAGGCGGAGGAGCTCCTGAAGCTGTTCGATGCCTGGCGCGCCGCATCCACCCAGGCGCAGCGCGCGCAGATCTGGCATCGGATGCTGCAGATACACAGCGAACAGCAATTCGTGATCGGGACCGTGAACGCGGTCCCCCAGCCGGTGGTAATGCGCAATTCGCTGATGAACGTTCCGGAAGAGGCCATCTACAGCTGGTCTCCGGGCGCGTACCTGGGAATTTTCCGTCCCGACACTTTCTGGTTCAAGTGAGATGGCTGCCAATTTCGGTCGGGACTGCCAGAGCTGACGCCGCCGGACACCCATGCTGAAATATGCCTTCAGGCGCGTTCTGCTGATGATCCCGACGTTGCTCGTGATCAGTTTCGTCACGTTCGCGATCATCAAGCTGCCGCCCGGTGACTTCCTGTCGAACCGCATCGCCGAGCTGCAGAGCCAGGGCGATCGCGCGGCGCTCGAAAAAGCGGCATTCCTGAGCCATCAGTACGGGCTGGACCGGCCCTTTATCGAACAGTATGCGACGTGGGTCGGCATCTGGCCGACCGAGGACGGCTTCTCCGGACTCATCGAGGGCAACTGGGGCTGGTCGTTCGAGTACGATCTTCCGGTGAAGGATGTCATTGGCGACCGCATGCTGCTGACCTTCATCCTGAATTTCTTCACCATCCTGTTCACCTTCGCGATCGCCTTTCCGATCGGCGTCTATGCGGCCACCCGCCAGTACAGCCTGGGCGATTACGGGTTGACACTGATGGGTTACGTGGGCCTGGCCGCGCCGAATTTCCTGCTCGCACTGGTGCTCATGTACTTTGCCAACGTTCAGTTCGGCATGTCGATCGGCGGCATCATGGATCCGCAGTACCTCGACCAGCCATGGTCCTGGGAAAAGGCCCGGTCGGTCGCGCAGCACCTGTGGATTCCGGTGCTGGTGATCGGAACATCCGGGACGGCCGCGATGATCCGCCGCCTGCGCGCAAACCTGCTCGACGAACTGCAGAAGCAGTACGTCGTGACCGGGCGCGCCAAGGGATTGCCGCCGCTGCGGCTGCTGATCAAGTATCCGCTGCGCATGTCGCTCAATCCGTTCATTTCGGATATCGGAAACCTGCTGCCCAGCGTGGTTTCAGGGTCGGCGATCGTTTCGGTCGTGCTATCGCTGCAAACCGTGGGTCCGATGCTGCTCGACGCGCTGCAAAGCCAGGACCAGTATCTCGCCGGTTCCTTTCTGATGTTCCTCTCGCTCCTGACCGTGATCGGGGTGTTCATCTCCGATCTGCTGCTGGCGGCGCTGGACCCGCGCATCCGGCTCGGCGGCGGGGCGACCAAGTGAACGCTCCGGACGACCGCGCGGCAGGCCTGGAGCATTTCGTCTCGCAGGAGCCGTTCGCGCCCCATGTTGCCGACGCGCTGACTCCGGGGCAGGAACGTTTCTATCAGGCGTCGCAGTGGCGGATCATGTGGTGGAAGTTCCGGCGCCATCGCGTCGCGGTGGTTGCCGCCGTGATCCTCGCGCTCTTCTACGGCTCGACGCTGATTTGCGAGTTCCTCGCGCCGTACCATCTGCACAGTCGCGACACGGGTCACATCTACGCGCCGCCGCAGGACATTCACCTGTTTCACGAGGGCCGGCTCGTCGGGCCCTTCGTCTACGGCGACCAGATGCAGCTCGACATGACGAGGCTGATCCGCAACTACACGCCCGATGCGAGCAAGGTGTATCCGCTGCGGTTCCTTTGTCACGGCGATCCGTACGAGTTCTGGGGCCTGATCGAGGCTGACCTACACCTGTTTTGTCCGGCCGAGGGCGGCACCGCATTCCTGCTGGGCACCGACCGGCTCGGACGGGACCTGCTTTCGCGCATCATCTACGGCACGCGCATCTCGCTCACCGTCGGGTTGCTGGGGATCATCGTAAGCTTCGTGATCGGCCTCACACTCGGCGGCATTTCCGGATATTTCGGCGGCTGGGTCGATACGCTGATCCAGCGCTTCATCGAAATGATGCGGTCGTTTCCGGAGCTGCCGCTGTGGATGGCCCTGTCGGCCGCGCTGCCGGTAACATGGAGCCCGGTCCTGGTTTACTTCGGCATTACGATCATCCTGGGCCTGCTCGACTGGCCAGGACTCGCGCGGGCGGTGCGCTCGAAGCTGCTCGCATTGCGAGAAGAGGATTTCGCGACGGCTGCCGTGCTGATGGGCGCCACGCCTGGACGCGTGATCAGGCGCCATTTGCTGCCCAGCTTCACGAGCCATCTCATCGCATCGTTGACGTTGTCGGTGCCCGGGATGATCCTGGGAGAAACCGCGCTGTCTTTTTTAGGCATTGGCCTGCGACCCCCCGTAACGAGCTGGGGCGTGCTGCTCAACGAGGCGCAGAATGTCAACGTGGTCGCGCTTTACCCATGGCTGATGCTTCCGGTGGTGCCGGTGTTCATCGTGGTGCTGGCGTTCAATTTCATGGGTGATGGAATGCGCGACGCGGCTGATCCGTACAGTTGATTTCCCGCGGAATGGATTCGGGGGCGCTTCTGCAGGCCCTGACGTCAATAAAGGCCGACTGAGGAGGGCGGAGTCCGCATGGATCGCAGTTTGTTCAGGTTCATCCTGCGTTACAGCAAGTGGGAGCAGTTGCGCATCGCGCCGCTCGTGCTGGGGACGATGATCGTCTATTTCCTCACGCTGGACCTGCCCAAGACCATCATCAACGAGGCGATACAGGGCAAGCGCTTCCCCACGCCGGAGGCCACCGCGCCGATCCTGCGGATGGTGATCCACCTGCCGCAGTTTCTCGGCGGCGACTTCAAGCTCTACGATGGCATCCAGCTCGAGCGGATTCCGTACCTGTTGGCGCTCAGCCTGATCTTCATGGCGCTGATCGTATTCAACGGCGCGCTGAAGTTCCAGATCAACACGATGAAGGGATGGATGGGCGAGCGCATGCTCCGGCGCCTGCGCTTCGTGCTGACGGATCACATCCTGCGTTTCCCGATTCCCCGGTTCCGCCGCCTCAAGTCGGCAGAGCTGGCGACCATGATCAAGGACGAAGTCGAGCCGCTCGGCGGCTTCATCGGCGAGGCATTCATTTCACCGCTGTTCCTCGGCGGCCAGGCGCTCACAGCGGTCGTCTTCATCCTGTATCAGCATTTGATGCTGGGGATGATCGCCGTCGCCATGGTCAGCGTGCAGGCCATCCTCGTTCCACGGATGCGCCGCCGGTTGATCGTATTGGCCGGACAGCGCCAGTTGCAGGCGCGCCATCTTGCGGGGCGCATCGGCGAATGCGTCGATGGCGTGGTCGAAATCCACGCCCATGACACATCCAACTACGAGCGCGCGGAGATGGCGTCGCGGCTTGGCGTGCTGTTCAAGACCCGGTTCGAATATTATCAGCGCAAGTTCCTGACCAAGTTCGTCAACAACCTGCTGGCGCAGGTGACGCCCTTCCTGTTCTATACGATCGGCGGGTACCTGGTCATCAAGGGGCGTCTGGACATCGGTGCGCTGGTGGCGGTCATCGCCGCGTACAAGGACCTGCCGGACCCGGTCAAGGAGCTGATCGACTGGGACCAGGAACGGCTCGATGTCACGGTCAAGTACATCCAGGTCATCGAGCAGTTCACGGTCGAAGACATCGCGCCGGCCGAAATGCAGCGGCTGATTCCGGCCCCTGAGCTGCCGCGCGAGGGCAGCATCGTGGCGTCCAACATCATGCTGTCCGACGACTCCGGAGTGCCGGTCCTGAATGGCGTGTCGTTCGAGCTGCCCCTGGATTCGCATGTGGCAGTGCTCGGCGACCATGCGAGCGGACGTACCGAGCTGGCGCAACTGCTGGCGCGGCTCGTGACGCCCGCCAATGGCGCGCTCCAGGTCGGCGGTGTCGACCTCATCAACGCCCCGGAAGCGGTGACCGGTCGGGTTACCGGCTATGTGGGCGCGGCGTCGTATCTGTTTCCGATGTCGGTGCGCGAAAACCTGGTCTATGCGCTGAAGCATTACCCGGTTCGCGAGCGGACCTACCTCGATCATGAGCGCGCCGAGCGCGACTTCCGTTTGCACGAGGCGAAGCGCACGGGGAACAGCCTGCTGGACATCAACGCGGACTGGATCGATTACAAGTCCGCCGACGCGGCCGATGCCGCGGAAATGGAATTGCGCATCCAGGAAGTACTCGCCACCGTCGAGCTCGAGGAAACCATCTTCGAGCTCGGGTTGCGCAGCACGATCAACCTCGACCACCGGCCGGATCTGGCCGACGGTATCGTCCGGGCGCGGCAGTCGATGCTGAAGTATCTGGGCGAAGCGGATGTTCACGGCCTGGTGGAGCGGTTCGACCCGGAGCGCTACATCAGGAACGCCACGCTCGCCGAGAACCTCCTGTTCGGCACCCCGGTCGGCGCCACGTTCGACATCGGCAATCTTGCCGGCAACGCGTACGTGCGCAAGGTGCTCGCCGACACCGGCCTGTCTGCCGACCTGCTTGCCATGGGCCACAAGGTAGCCGAAAGCATGATCGAGCTGTTCAGCGGCCTGCCGCCCGGCCATGAAATGTTCGAGCAGTTCAGCTTCATCCGCGAGGATGACCTGCCGTTCTTCAAGGAGCTGCTGGCGCGGGTGGCGAAGGTCGGCCTCGACCGGATCGACCCTGCCGACCGTGACCGTCTGCTCGGCCTGTCCTTCAAGCTGATCGCAGCCCGCCATCGCCTCGGGCTGATCGACGAGCCGTTCGAGGCGCGCATCCTGGTCGCAAGGCGCTATTTTTCCGAGAACCTGCCGGAGCAGATGCGCGGCGCGGTCGAGTTCTTCGATCCGGCCACCTGCAATCGCGCGCTGTCGCTGCAGGACAACATCCTGTTCGGAAAGGTGATGACGACGCAGGCTGGCGCCAGCGCCAGTATCAGCCGGTTGTTGCGCCAGGTCCTCGACCAGCAGAATATGCGCTCACTGGTGGTCGGCGTGGGCCTGGACTTTCAGGTGGGTGTCGGCGGCGCCCGGTTGGCCGTAGCCGACCGGCAGAAAATCGCCATCGCCCGCTCACTGATGAAACGTCCGGCGGTCCTCGTGCTGGATCAGGCAGAAGCAGCAATGGATCCGGTGTCGCAGAAGCGCGTGATCTCGCGCATTCTCGATGCGAGCAAGGGGCGCTGCGTCGTCTGGGTGCTGCAACACCTGGAGTTGAGCGAGTTGTTCGACCAGGTGCTGGTTCTGAAAAACGGACGGGTCGTGGAACAGGGCAGTTTTGCCGAGCTGAGCAATAGCGGCGGCGTGTTGCGCGATCTGATATCCAAAGGCTAAGAGCGGCTGAAGGAGCAATGAGATGAGCCTCGATTCAGAAGTCGATTTGATCCGGCGTCTTCCTCTTTTCGCAAAGATGGATCTTTCAACACTGAAGCTGTTGTGCTTCAGCAGCGAGCGCCTGACATTCGAGGCGGGGCAGGTCATGTTCAACGCCGGCGACACCGGCGACGCGGCCTATATATTGATCGAGGGCAACGTCGCCATCAGCAGGATGACGCCGGCCGGACCGGTTGTCGTGGGAACGCTGGGGCCGATGGACATCGTCGGCGAGATCGCCATATTCGCCGACGTCCAGCGAACCGCGACCGTCACGGCCACCTCGCGCATCGATGCGCTGCGCATCGCGAAGGAGCAGATCATGAGCATTGTTCGCGCGAATCCCGATGCCGCGCTCGAGCTGATCAGGCAGCTGGCGACGCGACTGGCGAAGACCACCGGCCGCCTGACCGAGTCGCTGGCAGCGAGCGCGGCTGATTCGAAGGCCACGGCCGCTCCCGCCGGCGGCGCGCGCGGCGACGCGAAGGCCGGGTGACACGCCGGAAACCGTAAACTCTCATATGTTCCCCCCCAGCGTCGCTTCGCGCCGTTCCCCCCGGGGGGCGAGCACCTTGGGGCGGCCCGGCGGTGCTCATTTGCGCCAGACCGCTTCCTGTGGCCATAATTGGCGCCGTAAGGAATGCAGGCGGTTTCGAAACTCCGGTCCGGCCACATAATCGTCAAATCAGACCCGACGTGCGACATCCGATGAGCGACAGCGAGATCCCGAGCGCACGGTTCGATGTGCTGTGGCAGCGCTGCGTGGAGTCCGGCAAATCCGCAACGGCCGTCGAAGTCCAGGCCGAGCTGCGCCGGCGCCTCGGCGGGCCGGATCGGCGCTTTCATAACCTGCGGCACATTCGCAATTGCCTCGACCGGTTCGACGAGGTCGCGTCGCTGCTTTCGGATCGGGATGCCGTGGAAGTCGCTTTGTGGTTTCACGATGCCGTGTACGAACCGGGCGACCCCGAGAACGAGCGCCATAGCGCCAGGCTGTTTCTGGCACTGTCGAACGGAGCGAATCCTGTGTTTCGCCGCCGCGTCTGCGGTCTCGTCATGGCGACTCGCCATCAGGGCCAGGCGCACAGCAACGATCGGCGCTTCATCGAGGATATCGATCTCGCAGGCTTTGGCTCGCCGTGGGAAGACTTCATGCGCGAGGGCGATTTCCTGCGCGAGGAATTCGCCGCGCAGCCCGATCAGAAGTATTACACTGGCCAGGTATGCTTTCTTGCCGGCCTGAAGCGCCGCCCCTGGTTTTTCCAGAGCGAATACTTTCGCGGCCGGTACGAGGCACAAGCGCAGGAAAACCTGGATCGCCTGCTGGCGCTGCGGGCACAGCAGGGATACCGCGCCACGAAGTCATGAGCGAGACAAACGCGTTGTTCGATGTCCTGCGGCAATCTGCCGACGCGCGCGCGGTCGAGGCGATCGAGCACCTGGTTCAAAACGGATCCGACCGCGATCTGTGCCGCGTCAATGTCATCGATTTCGCGAAATCGACCGGAGTCGACGAGGAACGGGCTGTCGCCGCCTTCCTGCATGCAGCCAGGCTCGGCATCTTCGACCTCTCGTGGAACATGCTGTGCCCGGGTTGCGGCGGCGTGCTCGACGCCGGCGCCACGCTCAAGACCTTCGATCACGACAAGTACGACTGCGCGCTATGTTCGGCAGGCTACGAGCCGACGCTCGACGAAATGGTGGAAGTGACGTTCACCGTGAACCCGCGCGTCCGCAGCATCGCGGCGCACGAGCCCGAAAAGCTTCCCGTCATCGAATACTTCAGGCAGGTGTTCTGGGGCTCCGGAATGGACCTGCCCGAAGAGCTCGAGGCAAGGATCGACGAGTTCTCGCTCGAGAGACTGGAATTGCCCCCGGGCGAAAGGGCACTGGTCTCGCTGCAGTTGCCGGCTGAATTCATCATCATCTTCGACCCGGTGAGCCATGGGGTGCAGTTCATCGACGTGAAGGGGGAGCCGACCAAGGAACGCCAGTCGCTTACCGTCATCTTCAACGATCTGCGTTCGCCGACGGGAAAGCTCGAGATGCGACCGGGTCCGCTGCGGCTCACGCTCGAGAATCGCACCAACCGCCGCATTCTGCCCGGGGTGTGGATAGCCAATGATGTGTTGCACGACATGCTCGGCAAGCGAAAGCCGTTTCTGACGGCCACGCGCCTGCTGACCAACCAGACCTTCCGCGACATCTATCGCACTGACGCGCTCGATATCGACCAGCGGCTGAAGATCACCAGCCTGACGTTCCTGTTCACCGATCTCAAGGGTTCGACGGAACTCTACGAGCGAGTCGGCGATCTCGTCGCCTACGATCTCGTCCGCCAGCATTTTCGCGTGCTGTACGAAATCGTCGCGTCGGAAGCGGGCGCCGTGGTCAAGACGATCGGGGACGCCGTGATGGCGACCTTTCCGACTCCGGACCGCGCGCTCGCCGCCGCATTGCGGATGCGCGAGGCGATGCAGAAGATCAACGCCGAACGCGGGAATGAGGATCTTCTGCTGAAGATCGGCATTCACGAGGGTCCGTGTCTGGCCGTGAACCTCAACGACCGGCAGGATTATTTCGGACAGACTGTAAACATGGCGTCGCGGGTCCAGGGGCTCGCCACGTCGCGGACGATCTTCGCAACCAGATCGATCATTGCGGACGCGCGGGCGGTGAAGATACTCGAATCGTCAGGCCTGCATCCGATCGAGCAGCGCGCGGCGTTGCGCGGGATATCGGACGACGCGCTGGTCTACGAGATCCCTTGAAGCTGCCGCACGCGCGCGAGTGCTACACCGAGCTCGGAATGCGGCCCGGCTCCAACTTCGGCGGCGATGACTTCGGCTTCCGCGAGCGCCGCGCTTGCGGCATCGGCAACGCCGGCTCGATACTCCGTTTCGGCGCGGCTGCACAGCAGGACGCCAAGGCTCGACCGGTCGGACGCGGCGCGTAACAGTTTTTCGCCGGAATCGAGGCATCGGCGTGCGTCGATGAAATTCGCCTGGCGCGCGTGCAGCAGGCCGAGGTAGCTCAGGAACTGGCCCTCCGAGTGCCGGTCGCCGACCTCGCGCGCGACGGCCAGCGCTGCCTCGAAACGATCGCGAGCCTCGTCGAAACGGGCGAGGCCGTCGTAAACCATTCCCAGATTGCACAGCACGATCGACTCGAGCCGCGTGTGCCCCAGTTCCCGGGACATCGGCAGCGCTGCCTCGAGTTGCTCGAGAGCCTCGGCGAACCTGCCTTGCACCTGGTGCAGCAGGCCGAGGTTGCCGCGGATGTTGGCTTCGACCACCCGGTTCCCGATCTCCCGCGCCACGGCGAGCGCTTCTTCGTCATGCGAGCGTGCCTCGTCCATTCTGCCGGCATTGATATAGAGGATGCCCAGGTTGGCCAGTATCCGGCACTCACGCTGCCGGTCTCCTGCCTCGCGCGCCAGACTGCGCCCCTTCGCGAGTTGCGCCTCGGCCTCGCCGGTGCGGCCAAGCACGATCTCCATGATGCCGAGGCCGTTGCGCGCATCGCTTTGCAAAGTCCGGTCGTCGATTTCGGATGCGATGAGGAGCGCCGCCTCGAAGTGCACGCGCGCCTCTTCCATGCGGCCGCCGTGACTCTCGCCGCCAGCCCGGCTGATCAGGGCCCGGCATTCGCAGTAGCGGTCCCCGACCGCGCGTGATTGCGCGAGCGACGCATCGAACTGCGCGTTGGCCTCGGCGTCCCTGCCGCAGGCTGCGAGCGCGCATCCGGCAACCCAATGCACGCGGGCAGCCGAAGCGGCCACGAGCCCGGGCGTGCCCTGCACCAGCGTTGCGAGATCGACGCCGACCCTGAATGGCCCGCGCAGGCTCAGTCCGGCCCATGCGCCCTGCAGCGTCTGCGCCGCGACATCGGCGTTGGCATGCGCCGCGGCGCGGCGGCAGGCCGCGATGAAATTGCCGAGATCGGCGCAGTCATCGGCAAAGGCCGCCTTCTCGTCGCGATCCGCATAGAACGCGCCGTGCCGCGCCTCGGCGGCGAGCAATGCATCCGGACCGCTTCCCGGATAGCGTCCCGCTGTGCGCAGGTGTTCCGCCGCATACTCCTGCACGCTCATCAGCAGATCGAAGCGATCGTCGGTCACTTGCCTGACCAGCGATTTCTGCAGCAGCGATTGCAGCGCGTCCATCGGCCATGGTGCGTTGTCGAATGCCGACAGGTCCAGCGCTCCCTCGACCGACTCGAGCGTGAATCCTCCATCGAACACCGCCAGCTGCGCCAACGCGGCTTTCTCGGGCAGCGACAGCAAATCCCAGGACCAATCGAATACCGCGCGCAACGTCGCCTGCCGGTCCACCCGCCCGCCTGCCGACGAGAGCAGCTTGAACCGCTCGCTCATGCGCAACAGCAGCATCCGCGGAGGCATCACGCGCACCCGCGCCGCCGCCAGCTCGATCGCCAGCGGCAGGCCATCCAGCAATTGCACGAGCCGCTCGATCGCCGCCTGGTCTTCCGCGTTGGGCTGGAATCCCGGCTTCACTGCTTCGGTGCGGCGCATGAACAATGCGGTCGCATCGGAAGCCGCCAGCGGCGCCAGCGGAAGTGTCTCTTCCCCGGGCAATCCCAGCACTTCGCGCGTGGTGACGAGGAACCGCGCGGCGCTCGCGCGGTTTAGCCACCGGCCGATCGTCTCCTCCGCGTGGCGTGCGACGTTCTCGAAGTTGTCGAAGATCACCAGACAATGTCCGCGCCCCGCGATAGCCTGCCCGATCTGGGTTACCGGATCGTCCTTGCCCAGTGGCAGGTCGAGTCCGTGGGCGACGGCTTGAACGATGTCGTCGACGCTTCGGGCCTGCGCCAGATCGCAGAACCAGACGCCGCCGGCGAAGCTGCCGAGCGCATTCCACCCGAACCGGGTAGCCAGCCGCGTCTTCCCCGTCCCGCCAAGACCAAGCACCGATAGCAGCCGCGCCCCGGCATCCAGCCGTCGTTCCAGCTCGGCCAGCGAATCGCGCCGACCGACGAACGCATCGCGCTCGGCCGGCAGGCTGTGACCGCCGGTGAGCGATACCAACGGCGGAAAATCGGCGCGCAAATCCGCCGCGACGACCTGCAGCAGACGCTCGGGATTGAGCAAGCCCTTCAACCGATGCTCACCCATCTCGCGCAGCGCTACGCCTTCGGGCAACTGCTTCCGGACCAGATCCGCGGTGGCTGCAGACAGCAGCACTTGCTCGCCATGTGCGACGGACATGATGCGCGCCGCGCGGCTCAACGTCCCGCCGAAATAATCGCCGTCCCGAAGTTCCGCGACACCGCTGTGCAAGCCCATCCGCACTTTCAGCGCGATCGGCAGCCCGCCGCCGGCGGCCGTAGACTCCTGGCCCGGGACGGCGGCCTGCGGCGCTTGCAGCGCGCGTTGCGCGGCGAGGCAAGCCGAGAGCGCATCGGCAGCCGCGCCGAAGACCGCGAGCACGCCGTCGCCGGTGGTCTTTACGATATGTCCACCGGACGACCCGATCGCATCACGCAACACTGCGTCGTGGCCGGCGAGCGCCGCCTGCATCGCGATCGGATGTCGCTCCCACAACGTCGTGCTGCCTTCGATGTCGGTAAACAGGAACGTCACGATGCCCGTGGGCAACGGGAAAACTGCGGCAGGCTGTACGGGCATGCGAGGCGTTCAGGGACTCAGCGGGTGCGGGAGGACACATTCTGCGGAATGCCCTCCCTCTGCGCAACCAGCAGTGCGGGTGCATTCCGGACCGAAGCCGTCATACACTTGACGGGATTGGACATTGCCGCAGGATGGTGCATCACGCTGATGACGACCGACATTTTCTATCGCGATCTTCCGGCGCTGGAGTCATTTGCCCAGACCGTCGAGACTGCCCGGCACGCGCAGGTTCCCGGTGACTGGTGGATTGTCGTCGCCGACGTGATCGGTTCGACGAAGGCGATCGAAGCAGGCGGTTACAAGAAGGTAAACACCGTCGGCGTGGCCTGCATCGCTGCAGTCGTGAACGTCGACCGCAGCATCGAAATGCCGTTCGTGTTCGGCGGCGATGGCGCCACGTTCGCCGTGCCGGGCTCTTTGCTTCCGCGCGTGATCCCGGCGCTGCGGGAGGCCCAGCGTTTGTCGCGCGAGAGTTTCGACCTGGTGCTGCGTGTCGGCCTGGTCGCGGTTTCGAGCCTGCTCGACAATGGCCTGCCGGTGCGGCTGGCGAAGATTCCGTTGTCAGCGAACATTTCGCAGCCGAGCTTTTCCGGACGCGGCTGGGAAGAGGCGGAGCGCATGGTCAAGGACCCGCAGGCCAGCGGCGTGCTGCGCGTACAGGAGGACGATGGCCCATGCGAGGGCAGCTTCGAGGGTTTCGAATGCCGCTGGCAGGCTGTGCCGAGCTTCCACGATCATAAACTTGCGCTGCTGGTGGCGGCAGTGTCGGAGGATGCCGATGTGAACCTGGCCAGCTACCGCCAGCTGTCGGACAGGATCGCCCGGATCTACGGCGATATCTCCAGCTACCACCCGTTGCGCGCCGGACGCATGAGCCTGTCATTCGATCCGCGCCAGCTCAGCCACGAGTGGCGCGTGCGTTCGAGCCGGCTCGGTCTCTGGGGGCGGGTCAGGTATTTCGCACGGATGGTGGGGCTCAACCTGGCGGGCGCGTGGCTGTTCGCACGCAACATCGACACGAAGAGCGTGCGCTGGAGTCACTACATCGACGAAATGGTGGAGAACTCCGATTTCCGCAAGTTCGACGGCATGCTGCGCATGGTGATCGACGGCAGCGAAGCGCAGTACCGCGACCTGCGCGAATACCTCGACGGGGAGCACCGTGAAGGCCGGCTGGTTTACGGCATGCACAAATCGCGCGAAGCGCTGATGACTTGCATCGTGTTCTCCTACAACGGAAACCACGTGCACTTCGTCGATGGGAGTGACGGCGGCTACGCAATCGCCGCGCAAGGCCTGAAGGCCCAACTCAAATCGCTGCGGTCAGCAAGGTTGTAGCAAGCGCGGCGGATGTTCGGTAAAACCGCGGCAACGCCATCGCGCCAGCCGTCACTTTCCCAGCCGCCTGGTCCACCCCGGCAGATCGCCTCCCTGGCTAGCCACGCCGTCGGAGCGCGCGGCATTGTCGTCGTCGTAGTCACGCCTGCCCTTTCTGTCCGGCGGCAGCTCGGCGCGCAACCACCAGCCTTGCGCATATTCGGTGAAGCCGGACTCGACTGCTTCACGCTCAAGCCCGCCAAGAATCATTCCGTCCTGGCCGATGAGCACGCAACGCGGCTCGAACAGGTGCATCGGCGCCGTTCCGATCATGTTTTCGACGCGAAAGCTGGCGACGAGGACGGTGCGGCCGAGATGCCGATCGTCGTGGTACTCGGTGAGCACGTTTCCGACCAGTTCGGCGGAGCGCGCAATCCGGCGCTTCGGCAGCGGCACGCCGCGTTTGTGCGTCAGGACGAGGCGAACGAACATGGCGCAATGATACTGTATGTTTATACATATCGAAGCGCACATCCGTGCCAGCCAGCAGCAAACGGTGATGAGTACAATGCGGTCGCGACCGCCGCATCAGCGGCATCGGCAATTCCCATGAACGGTGAACCATGGCCATCCAGTACCTGAAACGGGCGATCAAATCGCCGGAGAGCGAAACCGGCACGGCACGCAAGGTTGCCGAGGAGATGCTCGCAGCGATCGAGCGCGATGGCGAGCGCGCGGTGCGCGACTACGCAGCAAAGCTCGATGGCTGGACCGGGGCGATCGTCGTCACCGAAGAAGAAATCGACCGTCGCTCGCGCGCCATTGCGCCGGAGATCAAGCGGGACATCGAGTTTGCGACCGAACAGGTGCGTCGGTTTGCGCAGGCGCAGCGCGAATCGATCCGGGAATTCGCAGTAGAAGTGCATCCGGGACTCATAGCCGGCCAGCGCCTGGTTCCGGTGAACGTGGCCGGATGCTATGTGCCGACCGGGCGCTACGCGCACATCGCATCGGCGTACATGGCCATCGCCACCGCCAAGGCGGCAGGCGTCCCGTTCGTGGTGGCGTGCTCGACCCCTTATCGCGGCGAAGGCATTCATCCGCACGTGCTCCATGCGATGAAGGTCGCGGGAGCCGACGTGATACTCACGCTCGGCGGCGTGCAGGCAATTGCGACGCTTGCCTACGGGCTCTTCACGGGCAAACCGGCGGATATCATCGTCGGGCCCGGCAACAAGTTCGTGGCCGAAGCCAAGCGCATGCTGTTCGGCAAGGTGGGGATCGATGTCTTTGCCGGCCCCTCGGAGATTGCGATCATCGCCGACAATTCCGCCGATCCGGCATTGGTCGCATCGGACCTCGTCGGCCAGGCCGAGCACGGGCACGAGTCGCCCGCGTGGCTGATGACGACTTCGAGAGAGCTCGCAGCGGAAGTGATGCGACGAGTGCCACAACTGATCGATGTGCTGCCTGCAACGGCGCGCGATGCCGCCGGCGCCGCGTGGCGCGATTACGGCGAAGTCGTGCTGGCCGACACGGACGAAGAGGTGGCGCAACAATCCGACCGTTACGCGCCCGAGCACCTCGAGGTGCATGCACGCGACCTCGACTGGTGGCTCGCGCGCCTGACCTGCTATGGCTCGCTCTTCCTGGGCGAGGAGACGACCGTCGCCTTCGGGGACAAAACGTCCGGGCCCAATCACATCCTGCCGACCAAGGGCGCCGCGCGCTATTCGGGTGGCTTGTCCGTGCACAAATTCCTGAAGACCGTCACCTGGCAACGGATGACCCGCGATGCGAACCGCGACATCGCCCAGGTGACTGCACGCATCTCCCGACTCGAAGGCATGGAGGCGCACGCGCGCACGGCCGACGATCGCCTCGCCAAGTATTTCCCGCAGGAGAAATTCGAGCGCGGCACTGCAGTGGAAAGTTGACGGGATAGTCCTGCGCCTCTGCGCGCAGCGTTATTGGATCAACTCGTCCACGCGCAGCAGCAGCGATTGCGGGATCGTCAGGCGCAGCGCCTTGGCGGTCTTCATGTTGATCGTTAGCTCGAACTTGCTCGGTTGCGCGACCGGCAAATCAGCGGACCTGGTGCCCTTGAGAATCCGGCCGGTGTAGCTTCCAACCTGCCGGTATGCATCAGAAAGACTCGCTCCGTAGCTCATCAAGCCGCCGGCCTCGGAAAACTCACGGATGTGATAGATCGCGGGAACCGCATTGCGGGTCGCGAGCGCCACGAGTCGAGTGCGCCGGGAGTCGAAGAACGGATCGTTTTGAACGACAAGCGCGCCCACTCGTTCCCTGGCGAGCGTCACGAAGTTCGGTTCGAACTCCGCTTCAGTGCCTGCATGCAGGACCAACAAGCGCCTGCCGAGCGCGTTCGCCTCCGCCTGCACCTCTCGAGTTTGAACCTCGGAGCTCGGGTTATTCGGGTTCAGCAGCAAGGCCACCGCACCGGTGGAAGGCACCAGCTCGCATAGCAGCTCCAGTCGCTTGGCGCCCAGGTCGCCGGTGACGAAATTGACTCCGGTAACATTGCCGCCCGGTCGATTGAAGCTGGCGACGAGGCCGAGTGAAACCGGATCATCGCCGATCAGGAAGACGATCGGAATGGTTGCCGTCGCCGCCTTCGCTGCCAGCGCCGACGGGGCACCGCCGACGGCTACCATGACCGTCACGGGAAGGCTGACAAGCTGGCGCGCGAGCGTCGGCAACCGCTTGTAGTCGCCCCTTGCCCACCGGTACTCGATGGCGACGTTCTGACCCTCGACATGGCCGGTCTCGCCGAGGCCCCGGCGGAACGCTGCAACATGCGTCGCCGATTCTTCTGGCGATCTCGAGCTCAGGAATCCGATGACCGGAACTGTCGGCTGCTGCCCGTGGGACGGGAAAGCGACCACTGCCGCGCTGCCCAAGACTCGCATGAACTTCCGACGATCCATCAGCGAAACCCTTGTTGAGGAATGGATCCCGGAAGATACTGCGCCGCCGACCCGTGCGCAATCAAATCACAGTCAATGCGTACAATGATCGGTCGCCTTCATGCATGAGCGGCAGCAATGAGCAATATCGTGTTCAACCGGGTCGGGCGCCGCTTCCAGCGCGACGGGCAGGACGTGCCTGCGGTCGACGAAGTGAGCTTCGAGGTGCGCGCCCGGGAATTCGTCGCGATCGTCGGCCCGTCCGGATGCGGCAAGACGACATGCCTGCGAATGGCTGCGGGCCTCGAATTCCCGACATCCGGATCGGTGACCGTTGCAGGAAAGCCGGTCACCGGGCCCGGGCCCGATCGCTCGGTCGTATTCCAGCAGTTCGCGTTGTTTCCATGGAAGACCGTCGTCGACAACATCGATTTCGGATTGCGCGCGGCCGGTGTGGAAGCGCCCGAGCGGCGGGCGCGCATCGGGCGCCACATCGAGCTGATGGGACTGCAGGGCTACGAATCGTCATTCCCGCACCAGCTCTCGGGCGGCATGCAACAGCGCGTCGCCATCGCGCGGAGCTACGTGCTCGACCCCGCCGTGCTGCTGATGGACGAGCCGTTCGGCGCGCTCGATGCGCAGACACGCACGATGATGCAGGAGGAGCTGATCCGGCTTGCCCGCCTCAGCCCGCGAACGGTGCTGTTCATCACGCATGCGGTGGACGAGGCCGTCTATCTCGCCGACCGCGTCGTCGTCATGACGCGCCGTCCGGGGCGCGTCGGCGAGATCATCGACATTGCAACCGTGCGCCGCGACGAGCGCTGGGACCGGCACGAGCGCATCGAGGACGTCATGGATGAACCGTCGTTCGTTCATCTTCGCACGCAGATCTGGCGGCTGTTGCGGGAACAGCAGGCGCGCAACGATCAGTGACCAGGCCGTATCATTCAACCTATCGACAAGGAGGAGCAAGGACATGAAGCGGATCGCAAGACAATTCTGTTTGGCAACGATGCTCGCGTGGGTGGCGACGGGCGCGCACGCGCAATTGACCGAAATCAAGGTCAGCTACCAGCCGGCCCTCTATTGGGCGCTGCCGTTCTACGTTGCCTCGGAGAAGGGCTGGTGGGCGGAGCTGGGCCTGAAGCCTGCGTTCAGCACGTTCCCGGCCGGTGTGCCGCAGATCGCGGCGTCGGCGTCGAAATCGTGGGATGTCGGCGGCACCGGATCGGTGCCGGCGGTGCTCGGGGCGGCGCGCTACAACCTGTTGACGATCGGCCTCACCAACGACGAATCGGCAGGCAACGCGTTGCTGGCAACTGCAGCGAAGGCCGATGCGTTCATGAAGAACCCGCAGTCGATCAAGGGACAGACGATCGTGCTGACCGCGAATTCGACCGGCGATTACGCGGTCCAATCGTGCCTCGCCAAATGGGGCATCAAGAAAACCGACGTGACGCTGAAGAGCATGGGACAGGCCGAGATCATTTCTGCAATGTCGTCGAACAACGCGGACCTCGGCGGTTTGTGGGCGCCGAACATCTACACGATGGAAGAGAAGGCCGGCGCCAGGGTGATCTGCTCGGGCCAGGACACGGGGACGATGATCCCGGGCGCACTCGTCGTCCGCGCCGACTATGCGAAGGAACAGCCGCAGAACGTCGCGAAGTTCCTGGCCGTCTACCTGCGCACGTGGAAATGGATGAATGCGCACCAGCCGGAGGCG
>Ga0105240_10006047_pt1 | contig 17874 bp, 17 predicted proteins | sample KBSC54metaG_FD_80426 | JGI IMG/M metagenome (GOLD analysis project Ga0105240, IMG submission 80426) | Corn rhizosphere microbial communities from Kellogg Biological Station, Michigan, USA - KBS C5-4 metaG | ecosystem: Host-associated > Plants > Roots > Rhizosphere > Soil | place: Michigan, USA...
TACGCGATTGTTCGCTTAGACCAAAATCCGTCGCGCGTACGCCCAACGTAGGAATCGTAATCGTACGTAAAAAATCCTCATTTTCAATATGCATTTTGTCATGCGCTTCCATCATCGTATTGAAGACGGCGGTGGCTAGCTGGAACGGGCTGTTTGTTTTTACCGGCCGGCCATATTCCGGTTCAATAAATTTAAAGCCGAAGGTCGGCCATTCCGGCATGGTCACGGAATCAAATAGCCATACGGGAAAGTTACTTAAGATTCCACCATCCACAAAACAAGAGTCTTTCATGCTCGCCGCTTCAAAGAAAAAAGGAATGCTCATGCTCATGCGCACGGCCTTGGCGACAGGAAAATCATCGGGATTCATGCCGTAAAGTGCTGCGCCCTGGGGAAGAATAACCATCAGCTGTTTGGTGATATCGGACGTCACGACTTGCAGCTTATAACGGTAACGCGGGTCTTTTTCTCCGGGAATAGCCAACTGTCCGAAGGTCTTAATTCCCTTATCAGCCAAACATGTGGTGATCCAGGTTTCGAGGTAGTCGCCACTGTAGATTCCGCGTTTGATGAATAGATTGAGCAGCGGTCCGACTAAAGGAATGTGATCCAGCGCCGTCGCTTGTTTAAACTTGTTGTAATCCAGGCCACCCACTAAAGTTTTCAGTTCCGCCGCGGTATAACCGGCGGCCACAAGCGAAGCCACAATGGCACCCGCGGATGTTCCCGCGACGTTACCCCATTGATAGCCTTGTTCTTCAATGACCGTGAGCGCTCCAACAAGACCGATGCCTTTGACACCACCGCCTTCAAACACAGCATCTACAATTTTTTTTGTCATAGAGGCCCCCCTCCGATGGATCGTGATATGTTTATTTTTACTTGGCCAGCGTAAAATAAAATGTCGCGCCCTGACCCACAGCGGCTTCTACCCAGATCTCGCCGCCATGCCGACGGATGATACGTTGTACAGTTGCTAAGCCTATGCCTGTGCCCGGATAGTCCTTTGCCGAATGCAACCGTTGAAAAGCCGTAAATAGTTTTCCGGCATAGGCCATATCAAACCCCGCACCATTGTCGCGCAAGAAATAGGCTTTTCCGCGCGGCGTCATTGTTTCCCCTAGTTCGATGGTGGGCTCGGGCTGATGCGAGGTAAACTTGCACGCATTGCTTAAAAGGTTCTCGAGCGCCACACGCAGTAAACGCGCATCCGCATGGACCATTAAATTAGGTGCAATGATCTCGCAGAGAGCTTGTTTGTTGGATGTAGACTTCAAATCGGCGAGAATCATTTTCACCATAGCGCTAAGATCAACGGGTTCTAAACTCATTTCGGCGCGTGTCACTTGTGAAAGTTTTAATAAATCATCGATGAGCTGTCCCATATGCTGTGCAGCCAGGCGGATGCGTTGAAGATCTGCGTGGCCACGCGCGTCTAATGTCGTGCCATAATTTCGAGCCAATTCACTGCTGAATCCGTCGATCGCTCGTAGCGGCGCTCGCAAATCATGGGAAACTGAATAACTAAACGCTTCTAACTCTTTATTCACCACCGACAAACCATCCGCCTGCGCCCGTAAGTCTTTATTTAATTGTTCGATCTGCTCTTCATGCGTGCGCCGCTTTGTCATATCGCGGGTGACTTTAACAAAACCACGCAGTTTCCCTTCGCTATCGCGAATGGCGGTGATCACGACGTCCGCCCAAAAACGCGAGCCGTCTTTGCGCATGCGCCAACCCTCATTTTCCGCATGCCCTTCATTGGCGGCCGTTTGCAGGAGGCGTCGCGGTTCTCCTTCTTTGATATCTTCTGCACTATAAAAACGTTCCCAGGACTGACCAATTATTTCTTCTGCTTTATACCCTTTAAAACGTTCGGCCGTTTCACTCCAGCTGATCACGATTCCCTGTGGGTTCAACATAAAAATAGCGTAGTCTTTGATGCTGGTAATGATAGAGCGGTAGCGTTCTTCGCTCTCTCGAAGCTGTTGTTCTGCTTGGCGATGTTCTTCAATTTCTTTGCGCAGCTTTTTATTCGTTTCTTGTAATTCCTGCGACCGCTGTAGGATATCTGCCGCTTGTTGCACGCCCATTTTCTTAAGATGAATAAATTCTGTCACATCTTCAACGCGATGAATAATATAAGCCACGCTTCCGTTGGGGGCGAGGACCGGAGAGTTCATCGGACTCCAATGACGTTCTTCAAAGCCTCCGCCTTCCGATTCCGGACGGCGAATGTCATATTTTTGAACGGCCATGGTATCCGGCATGCGGCTCTGCAGAACATGCTCTAAAGAAGCGCGCAAATTTGTGACCCCCGTCGCCTGCGGATCATCGGGATTATCGGGAAAAACATCAAAGATTCCCCGACCGACAATCTTTTCGCGCTGCGTCATCGTGGCGCGGAGATAGGCTTGATTGACCGCGACAATTTCTAATTTAGGATTTAAAACAAGATAGAGACCGGGCGCGGAATCAAACAAGGCTTGAAAATCAACGTTAGACCCGGAAGTGGTACTCACACTTAATTATCTAATGTGATTGTTATTTCCACAAGCGGCTAGCGACGGGATTGCAAAGTATCCCAGCGAGATAGCAATTCATTTAACTTTTGTTCGACAGCATCTAAGATACGCTGACGTGCTATTAATTCGGCGGCGTTAGAAGCGATGGCCGGATCAGCAATTAAGGAACGTGATTGGTCACGCTCTTTTTCGGCGCTACGGATGTCGGCTTCGATATTTTTTAATTCTTTAAGTTCTTTTTGCGAAAGACCGCGCGGGCTCTTTTGTATTTTAACGCCGTCATTTTCGGATACTGATTCCAGCTTTACCACCGGCGGAGGTTCTGGCTCTTTCACTTCTTGAGCATCTTCCCACTGTGCGAGATCGGCATAAAAGCGCGCGTTTCCTTTACCATCCAAAGAGAGAATTTCTTTACTTACCCGATCCAATAAATACCGATCATGCGTGACCAGCACCAGCGCGCCAGCAAAATCGGCCATGCTGGATTCTAAAATTTCCAAAGAATTGATATCGAGATCATTCGTGGGCTCGTCTAAAAGAAGAATGTCCGCTGGCTTCAGCATCAGCCGGGCGATAAGAACGCGCGCCTGTTCGCCACCAGAGAGGCGATTCAAAGGAAGATCCAGTTGTTCTTTGGCAAAGAGAAAACGCTCCGCCCAGCTGGCGATATGGATATTACTACCTTTAAATTGAACATAATCGCCCGAATGCGAAAGTGCCCGCCGCAACGACAGTGAGAGATCCAATTGTTCCCGATGTTGATCAAAAGTAATGATATGCAGGCCATCCGCACGCTTCATTTTTCCCGAATCCGGCACCAGTTGTCCGGTTAAAATTTTAAGCAACGTGCTTTTGCCGCTGCCATTGCCACCGAGAAGCCCTAATTTGTCGCCCGGCCCTAAAGAAAAATTTAATGGACCAAAAAGTTTACGACCGCCCATGCTTTTTTGAATTTCCATGGCCTCAATGAACTTTTTGGTTTGCCGTTGGCTGCTGGAGAAATCAATCGCGGCCGCGCGATCTTGCTTGTTGCGATAACTGAGTTCACCTAATTCTTGAATCAATTCACCGGCTCGGTCGATGCGCGCTTTTTGTTTTGTGGTCCGGGCTTTAGCGCCGCGACGTAACCATTCGACTTCGCGCCGGACAATATTGCGCGTGGACGCTTCGCGCGCTGTCTGCGCATCGAAGTGCGCCTCACGATTTTCAATAAATTGGCTGTAATTTCCCACGCTCGAAAAATGCCCCTCTTCATAGCGCTTATTTAATTCAATCACCCGATTACATACCGCCTCCAGAAACCGTCGGTCATGTGTAATGACTAAAAAAGAAAATCGCAACCCGGATAAAAGACGTTCCAGCCACAGCACGCCTTCGACATCCAAATGGTTTGTGGGTTCATCGAGTAAAAGCAAATCGGGTTCGCACAATACCTGACTTAAAATCGCCAACCGTTTACGCCAGCCGCCGGAAAGACTGTCAATCCGCTGATCGGGATGGAAACCGGATTCTACGAGCCCCGCATCCACGCGCATATCGATTTCATAATCTTCGAGACCAAGATTTTGCAAGGCATACATTAATTCATCACGCACAGTAACGCCATGCGGCGCTTCTTCGAGAAAATCACGTTGGGCTAAATACCGTACTCGCAAACCACGCCGCAGGGCCAGCTCGCCGGAATCTTGTTTTTCTAACCCAGCCAAAATTTTGAGTAGCGTGGATTTTCCCGCACCATTCGGCCCGATCAATCCGGTCCGTTCGTTTTCAAAAAGTCCGAAAGAAAGCCCTTCAAAAAGCGGACGCGGTCCAAAACGTTTGGATAATTGCCGACAACTAAGAAGAATGCCCATACCTAATTTTTTGTGAACCGTTGCGTCGATCTTCTATCCGTCAAAGCCTTGGCGCCGACGGATAGAAGATTTTTCGCAAAGCGCGGAAATAAGACGAGGAGAACTATTTAACGCGTTTGTAAACGATTTCCATTCCTTTGAATTCTTTACCATCAGGCCCTTTGCCGTACATGGAAAATACTTGATTATCGTTATCAATGATTTTCCATTCCGATCGGTACCACATGGCTTTTTCTCCGGTCATTGGGCAGCTGAAATGACCGCTCTCCTGAATGGTCTTGGAAGCCGGATCATAAGAACCGGTACCTATCATCATACCTGTGCCCATGCTGTCCATCCACATAGACTGATATTCGCCACGGACATTGTCGTATCCCGTATAGCCCAGGCCTTCAAAAGGTTGGCCGTTCATAGAGCCATGCGCTTGCTGTTGTAAAAATCGTCCGCCTAAGACCATCGTGTTTTCGCTGGTCCCTTGAGATTCCATGGGTTTATCGCCTGGCTTCATCCAGCTACGCACCGTATGCGTCCATTTGCCCACGGCTTGTTGCAGGACTTGATGGTTTGTTCCTGGCGTCCCGTATTTCTGCATTTGCATCATCATCGTCTTTTCATCCGTCGGCATCGCATCCGCCGCCCAGGCCGTACGACTATAGGCGTTCACCAAAACAACTCCAGACAGTAAAGTCATTGCCCACCACATGCATTTTTTCATGACATCCCCCTATCGAATCTGAATGAACAGCTTATTCCCATCCTACTGATGCGGCCTTACGCGATGCAAGATAAAAATTAAGGCAGAGCTCCTTCGGCATAAAAGAAAACGGCGAAGTAATGCAGAGTGGTTCCGGCCAAGACAAATAAATGCCAAATGAAATGACTGTAACGCATCCGGTAATCAATCGCATAAAATACCACGCCCGCCGTATAGGCCAGCCCACCACCCAAGATCCAAAAAAAACCCGCATGCGGCATGCGCATCCATAAAGGCTGGATCGCGACCAGCACCACCCAACCCATCGCAATATATAAGGCAGGAAATAAAACAGGATAACGAAATCCGCGCGCGGCTTTTAAAGTCACACCCAGAATGGCCAAGCCCCAAATTAGGCCGAATAAAGACCATCCCCAGGCGCCGTGCAAAACGCCCAAGGTAAAGGGCGTATAGGTTCCGGCAATCAGAACAAAGATAGCCATATGCTCTAGGATTCGTAGACGATGTTTGACGGGACCTATGGGAATCGCGTGATACAACGTCGAGGCCAAATACAACAAGATCATCGTCCCAGAAAAAATGGAAGCTCCTGTTATATAAGCAGCGCTGCCATGCTGAGCGGCGCGTATTAAAAGGAAGGGCGTGCCACATAAGACCGCGAGGAGACCCACGCCATGGCTGATACTGTTCGCAATCTCCTCACCCAGGGTTTGGGGAGGATTGCCGGATTCGGGATCAAGAAGATGCGCATGCATGCTTGCGCAAGGATATCAAAGCGCACACCGGCTGGAAAATTTATTCTAACCGGCGAGCGTCAATGTTGAGCCCCGCCCAACATACGATGCGACCATTTTGGTCACGAAATGGCGCGGCGCGCGTCAACACGGGATGATACTGCCCATCGGCGCCTAAAACCTCGTAACGACGATTCCAAGGTTTGCCTTGTGCAAAACATTTTTTCCATTCCTCCATGATGGTGTCCCGTTCGTTGGGATGAAGGGCATTGCGCCAACCATCAGAAATATTTTGTTGCCGCGTTAGACCTAAAAGATTTAAAAAAGAATCGCTCATGTGCGTGAGGCGGCCCTTGGAATCGCAGGACCATACCCCATAATCAATCGCTTCGCCTACGGCCTGATAGAGAGGCTCGCGATAACGAGACGCATCCAGCTCGCGCTTATATTGGGTGATATCTTTTCCTATACGCAAAATGCCGATAGGACGTTTCAAAGCATCACGAAGAACGGAGGTACGAATATCCAACCAGACCCGCTGTCCATCTTTACGCACGGCCTCCCATTCGGATACGACGAATTCCGTCGATAAAACGGTTTGAATCTCCGTCCCCAATTCTTCCATTTCCCCGGCGGGATAAAGTCGCGTCAAGGACTGGCCTATCATCTCGGCTAACGTATATTGAAAAACTTGCTGCGCGCCGGCATTCCAATAAATCACGCGGCCTTTGAGATCCGTAGCCACGACATTATCGGCCACATGGCGCAAAATCATTGATTGGAGCTCCAGATCCGCTATGGCCTTTTTGCGCCCTGTAATGTCTTGCACAACACCCAACATCTTCAACGGTTTTCCTGTATCGTCGTAAACAATGGTGGACTGCTCATGCAACACGCGTTCGGTGCCATCGCGCCAGATCACGCGATGCTCGATGTTGTAGGGAATGTGGTCGCGCACAGACCGCGCGACAGCGCTGCGAATGGCCTCTCGGTCATCAGGATGGACCGCGCGGAAAAAAAGTTTATTCGAGGGTTCTACTTCGCCGGGGGTATAGCCTAAAAGGCGGAATGTTTCATCGGACCAACGCAGGACATTGCTATTGATTTCGCCTAAATCAACCAAATCCAATTCCCAACTGCCCACATGCGCTAGCTGCTGGGCCAGAGCTAAATGGGCTTCGCTAAGCCCGACGACAGCCCGTTTGGGTGTGATCCGTTTAGGTTGGCTCATCATAATAGAGGAAGACACATATCCTGCTATTTATTTTTCCCTTTGGGAAGAGGCCTTTTTACTCTTTTTACTCCGAGCGTGTTTTTGCGCGGGTTGCGGTTTCGCGTTGATACTGAGGCGTTAACTTATTGAATTTTACTTTTAAGGGCGAGCGTGGAATTACTTTAATGTCATAAGGAAATGCGGTGACATTGATCTGCAACGTCCCCGGCGGCGGATCGAGTTCGAGGTAATCAATCATCACGGCATCGGCCACCGGTCGAATACCCGTAATATGCACGGCAAAACTATCCGCTGGACGCTGGCCTAAGAAGACGCCCACCACCCTATAGCGGGAAAAATCAACCTCCGGAGCGGCTTCATCGGGATGATGTTCCGCCCAGAAGCGAATCCATTGCTGATCTGTTTGCACCACAATCTGACCCGCACGCGTGATTGCCGTATCGTTATTGCCCTGCCATTCTTGCGGCTCTGGCGCGAGCGACGGTGGCACGACCACAGTCGCCGCAGGGACGGGAGCCACTGGCGACGGGGGCACCACCGGACTCACGGAAGACGGGACCGTGACAGGCGACGATGGAAGCGGGGCGGCCATGGGACTGAGCACTTTCTTAGAACTTGAACGCGGTAGCGCTAGCACCGGTCGTGGGATTATTTTTTTCGCCGGCGTCGCCGGCACGGGAATAGCGATGGGTACAGGAATCCGCGGAACGGGTCTTTTTTTGTTCCACTTTATTACGACGATAAACACAATGAGAAGAATGACAAAAACTATTGTAAGCCGTAATCGCATGGCCCCTATTTTATCACCTTTCATTTTTTCCAAGACCTAGTTAACATAAAAGCAACAACGTCTACGTACACTGTTGACATGAATGCTTATTTCTTTTTTTTAGCGCGGCATTTTTCTCCAACGGCCCTCCTGCTGACCGCCTAACACGTGCTTTTGTTCATCGGCTTAGGTGTGCTATGGCTCGCCATTATCGGGCTCATCACCCAATGGGCTGAACGTGAAGCCGACAAGAACAACGACGACGACTATAATACATAGAGCCCCAATGCCCACGCTTTTCTATCAAAATCAGTTCATTCCTTACACCTTAAAATCCAGCCGTCGCCGGCGGACTTTAGCCTTACGCGTGGATTTTTCACAGCAAGTCACGGTGTTAGCGCCGCACCGGTTATCCATGGCCGCTATTGACCGGTTTCTGCAGACGCGGGCCGAATGGGTGGTGAATAAATTGGCAAAATTTGCCGAAGCGGCCGGAAAATACCCGCCCAAGACCTATGCCAGCGGAGAATCTTTTTTATTTCGCGGCCATTCCTATCGTCTACAGGTCACCGTAGATTCTGCCTACCGCCAGCCGCACATTGAACGGATCGATGGATACTTGATTGTTCGCGTGCAAGATGAAACAAAAACGGAACAGGCACTGCAAGAGTGCTACAAAAAGGAAGCGGAGACTTTAGTGAAGGAAGCGATTAACCGCCTGGCATTGCCGCATGGTTTAAGTCCACTCCGGGTGGGGATCTCCAATCCTAAGCGGCGCTGGGGCAGCTGTTCGAGTCGCGGGAATTTACGTTTCAACTGGCGCGTAGCACTGATGCCGCCGCCCGCCTTGGATTACATTGTCGCGCATGAATTAGCGCATATGAAAATCTTCAATCATTCCGCCACATTCTGGAAAACAGTTCAAATCATTTTCCCCGATTACGCCGCACAACGCCATTGGCTACGTAACAACAATCTGCAGTTTACGACGTTTTAGGTCCGGGATAATTTTTTCAACAACGAAGGACGCAAATTCGTCGCCGGAACGTGCAGTGCTTCCAATAAAGTAGGGGCAATAGCCGCCGGAGACACAGCCGATTTAAGGACCTCGGGTTTTAAATTTTGGCCCCAAAATATCAGTGGGACGTTTTGATCATCGGGTGTGGGTTGGCCGTGGGTTGTGCCGGATGATTTTTCCGAGAAAATGTAGCGGGGTTTTAGAACCACATACAAATCGCCAGATCGGCCGGTATCAATCGACCGCCGAAAGAGCGCCGGTGTTTGTCCGTTTAAAATCTCGGCTTCTGTGTAAACCGCCTGCACCCCTTCCCAAGCGAGGACCTTCCTCTTAATATCTTGTTCCGCTTGTTGTAGCGAAATGCCGCGCTCACGCAGTTTATTTTCATTTAAATAAATGAATGGAGGACGAACCGTCTGCACGATGCCCCATCCCGTGAGCCATGTTAACGGAATCTTTACGCGCCCTGCCGATAATCCGTTTTGTTTCGCGATTTCGGGAATCGGTGTAACGCCATGGTCGGAGGTCATGACTAAAAGCAGATGGTCTTTGCCCACTTGGGCCTCGAGCGCATCGAGAAAATGACCGAGGAGCCGATCGAAGCGGACCACCGCCATGCGCGTTTCGGGCGCATCGGGTCCATGCTGATGACCCACATAATCAATTTCGGAAAAACTAACCATTAAAACATCCGGTTGACCGGACGGATTGGCGCCCAAATGCTCGGCCTCCATGAGCGCGCGGGTCACGGCAAGAATGGAAACATCCACATCCTCTCCGCCCGCGGTGGGCCGTGGAAATCCAGGCCGCGCTTTTTTCAACCATTGCGGATCCGGTCCAAAAGCGCGATAGCGTTTTTCTTTCGAATCCCACCAGAACGCATCGTCTTGCCCCGGCCCACCCAACAACAAAGCCGATCGCGCTTTATGCGATACACCGTAAATCCGGCCTTGCGGATAAACCGCATGGAAGCGTTGGGCAAATGATTTTCCTTTGTACCAAGCCAACGCTGTTCGCCCATCCACACTAGGCGCTAAATCTCCGCATGCCACCGTCTGACTAGAGGCTCGGTCAAACCACTCATTGCCGACGATACCGTTCTCGGAAGGATAAGTGCCGGAACCAATCAAGGCATGCCCAGGTCCCGTTTTTGTTGCTCCGTAATCATAAGCCGCGCTAGAAAAATAAATTCCTTCATGCATCAACCGCCGGAATCCACGCGTAGAAAAATCCATTTCAAACCGCGGAATATAATCCGCGCGCATTTGATCGGCGATGATAACGACGACCAGCCTTGGTCCCGCTGCCGCAAAAACAGGCAGGGCCCCCAAGACCAACAAGACCAACAAAACAATAGAGAAGCATCGGCGCAGCATGCGGCGATTTTACTACTCTGGTGGAGATATCGAAACGCGCAATCCCTCCCGCACTGCCGCCTAATCTAAAAGTGGGACTCCCGCAATGGCACCCTAAATGTTTCTATAAGACCTAAAACTACATCTTTTATTCGCGTCATCGACAAAAACCCTTAAATTATCGCGGCGCTTTTGACGTCGATTTTCGAAACAAAAATTAACCTAGCTTTTTATCCGGTCAGGATCATACTCCTTCCTGGGAGGGGGGAAAGAAGGTTTCCCCCATGCATCGATCCAAGCCTACCACCATCACCGCCGTTGGGTTAGGACTTGCTCTTCTTTTTCAGCCCGCGCTCGCGGCCACTGAAGCCCATGTGGACTATCAATTGGAAATGGGTTCTGTAGTCCACCAAACCTATAGCTGCGTTTTTGCCGGTACCGTCACCGCCAATGGAAAAGTATGTCCCGGCGCGCATGTGATGGCCAACTTAGAAGGAAAGCATGGCCAAGACGTGACCCAGAATGCCGAAGCCGATGACCAAGGCCATTACTCGCTGCAGGTCACAGTGGAAGGCCGCCCGCAAGATGAAACGCTCTGGAAATTAACCGCTAAAGCCGCCGTCATAGGTTCTTCCCCGTCCGAACTCGAAGGCCGCGTCATCTTGCCGGAAGAAACGACCGTGATGATCGAACGCTCCATTCAATTGGATGGCAACGGGGTATAAACGTCAGTCTTCCTTTGTAGTCCATAGACTAAATTTCCCATGAAATAGGAGCTTTTGCCAACCGCTACTTAACACAGTCCACTAATCTTTTAACAGCTATTTTTTAATTGTTATCCGTAGCGGGCTGCACAGGCACCGGCAGTTCTTCTTTGGCGGTGGGTTCGGTATTGGCGGCAGGCGCGTCGGCGGCGCCGCCTTGGGTGAGGCTATCGAGAGAACCGGCTTCAGCGGGCGCGACTGTCTTTTCTTTTTTACCCTCTTCGGGTTTTATCTTGGGCGGACGATTTTTTACGAAGAAAACCACACGCCGGTTGGTGGAGCGGTGCTCATCCGTATCATTGGCGACAAGGGGTTTATATTGGCCGTAACCAATGGCGCCCATGTGGCCGGGGGCTAAATGTTGGGTGCGAATGAGATGCTGCAGGACACTAGTGGCACGCGCTGTAGACAATTCCCAGTTGGATGGGTATTGCGCATTATGAATGGGGATGTCATCTGTATGGCCTTCCACCACAATGTCATGGTCCTCATCGGCTAACTTTTTAAGCGTCGGGCCGATGGTCGCTAGAATCTCGTCCATGCGCGGAGAAAGTTCTGCCGCGCCGCTTTCAAAAAAAACGTTTTGACCTTCTTCGGTGATGGTAATCTGCATGCCGTCTTTGGTCACTTTGACTTCGCCGGACATCTGCTGCTGCTTCATTTTTTCTTCCACATCTTTTTTTGCTTGCTGAACATCTTTGTTTAACGATGCGGACAAGGCATAGAGCACAATAAAAAAGCAAACCAGCTCGGTCATGAGGTCGGCATAATTTACCATCCAAGCCGGCGCGGGGTGTCCGATCATACAGACACGCGGGTCCGACGTGGAAATCATGTCACGTTCTTTGCGCGAAGACATGAATTACTCGGTTTTCCTTATTAAGGCGCGCTTGGAAGGTTCAAGATAGGCTTTTAAATTGGCTTCCATAATACTGGGGCTGACCCCGCTCTGCAGCAGAAGCACACCGCGAATAATAATTTCTTTGACGAATAATTCTTCTTCAGAACGTCGGCGCAGTTTTCCGGCCATGGGTAAAAACAACATGTAGCCCGATCCTAAACCAAAGAAGGCCGCGGCTAAACACAAGGCCATGCGGCGCGGCACTTCTTCGACATTTGAAATCGAATTCAACATGAGCACCATTCCCAGAACTGTTCCGATAATGCCGAAGGCTGGACTATATGTTCCTAACGAATTAAAAATTTCCGCACCGACTTTATGGCGTTCGCCGATGAATCCCAATTCCGTTTCCATCATGTTGCGGATAAATTCTTGATCGGAGCCATCAATAACAAGTTGCACACCGCGCTTCAGAAAATCGTTCTTTAAATTCTTGACGTCGCCCTCCAAAGCCAAGAATCCTTCCGTACGCCCCTTCTTGGCGAAGTTCACAAAGGTGGTGACAATTTCCGACGTGTCTTCGCCCGTTGTCGTCAGCACTTTCTTCAAAACCTTAAACAACCCAAAAACCTGAGACATCGGGTAGTTCACAAAAATCGCGCTAATAGTTCCGCCCAATACGATAAGCGCGGCTTCATAATTGAGAAAGGGCTTAAACCCATTCACTCCTTCTCCGAGCATGATCGAAACTACGACCAAGCCCAGACCAATCACGACGCCTAATAAAGTTGCGATATCCATACGTGTCCTCTCTTACGCGATTTTTATGCGCGTTTCAATACTTTCTTATGCCGCTTACGTTGCGGATGCTGCTGCTCATCCACGATAAATCCAATTAAGATCACAATAAAACCAAGGACTATGCCGGCCATGGCTATGGCAGTAAGGGTCATAGGGTTCTCCTTTCAACAGCAATACTGCGTCGATACTCGCGATTCTTTTCCAAGACATCATCCACCGCTTCTTTGACGACAAAAAAGTTTCCTGTGGTCAACCGCACCACGGTTTCTTTTCCGTGAGCCTCGATAATTTCAATCAGCTCGGCATTAATCATGACTTCCTGATCGTTCAGACGATGTAGCCGCAGCACTTAGACGGCCTCCGCCTGAGATGCGAGTCCCATGGAGGCTTTCCATTGCAAAACCCATGTTTTCAAAGCAGGATCAGGATTTAATTCCAGCATGCGTTCATAGGCGCCTGCGGCTTGTGGAATCATGCCTTGCGCCGCATAAGCCGCGCCTAAATATTGATAGGCCTGCCAGAATGTATTTTGGGCTTGGGTGGCGAAATGAAATTGCTGAATGGCTTCGGCCAATTGTCCTTGTTCATAGAGGGCGGCACCCGCTTGCAAAAACTCCTGTGCCTTTACGGGATCGCCCATCGGAACCGTCTCGGTCGCAGGCGGCGCCTCAGTTGCAGCACCGCGCGTGGACATCAGATGCAGCGGTTCGCTGTCATCCGCCGCTTCTTCTCCATCTAGAATGCCGCCTTTGACTTTCTTACGAACGGTAATTTTTCCATCCTTATCCAGCTTAGTAATAAGATCGATTAAATTTTTTCGTTCTTCTTCGATTTGATCGTTGGTCAAAGGACGTCCGTAATCCATGGATTCTTTGAGCAAAGCGGCAGCGCCGGCGGACATATTGGTAAAGAAGCGGTTCATGTAATCCGGTGGTGCGCCGCGTAAAGCACGACTGAGCTGTTCAGTGCCCACTTCGCGGACGATGCCTTGAATCGCGGCGTCGGTGAACTTGAGAATATCTTCAAAGAGAATGACTTCCTCGCGCACGCGCTCATACAAGGCGGGCTTTTCATTACGCAAGTATTCCAGAATGTTTTCGCGCGTGGTCTTGTCCGTTTCGTTCAAAATTTTGATGAGATTCTCGACGCCGCCCAAGACAAAGTCGATTTTCTTTTTCACATATTCATCGATCGACATCACCTGTTCCAGCGAGGTCTGGCGAATGGTCGCGGTCTCGATAGCGACGCGCGCCTGCAGTTCCGGCGGCATGGAGCCAAAAATGCCTTTAGCAAATTCGGGTTTTAAATAAGAAAGCACTAAACCCACAATCCAAGGCTCTTCTTTGCGCAATAAATACGCCAAGCCTTTCAGGTTTTGTTCGCTTACGTAATTAAAGGGTTCAAATTTTTTCATTTCTTCTTCCTCCTCCAACAACTCTTCTTCTTCCAATTCGCCTTCGCCGGCGCCGCCATCGCCTTCGCCCTCGTCTTCGCTTTCTTCTTCCGCTTGTTCTTCCGACTGCTCTTCCTGCTCAATTTTTTGCGTTTGCTCGATAATCTGCTTTTTATCTTCTAAGGCGGCGTTCAGACGTTTAAAGAAACTTCGCAACGGTCCCCACAAAAAGAGCAATAACCACAAGGCCAGAAATAAGGGTAATAACCATTTGGGCGTTAACACTTCTTGCCACACGGTTTCTGTAAACACCGTGGGTGTAAAAATCATCTGCGCTTCGGTAATTTTCATGACGGCGATGATGGCTTGCTTAACCGCGAGCAATTTATCCGCGGGGACTTTTTTATCGTAAAGAACGGTCACTAGCAGTTTCTTGATCGTCGTATGAACTTCCATGTGTTTCTGCTGCATCACGCCGCCCGATTCTTTAGATTCGCCGCCGCGATCTTCTTCCATTTGAACGGCGGACTTGGGCATGGGCACCCCCGGGACTAAAACGCGCGCCGCCGGCGCCGGGCCTTTTTCATCGTCGTTCTCATTTTTCTTTTTGTCGCTTTTACTTTTCCCCATGTCCATGGTCATGTTCTTGGCTTCAAGACCCATTTCCACATCGACGATGACCACGGCTTTGCCGACGCCTAAAATTTTATCGAGGATATTTTGCTGCAGATATTGTGTCTTCTCCGTTTGAAATTTGGCTTCTTGATCAAGGATGATCATGTCGTTGGACGGGGCCGGCGCCTGCGCTTGCGTCCCGGCGGGGGCCGCGGAAAAGCCCGGGGCGCATAGGAGAGCTCCGTGTAAAATCCATAGCCATCTAAAAGCAATTCGCATTTCGTGACAAGTCTAGCCCCCGATCTCCGTCGTTGCAATGTTTTTTAAATGTTTTAATTGAGTTGATTTCTAGAGGGGTTTATATAATTCAACTATGAAAAAATTACTCTTGCTTTTGATCAGCTGTAGCCTCTATGGGAATGCCTCGGAGAGCGCCGATCTGACCGCTTTTTTTCCGATGGAAAAAGGAATGAGTTGGATCTATGACACCCTGGATAAAAAAACCCATGATCATTTTGACATGAACGTGGTGATTCAGGATTCCTGGAAAGAAAACGACGAGCAAGGCATGATCATGAAGCAAAAAGATAAACGCGGGACCATGCGCGAGTTTCTATTAAAAAAAGAGAACGGCATCTTTATTTATAAATTGGGTCTAAGTAAAAGTTATACGCCGGAAGTGTTTTCACGCTTTACGCCCCCGGTGCCGCGCGTGATTGCACCGCTAGCGCCAGGCACCAAAGTCGAATGGAAAGGCCGTCTGAAAGCGGCGGGCGTCGTCAATAAACCAATTCGTTTCTCAGGCGTTGTGGTGGGCTGGGAAGACGTGAACGTTCCGGCCGGAACCTTTCATTGCATCAAATTATTTTATGACCAATACCGCGGAGACGAACACGTTCAGGAATATGCCTGGTACGCTGACGGTGTGGGACAGGTGAAGTATGAAGGCGGACAGTACGTCAAAGAGTTAAAGGAATTTAAGAAATAACAAGGGCGTGGTCGGTGCGCTACCACGCCGTTCAATCATCCATATTTGTAGGCCACGCCAAAGCCGCCGCGCGGGGGATTCCATTCGATATTGTTGTAGGGACATAACATACGCGCGGCGCCGCACTCAATGCAGTTTTCGTAAGACACAATAATTTTTTTCTGTGCCGTATCCCATTCGTAAACCTTGGCTGGGCAGGCCGTCACACAAGGTTTCTTTTCGCAAGCCAAACACGCGCGCGCATCCATAATCTTAATATGGGATTGGTGATCGTTTTTGTAAGTTAATAAGCCTAGCTTTTCTTCGACGGTCATTGATTTTTGTTCGTCAACCATAACGTCTCCTTTAGCCTTTATCCAATCGCCTGGCGCATGCTCATCGCATCTTTAAACATCCGGAAGAATCCGCGTTCTTTTCGGAACATCTGAATAATGCGTTTCTGATGCACGCGCTTGGGCGCGCCATCGACTAAAAAATATTCATGCGCGGCGCGATTAATCAGCCGCGGATAGACTGTCATCATATCGCGGTTCTCACGCACTTTATCTTCGATGTCCTTGTGATCTTCCATATCGATCAAAACAAAGGATTCTTCAATTTTTTTGCGGTAGCGCACCAAGGTTTTAGCGGAATAATCGCCGACTTTTTTGGCCTCGATGACTGTTTCCCCGGCCATACGCCCGGCGGCCATGGCGAGATTCGATCCTTCGCGATGTGTCGGATTAATCATTTGCGCGGCGTCACCGGCAATCAGCATTCCATCGGTAAAAAGCGGCGGCATAGATTTATAGCCGCCTTCGGGAATTAAATGCGCCGAATATTCCACGGGCTTGGCGCCGGCAATGTAGCGGCGAATCATCGGATGGCGTTTAAGTTCTTCTAATAAATCGTACGGCTTTATATTCGTGCGTTGAAAATCATCGACGGCGCAGCCAATGCCTAAAGCGATCGATTCCTTATTCGTGTACATGAAAGCATACCCCAACATGCCTCTTGTAATATCCCCGATCATTTCAGTGGTGCTGCCTTGATCCCCTTCCAAACAAAAACGATCTTCTAACAAACCGCGTGGCAAGGCCAAGACTTCTTTCACCCCTAAAGCCACTTCATAGGGTTTCCATTCGCGATGCAGGCCGGCTTTTTGCGCGAGAATAGAATTGACGCCATCGCAGGCGATGATCACATCGGCATAAAGTTCATCGCCTTCGGTTGTTTTTACGCCGCAAATGCAGTCGTCTTTGCGAATTAATTCGCTGACCGTCACGCCAGTCAGAAAGGTCACGCCGGCCGCTTCGGCTTTTTGCGCGAACCATTTATCAAAATTAACGCGAATGATGGTGTAGGAATTAGCGGGTTCGGTATCCAATTCAATGGATTTGAATCCGGCCTGAATCGCGGATTTATCCGTCATGATGAAAACGCGTTCGTCGGTGATTCGACGTTCTAAAGGACAGTCTTTCCAAAATTCTGGGATCACATCGGCCAACATTTTTGAATAAAGCACAGCGCCCTGCACATTTTTCGCACCGGCGTAATCGCCGCGCTCGAGCAAGGCCACGTTGAGTCCGGCTTTCGCCATGGTGATCGCGGCCGAGACTCCTGCGGGTCCTGCGCCTACAACGATGCTGTCAAATTTGTCATCCGCCATAAAAATCCTCCGTTCTCTTCAATCCGTACCTCGAAAACACATCGAATTCAAGGGCAATTTACAACTTTATGCACCACTTGTCCTACTCCCGGGGTCAGGTCTCGCAATCGGACAAGCGAAGACAAAATGGACTAATGCCAGACCTGACCCTGGCCGTAGGTGTTATTTTGGGCAGAGCCAGTGTATTAAGTGGGCGAAAAATTTAATGTATTGGTCACCGACCTCTGTCTTCGTTGTAGCGTTGGTTTTTACCGTGACACGTTTTTTCCCCCAATCCACCAACCCGCCCGCCCAATGCGGCGCGCAATCCGTCAGAAAAGCAGCGGTTCGCGCGGAACCCGAAATTCCCGTCACTAGCAGTGGATGGGATTTCCCAAGCGAGATCTGGCCATTGTTAAAGTGCAGATCACGCAAGAGTAACGGCACTTGGCTGCCAGCTTTGGGAATCGCTTTGTGATATCCGCAGACCATAGGCCTATGAGAATTTGGAATATAGAATTCAGACTTAGATTTATTTTTTCCTGAGGCGTTCACCATGACGCTTCCACTCGCCCAATTAACGCGGTCGTCGCCTGGAATGCATTTCACGGGGAGCAGGGCTTCGATGGCCGTGCCTGCATA
>Ga0105240_10006049_pt1 | contig 17873 bp, 16 predicted proteins | sample KBSC54metaG_FD_80426 | JGI IMG/M metagenome (GOLD analysis project Ga0105240, IMG submission 80426) | Corn rhizosphere microbial communities from Kellogg Biological Station, Michigan, USA - KBS C5-4 metaG | ecosystem: Host-associated > Plants > Roots > Rhizosphere > Soil | place: Michigan, USA...
GAGGACGCAGGTGACACCCGTTTCCTTGAAAAAGAAGCTGTTGATGGCTGGGATTTCATGATGGAGAACGACGAAATCTATGATAAGAAAGTAATTGTTGAGCCAGGTGATTCTACTTCATTGAAATCTGGTCAGATCGTATCGGTTAGAAGACTCAGAGATGAGAACTCTATCCTGAAACGTAAAGACATGAAACTGGTTGAAGTGAGAGACGCAATCCCTGCTACATCCAGCCCGGTACTGCAAGGTATCACCAGGGCATCATTGGGTACTAAATCATTTATCTCTGCCGCATCGTTCCAGGAAACTACCAAAGTACTGAATGAGGCTGCTATTGCGGGTAAGAAAGACTTAATGCTTGGCTTGAAGGAAAACGTGATCGTAGGTCACTTAATCCCGTCAGGAACAGGTTTACGTCAATACGAAAACATCCGCGTAGGCTCGCAAGAGGAATTTGATCGCCTGATGGCTTCAAAGACCGAAGAAGTTGAAGCTTAATTCAATTTTCTGAATAAATTTGGTAAAGCCTTCTGTGAAAACGGAAGGCTTTGCTGTTTTTAATGGGTTTTGTAACTATTTCAATATTAGTTACTTTTGTGTTGTCAGGTGGGCAAAGTGAAACTTATAACGGTCAATCTTTTTTAATTTGCTTATTATTGCACGCAAAAACTAAACAAGAGTTTTTGCGTTTTCACTCCTATGATTATCGAAGAAGAATGAATAGCCTCAAAATCTACCTAACCATACTTTTTACTTTCCTGTTTTTTTTAGCTTATAACCCAGCGTCGGCACAGGGGCTTTCTCAAAATTTATCGAGTATAAACGTTGATGATTTGTCGGATGCACAAATTATGCAGCTGATGAAAAAAGCACAGCAGATGGGGTTGAGTGATTCTCAATTGATACAATTAGCTCAGGCTAAAGGAGTGTCTGACGATCAGATAAAAAAACTGCAGGCCAGAATTAATGATATTCGCAATAAAAATGGGATATCAGGTAATAGTGGCAATAACTCTTCTGGTAATTCAAATGGAAACGACACTACGCGCCAGGGATCAAGAAAATTAAATTATAGTCCGGATACCACAAATAATCAGAAGCAGTTAAATCAATTTGATGTATTTCAGGAGCTTAAACCAAAGATATTTGGGGCCGACCTTTTCCGGAACAGTAACGCAAATACCTTTCAGCCTAATTTAAAATTGGCGACTCCGGTAAATTATATCGTTGGCCCGGACGATCAGATCAAGATCAATGTTTATGGCAACTCTTCCATTGACTGGAGTTTGACTGTATCACCGGAAGGTAATATCAATATTCCCGGAATAGGAGTGTTAAACGTTTCAGGGAAGACAATTGAAGAAGTAACTTCTGCTGTGAAAAGCAAGTTGGCGGCAAATAATTACGCCATCGGCAGAGGTACCAATGTAAAAGTGAGCTTGGGTGATATCCGCAGTATAAGTGTGATCTTGCAGGGACAGGTGATGAAGCCGGGTACTTACACGTTGCCATCGTTATCAACTGTATTTAATGCCTTATTTGTAGCAGGTGGTCCAAACGATGTCGGTTCCTTCAGACAGATAGAGGTAATACGCGACAATAAAGTGATCAGGCGTGTTGATCTGTATGATTTCCTGGTTAAGGGCAGTCAAAAAGATAATATTTCGTTGAGAGATCAGGATGTGATACGCGTACCTGCTTATAAAGTTCGTGTTTTACTAAAGGGGGAAGTTAAAATACCTGCATTGTTTGAAGTATTACCCGGTGAAAAATTACAGGATGTATTAAACTTTTCGGGAGGCTTTACTGATGAAGCATATACGAAGCGCATCAAGGTTGACCAGGTAAGTGATCAGCAACGAAGGTTTGCTGATGTGTCTGAAACGGATTATAATAACTACACTCCTTTGCGGGGAGATAAATTTTCAGTCGATAAGATCATCGATCGCTATGAAAACCGGGTGCAGATTAGTGGGGCTGTGTTCAGGCCGGGAACATTTGAATTGAAGAAAGGGTTGACCGTATCTCAATTGATAAAAAATGCCGGTGGACTGAAGGAAGATGCATTTACTGCTCATGGAAGCATTGTAAGGCTCAATCCGGATAATACGAAGCAACAATTGTCTTTTAACGTTAATGACGTGGTGAATCAGTCTTCGGCAGATATTCTGTTACAACGGGAAGACAGCGTATCAATTGCGTCCATCTTTGATCTGCGCGATAAGTATACCGTTAGCATAAAAGGAGAAATACGGACTCCCGGGGAATTCGCCTTTGCTGACAGTATGAAGGTGACTGATTTGATCATTAAGGCAGGTGGGTTTAAAGAAGGCGCAACCGGGAAGAGAATTGAGGTGTCGAGAAGGGTTTACGATAGCGACCCGATGACATCGAATGCAAAGGTTGCCCAGGTATTTAGTGTCAACGTAGATCCTGAGTTCAGGACAAATGATGCCAATTTTACCTTAAAACCTTTTGATATCGTATCGATATATAGTTTGCCGGGCTTTGAAATTCAAAAAGTGGTAAAAGTTGAGGGTGAAGTAGTATATCCCGGGTATTATACCATTCAAAATAAGAATGAACGCATATCTGATATGATCAAGCGGGCGGGGGGCTTCACCAAATCTGCAGATGTTGACGGCGCAAGTTTAAAACGCGATAATGCGGCGGTATTGGGAGTTGATAAATCAAAAGTTGATACTTCTGAGATAAATAAAGAGCGTGCTGAAAACTTCCAGAGGCTTCAGAACGATTATAATACCTCAGCTGATAATTCAAATAATGGAACGCCCGGGAATGGCGGCAGTGCAGCCGGCGGCAATAACAAGCAAGGCAATAATAATAATGACGGCAGCACCAAAAAAGACAGTATTTATCAGCCAAGAAATAACTTTATTGGCATTGAACTCAAGAAAATTTTAGAAAATCCGGGAGGCACGTATGACCTTATACTGGAAGATGCAGACGTATTACGGGTACCTAAACTATTGCAAACAGTTAGGATAAATGGTGAAGTATTATATCCAAGCGCCGTTGTTTATACTAAAGGAAAGTCATTTAAGGAATATGTTTTGAACGCAGGAGGGTATTCACCTAATGCGATGAAGCGGGGCGCATATATAGTTTATCCAAATGGAACTGTTAAGGGGACAAGAAAGTTTCTGTTCTTTAACAGTCACCCGTCTGTGAAGCCCGGAAGTGAAATATATGTACCGGAAAAACCGGAGAAAAAATCCAATCCGCAAGAATTAGTAGCATTCACTACAGGTTTTGCCTCATTAGGAGCGATTCTTCTCGGTTTAATTACATTGTTAAAAAAATAATACCTGATTAAATTCAGAATTAATGAATCAAACTGATATAGAAGATAAGGATTCGGATGCCGACGATAAGACGTCGTTAAAGCATTTTATCCAAAGGGTACAATATTGGCGGTCATATTTAATAAAGCGCAGATGGAAGTTGATACTGTTGGGTTTTCTTGCTGGCGCTGCTTTAGGTTTGACTTATTCCTTCTTAAAAAAACCCTTATTTGATGCTGAGCTAAGCTTCGCCATCCAGGATGACAATTCCGGAGGAGGAAAACTTGGCGCTGCAGTAGGTTTAGCCAGCCAATTTGGTATTGATCTTTCAGGCAGTAATATCGGCGGAGCCTTTTCGGGTGATAACTTATTAGAGTTGTTGCGCTCCCGTGCGATGGTAGAGAAATCATTACTCACATCTGTTACGATAAACGGAAAACAAGAAACGCTGGCAGACTTGTATATCACTTTTAACAAGCTTCGTCAGCGCTGGGCAGAAGATCCTGTTTTAAAGAATATTCAGTTTTTGCCCAATGCCGACAGGAGTAAATTTACGCTATCACAGGATAGTTTATTAGGCGTATTTTATCACACGATATTAAAGAAAAACCTTAATGTCGACAAGGTAGATAAAGATCTGAGCATTGTTACCATAAAGGTGGAGACCAAAAACGAGCTGTTTTCGAAATATTTTACGGAAGCGATGGCAAAAACAGTTTCCGACTTTTACATAGAAAGTAAAACCAAAAAATCATCTCAAAATGTAAATGTGCTTCAGAAACTGACTGATTCGGTTCGCAGCGAGTTGAACGCCGCGATTACAGGCGTTGCTACCACGTCAGATATCAACCCGAATGCTAATCCTACTTTACAAATATTAAAAGTCCCGTCACAGCGTCGGCAGGTAGATGTTGAAGCCAATGGTGCTATGCTAACCGAATTAGTTAAAAATTTGGAGCTTGCCAAGATTTCATTAAGAAAAGAAACACCCCTGATACAAATAATAGATACCCCGATTTTACCCCTTGAAGAAAAAGAGGTTTTGAAGCCTGTCGCGTTCATCGTCGGAGGTATCGTCGGAGCTGTATTAATGATAATCAATCTTTTAATAAGAGCCCGTTACAGGGAAATAATGGGAACGAAATAACGGATGAGGGTATCGCCCTTGTTCTGCAGTTGTTTAGTGTTACTTATCTATGATTAAGAATTTACCTTTGATTAAACTAATATATGTCAGAAATGCAAAGCCCTTCCTTGTTTAGACCCTCGGGTAAAGTGAAGATCGGTGTTATCGGGCTTGGTTACGTGGGGCTGCCTTTAGCTGCTGAGTTTGCTACAAAATACTCCGTTGTAGGATTTGATATTAATAAAAACCGCATACAAGAACTATCTTCCGGTCATGACCATACCCTGGAAGTTAGTAATGAACAATTGCTGAAGGTGGGAATCAATAAAGAGCAGCTGAGCAATCATGCCACGGGCCTTTTTTGCACCGATGAGCCGGAGTATTTAAATAATTGCAATGTTTTTATTGTTACGGTTCCCACACCTACCGACAGGCACAACCGTCCGGACTTGACGCCATTGTACAAAGCAAGCCAAACAGTTGGCAAAGCCCTCAAGAAGAATGATGTTGTTGTTTACGAATCTACCGTATACCCTGGCGTAACGGAAGACGAGTGTGTACCGGTATTAGAACTGGTATCGGGACTAAAATATAACCAGGACTTTTACGCAGGATATTCTCCTGAGCGCATCAATCCGGGTGATAAAGAGCATACGGTTGCCAAAATATTAAAAGTAACTTCTGGGTCCACCCCGGAGGCTGCTGAATTTGTCGATCAACTTTACGGTTCTATTATTGTTGCCGGGACTTATAAGGCTGCATCGATTAAAGTAGCTGAGGCGGCGAAAGTGATAGAAAATACACAACGAGATATTAATATCGCTTTTGTTAATGAGCTTAGTAAAATATTTAACCGCCTTGGTATAAATACAAATGATGTTCTGGATGCAGCTGGCACTAAATGGAATTTCTTGAAATTTAAACCCGGACTGGTTGGAGGTCATTGTATCGGTGTAGATCCTTATTATTTAGCACAAAAAGCGCAGGAATTGGGTTATCATCCAGAGATCATATTGGCAGGCCGTAGGTTAAACGATGGCATGGGCGAGTACGTAGCCGACGAAGTGATCAAACTAATGGTGAGAAAAGGGATACAGGTTATTCATAGCAAAGTGCTGTTGATGGGGTTTACCTTTAAGGAAAATTGCCCGGATGTGCGGAATACCAAAGTGATTGATATTGCGAGGAGGTTGAAAGAATATAAAACCGAGGTCTGCATACTTGATCCCTGGGCCGACCCTGCTGAAGTGAACCGCGAATATGGAGTAGACTGTAGTAATGACAGCGCAGTAAACGAAAAATATGACGCAGTGATACTGGCAGTGGCGCATAAAGAGTTTAAGGATATGGATATTTCAAAATTCTTAAAAGACACGGCCGTGGTTTATGATGTGAAAGGCGTGCTGTCGCGTGATTTGGTGGATGCCTGTCTTTAATTATTTAATTGTTGCAAAAAAATGTACGAACATAAATACCATAACGAAGATATAAGTAAATACAGTTTCCTGATCACTGGCGGGGCAGGATTTATCGGCTCAAACCTGGTGGAATATTTATTAAAACACGGTGCAGGTAAGGTACGTGTGCTTGATAATTTATCGACGGGATACTATTCTAATCTTGAGCGCTTTGCTACTAATCCGGCATTTGAATTTGTTGAAGGCGATATCCGTAACCTGGCCGATTGCCAAAACGCAGTCAAAGGAATGGACTTTGTATCACATCAGGCGGCTTTGGGGTCAGTTCCACGTTCTATCAATGATCCGATCACAACTAATGAAGTGAACATAAGCGGTTTTTTGAATATGCTGGTTGCCGCCCGTGATGAGAACGTCAGGCAATTTATTTACGCGGCCAGCTCAAGCACTTATGGCGATCATCCGGGTCTTCCCAAAGTTGAGGATAAAATAGGCAATCCTCTTTCACCATATGCAGTTACCAAGTATGTAAATGAATTGTATGCGGCGGTGTTTTCAAAAACTTATGGCTTTCATACAATAGGGCTACGATATTTTAATGTATTCGGGCCATATCAGAATCTGCATGGACCATATGCTGCGGTTATTCCCTTATTTATTGAAGCTGCTTTAAAAGGAGAAGCTCCAAGTATTAATGGAGACGGTGAAACCAGCCGCGATTTTACTTTTGTTGACAACGCTGTTCAGGCGAATGTTAAAGCACTGCTTAACAGCAATATTGATCAACACGAAGTGATTAACATTGCGGTTGGACAGCGTACTACCCTGAATCAATTATGGCAGATGTTGTGCGAATTATCGGGTAATAGCATTGAGGCTATTCATAACCCTGAGCGTAGAGGCGATGTGAGGCATAGCTTAGCGGACGTTAGTAAAGCGGAAACTTTTATACAATATAAACCTCAGTATTCAATCAAAGAAGGGCTCGGCATGACCTATAAATGGTATCAGAACGAGGTCTACAGCAAGCTGTAATATGAGTGTAGCGTTAGCAAAAATAATTGATCTGCCGAAGATCCTTGATGAAAGGGGTAACCTTTCGTTCCTCGAGGAGAATAGGCATATCCCATTTGAAATAAAGCGTACATACTGGATATATGACGTGCCGGGTGGGGAGATTAGGGGCGGACATTCTTATAAAACAAATAGAGAGTTTATTATCGCCCTATCCGGAAGCTTTGATGTAATATTGAATGACGGTAAGAATGAGAAGGTTTTTTCATTGAACAGATCCTACTACGGTTTATATGTACCCAACGGATTATGGAGGCATATGGAAAATTTTTCGACCAATTCATTAGCATTTGTCGTGGCATCTGAAAATTATGATCCTTTAGATTACGAATATGATTTTGAAACCTTTAAGACGTTAAGTGAAAGCATCAATTTATAATTGTAATGTAATTGAGTTACCAAAAATCCATAACCGGGCGGGTAACATAACACCGTTGCATGGAGGCATAGAGATTCCATTTGGTATCAAGCGGGTGTACTACTTATATGACGTACCCGGCGGTGAAACGCGGGGAGGGCATGCGCACAGAATGCTTCACCAGTTAATTGTGGCTGCGAGCGGAAGTTTTGATGTGACCATTGATGATGGCACAACCAAAAAAACAGTTACGCTAAACAGACCAAATTTTGGTTTGTATATAATACCTGGCATTTGGCGCGATTTACATAATTTTTCATCCGGAGCGGTGTTGCTGGTATTGGCATCAGATAACTATGATGAAAAAGATTACATAAGAGAATATGATGATTTTTTAAATCTTAAAAAAACATTGTAATGAAGTTTAACAACAGGAACGTTAATATCGGGGCGAATGTTGTACTGGGCGAAAACGTTAAGCTCGGCGATAACGTTACCATTTATGATAATGTTATTATTGGAGATAATGCTATTATTTGCAATGACTGCATAATTGGTGAGCCATTAGGAAGCTATTATAAAGACGAAGCATATACAAACCCGGCCACTAAAATCGGGAATGATTGTTTAATCCGTAGTCATACTATAATTTATGCTGATTGTGTAATCGGAGATCACTTTTCAACGGGACATCGGGTCACCATCAGGGAAAAATCTAACATCGGTAATAATTGCCGGATAGGCACACTAAGCGATTTGCAGGGGGACTTGAAAATTGGTGATTATTGCTGGCTGCATAGTAATGTGCATGTAGGCCAAAAAACAGAATTGGGTAATTTTGTTTTTGTTTACCCTTATGTGGTATTTACAAATGACCCCCATCCACCATCCCTGGTATGCTTAGGGTCTAAAATAGGAGATTACAGCCAGGTGGCTGTATCATCAACAATTTTACCAGGTGTCGAAATTGGTAAACATGTTTTGGTGGGTGCAAATACATTAGTATCAAAAAATGTATCAGATTATCAGTTAGTTGTCGGTAATCCGGGCAAGCCCATCGGGGATGTCAGGGCTCTTACCTCAAAAGATACCGGTTTGTCTCATTATCCATGGCCTTATAATTTTGAAAGAGGCATGCCTTGGGAAGGTATTGGATATGATAAATGGAAGGAAATAGAATATGATAGATAGAATTGATTTTATAGAGAAGATTACTTACCTATTTGATGAGACTGATCCGTCTGAGATCACAATTGATACTGAGTTTAAGAATCTTGACGAATGGAGCTCATTGGTAGCCATGGGATTGGTAGCTACTATCACCGATGAATATAACGTTTCAGTAACAGTTTCAGAGATACAGAAGTTAGCCACATTTGAAGATGTGGCAAAGTTTGTTGATGAGAAAATGCAATCAGTTTAATGAGTGAAAAAAATATATTGATAACGGGCGCATCGTCTGGAATTGGCAATGCTGTTGCCAATGAACTGGTTAAAACAAGCACGAACAATTTAATCCTGGTTGCCCGGAATCTTGAAAAACTGAACTCGTCACTTTATAATACTTCTTCTGCAAACACTTATAAATACCAATCAGTTATTGCCGATTTGACAGATGACACGCAGCTAAAAAAAGTGGCAGAAGCTGTTGCTGAGCCATTAGATGGCGTAGTGCTTGCAGCCGGCGAGTTAAAATATAAACCAGCGGGCATGATAAACCGGGCCGGTTTATCAGAAATGTTTAACATTAATTTTTTTGCCCCTGTTTTATTGATACAAAGCCTTTTAAAAGCAAAAAAAATCCGAAAAGGAGGTTCAATAGTTTTTATTTCTTCTGTTTCGGCAAGCGTAGGCGTTCCTGCAACGTTAGAATATGCATCATCAAAAGCTGCAATTGAAAGCAGTGTGAGGGTATTGGCAGCCGAGCTGGCGATAAAAAAAATTAAAGTGAATAGTGTTTGCCCTGGACTGGTGAGGACACCTATGCTGGAAAAAGCCTCACGTGATATTAGCATTGATATTGCTGCGTCCAATAGCGCAAATTATCCTTTAGGTATTGGCGAACCAACAGATATAGCTGAACTTATTTTGTTTTTAATATCAGGTAAAAATAACTGGATAACAGGGCAAAATATCGTAATTGATGGCGGATATACACTTAACAGGTAATGGCTAAAATAAAATCTATTGAATATTACTTGCCTGAGAAAACGGTCACCAATGCGGATTTAAGTGTGCGTTTTCCGGATTGGTCGATAGAAAAGATCGTGCAGAAAACAGGAATTTCTGAACGAAGAATTGCAGCAGAAGACGAATTTGCGAGCGATCTGGCTGTTAAAGCCGCTGAAAAGATATTCGAAAACTCTCCTGTAAAAAGAGAGGATATCGATTTCTTATTGTATTGCACACAAAGCCCTGATTACCTTTTGCCTACTACTGCCTGCATTTTACAACAAAGGTTAAATTTGCCCTTATCAATAGGGGCGTTAGATTATAATTTAGGGTGTTCAGGCTATGTCTATGGCCTGGCCCTGGCCAAAGGATTAATTGATACAGGCATAGCTAAAAATATATTGCTGATAATGGCAGAAACATACAGCAAATATATCCATCCGCAAGACAAGGGAAATCTTACCCTGTTTGGCGATGCTGCTTCGGCTTCAATTATTGCAACCAATGGAGATGAAGGTATGGCCATAGACCAGTTTGTATTTGGCACAGATGGCAGCGGTGCAAAAAGCCTGATTGTGAAAAACGGCGGCATGGTTAATTTTGCTGCTGAAGGCCAGGATGTTTTTAATGAGAATGGATTCGTCAGCAATGATGATTACCTGTTTATGAATGGCGCAGACATATTTAATTTTACGTCAAGAGCCGTGCCTGCCCTTATATCTGACCTGCTTAATAAGCATCAGCTTAAGATCGATGACATTGATCATTTTGTATTTCATCAGGCTAATAAGTATATGCTCAACAGCATTCGCAAAAAAATTGGAATTCCAGAGGAAAAGTTTCTGTTATATATGGAAACTTGTGGAAATACAGTTTCTTCTACAATACCTATTGTGTTGCATGAATTTATTAAACAAAACAAATTCAAACCGGGTGATAAAATTCTGCTGGCAGGATTTGGGGTAGGTTTATCACTGGCAGGAACCATATTAAATTATCAATAATGATCAAGTTTTTAGATTTATATAGCATTAACCAGGCACATAAACAAGAGTTAAAGGATGCATTTGAGCGTGTGCTGGACGCAGGGTGGTTTATAATGGGTGCTGAATTAAAGAAATTTGAGAACGATTTTGCAGCATATTGCGGCACCAAACACGCTATAGGCGTAGCAAATGGTTTAGATGCATTAATACTGATTATCAGAGCTTATAAAGAATTAGAAGTATTTGAGGAAGGTGATGAGATAATAGTGCCCTCCAATACATTTATCGCGAGTATTTTAGCTGTATCGGCTAATAATCTCGTACCCATTTTAGTTGAGCCCGACATTGACACCTATAATATTAATCCGGCGCTTATAGAGGCCAGAATTACCCCAAAAACCAAAGCAATACTGCCGGTGCATTTATATGGCCAATTATGTGATATGGAAAATATCAATAGGATAGCCCAAAAGCATAATCTAAAAGTGATTGAAGATTGTGCGCAATCACATGGTGCAGCAGCTAATGGCAGAAAGGCAGGTAATTTTGGAGATGCCGCAGGTTTTAGCTTTTATCCCGGGAAAAACCTTGGGGCTTTGGGTGATGGCGGCGCTATAGTCACCAACGATGACGAATTAGCTTCAGCGTTGCGGGCACTGGCCAACTATGGCTCACATATTAAGTATCAAAATAAATATAAGGGCGTTAATAGCAGGCTCGATGAACTGCAGGCAGCATTGCTTGGGGTGAAATTAAAAACACTGGATAAAGACACTGAAGTTAAGAGAACGATTGCCAATCGTTACCTGAATGAAATTAACAACGATAAGATCGTGCTGCCAAAAGTGACGAACCAAAGTGCACACGTATGGCACCTGTTTGTTGTCAGAACAAAAGACCGTGATGGCTTGCAGCAATATTTAACAGATAATAATATTCAGACGATTATACATTACCCTGTCCCGCCACATAAGCAGGAGGCATATAAGGAGTGGAATGAATTAAGTTATCCGGTATCAGAACAAATACATGCTGAGGTATTAAGTCTGCCATTAAGCCCGGTAATGTCTGTTGAGGAAGTAAATAAAGTTATTGAAGTAATGAACAATTATTAAGCGCAGGTTTGAAACTAATAAAGACTACTTTTTTTACGTCGATCATTACATTTGTTAGGATTGGGTCGGGCTTTGTAAGCAGTAAAATAATAGCCATGCTCACCGGACCGGCAGGAGTTGCCATAATCGGAGCATTTAGTAATTTCATATCTATTGTATTAATTTTTGCAAACGGAGCAATAAATTCCGGCGTAGTAAAATACACGGCCGAATATGACGGTGACGATATCCAGCTAAAATCGCTTTTTAGTACCTCTTTAAAAATATCTGTATACTGCTCCGGTATAGTTGGTTTGCTGCTCATCATCCTGGCTCCTTATTGCTCCGAATGGTTATTAACTTCAACCATTTACATTAATGTGATACGGGTGCTCGGCATCACTATCGTCTTATACTCGTTAAATACCTTGCTGATAAGCATCTTAAATGGTAAGGGGCAAATAAAAAGCTATACTATAGTAAATGCTGCGGGTAGTATCATAGGATTGATAATGACCGTTGCGCTGGTATATTTTTATAAGGTGCAAGGAGCATTGTATTCATTGGTTTTAACACCTTCTATAGTCTTTTTTGTTACCGCAAGTTTAATTGTAAAAACTCAGTGGTTTAAATGGGATTATTTTAAACAAGCATTTAATAAAACAATAGGAAAAAAATTAAGTCATTTCAGTTTAATGGCTCTTGTTTCGGCAGTCACAGTTCCGGTTGCAGAAATTGTTTTGCGTAACATGGTAATTGCCAAAGTAAGTATAAATTCCGCCGGATATTGGCAAGGGATGATGAAGGTATCGGATGGCTATTTATTGTTGATAACAACGTCTTTAAGTACGTATTATTTGCCAAAACTATCCTCCTTAAAAACTGATGAGGAATTGAGAAAGGAGATTTATTCCGGATATAAAATTATCATCCCGGCTATACTTTTTGGGTGCTGCGCTATATATTTTCTTCGTTTTCTTATTATACGCGTATTATACACTTCTGATTTTCTGCAAATGGAAAGCTTATTTATCTGGCAATTAGCAGGTGACTTTCTGAAAATGTGTGCGTGGGTGTTATCTTACCTGATGTTAGCCAAGGCCATGACAAAAGCATTTATTCTTACAGAAGTAATTTTTAATGTCAGCTATGTTGTTTTGGGTTATATATTTCTTAATTTATTTCATTTAAAAGGGGTGACAATTGCATTTGGAGTAAATTATTTAATATACCTGGTAACCATGGTAATCATATTCAGGAAGCTACTGTTTGGAAGAAAAGAAGCGCTTGTTAATAGTTGATTTTTATGCCAGAAACATCTGAATTAAATATGCCTTTGGTATCCGTGATAGTGCCAAGTTATAATCATGAAAAGTTTATAACAGAATGCGTTGAAAGTATAATGCAGCAAACTTACAAGAACTTTGAGTTGACAGTTATTGACGACGGTTCAAAGGATGGTAGCAGGGATATCTTGAAACAATTGCAGGACAAGTATGGATTTAACTTAGTACTGCAGGAAAATATAGGTTTAACTTCAACACTTAATAAAGGCATTCAAAACTGGGGTACTGGTAAATACATTTCCTTTTGCGCATCTGACGACTATTGGGCGTTGGATAAACTGGAAAAGCAAGTTGCGGTTATGGAACAAAACCCGGAATTTGCGGTGTGTTTTGGAAAAGTATATATGATCGACCTGGAGGGGAATGTCCTCCCATATTTGACTGAAACGGCCAATAAACAGTTAAAGGGTGGCTATATATTTAAAGAAATCATTTTGCAGGAATTTCACCCTCCTGTAAACTCTTTGTTCAGGAGATCGATATTTGATGAAGTAGGTAATTTCAAAGCTACATGGGCCGAGGACTTCTATATGGATTTGAAAATTTCCGAAAAATATCCATTCGGGTTTATAGATGACTATTTGAATTATTATCGCCGCAGCCCTGAAACAGATAATGTGAAGGCTAAAATGACCAATCAGAAAATCATCTACTCGCATCTTGATTCAATTAATGAATATAAACATTCAATTTATTACAAAAAGGCCATCAAGCTGTGGTATTTAAGGTGCTTTTATTGGTATCTTCCTTATAAATCAACCAAAAAACTTGCTTTTAAGGGAATGGTTAGAAATTTAGATCAGTTAACTTCATTTACTTTTTTAAAAGCAATTTTTAAATTCATAGTTCTTTGGAACTAGCAGATAAATGACAACGCCGGAGATTGGCGGATAGCTGCATATATGTAGTGCAGTCGAAAGAAAAAGAATAGGCATAATGATGAATTTGGGAAAATATGTAAAAACCGGTATACTGATTTTTGCGGTATACATTTACATATTTAATCCGCCTATTAAAGGGCTTCCTAACCTTATCTGGCTGTTCTTGCCCATTACGTTAGGATACTTATTATATTATTCGGTTATCGGTAGGTTTTTATACCTGTTTAAAAATGAGATCATCCTGATCGTTCTAATTATCCTGTTTACCTGGTTGCGCGACATTGACTGGACGAACGGGACATCCAGCAAAAACTTCTTATACCTTAATGCTACCATGTTGGTAGACGCGATCCCATTTTCATGTTTCATTGTGGACATCTGCTATCGTCATTTGAGGCTGCCGTATAAAGCATCAGATGATGAACGGCTGATCAGCATTATACTATGGACTTGTTTCTTCGCAGCAGTTATTACTATTATGCTGCTGGTCAATCCCTCATTGAACAATTTGATGAACAATAAAATCCTGGCGGCAAGTGAGTACCAGCAAAATAACTTGCTCCGGGGCTTTGGCTTCGCATCCACATTGTTTTATTCCTACGGGCTTGTGCAAGGAACTGCGGCGGCTATCATTCTCTTAAAAATGTCGGAGGGAAGAAAGAACTTTATTGTATTTTTTGTAGTTCTTGTTTTTTTACTGATCTCTATCCTTGTAAATGCACGTATCGGCATGGTGCCGGTTGTTATCATGATATTTTACTTAATATTTGTCCGGAAAAAGATCAAAATGTTCCTCTATGCGTCCGGTATATTGGGGGTGATATTGGTGTTATTTCTTTCATCCGATTTTGCCGAGAAATATCAAAAGATAATTGACTGGGGATTCGGCTTCTTTACGCAGACTTTCGGTTTTGTATCAGGCGGCGGAAGCAAAACGCACCTGGATACGTATGGGGCCCTGGGCGATATGATTGTATTTCCGGATAATATATTTGATTGGATAGCAGGTTCGGGTGCCGACCTTTTTTTGACCGGGCAGACAAGCGGCACCGTACATCATTCAGATATCGGCTTTGTAAGACAGCTGTATTATGGCGGCATAATATATCTTACCTTATTGATGACATTGGTCACTGTAATGGCTGTGCGGCTTTATAACCTTAACAAGCACAGATGGTTTTTTGTATTGTTTGTATTTACCGTGATAGCAGCGAATATTAAGAGCAATTTCATCAATAATCACTCTTCCTTTCGCCTGTTTTTGTTGATATATATGGGATTTATATACTATTCGTTTATGGAGAAACAAAAAAAGATTTTGAATAAACCAAAGGGGCTCACTGAAACAATTTAATTTTAAATGATCTTGTTAAGGATTCAGGATATAAAAAAGCAGATTTACCTGCCGAGTTTTTGAATATGAAGAATTGCCCCAGGGTTTTGATAATGATCGAGACCTTCAATAAACAATCAGGCGGCGGGATCACCCTTTCTAACCTTTTTAAAGGATGGGACAGGAAGTTTATTGCAAATGCAATAACGATGCACAGCGCTGATGTAATAGACAGCACTGAGCTGAATAATAATTATTATTGCCTGGGTAAGGACGAATTTAAAGTGAAGTTCCCATTCTCCCTATATTTCAAATTTAAGGAATCAGGCAAAATAGAACTCGCAAACAGAGCGACTAAATTACAATTGTCTAGCGAAAAACGCGGGATATTAGCCGCCTTTTCAAAGGCAGTGGTAACATCAATAGACTGGATAAAGGCCAGGCTCAACTTAACCAATTACATTTATTCGATGGATGTATCACCCGGCTTCCTGCAATGGATAAAGAATTTCGGGCCTGATTTTATTTACATTCAGCCATCTTCCAGGCATTATATCAACTTCTTTAAAAAGTTACACCAGGCTACCGGGATCCCTTTAGTGATGCATATAATGGACGATTGGCAGAAGGCTATTGACACCAGTTCGCTGTTTCATACCTATTGGGAAAAGAAAATCGATAAAGAGTTCAGAGAACTATTGAATTCTACTTCAATATTCTTATCAATTTCTGAGGGAATGAGTGATGAATATTCCCGCCGTTACGGGAAAAAATTTATTCCATTTCATAATACAATAGATACCGATCAATGGTTACCCTGGTCAAAAAAGGATTTTAAAATAACAAAGCCTGTAAGAATACTTTATGCGGGTAGGATTGGCAGGGGAACATATCACTCATTTGTCGATTTCATATTGGCGGTAGAAGAATTGAATAAGGAAGGAGAAGATATAAAACTGCACATACAGACAACAACATCAGACGATAAGATCCGAAGGAGACTGGAGCAGTTTAATTGCGTTATCTTTAATGAAATGGTAGAATATGATGAGTTGGCAAAAGTGTTCCCTTCTTATGATATTCTGCTGTTACCCATCGACTTTGATAAAAATGGCAAAGCCTTTTTAAAATATTCTATGCCGACAAAGGCCGCAGAGTTTATGGTCTCCGGAACCCCGGTTTTATTGTTTTGTCCGGAAGATATTGCTTTGTATGAGCATGCGACGCTAAATAAATGGGCGTATGTAATAAGTTCAAATGATCGAAAGGTTTTAAAAGAAGGAATATTGAAACTTATCAGCGACGAAGATTTAAGAAGAAGCTTAAGCAATACTGCAAAAAAATATGCCGTTGATCATTTCGATGGAAATGCAGTGAGAACAAATTTTAGAGAGGTTTTTAAATAATGGAAGTATCCGGCGATGTGTCTGAAAAGACAAAAAAAGCAATTCTATATATAGGCGGATTTGAATTGCCCGATAAAAATGCAGCTGCCCAGCGCGTAGTAGCCAATGGAAAGTTGTTTACGGAACTGGGTTATTCTGTTTATTATATTGGAACTGATCGTACATTATCTGAACGGAAACCTATCGAATCGACAAAAAAAGTATTCGAAGGCTTTGAATATTATGGCGTAAAGTATCCATCAGGTCTGGCCGAGTGGATGCATCAGTTAAACAGCATTTCGGGTATTACAAGAATCGCTAATCAAATAGATTCACTGGAATATATAATAGCCTACAATTACCCCGCATTTGCATTGGCAAAATTGAGCGGGTGGTGCAGATCAAAAAAGATCAGTTTAATTTCTGACTGTACGGAATGGTATGATCCGCAGGGTTCTTTTCTGTTTAAAATGATCAAGGGGTTTGATACCTATTTAAGAATGAAAGTTATCCAACCCAAATTGAATGGGCTGATCGTGATAAGTGGCTACCTGTATTCATTTTATGAAGGCCGGATGAACAACGTCATACAGGTTCCGCCTTTAGTAGATGCCAGGGCTGATAAATGGATAAACAATTGCTCAGACGGAAGCGAAGAAATTGTATTGGTGTACGCCGGTTCACCGGGGAAATTTGCTAAAGATCGCCTGGACAGTTTATTGGAAGCTCTTGCTGTTATCAAAGCTGAAACGAATATTCGCTTCTCGCTCAATGTCGTTGGGTTAACAAAAGAGCAATATATTGATGATTTCGGTGCAGGCTCTTTTCCGGAAACTTTGGAGATGGAAGTGAATTTTAAGGGTCGATTACCCCATAAGGACACTTTGAACGAAGTTAAATGCGCAGACTATGCCCTGTTTTTGAGGGATAATAACCTGATGAATACAGCTGGCTTTCCGACCAAGTTCGTAGAGGCATTATCATGCGGCACGCCAGTTTTGACGAATGCAAGCAGTAATATTACAGATTATTTAAAGGATGGAGAGAACGGGTATCTTTTAGATAATTCGACTAAAGAAAACCTGGTACGTACTTTTAATTTTGCTTTGTCGCAGGGCAAAGAAAAAATCGGGGCGATGAAAGAGCTGACTAAAAGCAACAATATTTTCGATTATAGAAACTATAAAGAATTGGTAAGACGGTTTTTAAATTCGGTTAGGATTGAGAAATAAAAATATATAAATTCCTGATTGTGAAAAACGTACTGATTTTAACCGGTCTTTTTCCTGACGAAATACGTTCGGAGCTTATTGAAAACAGTAAGGCTAATACTCAATTTGCTGCGGATGCCTTGCAATGGTCGTTTTTGAAGGGATTAACCAAATACTATAATAA
>Ga0105240_10006050_pt1 | contig 17872 bp, 13 predicted proteins | sample KBSC54metaG_FD_80426 | JGI IMG/M metagenome (GOLD analysis project Ga0105240, IMG submission 80426) | Corn rhizosphere microbial communities from Kellogg Biological Station, Michigan, USA - KBS C5-4 metaG | ecosystem: Host-associated > Plants > Roots > Rhizosphere > Soil | place: Michigan, USA...
CGTGTCGGCGTGGGCGTGCCCCGGCTGGCAGTCCGGCCCTACCGGCGCGACATCCAGCAAAGCCGCGGCGTCGCCGGCGGCGATGCGCACATAGCCTGACGCGGTCAGCGCCTCCAGCGGCGCCAGGTTGTCGGAGACCGGCGGCAGGCCGAGGCGGGCGGCGTAGGCCTCCAGCGCCGCCAGGGGCGCCGCGATCCCGAACGCGGCGTCGTTGAAGAAGCCGATCTCGCCGTCCGGGTGCGACATCACCCGCAGCCAGCGGCGCATGGCCCGGGACGCGGCGATCCAGTCGGCGACCTCCCGCCCGCCCTGCCCCATGGCGCCTGCCAGGTTGATCAGGTCCAGCAGGTCCTCGAGGATGATCGCGTGGTACATCGGCGAGCGCTCGAAGTGGCCGCCGTCGGCCAGCAGCTGTTCGTGCAACTGACCGCCCAGCAGCCGCAGCCCGTGCAGCCGCCAGCGCTCCGCTTCCGGTCCCTCGAAATAGAGGCCGACGAAGATCAGGGCCTTGGCGTTAGCGATCAGATGGTTGCCGAGCAGGCGCCATTCGATCCGCCGCTCCAGCCAGCGGGCCTGGGCCGCCAGGCTGGCCAGCCAATCGGGCCCGAACGGTGCGCCGGCCAGGGACCACTTGATCCAGTTCACGATGCGCAGGGAGACCGGATAGGGCTCCCAGCCCGGCCCGCCGCCGATCGGGTTCTCGGCGATCCAGCGCGCCAGCAGACGGGCGCGGCGGCCCCTCCCCTCGGCGTCCGTCGCCGACGTCAGGGCGTCGAAGTAGTGCAGATTGTAGAGCCAGAGGTGCGACCGGCTCCGGTCGCGCCAGGCGCTTGCGCCGGAGACGTCGGCGTCCTCGTTCAGGAACCGCAGGCGGTCCGGCCCCTGGAAGGGATCATCGCGCGCGATCGGTGGGGCCCAGGCGCCGGCGGTGGGGCGTCGGAGGGGCGAGCCCGTGCTCCGCGGCGCCGGGCGCGGCAGCGGCTCGGCCAGCCGGCCCCAGATCTGGACCGGTCGCAGGTGGCGTGCGGTGCGGATCAGGCGGAGCGCGTCCATCGGCTAGCCAGCCTGCGCCGCGGCTTCGATCGCCAGGCGGCTGACTTCGAAGATCTCGCCCGGCGGGATCGGCGGCGGGCCGCCGCTGGCCACCGCCTCGATGAAGGCGCGCGCGCAGGCCGCCTGCCCTTTGTCCTGCCGCCAGGCCTGCCGCGAGGCGCCCGCCGGCCAGCCGTGCGCGGTCAGCCGGCGGAAGTTGTCGAGCACCAGCACCCGGCCGGCGCAGAACACCTCAAGCCGCTCCTTGGGCACGGCGCGGTGTCCATTGGCGAAGTAGTTGACGACGCCGACCGAGCCGTCCGCGAAGGTCAGGGTCAGGCTGGCCACGTCGGTCAGCGGCGGCCCGGCGGGGCGCCGCAGCCCGGCGACGCTCAGCGAGGTCACCGGCGCCCCCGCCAGGTGACGCAGGAGGTCGATGGCGTGGCAGGCCTCGCCCACAAGCCGCCCGCCGCCCTGCTCGCGGTCTTGCGTCCAGTGCGCGGCGGGGACCTGGCCGGCGTTGACCGTCAGGGTCATCGCCTTGGGCTCGGCAAGCGGCGCAAGGAGGGTCCTGGCGCGGACGGTCAGCGGCGCGAAACGGCGGTTGAAGCCCACCATCAGCAGCGGCCGCGCAGCCCCGGGCGCGGTGGCCAGCGCCGCCTCGATCTCCAGCAGCTCGGCCAGGGTCAGGCAGAGCGGCTTCTCCACGAACACCGAACGGCCGGCCAGCAGGGCGGTGGCGGCGTAGCGGGCGTGGCTGTCGTGGCGGGTGGCGACGCAGACGGCGTTCGCGCCGGCGTCGGCGATCGCCTGCGCGGCATCGGTGGCGGCGTTGGCGAAACCGAGCCGGCGACCGTGGTGCACCGCTGCGGCGCCGGAGGCGGACACCAGGGTGTGCAGGTCCGCGCCCGCGGCCTTGAACGCCTGGGCCAGCACCCGTCCGCCGTAGTTGCCGGCCCCGATCATGGCGATGGCGACCTTGCCGGCCGGCGCGCGCGGTGGGTCGATCAGCCGGATGCGCGCCGCGGGCGGCCCGTTGTCGACGCGCGGCGGATAGACGATCAGGATGCCCAGCGACGGTTCGCGGCTGGCCAGCAGGTCGTAGGCGGCCCCGGCCTCCTCCACCGCGAACCGGTGTGAGACCAGCGGCCCCAGGTCGAGGCGCCCCGCCGCCATCATGTCCAGCACGGCTTCGAAGTTGCGACGTTCGGTCCAGCGCACGAACGCCAGCGGATAGTCGCGCCCCTGCTCCTCATAGGCCGGGTCGTAGCGGCCCGGGCCATACGAGCAGGACACCTGGAAACGGATCTCCTTCTCGTAGAAGTCGGCGCGGTCGAGGCCGAGCCCGGTCACGCCGACCAGGATCACCCGGCCGCGCTTGCGACACATCCGCGCCGCGTCCGACACCGGACCGTCACTGTCCGAGCTGAGCGCCAGGATCACCCCATCGACGCCGCGCCCGCGGGAGAAGGCGGCAGCCTTGCCGAGCACTTCCTCGCCCGCCCCGACGTCGACCGTCTCGGCCCCGAAGCGGCGTGCGAGCGCGAGCCGCGCCGGGTCGGAATCCACGCCCAGCACCCGGCAGCCGTTGGCGCGCAGCATCTGCACGGCCAGCAGGCCCACCAGCCCGAGGCCCGTGACCACGAAGCATTCGCCCAGGGTCGGCTCGGCCAGGCGCAGCCCCTGCAACGCGATCGCGCCCATCACCGTGAAGGCCGCGGCCTCGTCGCCGACGCCGTCGTCGATCCGGGCGCAGAGGTGGGCGGGGACCACCACCACCTCGGCATGCCGGCCGTTCGACGCCACCCGGTCGCCGACGGAAAAACCGGTCACGCCGGCGCCGACTTCCAGCACGCGGCCGACGTTGCAGTAGCCGAGCGGCATGGGCTGATCGAGCTTGGAGCGGATCGCCTCCAGCGTCGCGGCCAGGCCATCGGTGCGCGCCTTCTGCAGCGCCTCCCGCACCCGATCAGGCTGCTGGCGCGCCTTGGCGATCAGCGAGCCGCGGGCGAAGTCCACCAGCGTCCGCTCGGTGCCGGCCGACACCAGGCTGGTCGTCGTGGCGATGCGCATATGGCCCGGCCGGCACAGCGGCGCGGGCGTCTCCAGCACCAGGGTCCCGCCGCGGGCGAGGTCCTGCAGCACCTGCTTCATGAACGTCGCCCCCCCGTCTTGGACCAGATCGCGAATCTCAGGCTTGGCGCGCCGAGCGCCCACAGCGGCCGCGGCAAGATCGGGTCGAAACCGGCCGAGAAGCGCGGGACCAGACCGCAGCTGCCGGCCCAGGCCTCGAGTTCCGCCGGCGTCCAGCAACGCCGCGAGCTTTTCAGGTAGTCGGCCGAATTCCCTCTGTCCGGCCGCGCCCGGCGCCAGCCCTGGACCCGGCGGACGACCGAGCGCGGATCCGGCGTCGACGTCACCACCGTCCCCCCGGGGCGCACCACCCGCGTCATCTCCGCCAGGCAGGTCCACGGATCGTCGAGGTACTCGAGCACGCTGAGGCTCAGGCATCCGTCTGCGCTCGCGTCCGCCAGCGGCAGCCGCTCGACCGTGTCCACGACCTCGAACGCCACGGGAGTCGCATCCGTCGTCGTGGCGGCCCAGGCCGCCTCGATCATCGCCGCCGAGCCGTCGAGACCGAGCACCTCGGCGCCGCGCCCCGCCAGCATCCGGGCGAAGTAGCCGCTCCCACACCCTACATCGATCCAGCGCCGCCCTTCCGTCGCCAGGCGCGGCAGGATCGCCGTCTCGAAGAAGCGCGCCCGCCGTCGAAAACCGCCGGCGCGGTAGCGCGCGTCCCAGCCGGCGGCGAGGCCCTCGTGGTAGGCGATGGCGCTCGAGGCGGCCTGCGTGTGGACCGACATCGCGCTCACCCGCACTGCTCGGCCTGCGGGTGCGGCGCACCGCGGGGCCCGGACTCGGATGGCGCATAGCCGCCGCGCCGGCGCATCTCCGCCAGCTTGTAGGCGATGTGCCGGTAGAGGTCGGCGCGAAGCCTGGCCCAGGCGAACCCGGTCGATCCCGCCCGCCAGGCGCCCTGGACCAGCAGGCAGTAGGCGTGCATCGCCACCGACCGCCCCGGCAGGCGCCAGAACAGCCGCTTCGCCCAGGCCCGCCGTGCGACCGATCCGCCGCCCCAGAGCCGGGCCGGCGCGCCAACGCCCTCGAACAGCTGCCGCGCCTCGGCCGTGGTGTAGGCGTTCTGCTTGGCCAGCCAGTGGTCGAGGCTGGGGCTGTCGTGATGCTCCAGGTCCCCTTCCAGGCGGCGCAGCGCGCCGGCTACCACCGGCTGCTCGTTCACCTCGACGTCGGTGAAGCGGCAGGCGCCGGCCCGCCAGATCCGCAGGATATCCTGCCGTACTGGCAAGGGCCGGCCCAGGAACCAGAGCCGGCGGCGCACCACCAGGCCATCAGCATCGCCGGCCTTGAGCGCGTGGCGGATCGACCCCTTCAGCGTCTCCGAGAGCCGCTCGTCCGGGTCGAGCTTCATCGCCCAGGGCTGGGCCTGCCCCAGGGCCTCCAGCGCGAAGTTCCATTGGTCCCCGAAGCCCCGGAACCGCCGCTGAACCACCCGCGCGCCGGCCGCCAGCGCGATGTCCACCGTAGCGTCGGTGGAATAGCTGTCCACCACCAGCACCTCGCGCGCAAAGCCGCGCAGGTCGGCCAGCACAGCCTCCATGTTGTGGGCCTCGTTGAAGGTGATCATCGCCACCGCCAGCGGAGCGCTGGTGACTTCCGCGCGAAGCTCGAGGTTGTCGCGCGCCATCAGCTGAGCCTCAGGCAGTCGGGCGCGGCGCCGCCGTCCAGGAGCCAGCGGTAGGCGGTCTCCATCGCCTCGCCCAGGCGCGGCCAGCTGAAGTCCCGCGCCATCCAGTCGCGGCCCCGCGCACCCATCGCGTCCAGGATCTCGCGGTCCAGCGCCATCGCCTCGGCCAGAGCCGCGCCCAGCCCCTCGGCCGTCGGCGCCACGCGCCAGCCGCAACCGTGCTCGGCCAACCCCGCCCAGGGCGTTCCGGTGGTCGTCACCACCGGCCGGCCGGCGGCCAGCGCCTCGGCGACCGCCATGCCGAAGTTCTCACTGTGCGACGGCAGCACGAAGAGCTCGGCGGCGGCGTACTCGGCGCGCTTGTCCGCACCGTATTGCGCGCCGACGAAGCGGACCCCGTAGAGGCCGCCGGCCATCTCCCGCCGCAGCGTCTCGCCGTAGCCGCCCTCGTCCGGACCGACCAGGCGCAGCTCCCAATCCGGAAACCGCGGCCGAAGGTCGGCCCAGGCGGCCAGCAGCTGATCCAGGCCTTTGATCGGATGCAGCCGACCCAGGTAGAGCAGCCGGCGCTGGCCCGCCGGGCGCTCCCCCACAGCATCATCCCTCGCGACATCCACGCCGTTCGGGATCACCGCCACCGGCTGGGCGAGGCCGAAGGCCCGCACGTCGCGGTATTCCAGCTCGCTGGTGGCGTGGATCAGCGACGCCTGGCGCACCGCCGGCCCCTGCAGCACATCCCAGAACAGCCGCTTGCGCCGCGGCGACCGCGCCAGCGCCACCGGGCTCAGCGCGCCGCGCGGCGAGACCACCAGCGGCGCGCCGGTCCGGGCGGCGGCCCAGGCCGGGTAGACGTTGGGCATCATCCAGAGGCTGTGCGAATGCAGCACGTCCGCCCCCTTCGCCGCCGCCGCCAGGCCCCGGCGCATGGCGTCGGACAGCCCCAGCCGCGCGATCTTGGGCCCCTCCGGGAAGGTGCGCGCCACCACTTTGCAGAGCGCCTTCGCCCGTCCGCGCGCCAGGCTGAACAGCTCCACCTGGTGCCCCCGCTCGGCCAGTGCGTGGCAGAGGCGCGGCGTGCTGTAGGACGGCCCGCTGGCCTCCTCGTCCACGTGCGGGATGGCGTGGATCAGCCTCATCGCTCAGCGCGGCCCCGCCGGCGCCAGGACCACCACCATGTTCGGGTCGATCACCCGCCGCGGGTGTCCGTCGTAGAAGGCCCACCGGACCACCTCCGTCACCATCACCCGGACCGCGGCCACCGCCGCCCGGCGAAGGCCCCGGATCAGGCCCACGCCGCGGATCGGCCGGGTGGGCGCGCGCACCTGCAGCAGGTCGTAGCCGGCTTGCAGGGCCAGCTGCTCGACCATGCCCGAGCCGATCGCCGTGCGATGGGTCAGGTCGCCATGCTGCATGGCGGCCGAGAACGGACTGTCGCCGCTGGGAAACCGCGCCAGCAGGCGGCCCTGGCGCGACAGCCGCGGCCGCACCGCGTCCAGCAGGCCGGCGATCTCGTCCGGGCTCATGTGCTCGAGCACGTCGAAGGCCGCGACCAGATCGAACCGCCGCTCGGGCGCCACCTGGGCCAGGGGCCGGCCGGCGCCGAAGGCCTCGAACCCGCATTGCCGCGCCCGCGCCACCAGCTCCGGATCCAGCTCCACGCCCACATAGGCGAAGCCGCGGTCGCGCGCCCATCCGGCGAAGACGCCGGACCCGAACCCGATCTCGAGGATCGACAGCTGCTTGCCCAGGTCGACGCCGGCGGCGGTCAGTTCGGCCTCGAAGCCGCACGCCTGCAGCGGCGAGCAGGCTCCGAACGGACGGCGGTCCCAGGACTTCCAGGCCCGGTAGTCGTCGAACACGGCGCTCATCAGCGGTCCTCCGACAGCAGGGTCTCGTAGAGATCGAGGAAGGCGCGGGCCGCGACCGGTTCGGCGTAGCGCCGCTCCACGGTCAGACGCGCCTCGGTCCCCATGGCGTGGGCCAGCCCCGGCCGCCGCGCGAGCTCGATCAGGGTGGCGGCCATCGCCTGGTCGTCGCCGCGGGCCACCAGGAAGCCGTCGACGCCGTCGGAGATGATCAGGTCGGGGCCGCCACAGCGGGTCGAGACCACCGGCGTGCCGCAGGCCATGGCCTCGATGATCACCATCCCGAACCCCTCCTCGTCGGAGGAGACGGCCAGGCAGAGCGCCCCGCGATAAAGCGCTGCCAGGTCCTCGCGGCTCGGTTTCAGGCGCACGATCACCCGGTCGGCGAGGCCGAGCCCATGCACCTCGGCCCAGAAGTCCGGATTGGCCTCCGAGGCGCCCGCCAGGACGAGGTCGGGCCCTTCGGGCAGCGCGTCGAGCGTCCGCGCGTAGGCCTGCAACAGCAGGCCGAGGTTCTTGCGCCGGTCGGAGAACCGGCCGACCGCGAGGATGTATGGCCGTCCGCCGTTGTCGGCTGTCGGGCCGTGCGGCGTGAACACCTCGGCGTCGACGCCCGGCGGGGCGTAGATCACCGGCGTCGACGCCGCCGCGAGCGCCCGCGCCGTCTCCAGCATCCAGCCGTTCTCCACCGCCACCGCGTCCACGGCGCGCAGGGCGCTCAGGTCATGGCCGCGGGTGATGCGGGTCATGGCGGCCCGCCACGCCGCCAGCGGCCCGTGCTCCTCGCCTTGGCGCTGGCGGCGTTCCACCTCGGTCAGGGTCGCCACCTGCAGCACCACCGGCTTGCCGAGCCCGAGCACCGGCCCGGCCCAGGCGGGGGAGCCGGCCACCACCTGGATCAGGTCGCAGTCCGCCACCAGCCGGCCCAGGGTGGGATTGGGCGCGTAGCGGCAGAACTCGAACTCGCCGAACCGCACCCCGACGTGGGTGAAGGGTCGGCCGCCGTAGGTCATGTCGCGGACCTGCGGCCCCCGGGTCCAGGTCGACGGGCGGTGAAGCGAGAGATTGCAGGGGTCGCGCCACGACATCGCCAGCGAGAACAGGCGCAGGTCGAAGTCCGAATGGCGCTCGATCGAGGCGCACAGGAACTCGGCCACGCTGCGCAGCCCGCCCTGGTAGGCAAAGGTGGGCGCGAACAGGGCGATGGTCCGGCGACGCGGCGCCCGCGCCGGTGACGGCGCGCAGCGTAGCGGCGCCGGCTCCGCTAGAGCGTGTCGAGCCATGTCTTGATCTCCGCGGCGCGGGCGTCAAACGAGTAGGCGGGCACGGCGCGGGCGTGGGCGGCGTGAGCCATGGCCACCCGCTCGTCGTCGTGGTCGAGGTAGTGGAGGATCTTCGCCGCCAGCTCCGGCACGTCGTCGAACGTCGGCACCTCACGGTCCTCGTCGTACAGCGCTGCCAGCGCTGGCGTGCGCCGGTGGATGAAGAAGGCGTAAGCGGCAGCCAGCTCGTAGGTGCGGGCAGTGTCGACGTCGCCCGGCTGCAGCACGCCCTTGACCACCACCCGGGTGTGCAGCGGCGCGAGGACGATCCTGCCTCGCCGGAGCCAATCCACGTAGCTGACGCCGAACTTGCCGGGGAACTTGCGCCAGCCGGCGGGCAGGCGCCCGACGATGGGCTCCCAGCTATTGCCGACGATCGCGACCCGCAGGTCAGCCATGCGATGCTGCGCGATCAGAGCGTCGATCATCTCGTAGTATTCGGGTCGCCCCGAAGCGACCAGCACGACATCGAACGCGGGCTCCCCCGCGATGTCCGAGCGGAAGTGCAGCTGCGGATCGTAGCCGTGCGGGACGCAGACGCATCGGTTGGAATAGCCGTAGATGCTCGACCATCGGTCGGGATGGAACGTCTTGGTGGAGATGACCAGGTCGTAGGCGCCGATGGCCGCGGCCAGATCGTCGCCGAATGCGTGCGGCGAATAGTCGGGAAACACGTTCACCACCCGGACCGAGCGACGCCTCAGGCCATCGATGAAATCCGCATCGAACTGCACGCCCTTGTAGATCATCACGATGTCGGGCTCGAAGTCGTCGAACTGGTGCAGCACCTCCCGCTTCAGCGCCGCATGCTCGGCGCGCCGGGTGAACCGGCGCACGATTCGGGCGCGGATGTCGGCCCTGCGCGGCATCAGGTGACCCAGACTGACGTCGGCAATGGTGATATCGTCCCGGCGGGTCAGGGCCTCGCGCAGCGAGCGCGCCTGCGCGCCCTGCCAGGTCTCGCCCACGAACAGCAGCTTCATGGCCCGCGCTCCAGGATCAGGGCGTTGGACGGCTGCCGCCGGGCGCGCGGCGCGGCATGGCGCGAGACTGCGTCGATGAGGCCGATGATCAGCGCCAGGGTCAGGAAGCCGCCGACGTAGGCGGCCGCGATCCAGGCCTCGATCCAGAAGGCGAACACGGCCGCGGGGATGGCCATCACCAGCACGCCGACCTCCCGCGACTGCCCGCGCGTCAGCACCAGCCACTTGCGGGTCAGCCAGCCCAGCTCCAGCCCGATGACCACCGAGATCAACGCCACCGCGAGCCAGCCGCCGTTCCAATAGGCTTCCGCCGTGTAGGTTGGCGCCAGGGCGCTCTTGGGATCGTGCGTATTGCTGACCAGTCCGTAGAGCTGGCGTCCGAAACGGGTGATCTCCGGCTTCTCGGGCCAGAGGATGCGCGGGATGGCGGCGACCCAGACGTCCTTCAAGCTGTCGCCGGGACGGCCCTCGCTGTACTGGTCCATCATGAAGGCCTGGAACGGCGCCGTCGAGAATCGCGCCATGAACTGGCGGTCTTCCGATAGGCCGGCTTGTCCCTGAACGAGGTCTTTCCAACCGTCCGCCACGTACTCCGAGGCGTCGGCGAGACTGCTGACGCCGCCAGCCGACAGCGAGTGCGCCCGCGCATTGGCCGTCAGCGGGGCCAGGACCGCGAAGAAGGCTGCCAGGCATACCGCCATGAAGGCGATGGCTAGACGGCGGGAGCTCCGGTGCAGCCACAGGCCGGCTGCCATCGCCACCAGCGGCATCATCACCGTGGTCTTGTCTTCGCGCAGCACGCCGAGCGCTGTCAGCACGACGACCAGGGCAGCCGCCACAGCGAGCCGGATGGCGTCGCCCGGTTGGGGCCGCGCGAACGTGAAGACGATGCTGATCAGTGGCAGGGGCGCTAGCGCGTGCATCGCGCCAGCGACCAGTGGGTTCGCCGGCCCGGGAAAGGTCGCCAGGATGGCCGCCACCGCGATGACGGACGCGACCATGAGCGGCGTCCTGAACTGCGCCAGCACATCGAGCAGGCGGCCGATCTGGTCACTCGCCTGAAGCTCCTGGACGCGCACGTTGCACAGAGGCCAGGCGGTTAGCAGCACGATCAGCACCGACACCGAATTCAGCAGGTTGATCCGCCGCAGCTGCTCGCCCTGCGCCCAGACCGGGAAGAAGGCCTGGAAGGTGTCGCTGTGGACAAGGGTCGCGTAGGCCGTGCCGAAGCCGAAGAATACGCCGGAACCCAGGACGAAGAAGGCGATGAAGGCGAGGCCGCCGCCGCTCCGCTGGAGCCGCACGAACGCCAGGGTGGCGCCGACCCAATAGAGCACTGCCAAGGCCTGACCCCAGGCGACGGCGTCGATGGACAGGGCCGCGCCGATGCATGAGAGCAGTGCGAACAGGGCGGCGTTGGCGACCGCGAAGCGATAGGCGCGTCCCCAGGCGTCGCCGCGCAGCCGATGGGCATGGCTGCGGCCGTTCATGCATCCTCCCGCAGGCCGGCCGCCCGGAGCACTGACTTCGCGCCGACGCGCGCCCATTGCAGCGCCGGCCCCACCACCGGCAGGGCGACGGCCTTGTCCATCCGCCGCCCGAGCGGCGAGCCGGGATTGAACGACCGCTCGGCGCCCAGGTGGTCGAATGCGCGCGCACCGGTCAGCCAAGCCACGCGCCAGCGGCGTTGCTCTGCGACGCGCCGCTGGAAGTCCAGTTCGGCCCGCGTCATCGGCAGGTCCTCGCGATAGGGCCCGAGGTCCGCCACGAAGGCGCGCCGCTTCAGATGCGGCCGATCCGAATATGGCCGCGCGCCGCAGGGCCGGACCCGCCGCTGGCCGTCGTTATCGAACACCCAATAGGTCGCGCCGCCCGGCAACGCGCGTTGCTCACCGGGCAGGGGCTGCGGCGGGGGCATCAGGTTGACCAAGCCCACCTCGCCATCCCACGCCAGGATGGCGAGCGCCGCCTCCAGATCGGCGCGCCGCCCCACGAACCGCCAGTCGTCCTGGATGGACAGGATCGCATCGGACCGGCATGCGCGCAGGCCCTGGTTGTGGTTGTGGCCGAGGCCGCGGTTGGTCTTTGCGGACACGAGGCAATCGGCGTCGAGCGCGGCCAGCTGCGCGGCGTGTTCGCCGGTGCTGGCGTCGTCGGAGACCACCACCTCTGTCTCGACCGTCATCGCCGACAGTGCAACGCGGAGCGAAGCGATGGCCTCGGCCAGCAGATCGACGCGGTTGTAGGTGAGGAACAAGGCGGAGAGCACTGGGGCGGAGGACTGCGCGCTCACGTTGTCACCCATCGGCCTGAAGGACGCGGGAACAGCACCCGCTGGAGGAAGACCATCGCGATACCGAGGGCCAGAACCGCCAGCGCCAGGCGAGACCCTAGTCCGAGGCTCACGTTGGCGACGAACGCCGCAAAGCCGCCGACGACCAGCAACACGGCGCAAAGGGCGCGCAGGGCCTCATGCGAAACCTGCCGCAGCGACGGGACGCTCCGCAGCTTGCGGAACGTGGCGATCGCCGTGACCATCTGCGCCAGCGCCCGGGCGATCGCGGCGCCCATGATGCCGACGAAGGGGCTGAGCGCCGCGCTTACCCCCAACAGCACCACCAGCGCCACGAGGTTGATCCGCAGTCCGAAGCGGCCGTTGGTGATGATCTGCATCAGCGTGTTGACCGAGCCCGAGGCGATCGACACCGCCGCCACCGCCAGCACGCACATGACTGGATAGCTCGTCGTGTACGCATGACCGAGCACGGTTCCCGCCAGTTCCAGTCCGAAGCCTGTCAACAGCAGCGCGAGACCGGCGGCGCAGAAGAGCGTGATGGACGTCGTGGTTCGCAGGATGGTCTCGACACGCGCGATCTCGCCGGCCGCCCAGCTCCTGGCCAAGTGGGGCGTTAGCGCGCCGGTCAGCAGCGCGCAGCCCTGGTTGATCGCGCCGGTCATCGAAAGCGCCGCCGCATAGACCGCGATATCGTGGTCGCTGGCGTGGAACCGCAGGATGCCGAACTCGCCCCGCGACCAGACTAGGTTGGCGAGCAGGGCCAGAATCCAGAGGTTCAGTCCGTAGGACACGATCTGGCGCGCCGGCGGCGGCACCGAGGCCGCCGGTGGCCGTCGGGATCCCTTGCGCAGCAGGGCCACGGCGAGCGCCGCCACGATCGCCACCGTCCACGCCAGCGTTACCGAGGCGATCGCTGCGCTGACGGACGGGGTGCGCAGCCAGAGCAAGGCTAGCACTGGCGCGCATAGGCCGAACCCAAGGTTGCCGGCCATCACCGCGTCGTAGCGGAACAGGCCCTGCATCGCGGCGAACAGGATCTGGGTGACGACAGCGCCCAGGAACCAGGCCGCCATCAGGGCCATCGGCGCGACCGCACGGCTCGGGTCGAACTGCAGGTAGACGAGGAACAGCGTCAAGCCGACGCCCACCGACGAGGCCGCGGCCGCGACGAGCCAGAACGCTCCCCGCGAGCCTCCCAGGCCCCGCCCCCTGACCAGCTCCGGCAGGAAGCGCACCAGGCTGCCGGTGATTCCCAGCGACGCAAGCTGGAAGCTCAGGTCGATCACCCATTGAATGAACACGAAGCGGCCGTAGTCCGCCGGAACCAGCGCGCGCGCCAGGATCACGGTGAGCAGCAGCCGGCTGGCCGTGCCGACGATCGAGGCGGCTGCGCTGAACGCTGTGTCCTTGACCAGCGACACCTCTCAGCCCCCCCCGATCGGCGGCGCCGGCGGCCGGGCGAGAGCGCCGAGCGCCACGGCGTTGAAGCGGTCGAAGTCCGCCCGCCAGTGCGGGATCGCCGCCAGGGCGCGGGGATGGACCACGACGTAGTTGGTCTCGGTGTAGCGATCGAGCTCGGGGTGCCAGCGGTCGTAGAACTCGACGCCGTCGGCTGTCAGCTTGCCCAGTCGGTAGGGCCCGCCCTCGAAGCGGTCGAACACGTGCCGCAGGGCATGGCCGAAGCCCAACCAGCGCCAGTTGTACTCGAACTGGAGCACCGCGATCGCTTCGCGCTCGAACAGTCCGTCGGCGCCCCGGATGACGTTGAAGTCGTTGCCCTCCGTGTCGACTTTCACCAGCAGCAAATCGGGGTAGCCGCGCTCGGCGCAGACCTGATCCAGGGTGGCGACGGTTATCTCCACCAGCTGAGCGCCGGTCGGATGCACGCCGCCCGACACGAGGGCGTTGCTGCCCGCGCTGGCGCCATGCACGGCGAGTTCGGTAAGGCCCGCCTGCGCCCCGAGCGCCCTCCCGTCCACGGTGAAGGCCTCCGCGCCGGCGCGCTCCGCAAGCCGCTGGATCAGTGTCTCCCGTTGGGCCGGGGCCGGTTCGAAGGCGTGCAGGGTCAGGGACCCGCGCCCCCGCGCCTGGGCGGCGCCGGCGAGCCTTAGCGTCCACTCGCCCAGGTTCGCGCCCACGTCTACGACGACGCCGTCCAGTCCCGCGTCCAGCAGCCAGTCCTGGAGCGCGTACTCGCCGTTCACCTCCGGGTCGTTGACCAACTCGCGTCGGCTGCCGAGGTAGAGCCAGCGGCCCAGGCGCCAGGTCAGGGAACGGCCCAGCGCGCGCTCGACACCGGCATGGAGCGCGAGGGTGAGGCTGGTCATGCGCCACCTCCCCGAGGTCCGCTAATCCGCTCCAACCGCAGGTTGGCGTACCAGGCGCTCACCGGGTCAAAGCCCTCGCCGGCGCGGCCGCTCAGCAGCAACTGTTGGGCGGCACAGCCGGCCGGCACCGTGAAGTCCGCGGCGAACCGCCGCCAGACCCCGCCTGCGCCGCCCTGGTCAATCTCGGCGATCCGCGTGTGCTCGTCAGTCGCGCAGGCGACGGCCCAGACCAGTTGACCGTCGTCCGCCTGGCCGTCGATGTACAGGCTGCCGCTGAGGCGGTAAGCGCCCGGCCGCAAGAGCAGGAACTGGCTGGCGAGCGGCTTGGCGCCCGTGGGCGCGAACCGCACGTGCAGGGCGCGCGTCGGCGGTCCGGCCGGCGGCGCGGCCACCTCCGCCACCACGTCGGTGGCGGCGGCGAGGTTCCAGTTGAACGGCGGCGGTCCCGGGGCGGCGGCGAAGTCGCCATTATAGAGATAGCCGAGCCTGGTTCGACCGCTCAGCGGCAGCAGCGACGCCCAGACCAGATAGGCGCGCGGATAATCCCCGTCGTCGATCAGACGGCGCACCAGGTAACCGGTCTCTTCGTCCTTGACCCCGCCCGGCGCGCCTTTCAGCGCTTCCAGCACCTGGAACGCGACGCCCGCGTCGCCGCGGGCCGCCAGCAGCCGCAGGAATCCCGATCGCCACGCCGGCTGCAGCGCCAGCCGCCGCACCAGCAAGGGTGTCGCCGCCGGATCGCGCGCCACGCCAACCATGGGCGGGAACACGATCCGTCCGATGTCCGGCTCGACCCGAAGCAGGACATCGGCGGTGTCGTAGAGGGCCGTTGGGTCGGCGCGGGTCAGGGCGTCGTCGAACAGCCAGGCCTGGGTCAGCACGTCCCGCCGGCTGCGAGCCCCTGCTGCGGCCATCAGCGTCCGGGCTTCCGCCATGCGGCCGGAGTCCTGCGCCGCCACCCCGAGCACCCGCAGCGGCGCGACACTGAGCGGGCCGCGCTGCAGGGCGCGGCGGGCCAGGTCGGCGGCCACCGCCCGATCGGCTGGCGTCCGGGCGGCATCAAGGCGATCCTGCGCAGCTTCGGTCAGTCCCTGAGCGCTGTCGGCGCGCCAGCCGGGCAGCCCCACGCCAAGGCACGCCCACGACAGCCACAGGCCGAGCCCCGCGATGACCGCGCCGAAGGCCAGTCTCCAGGGTGGAATCCCCCAGGCCCGCCGTGCGCCACGCTCGTGAACCAGGGCCGAGGTCATCGGGAGCGCTGGAACCAGCGGCCGGGCTTGGACCAGTCGAGGCGCGGCTTTGGCGGGCCGCCGTAATCGTAGCTGTAGGCGTAGGCATAGCCGTACCCGGTGCCGTAGCCGTAGCTGTTGGTCGCCTTGCTCACGTCGAACTTGGTGAGCACGCCGCCAACGATCCGCGCCCCACCGCCATGCAGCCGCCGGATGGCCGACCTGATCAGGCCGCGCCGGGTGGCGCCGGCTTCGATCATCAGGGCCGTGGCGTCGGCCACGTTGGCCAGCAGCAGCGCGTCGGCGAGGCCCATGATCGGCGGCCCGTCGATGACCACCAGGTCGTAGTCCCGTGTCGCCTCGCCGAGCAGCTGCGCCAGACGCGGCCCCGCCAGCAGCTCGGAGGGATTCGGCGGCGAGGGCCCGCTGGTCAGCAGATAGAGGTGCGGGTGGCCGGTGGGCTGCGCCATCTTGGCAAGCTCGCCGCCGCCCGTGAGCAGGTTGCTGAGCCCCTCGGCGCGATTGCCGCCGAATTCGCGGTGCAGCGACGGGTTGCGCAGGTCGGCGTCGATCAGCAGCACCCGCAGCCCCAGACGGGCAAATCCCTGGGCCAGCGCCATCGAGGTGGTCGACTTGCCCTCCCCCGGTCCGGAACTGGTCACCAGCAGGCTGCGCGGCGCCCCCTCGGCCGTGGAGAACTGCAGCGCCGTCCGCAGGGAGTGGTAGGCCTCGGACAGGGCCGACCGGGGGTTGGCCAGCGCCGCGGCGGGCAGCTGGGCCTTGCCGAGGGCCGGCGCGGCGCCGAGCAGCGGCAGGCCGAGCTTGGTCTCGATGTCTTCGGGCGTCTTGATGGTCTCGTCGACCTGCTCGATCACGAAGGCCAGCAGCGCCCCCAGCATCAGGCCGATCAGCCCGGCGATGCCGACGTTGAACAGCGGGCGGGGCTGGAACGGGGAGGTCGGGACCTTGGCGCGGTCGACGATCGAGATGTTGTTGGCGCCCACCGCGCCGGCGACCCCGACCTCCTTGTAGCGCTGCAGCAGCCCGTCATAGAGCGTGCGGTCGGTGTCCACCTCGCGCTGGATGATGTTGTAGCCGATGCTGCGGTTGTTCAGGTCGAGCACCGCGCCTTTCAGCTGGTTGACCTGGCCGGCGAGCGACGCCTCCTGGCGCACGGCGATCTGGTATTGCGAGCGCACCGCCGCCTTGATCGCCGCCACGTTCGACGTGATCTCGCGGTCGATCTCGGCGAGCCTGGCCCGCAGCTGGACCATGGCCGGGAAGTCGGGTTTGTAGATCGACAGCTTGTCCTGGTAGTCGGCCTGCAGCGCCGCCTTGGACTGCTGCAGCGCCTGGATGGTCGGGCTCTGCAGGATGTCGGGCAGGCCGATCCCGGTGGTCGCCTGGGCCTGGCGCCACCGCTGCTCGGCCTGGATGCGGTCGTTGCGCGCCGCCTGCAGCGCCGTGTCCATGGCCACCAGGTCGGTGGCGGGGATGGACTGCTGGGTCGGCGCCGACGGGCCGTCCCCGGAGGCCGACCGCACCAGGGCCGAGCCGGACAGGTCGATGATCTGGTGGTCGGCGGCGTAGGCCACCAGCGCCCGCTCGGAGGTCTCGAGCTTCTGCCGGATGGCGTTGATCCGGTCTTCCAGGAAACGCCGCGCATAGGCCGAGGCCTGAAACCGGCGCTCGAGGTTGGCGGTGATGAAGTTGTCGCTCACCGCGTTGGCGACCTTCGCGGCCAGCGCCGGATTGGGGCTCTCGTAGCTGACCTGCACCAGCTGAGAGGTGCGCACCGGCGTGACGGTCAGGCCGCGCAGCACCGCATCGGCGGCCGCGCGCTCGCGGGCGGCGCGGTCGGTCGTGCGCGCCTCACCCTGCCGGGCGGTCTGTTCCTGGAACGCCGGGTCGTCGGCGAGGTTGAGACTGGCCACCACCCGCTCGGCCAGGGAGTGGCTCTTCAGCAGCCCGTACTGGGTCTGGTAGAACTGCTCGTTGTCGAACACCTGGGTCGGCTGGACGCTGCCGTTGTCCACCACCTTGGGCGCCTCGCGGTCGATCTCGATGGTCGTCGTCGCCCGGTAGATCGGCGACATCAGCAGCGTGACGATCACCCCGAACACCATGGCCACAGCCGTCGTCCCGGCGATCAGCCAGCGCCAGCGCGCCACGATCTGCCAGTAGCGGAGCAGGCCGAGGTCGCCCTCCCCGTCCGCCTCGCCGGCGAACGGCGTCACGTCCCGGACCGGGGACCAACGCGGCGGCGGCTCCTGACTGCGAAGCCCGGTTCCCGGACCGAACAGGGTCGCCGCCCGCGAGCGGCCGTCCCAGCCTGCCTCACTCTCACCGATGGTCATCGACGTCGCCTCTCGGGAAACACTGCTAGGGTGGCCGGTGCGCGGATCAGAAGCCGCGCATCAGGGCTGCGAAGGGGCTGATCGGCCCGATGTCGCGCAGGAACTGCTTGATGGCGGATCCGCCCACGACCACGACGTCGCCGGCGTAGATCCGCGGATCGGAGGCCTTGCCGTTGTAGATTGCCGCCAGGTCGTAGGTGGCGCTCACCGGTTGCTGGTTGACGATCCGGAACACGGCGACGTGGTGCAGGTTGGCGTACTGGTCCGCGCCCTCGGCCAGGGCCACCGCCCGAAGCAGGGTCATGCCGCCGACGGCGTCGAACATGCCGGGCTTGGAGACCGAACCCTCGACCGCGAATCTCTGGCTGACGGAGTCCTTCACCGACACCGTCACCTGCGGCGACTGCAGGTACCGCTCGCCCAGGCGCCGCGCGATGTCGTCGCTGAGTTCGCGGGGCGTCTTGCCGGCTGCCGGCACGTCGCCGATCAGCGGCAGGCCGACGTGGCCGTCCGAGGCGACCTGCACGGGGTGGTCGAGGTAGGTCACCTGGAAGACCGAGATCTCCAGCGTGTCCATCGGGCCGATCCGATAGTCGAGCCTCTGGTCCAGCGCGTTTGCGGCTGGGTTCGGCGCCGCCAGCTCCGGCGGCGGCGGCGCAGCGGCCGCCGCGAAGGACGCCGCCGCGAGCAGCCCC
>Ga0105240_10006053_pt1 | contig 17870 bp, 32 predicted proteins | sample KBSC54metaG_FD_80426 | JGI IMG/M metagenome (GOLD analysis project Ga0105240, IMG submission 80426) | Corn rhizosphere microbial communities from Kellogg Biological Station, Michigan, USA - KBS C5-4 metaG | ecosystem: Host-associated > Plants > Roots > Rhizosphere > Soil | place: Michigan, USA...
AGTGATGGTAGTACATTTTGTCGTTCTCTTTTTCACCGGTAACAACGAGGTTAGCGGCGTTGATGACAACAACATAGTCACCTGCATCGATGTGAGGCGTGTAGGTAGGCTTGTATTTACCGATCAGGTACTTAGCGATAAGGGTCGAAACACGGCCAAGTGGAGCGCTAGAAGCGTCAATTAGTACCCATTTACGAGTAATTTCACTTGGTTTTTGTGAGTAAGTCTTGCTGTTTACAACCATTATTTTGTCTCCTTCGCTTTTTTAGGAGCTACTTTTGAAGCAGTTTTCTTTGCAGGAGTAGCCTTTTCGATGACTGGTGTCGCGACAGGTTTGCTAGTCAGTTCATCAACAAAACCAATTGTTGCAAGCTGTGCGCCGTCACCAATTCGTAGGCGCGTTCGTTCTACGCGGACGTGACCACTGGTGCGACCCTTCAGTTGTGGAGCGATTTCATCAACTAATTTAAATGCCATAGCCTGAGTAGAAAGCCCTGCAATCACCTGTCGGCGGTTGTGAAGATCACCTACCTTAGCTTTGGTGATGAGCTTTTCGATATAACGAACAAGCTCTTTAGCCTTAGGTAGCGTCGTTTCGATCTTGCCATGCTCGACAAGGCTCGTGGCGAGGCCTTTTAGTAATGCGCGCCTCTGGTCGCGTTCACGGCCAAATTTGCGTCCTTTATAACTGTGTCGGTGCATATCTAAAGTTCCAGTTCTGCTAGTTTATCTTTAACTTCGTCGAGCGCCTTTGAACCAAAGCCCTTGAGTTCACGGAGATCTTGTTCGCTTAGCGTTACAAGGTCGTGAACTGTACGAATGTCGTTGTTAATGAGTGCGTTGGCAGTACGCGCAGTGAGGTTTAGCTCTTCGATTGAAGTGTTAAGCTCGCTTGTTTCGTCGTCGAGGTCTTGGCCAAGTGCAGGCGCAGCTTCAACAGTAGTTGAACCAGCGAGAGCAGTGTATTGGTTAACCAGGATGGCGGCTGCTTCTTCGAAGGCGACACGTGGGGTGATTGAACCATCGGTTTCAACAGTAAGAGCAAGCTTATCAAGGTTAGTCTCTTGACCAACACGAGTTGAGTCAACTTTGAATCGAACACGAAGTACAGGGCTAAAGACTGCATCAAGCGCAATCATGTCGCTGTGAACACGTGACGTGCTTGACTCTTCGATAGTGCGGTAACCACGTCCTGCTTCAACAACGAGGTCGATGAGGACAGGCTTCTTTGGATCGTCAATAGTAGCAATAACTTGCTCTGGGTTAACGATTTCAACGTCGGCAGTAGTCTTGATGTCGCCGGCTGTAATGACTCCTGCGCCCTTTTTCTCGAGGCGAAGTTCGACTGGTTCATCGCTGTGAACGAGCATACGAACGTTTTTGAGGTTAAGCATGATGTCGACGACATCTTCTTTAACGCCAGGAACGGTAGTGAACTCGTGGCTTGCACCTTCTACACGAAAGGCAACGATAGCGCCACCGCGAATGCTTGAAAGCAGAACGCGACGAAGGCTGTTACCAAGTGTGTTGCCGTAGCCCGCGTGAAGCGGTTCGATAACGAACGTGCTAGTCGTACTGTTGACTTCTTCGATATTTGCAAGTGCTGGGTTGTGAATTACTTTTGTCATAGTGTTAGGCTCCTTACCTTTAACGTGAGTAGTACTCGACGATTAGCTGTTCGTTAATATCTGCTTCTGCCTCTTCGCGCATTGGTAAACCGGTCACTGCGATGGTGAGTTTCTTACTATCACTCTTGAGCCAACTAAGTGGCGCTTGGGATGTATTACCCATAACCTCTTCGATTTGACTGAAATAACCTGATTTAGCGCTTTTTGGACGAATAACAATCTCGTCACCTGGTTTAAGGCGGATTGATGGAATGTCGACGCGACGGCCGTTCAGGATGAAGTGTCCGTGACCGACGAGCTGACGAGCAGCACGGCGTGAAACAGCGAACCCTGCACGGTAAACGGCGTTATCAAGACGAAGCTCAAGAAGTTGTAGAAGGTTTTCACCTGCTAGTCCTTCGCGGCGTGTTGCTTCAACCATGAGGCGTGCAAATTGCTTTTCGAGCAGTCCGTATGTTCGGCGAACCTTTTGCTTTTCACGAAGTTGTGTCAGGTACAAGCTAGGCTTGCCTTGACGACCATTAGCGTGCTGACCTGGAATACCAGTCTTTTTCGCCATGATCTTGTGCGCTTTAGGGTGCAGTGCGTAACCCTCTCGGCGGCTTTGTTTAACAATAGGAGAAGTATCTCGTGCCATAATCTATGCCCTTCTCGCTTTACGTGGACGAACGCCACCGTGTGGCACGCCCGTTACGTCTTTAATGCTATCAACGGTAATCTCAAAGCTGCCCATTGCGCGGATGGCTGCATCTCGTCCCAGGCCTACGCCCTTAACGAATACATCAACAGTGTTAAGTCCATGAAGGCCCTTAACGGTCTCAGCGGCTTTTTCAGCAGCAACTTGAGCAGCATAGGCTGTTCCTTTTTTGCTACCACGGAAACCTGTTGCACCAGCACTAGAGCTAGCGAGAACATTACCTTTTTTATCTGTGAACGTCACAATAGTATTATTGAACGTTGCCTGAATGTGCAGCTGACCAGAAGGAACTGATCGGCGGGTTTTCTTACGAGTTGTCGTTTTAGTTGTATCTGCCATAATCTTATTCCTTTCTACGTCTTAGACGCTGCCTTCTTTTGTGTTCCACCTACGGCGACACCCTTACCCTTGCGAGTTCGTGCATTCGTACGGGTACGTTGGCCATGTACTGGAAGTCCTGCTTTGTGGCGCAAACCACGGTAAGCATTCACATCCTTGAGGCGCTTAATATTATTGGTAACGAGACGCTGCAAATCGCCTTCAGTGGTGTAATTTGCATCGATTACTTCACGAAGTCGTTGTTCTTCAGCCTCGGTGAGATCTTTCACCCGAGTGGTCGGCTCAACATTCGCCGCCGCAAGGATGACGCTAGCGAAGTGCGGACCGATGCCGTAAATATACGTCAAAGCGATCTGTACTTGCTTTTCAGCTGGGATCGTAACCCCTGCAATTCGAGCCATACTTAACCCTGCCTTTGCTTATTCTTAGGTTTTTTCTTGTTGATGATGCGAAGAACGCCTTTACGGCGAACCAACTGGTCATCTGGACTGATTTTTTTGACACTTGCACGAACTTTCATAAGTGTTAAAAACTCCCGTTCATTAGTTTGATTAATCTTTTAGGCGGAAGGTGATTCTGCCCTTACTAAGATCGTAAGGGGTCAACTCAACTTCTACCTTATCGCCTGGTACAAGACGGATGTAGTGCTTGCGCATCTTGCCCGAAATGTGAGCGATAATACTATGGCCATTCTCTAGTTCAACCTTGAATTGCGTATTAGGCAGTGATTCCACCACCTTACCTTGCAATTTGATTACTTCCTTTTGACTTACCATAAGTTACAGTAGTAGATTATACACTACTGGCGAGTAAAGGTAAACAGTTAATCTCAAGTAAAATATAACGCTCGTGTAGGTAACCCGCGTTATGTTGATAAATCTATTATATCGAACATGGTTTGCATGTCAATATAAAGCGCAGGGCGGTTATTTAAGAGGGCTTACTAAGGTTGCGCGGACGAAATCACGATGATCAAACATGCCGAGCCGTGGCACCCAGGTGCCGCTATCAGCAACAATATTAAGCGACTCTTCGCCGCTACGAACGGGCAAACCTATCTTATTTGCGGTGTAAAGCCCCTCGGTCGTTACTATCTCGTTATCTGATACGTAGTATGTGAGTTGTTGGCCGTCTCCACGCTCAATGACAATTTTATCGCCACGTTTCATAAGTGATAATTTGGCGAATGGACCAGGTACGATCGTACCTTTGCTACGACCATCGAGGATAATGACAGAACCATCACCCGGAAGGCCGCTTTTTTCGTACCAACCGACATCATGAATATTGTTGGGATACGTCAGAATACTATTACTATCAAGAACCACTGGGAAAATGCGTGCTTGAGTGAGACCGATCGTAGGAATACTAATCGTACGAGGATAGCGCGGTTGAACATTATATTGTCCAATCTGGAGCGTCGTAACAACCGATTCGTCTACTCCGGCATCTGCCCCAGCAATCGGAAATGCAACGGGAGGTAGATCACCGTATTCATACCATCTATAGGCAAACCACCCACATACTAGGAGGAAAAGAATAATAATTGTAATAATAGCCCACCTGATAGTGTGTCGTTTCTTGCCGTATTCTATTGAAAGAGCCACCTAGGGAACCCTCTATTGATAGTCGTCGTACGTTACCATTAGGGCACGACTGTTGATCTGTCTCAGCGCCTCAAGGCCAACAGATACCACAATCAAAATTCCCGTACCACCAATGGCTAGCTTGCTATTGGTGATTCCTGCAATGTTATAAAGCAGATATTCGCCCGCAAATGGCATGACGGCAATGATTCCGAGGACTAGTGAGCCAAAGAGGATTAGACGATTAACGGTACGGCTGAGGTATTCCTCTGTGCTTTTACCTGGTCGAACTCCTTCAATAAAGCCGCCCTGCTTTTGAAGGTTTTCCGCGATTTCACTCGAGTTAAAGACGATACCCGTGTAAAAATACGTAAAGAGGATCACGAGAACAAAGTAAGCAGCCGGGTAAATAAATGCCTCAAGCGCCGTACCGGTGAAGGCTCCTGGGTTTGGTGCTTGGAACCACAAGATAAGGTTTGACGCAATTGTTTGATAGGCAGGATTACCTGTAGCTTTTAGGACTTGGCCGATAAAGGCAGGTAGGGATAGGAAGGCGACAGCAAAAATCACAGGAATCACACCAGCTGCGATAAGTTTAACTGGCAAAATACTCTTGATACCGCCGTAGCTACTATTGCCCTGAACTCGTTTTGCATAGTTCACTGTAATGACACGCTGGGCTTCGTTGACCTTCACAAGGATGTATAACACTAACAGCGAGGCAACGGCAAGCCCAATCGTTACCGCGAATGTCAGTGGATTGACCGGAATCGTAAACCAGTTAAATACGTGGAGAGACCCGGCAGACGTATCAAATAGTGACTGACCAAGGGTTGTTAGTGTCGCAGGCAGCTGACTGATAATTCCCGCAAAGATAATCATGCTGATACCGTTACCGATTCCCTGCTCTGTCATGAGCTCGCCTAACCACATCAGAAGGATTGATCCAGCGGTCATAGCCGTAACTGCCACTACCCATTCAATCGGTGTTGAGCTCGCGAGAACGGTTGAGTTCCCCGCCAGAACTGTTTGACGCAGGATATAAATAAAGGCAATAGATTGTACAACCGCGAGAGGCACCGCGATCATACGCGTCCATTGATTAATCTTGCGTCGGCCTGATTCACCGTCCTTGTGTAGTTCTTCGAGCTTTGGGATAGCCTTGGTCAGAAGCTGTGTAATGATCGATGCGGTAATAAATGGACTCATACCAACAAGGACGATAGAAAAGCTCGCAAGCGCTCCACCAGAAAGGAGGTTCAAGAAGCCACCAAAGTCAGTACTGCTTACAACACTATTAATAACTTGCTTTAGCTCTGTAGGGGCTGCGAGAGGCACGGGAATGTGCGCAAGTAGTCGATACGCAATAATGATACCAAGCACAATACCGATGCGCTTTTGCATATCGCGGTTTTTAAACGATTGAAATATAGTTTTCCAGTTCACGGTCGATTTACCCTCACATTTGACGTTATTGGTACTCCACTGGAGTATAAAAATTTATACTCCAGAAAAGTGCAATACACTATTTTTTATCTGATTTTTCAGCTTCTTTGGTACTCTGTTTCAATGGTACCGCAGTTTTCACAAAACTTCCACCAGCTTTTGCAATAGCTGCTTGGACTGCCTTGCTGGCACCAGCGACATGCACCGTTACCCTAGCGGTAAGTTCACCGCGAACAATGATTTTTACGGCCTGGAATGGCGAGTTAATGTAGCCAGCCTTGAACAATGTATTATTGTCGACAGTCTTACCTGCAAAGGCATTTAGGTGGTCTAGATAGACAACTTGCGCTGGGCTGCGCAGGCTTTTAAAGCCACGTGCTTTTGGCACAGCCTTTGCAAGAGGTCGAGATCCACCTTGGAACATAACACCGAGCTTTTTACCTGTTCGAGCACCCTGCCCCTTAGTACCACGGCCAGCAGTTTTACCCTGACCAGCTGAGATACCACGTCCGACACGCTTGCGGTCAGGAGTCGCTGATACCTGGAGTTCATGATATTTAGTCATTACTTTGTCTCCTTTTTGACGGTTTTCACAGGTGCGTTAATCCACTCGTCTTTTGGAACCATGCTTTTTAGAGCGTCGATTGTTGCGTACGCGATGTTCACCTTGTTGGTAGAGCCAAGTGACTTAGAAAGCAGGTTACGAATACCGGTTACACCGATAATTGTACGGATAACACCACCAGCGATAATACCGGTACCAGGAGCGGCAGGTTTTAGAAGTACCTGTGCGCCGGTGAAGCGGACTTCAGCTTCATGAGGAATAGTGTCGCCATCAACTGGAATCGTAATCATGTGTTTCTTGGCAACGTCAGTAGCCTTAGCAACTGCCGCTTGGACGTCAGCGCCCTTAGCGACACCCACACCAACTTGTGCTTTGCGGTCACCGACCACAACAAGTGCCTTGAACCTGAAACGTCGTCCACCTTTTACTACACGTGAGACACGGTCGATGTTAATAACGATTTCCTCGAATTGCTTTGGCTCAACTGGCCCCTCTGCACGACGATTATCGCGACGTCCACCACCTTGCTGACCACCACGACCGCCACGTTGTGGCGCGCTTGCTGGAGCTGTAGCTACGACAGCTGGGGTTTCTTGGGTTGTTATTTCATCAGCCATATTAGAACTCCAATCCTTCTTTTCGTGCGGCATCGGCTAGTGCACTGAGTCGTCCAGCGTACTGGCGACCATTGCGGTCAAATACAACGGTGTTAATCTTAGCTTTTTTAGCCTTTTTCGCGATATCTGTGCCAATCAGAACAGCTTGTTCGGTAATTGTACCGGCTTGCTTTGTTCCAACAGTAGTCGCAGCGACGATTGTGCGAGCAGCGACGTCGTCGATAAGCTGAGCGCTGACGTGCTTGTTAGAAATAGTGACGCTGAGACGTGGTCGCTCGGCCGTGCCAGTTACTTTCGCGCGGACACGATTTTTACGAAGTCCGAGGTTACGTAGTTTCTTAGTGAAATTACCCATATTACTTACCAGCCTTTCCAGCCTTACGAAGGACAACTTCGTCAGCATATTTAATTCCTTTACCCTTGTAAGGCTCAGGCTTTTTAAGAGCACGGATTTCTGCTGCAACTTGGCCTACCTGCTGTTTATCGATGCCACTGACAGTGATCGTCATTTTATCAACAGCGAGGGTTACGCCGTCCTGTGCAGTGTAGTGAACGGGGTGCGAGAAGCCGAGTAGCATCTCGATCGTCTGTCCGCCACCGCTGACACGATACCCGACACCATTTACTTCTAGTTTCTTCTCGAAGCCTTTAACGACGCCTTGTACAGCGTTGTTAAGCAATGCTCGTTGTAGTCCGTGTTGCGCTTTTGCGATACGCTCATCGTCTTTACGCGTGACAACTGCAGACCCTTCAATAAGGGCTACAGTTACATCTGACAAATGAGGCACCACGAGTTGACCTTTAGGGCCAACAACAGTGATAGCATCAGTGTCGATCGTGATTGTCACGCCAGATGGGACTTGAATTGGTAGTTTTCCGATTCGACTCATAATTTATCCTTTCTTTACTTCTTCTGGTGCATTCGGGAACATTATTTCACCGAAACTTTTACCTGCAACAGCATCATTAATTATTCTGACTGCGTCTTCAGCATCGACTGCGCAGCCACGAACTTGTTCTGCTGCCAAGCTCATTTCCGCAGCGGCATTTACTAAATCTCGTACCTGTTCTTGTTGCGCTTCGGGGAATTGGCGGCCGGCCACATTTAACTTTTCAACGGCCTGAACGATTTGACCAACACTGTTCGCACGTTGAAGCGCATGCTCAGTTTGTTCTTCGATCCACTCCGCCTGATCGGTAGCTGAAGCTGGAAAATCTAGTCTTGCTTCTACCATAATTAGTATACCTTCAGCAGTAATTCACCGCCGATGTTTTGTTTATAAGCAACGTGACCTGGCATAACACCTTTGCTGGTGCTAATGAGGATCATACCGCGACCACTTTTGATACGTGGAATGTCGGCGCCAGCTACGTAGACACGGCGTCCTGGTTTACTCATACGAGTAATCTCGGTAATAGCCGCGTTTTCACCTGGTTTGTTAATGGTAACAACCAAGATATCACGTGGTTTTGCGCTTTCGACTTTAACGTCAGCGAGGTACTTCGCTTTTTGTAGTTCTTTCGCTACAGTGACCTTCAATTTTGACGCGGGAACACGAATTTCGTTCTTGCCAACCATAACTGCATTTCGAATGCGAGTTAGTAGGTCAGCGATTGGGTCAGTTGATTGTAATGACATATTCGTTTCCTTTCCTACCAACTACTCTTTGTTATACCAGGGATCTCACCCTTGCTTGCTTTTTCACGGAAATTGATTCGACCAAGTCCGAAACGACGCATGTATCCTCGTGGACGGCCATCCAGCGCGTCACGATTCTTTTGGCGGGTCGGAGAACTATTTAGGGGTAGCTTTGCAAGTCCTTCAAGATCACCAAGCTCTTTGAGCTCGGCACGCTTCTCAGCATACTTTGCGATCATCTTTGTACGTTTAAGGTCGCGAGCGACAGCAGATTTCTTAGCCATTATCGAACTCCTCCAGTCTTTTCAAACGGTATACCAAACTTCTCTAGAAGCGCACGGCTGTACGCCTTGTCACCACCACTGATAACAAGCGTTGCCTGGAGTCCGTGGAGGATCTGCGTTTCTTCGAATGTTAGTTCTGGGAAAATTGATTGCTCAACAATACCAAGGTTATAATTACCTTCTTTATCGAACGCTTTGGCGCTCACGCCGTGAAAGTCACGGACACGTGGTAATGCAACGTTCGTCAGACGGTCGAGGAACTCGTACATACGTCCGCCACGAAGCGTGACGCTAATACCAACACGGTTAAGACCGGCACGGATTTTAAATCCGGCAATCGATTTCTTTGCCATGCGATCAACGGGGTGTTGACCAGTGATTTTTTCGAGCGTATTACGAACAATTTCGTAGTAGCGCTTGTCGTCTTTGTTCTTACCGATCCCGACGCTGACTACAATCTTCTCGAGCTTTGGAACTTGATGGATGTTCTTTAGGTTCAATTCGGCTTGTAGTTCCTTGACTAGCGTATCTTTGTACAAGGCTTTCAGGCGAGGAGCGGTAGTGTTAGCTGTTTTAGTAGCCATTACTTAATCTCCTTATCTTTATTCTGACGTGCAACACGTGCTTTGTTACCTTCAGTGTTCTTGATCAGTCCTACACGACTTGTCTTGCCAGTTTTCTCGTCAATAACGAGAGCAACCTTATGGATAGGTGTTGGAACATGAATATCTTTGTGTCCACCGCGAGGGTTTAACTGTGACGGCTTAACGTTGCGGTGCTTGTTACCGATTCCTTCAATAAGAACAGCGTTCTTTTTTGTAAGAACGGCAACAACTTTACCAGTTGCACCCTTGTTGGCACCACTGATAAGTTTGACAGTATCGCCCTTGATGATTCGTTTTATAGACACCATATTATAGTACCTCCGGAGCGAGGCTGATAATCTTGGCATAACCAAGGTCACGAAGCTCACGTGGTACCGGGCCAAAGACACGAGTACCCTTAGGGTTTTTGTCGTCACCGATAATAACTGCAGCGTTATCGTCAAATACGATTGTGCTGCCGTCTTTACGTTGGATTTGGTCGCGAGTTCGTACAACAACAGCTTTTACAACTGATTTACGCTTGACAACACCAGTTGGATTAGCGGTTTTTACGGTCGCAACGATGATGTCGCCAACGTGCGCGTAACGTTTTTTGGTACCACCAAGCACACGTATGCAAAGGATTTCCTTGGCACCACTATTGTCAGTGACTTTAAGTCGAGATTCTTGTTGGATCATTATAGTACCTCTTCCTTTAGCTCGACAGTGCCACGAGATTTCTCAAGGATAGTGTCAAGTTTGAAAGCTTTACGCTTTGACACAGGGCGAGTCTCGACGATGGTGACTTTGTCACCGATTTTAGCGTCATTGTTCTCGTCATGTGCAGCGTATTTGCGGCTAACAGTGTACTGCTTGCCATAAATAGGATGCGTTTCACGACTAGTAACAGTGACGGTGATGGTTTTGCTCGCAACGTCAGACGTTACAATACCGGTCAATGTCTTGGCCATATTATTTGCTCTCCTTTTCGGCGATTTCATTTGCATGAATTGCAAACTTCAGTCGCGCTATTTCTTTACGTGTAACAGTGATAACTCGAGGGTTAGTCAGTTCACCAGCAGCATTTCCGCGACGTGCTTGAAGCAAATCATCGGTTTTTGTCACTAGGTCAGCTCGTAGCTGCTCGAGTGTCTTCACTTCGGTCGCTTTCTTGGTAGATTTAGCTTTTGTTGTTTTCTTGTCAGCCATGATTATGCCTGCTCTCTCATGATGAACTTAGTCTTGATCGGAAGCTTGTGTGACGCAAGGCGCATCGCTTCGCGAGCAACTGCTTCATCAACACCCTTCATTTCAAATAGGACGGTGCCTGGCTTTACTTTGGCGACAAAGAACTCAGGGTTACCTTTACCGCTACCCATCTTGACATCCTGTGGCTTGCGCGTAACAGGAGTATGAGGAAAGATACGAATCCAGATTTTACCACCACGTTTGATATGACGAGTCATCGCCTGACGTGAAGCCTCAATCTGACGGCTGGTAATACGTTCGTTACCTTGTGATTGCAATGCGTAGTCACCAAAGGCAATGTACTGGCCGCGAGTTGCAATGCCATCGTTCTTGCCTTTACGAACTTTTCGGTACTTGGTTTTCTTAGGAAGTAACATAGTTAAACCCTCTCACCTTTGTAGATCCATACTTTGACACCGATAATGCCAACGCCAGGGGCGTTTGCACGTGCAGTGTGAAAGTCCACGTCAGCACGAAGCGTGTGAAGTGGAACTGAACCCTCGATTACTTTTTCTCGGCGGGCCATCTCGGCGTTGTTAAGACGTCCGGCGACCTGAATACGAATACCCTTAGCGCCTGCTGCCATTGTGTTTTGAGCCGCCATTTTCATAGCGCGGCGGAAGTTACCACGGCGCTCCAACTGACGAGCAATATTCTCGGCAACGAGTTTAGCGGCGAGTTCAGGACGTTTTACTTCTTCGATGTTCAGACGAACTGGAAGGCTGGCGATCTTTTCGATTGCAGTCTTTAGTTCAGTAACGCCCGTTCCACCACGACCGATCACAACACCAGCTTTGGCTGTGTGAATAGTGATGGTAATAAGGTTAGCAGAACGCTCAATTTCAATACGGTTAATCGTTGGACGGCTTTCAAAGCGCTTTTCGATCAATTCGCGGATAAGAATATCTTCCTTAAGCCACTGTGCGTAGTCACGTTTGTGAGCGAACCAGCGAGAATCCCAGTTCTTGTGAACCTGGAGACGGAAGCTAATTGGATTTACTTTTTGTCCCATATTATTTCTCCTCTGCTTTCGTTACAGTTGCAGCAGCTTTTTCAACTTTTTTCTTAGGCTTAACATCGCCAGTGACTTCTACCAAAATGTTGGCAGATTTCTTCTGGAAAGGCAGCGCACGACCGCGAGCAGCTGGCTTGAATCGCTTCAAACGTGCTCCAGCAGTGACAGAAAGTGTCGAAATAATCAGTGTTTTGCCGTCAAGACCGTGAGTATTAATCGCATTTGCTTCAGCACTCTTGATCGCCTTGATGACAGGCATCGCAGCACGTTTTGGTGTGTGAGACAAAATAACAAGAGCATCGGCAACAGAGCGGCGGCGTACAAGGCTTGCAACAAGCGCAACTTTACGTGGCGTTTGGTCGATACCTTTAGCGTAGGCACGGATAGTAAGTTGGTCAGCCATTACTTCTTGTCCTTTCCACCGTGCTTGCGGAACTTACGGGTTGGGCTAAACTCACCGAGCTTGTGGCCAACCATATTTTCCGACACCAGTACTGGGACGTGTACTTTACCGTTGTGAACAGCAATAGTACGACCCACCATATCTGGGCTAATCGTGCTCGCACGAGCCCATGTTTTGATAATAGTTCGGTCATCTGATGATAAGGCCGCCACTTTTTTAGCGAGCTTGAAATCAACAAATGGTCCTTTTTTAAGTGAACGACTCATAGTTACTTCTTCCTCTTCGCATCATGGCGAGTCTTAACAATCAACTTAGCAACATCTTTACGACGGCGCGTTCGGTAACCCAGTGTCAGTTGACCCCATGGAGTACGTGGTGGTTTACCACTACCATGACGTCCACCGTCACCACCACCATGTGGGTGATCTGCAGCGTTCATAACAACTCCACGAACACCTGGGCGAATACCCTTACGGCGATTTCGTCCGGCAGAACCGATTTTGACGTTTTGGTGCTGAACGTTACCGACAACTCCGATTGCAGCAGTTGCTTCAATACGGAAACGGCGAACCTCTCCACTAGGCAAACGAACCTGTGCGTAGTCGCCTTCTTTGGCCATAAGCTGTGCTTTTGTACCGGCACTGCGTACCATTTGGGCACCACGGCCTGGGGTAATTTCGATCGCGTAGATCTGAGTACCGACAGGGATACGTGAGAGTGGCATACGGTTTGAGCTTTCGATAGGAGCTTCTTCACCGCTGACGATGACTTTACCTTTTTGCATTGAGGTATCAGCCAGGATGTAGTGGTACAGACCGAACTGGTCCTTCACACGAGCAATACGTGCGCTACGGTTCGGGTCGTATTCGATTTCTTCAACGGTTACAGTCAGGCCTGGAGCAAGTTTGTGATTAAGCAAACGATAGTGACGCTTAACTCCACCACCACGGTGACGTACCGTAATGCGGCCAGTGTTGTTACGTCCAGCGTTCTGCTTTTTACTCTTAACGAGACTCTTCAGCGGTTTACGAGTGGTAATCTCGCTGTAATCTTCGGTAGTCATACCACGACGAGCAGGAGTAGTTGGGTTGTACATTTTAATCGGCATTACTTTGTCTCCTTTTCAGGTGTTGGCTCATCAAATACCTTGATGCTGTCACCCTTGGCAAGTGTCACGTACGCCTTTTTTGCATCCTTGCGGTGTGCAGTTTTAGGTTGTGAACGCTTACCGTTCGAGTAACGAACCGCTTTACCAGTCTGAACCAATGTCTTGATGCCGGTAACTGTCACGCCGAACTGAGCTTCAACTGCGGCAGAAATCTGCTGTTTGTTGGCGCTTGTTGGCGCATCAAATACATAGACGTTGTCCTTAGACTGAGCGTAGGCTTTTTCGGTTGCGCGTGAGATTAATACGATATTAGTCATGATTATTTCTCCACTTTCTGTAGCCACGCTTTAATCACAGGAATTGAAGCCGGAGTAATAACAATCGCGTCAGCGTTCAGGATGTGATACACACTGAGGTACGTTGCACGAATTAGAAGCAAGTTCTGGATGTTATTTGTTGCGCGGATTATCTGTGGCGTCTTTTCATCAACAACAAGCAGAACCTTGCGGTCTAGTTTGTTATCTGCCATGAACTTAACTGCTTCGCTGGTCTTGCCAGTCGTTTTGAAGTCAAGCACGTGAACTTTCTTGTCCTGAGCAGCAAGTGTTAGGGCTTGGCGAAGTGCGACACGCTTGCTGGTAGTCGTGATGCGTTTGGTGTAGTTTTCGTTGCCACGTGGGCCGAACACAATACCACCGCCACGCCAAATCGGGTTTCGTGATGAGCCAAATCGAGCCTTACCAGTACCCTTTTGAGCCCATGGCTTTTTACCACCACCACTGACTTCACCACGTTGTTTAGTCGTTGCGGTTGCAAGGCGCGAGTTAGCAAGGTATGAGTCATACGCAAGCTTAAGTAGTTCGTGGTTTGGGATTTCCACGGCAAAGATTTCCTTTGGAAGCGCAGTCCTAGACACTGCTGGTTTTGTAGTAGTGTCAGCCATTATGCTTTTCCTCCGATTATTACGAGGCCTTTTTTAGGACCAGGCACAGCGCCACGAAGACCAATCAGGTTATTAGAGGCGTCGACGTAGGCAACAACGAGGTTTTTGACCGTAACTTGGTCGTGACCCATTCGTCCTGCCATTCGTTTACCCTTAAACACCTTTTGTGGGTACATAGACCCGATTGACCCTGGTTTACGGACGTTTCCGTTACCACCGTGAGTGCTTCTGCTGGTATTAAAGTTGTGTCGTTTTACCGTACCGGCAAAACCCTTACCTTTGCTTGTCCCAGTGGCATCAACGATGTCACCAAGCGCAAAGGTTGATACGTCAAACGTGCTCCCTACCAAGAGGCCTTCTGGTAGTTCTGATACACGAATCTCCCGAATATGTTTCGGGGTCACTTCGGCTGACTTTACATGTCCAGCCACGGCCTTGCTCAGGTTCTTACCCTCACCATATGCCATCTGTACTGCAGTGTAACCGTCGGATTCGACAGTCTTTACCTGAGTCACAGTCACAGGGCCAGCTTGAATGAGGGTTACAGGGACTGCAACACCACTTTCGCTGATGATTTGGGTCATACCAATTTTGGTACCGAGAAGTGCTTTCATAGCCCTTTTGCTCCCACTTAAAATTCTTGGTGGAAGGGGGTTTCTACGGATGTAGACCTACCAATTCACCAAGAATTATTTATTATTTTCGTAATAAGTTACCAAGCAATCGTAGCACATCATCTGTTAGAGGTCAACTGCAAAGGGGCATTTAGCGAGGCGTTTTGTGCTAAAATGAGCCTATGCTTACGATGAAAAAATCACATAGAAAACGTTTGATTATTATCATCGTTATAAGTGCCGTACTTATCTCGTTTGCCATTGCTTTGCTCATATATAGTCGAACCTTGGCCCCTATAAAGCCAGCCAGTGATACTGAAGCCGTCAAAGAAAAGCCTGTCACTCCTACTACCCCTGTAATAACCCCTGTTGCGACACCACCGGCATTTGATATGGCGAAGTATTCGACGACTGATCCCGCAAGTATATGGATTATTACGAACAAAACTCACCCCTTAAATCCTATAGATTACAAGCCAGCTGATCTGGTATCGGTTCACGGTGGTACGGTCAGTGCCCAAATGGAGCCGGATCTGGATAATATGATAGCCGCTGCAAAAGCTCAAGGGGTTAATTTGACTCTTGCTAGCAGTTATAGGTCCTATAGCTACCAGGTAGGCCTTTATAACAGCTACGTGGCACAGAGCGGCCAAGCTGCTGCTGATACGTATAGCGCCCGCGCGGGCTACAGCGAGCACCAGACAGGCCTTGCAATTGATTTTGGCGGAACAACTCAGCCATCTTGTAATATTTCTGACTGCTACAAGGACACCGTCGAGGGTAAGTGGTTAGCGGCCAATGCCAGTACCTACGGCTTTTTACTTCGCTATACTACAGAAAAACAGACAGTGACCGGTTATATATCCGAACCCTGGCACTACCGCTACGTCGGAAGCTACTTAACAACCGAGATGAAAGCCCGCCAGGTAACCACATTAGAGGAATTCTTTAACGTATCTGGTGGCGAGACGTATTCATAAGCGAACCGCTTGTGTTTATGACTAATTGTCGTCATACTGCTAAGTATCATCAAAGGAGTTACTATGGCAACTGTTAAAAAGAAAGTTACAACCAAGAAGAAAGTCACACCGAAACGAAAAGTATCGGCTAAGAGGCCTCCTTCTAGGAAAACAAGTCTTCTCGGTGCCTCGCCACGGTATCATACCTTTAAACTCGAAAAAGACATTCGCTTCTTTAATCTGCGCGTTACGAGGCAAACAATCTACTGGTCTGTTCTTTTAATTTTTATCCTGATCATGCAGCTTTGGATACTAACCACGCAGATTGACGTTATTCATACAATCGATGCCATAAACGGACGATAGCTCATTTACGATAAAATAGCTCCGCGAGAACGGAGCTATTTTATTTACATGCATCTGTTACATGCGGATTTCGGCGTCAACTCCAGCTGGAAGGCTGAGGTTTTGCAAACTGTCAATCGTCTTTGGGTTGGCGTTTGTAATATCGATCAAACGTTTATGAACGCGCATCTCAAAGGCCTCACCACCCTTTTTATAGACGTGTGGACTTTTTACGACTGTAAACGTGCTACGCCTGGTTGGAAGCGGCACAGGACCAGCGATGCTTGCACCGGTACGAATAGCAGTGTCGATAATTTGTTTTGCTGATTGGTCGATGACTTTGTGGTCATAGGCCTTAAGGCGAATACGGATACGTAGACCCGCTTCTTTTGTCTCTTTGGTTTCTGCCATATAAATAGGCTCCTTTTGTCGAACTGCATCGACGCGACATCGTAACCTCTCCTCGAATAGCTTTGATTACCTCTGGGTGAGTTCTCGATGTGATTAATAATACCCACATATACTAACAGATTAAGTAGTATTCTTCAACTTGATTAATTTGACTTAACCTGTTATAAAAATCATAACAAACATCTTGAAACAAAACCCGACCTAAGGAGCAGCGTGAGCGTTCTTTTGAGTAGTAGGCACACCCAACTCGCACGGATTTCATGTATCGTCGACGAGCTGGTCACGATCATTACCACGGTTCACGCCCCGACCGGGAGAGGGATGATCTTCATGCCTCTCAGCGAGGGCGTAAACTACTCCAAGGCAATTTGTGGTTTGGCTGCATCCGAAACCACCAAAAAGCTGCAAAGTTCATTCTTTGGACTTTTCCCCTACGTTGTCGTATACGACGATTCATCTTGGTGCTTCATAGCAATCCACCGAGAATCATCTGTCAAATATGCAACGTCCACCCGTCCAGCTACCCATTGAGCGAGAAAGCCCTAAAGGTTCCGCTCTGGGACTGGCGGGTTTTCGCTTTCTATAGAGGTAGAATGGTTGCATTTTTATAATTATTATGCTATAAAAGTCTAGCACACCCATCAATCGAAAGGACGTGTGACACTAGTGTACGAAGCATCCCCCACCATCAACCCCGGCCTCAAAGCCTGGTTTGGGCGCCTTCAGTTGAGGAGTCAACTGAAGCACGAGAGGGCCATTCAGCAGCAGGCTCAGCAGAAGAAGAACGTCAACGCGATCGCCACAAAGCTGATCGATTCAGCCCAGCGGCAATTGTTCGGACAGAAATCGCTCTGCGAGAAGGCCACGCGCTCCATGTTCGGAGGGATTTCCTTACGAGCGATCGACCGCCTGATCCAGAAGGAGCTGAAGGCGCGCGGGGTGTCATACGTATGGCACCGGGTACCGAGCGACGATCCGGCCGTCATCAAGGTCGCGATCTCCATCCCGAGGTGACCTGACTCACAACTAGCCCCGCTATACCCCGTGAAGGAACCTCGCTTGGCTCCTCCGGGAGTCAGCGGGGCCTTCGCATTTGTAGACATATAATAACCCCTGGAAAACTCCAGGGGTTATTATTAGTTAGAAGATCTAACTATTTAACAATCTTGGTAACCACACCGGCACCAACTGTCTTACCACCTTCGCGGATTGCGAAGTTAAGACCTTGCTCCATTGCAATAGGTGCAAGAAGTTTGACCTTGAAGGTAAGTGTGTCGCCAGGGATAACAAGCTCTTTGTCAGCTGGAAGTTCGACTTCACCAGTAACGTCAGTTGTACGGAAGTAGAACTGTGGCTTGTAACCCTTAGAGAATGGAGTGTGGCGACCGCCTTCTTCCTTCTTAAGGATGTAAACTTCAGCTTCAAACTCGGTGTGTGGA
>Ga0105240_10006054_pt1 | contig 17869 bp, 12 predicted proteins | sample KBSC54metaG_FD_80426 | JGI IMG/M metagenome (GOLD analysis project Ga0105240, IMG submission 80426) | Corn rhizosphere microbial communities from Kellogg Biological Station, Michigan, USA - KBS C5-4 metaG | ecosystem: Host-associated > Plants > Roots > Rhizosphere > Soil | place: Michigan, USA...
ATTCGGCGACCCTGGCGACTGCGGTCGCCAACGCCCACGACGGCGACACCATTCAGTTGGCGGCCGGCGAGTACGTTCTGGACAAGGTGCAGAACAAGGTCTTCGCCACCGGCGTGACCATCACCTCGGCCGATCCGGCGCACCAGGCGACGATCGACGGCATCTACCTGCAAGGCGACTCCGGCCTGACCTTCCGCAACCTGAATGTGAAGGTCGACCCCGTCCAGAACGTCGGGGTGATCGTCCAGGGCGGCGATCACGTCACCTTGGACCACCTGAACATCACCGGCCCGGGCGTGGGAACCGGCCTGGGGGTGCGGATCAACTCGGCCACCAACGTGACCCTGTCCAATTCCGAAATCCACGACGTCTCCGGCGGCGTCACCAATGCGTTCAGCGACACCGTCGCGATCCTGAACAACAGCATCCACAACCTCGAGGTCGACGCCGTCCAGACGATCGGCACCTCCAACGTGACGATCTCCGGCAACACCTTCACCAACTTCTTCCCGCAGACCGGCGACCACTCCGACGCCATGCAGTTCGTCGGCACCGCCACCGCCGCCCACGACATCACCATCACCAACAACACCTTCACCCGCGGCGTCGGGGTGGGCCCAGGCGGCACCCAGGGCATCTTCATGGGAGATGAGGGCGGCACGCCCTACGAGAACGTCACCATCAGCGGCAACGCCATCGTCGGCGCCGTCTTCCACGGCATCTCCGTCTACCTGGCCGACCACCTCAACCTCAACAACAACATCGTCGAGGGCTACACCGACCAGACCTCCTGGATCCTCCTCGACCACACCACCAATTCAAGCGAAACCAACAACATCTCCACCAGCTTCAACCCAGGAACCGGCAACGTCAGCCTGGTCACCAGCGGCAACACCACAATCCCCCTCGCACCCGTCGGCGATACATCCATCCTCGGGACCTCGCCGCCGCCGCCGCCTCCGCCGCCCCCGCCCCCGCCCCCGCCGGTGGTCAACCACGCCCCGGGCGGGACGGACGAAACCATCTCGCTGGCGTGGAACGCCACCAAGGCGCTCACCGCGGCGGACTTCGGCTTCACCGACACCGACGGCAATCACCTCCTGGCGGTGAAGATCGACACCCTGCCTTCGGCCGGGACCTTGACCGATAACGGCGTCAACGTGACCGCAGGCCAGTCCGTCAGCGCGACCGACATCGCCGCGGGCAAGCTGATCTATCACGCGCCCGCCACAGCCGGCGCGGCCCACGTCGACATCACCTTCCAGGTGCAGGACGATGGCGGGACCGCCAGCGGCGGCGTCGACCTCGATCCTGTCGCCAACGACATCCATATCGACGTCGCAGCCCAGCCGGTCTCGCCGCCGCCGCCTCCGCCGCCGCCGCCCGTGTCGCCGCCGCCGCCGGTTTCACCGCCGCCCCCGCCGCCGGTCATCGTCGACTCCGGGTCGCCGAACGCGGCCTCGGGCATCATCCAGGGCGGCAGTCAGGGCGACAACCTGGTCGGCACTTCGACCAGCACGGAGGTCCATGGCGGCGCCGGCAACGACACCATCACCGGCGCGCCCAACGCCGACTATCTGCGCGGCGATGATGGCGACGACGTCATCAACGGCGGTGCGGCATTCGACGACATCAACGGCAACATGGGCAACGACACCGCCCACGGCAATGCCGGCGACGACTGGGTCGTGGGCGGCCAGGGCGATGACATGCTGTTCGGCGACGCCGGAAACGACCTCGTCCTGGGCAATCTGGGCAACGACACGATCGATGGCGGCGACGGCGCCGACGTCGTCCGTGGCGGCAGAGGTGACGACGTCCTGTCCGGCGGCGCCGGCAACGACTTCATCTCCGGCGACCGCGGCAACGACACCGAGACCGGAGGCGCCGGCGCGGATATCTTCCACACCTCGCAGGACGCCGGCATCGACCGGGTGCTGGACTTCAACCAGGCCGAGGGTGATCAGGTGATGTTGGACCCCGGTACAACTTATACGATAAGTCAGGTTGGCGCCGACACGGTGATCGACACCGGCGGCGGCAACGAGATGATCCTCGTGGGCGTGCAACTGTCGAGCTTGCACGCGGGCTGGATCTTCGGAGCCTGACGGACGAATCACCCGGCAGGGCCCCAATCGGCGCGACAAAACGTCCGGACCGATTGGGGCCTCGCCGTCGCCGCTTTCCTGACATGTTGCGCCGCGATAGCAGGACCTGCGGCGCGATCCTGAGTTGCGCACGCTGAGGGCGTGGGGGCGCTGGGGGATCAATGTCGGTTACAACGGTCAATACGACTCTCGCGCTGCAACGCGCGATTCAGACGGCTCACGACGGGGACACTATTCAACTCGCGCCGGGCGAATACGCCCTGGACAAGGTCCAGAACCTCGCCTTCGCGCAGGGCATCACGATCACCTCCGCCGATGCGACTCACCAAGCGGTCCTGGACGGGATCTATCTGCAGAACGATTCGGGAATCACCTTCCGGAACCTGGAGGTGAAGGTCGACCCGGCGCAGGGCGTCGGCGCGATCGTCCTAGGCGGCGATCACGTCACGCTCGATGGGCTCAATGTCCACGGTGTCGCGGTCGGGACGGGCCTTGGCGTACGCGTGCTGTCCGCGACGAACGTGACCCTTTCCAACCTGGACGTCCACGACATCCAGGGCGGCATCGTCATCGGCAGTTCCGATACGGTCTCGGTGCTCAACAGCAAGGTCCACAATCTTGAGATAGACGCCATCCAGAGCGCGGCATCGTCCCACGTGACCATCTCGGGGAATAACTTCACTAACTTCTTCCCGAAGGCCGGCGACCACTCCGATGTCATCCAGTTCGTCGGCACGCCCACGGCGGCGCATGACATCACAATCACCAACAACATCTACACGCGCGGCGCCGCCCCCGCCGCCGTCCAGGGCATCTTCATGGGTGACGAGGGCGCGCGATATCAGAACGTCACGATCAGCGGCAATGCGATCGTCGGTGGCATCTTCCAAGGCATCTCCGTCTTCGGAGCCGACGGCCTGACCATCAGCCACAATATCGTCGAGGGCTATACCGATCAGAATTCCTGGGTGCTGGTGAACGGCTCCACCCACGCCAGCGTGACCGACAACATCTCCACCTATTTCAATCTTACGACGGGCAACGTCGGACTTGTCAGCAGCGGCAATGTCGTGATCGCGCAGGCCCCCGTCGGCGACATCTCCATCCTGGGCTCGCTGCCACCCGTCGCCAGCCCGCCGGCCACGACGGTCCCTGCGACCCCCGCGGTCCCGGTCTCGCCGGTCGTGGTCCCTGGCGTCCCGATCGAGCTGACGGCCAAGATGGTGAGCTACACCCTGGCGGTCGCAACGGCTCCGGCCGGCGCCGGGCAGGTGATTCTCGATCCCAACGGCCACACTTGGTCGAACAGCCTGACCGGCGGCGCCGGAGCCGACACGATCAACGCCGGCGGCGGGGCCGACACCTTGGCCGGCGGCGCGGGCGCCGACCGCTTCGTCTTCGCCTCAGCGCCCGGCGGCGTCACCGACATCTCGGACTTCACCCATGGTCAGGATGTCATCGACCTACGCGGCATCCTGGCGGGCGTCGGCTACAAGGGGGCAGATCCTTTGGCCGACCATATCCTCGTCCTGCAGTCGGACGGCGCGGACGGGACCAAGGTCATGCTCGATCCCGACGGCGTCGGCCCGAAGGCGGCGGGGCAGATCCTTCACCTGGACCATGTCGCGCCCTCCAGCCTGACGGTCGGCGACTTCGGCATGACCGCCCAGCCGGTCGCGGTCGCGCCTCCGGCCCCTCCCGCGCCGCCGGTGGAAATCACCGCGACGATGGTGAACTACACCCTGGCGGTCGCGACGGCCCCGGCCGGGGCGGCCCAGGTCATCCTTGATCCGCTCAACAACGTCTGGACCAACCAGGAGACGGCGGGGTCCGGGGCCGATACGCTCAATGCGGGACGCGGCACGAACGTCCTGACCGGCGGCGCGGGCGCGGACCAGTTCGTGTTCGCCCACATCCAGGGCGGCGTCTCCGAAATCACCGACTTCACGCATGGGCAGGATGTGATGGACGTCCGCGGGGTGCTCGCGGAGGTGGGCTACGCCGGGGCGAACCCGATTACCGACCAGGTGTTCGTGCTGCAATCCGACGGCGCCGGCGGCACGAATGTGATGCTTGATCCCGACGGCGCAGGTCCGAAGAAGGGCGACGTCTTCCTGCACCTGGACCACGTGGCCCCAAGCACTCTGACCTCGAGCGACTTCATCTTCCACTAGCTGGCGACAAGCCGGCCGCCGTTCCCGCGGGGATGGCGGCCGATCTTGTGATTCGAAGGCGTCGGCCTCTAGCCGTTGCTGACGCGCGGCGCCTTGCCGGGACGATCCTCGACGCTCTGCTTGGTGCCGAGGAACCACAGATATTGCGGCAAGCCGTCCTCCAGGAAGGCGTAGCTGGCGCCATAGGCGTCGTCGCGGCGCTCCAGGAGCACGCGCTCGGCGCTCAGCTGTTCGACCAGCCGCTTGGCGGCCTGGGCGTCGGACGCCTTGGACGCGCTGGCTTCCACGTCGGCGAGGCTGAACGGTCCGCCCGACTTCAGCGCCGCCCCGGCGATGAGGGTGAGCAACTTGCCCATGCCCTCATTCATCATGCGGTCGACCTGGACGTGGATGCTGCGGCCCATGCGCGCCCGCAACTCCTGCAGCGCCTCATCGAGGGCGAACAGCACGTCGTCGGTGAGCACCGTGCTGCGCGCGGACTCGATCGCGTGCAAGCCGGCGTGGTGGCAGATCAGCGTGGCGACATAGGGCCAGCCGCAGGCGATGGTCGAGATCAGGTCGCGCACCATGGCGTCGAACACCAGGCCGCTCGCCCGCTCGCCGGTGGCGATCAGCGCGCGGATCTCATCCTCGGTCATCAGCGGCACGCGAACCGCCAGGATGTTGCGGCGAATGGACGGGATGTGCTCGACCAGCTGGCCAAGGTCGGCCGCCACGCCGCCGATCACCACCTGCACCCGCACCGAGCGGTCGGACAGCGACTTCAGCACTTCGGCCAGGTCGCGGCGGAACTCGTGGGATTCGGCGCGGTCGAACTCGTCCAGGATGATCAGGGCGCGGGTGCCGGTCAGCTTCACGCACAGGTCCGCGAACTGGCGAGGCGTGAACTTCTCGGGCAGCAGCTCGGCCAGGGTGGAGCCCGCCTCGGCCTCTTCGGTCGTGGGGCCGAAGCCCGTGTGGTAGAGGAGCGGGATGTCGGCCGCGGCCGTCCGGAACGTGTCTTGGAAGTTCGAAGCCGCGCCGCAGGACGAGTAGACGACGATGTAGCGCGCCTCGCGGGCCGCATCGCTGAGCATGTGCAGCAGCGAGGTCTTGCCGATCCCGCGCTCGCCGTAGAGCACCAGGTGCAGCCGCTGGTCCTCGATCGAGCTGATCATCGTGCTCAGGATCTCGGTGCGGCCGGCGAACAGGCGGCGGTCGGCCACCGGTTGCGACGGCGTGAAGGCGTTGCGCAGCTTGATCCGCATCGAGGTGAAGCGGTCGGAGCGCCGGCGATCCACCTGGTCGGCGGCAGTAGACTTGAAGCGGGGCAGGGCCGAGGCCTTCTCCTGCTCGCCCCGATGGGGGTCGTGCGCGAAGAGGTCGGTCAACCCGCTCGCGGGCGCGTTGAGCGCGCCCGGCGCGGAGGGCGCTTTGCGCGGCTTGCGCTTGAACAGGGATGACAGGCCACCGGCCACGGCTTTACCTCCATTTCGCCGCCTGTGATGGCGGATGTTCGTCAACTCTAATTCGCAAAGCTTACCGGTTGGTGGCGCCGCCCCATCACCCGCGATCAAAGGTCCAACAGTTACGCTCAGCGCGTGGCGAGGGATGTCTCCGCGCGACCTCTCTAGGCTGTTTTTCGCCCGGCTCAAACGGGCCGAGTCGTGCAGGAATAGGTCCAGGAGGATGGCTGCTTAATGGCGTGGACACCTCTCCTGCAGCTGATTACCGAGATGACGAGCCGAACCACTCGGCTGGCGATCCGTATAGGCGCGCCGGCGACGATGACCGGCTCTGGTAAAAAGGGGTCGAATGGGAATCCGTTCCAAGGCCAAGGCGCCCGCGTCCGACGTCCCACGCGTCAGCGTGGTCGTGCCGCATTATCGCGACCTGGCCGGCCTTGACCGCTGCCTGGCGGCGATCGAGGCCCAAGCCTATCCCAAGGACCGGTTCGAGGTCGTCGTCGCGGACAACGCCACGCCCGAGGGGGCCGAGGTCGTCGCGGCGGCGATTCGCGGGCGGGCCAGGCTGGTGGTGGTCACCGATCGTGGCGCGGGACCGGCGCGCAACGGCGGGGTGGCGGCCTCGCGCCATCCCATCCTCGCCTTCACCGACTCCGATTGCGTGCCCGAGCCTCAGTGGCTGGCGAGCGGCGTCGCGGCCCTCGACCGTTTCGAGGTCGTCGGTGGACGCGTGAAGGTGCTGGTCGCCGATCCCGCGCGGATGACGCCGGAAGAGGCGTTCGAAAGCGTCTTCGCCTTTGATTTCAAGACCTACATCGAAAAGAAGGGTTTCACCGGCGCGGGCAACCTGTTCTGCAGCCGAGCCACCTTCGACAGGGTCGGGGGCTTTCGCGTGGGCATGTCCGAGGACGTGGAATGGTCGCGCCGGGCGACCGCGAGCGGTGCGCGGCTGGGCTATGCGCCTCAGGCCGCAGTCGGCCACCCGGCGCGTTCCAACTGGGAGGACCTGCGCGGCAAGTGGAAGCGCCTGAACCGCGAGACCTTCACCCTGATGGCCGGCCAGCGCAATCAGCGTGGTCGATGGCTGGCGAGAAGCCTGCTGCTGCCGGCCTCGGCTGTGGCCCATACGCCGCGGGTGCTGCTGAGCCGCGAATTGCCGGGATGGCCGCAGAAGCTCGCGGCCCTGGGCGTGCTCTACCGGTTGCGCCTGTGGCGGATGTTCGACGCCATCGAGATACTGCGGACAACCTGAGGCGGAGGGCTCCCGGCGGTTCTGGGTCGGCCATTCAACCCCGGACGGTCCCGGCGGTGGAAAGGCGTTGCCTTAGTCCCTTTCGGATCGATCTGCCGCGGTCGTGCGAGGCCGAGGCCTCCGCCTCGGAAATGGCGCTCTGGGCAATGACGCCGCGCGCCCGGTAGAGCAGGCCGGTGGAAATTCCCACCAGAGCGAACAGCAGCATGTGGCTATCCGTCTGGCTGAACACGGACTTGATCACCAGGAAGGCCGAAAAGGACACGGCGATCGGCAGCAACAGCGAAATCTCTTCATCCCGAACCAGATCGGGGTGCTTCATCAGCGTTCGGATGGAGGCGATGATCGATGTAAGGAAGATGGCCAGGAACAACGCCAAGCCCGCGAACCCGTTGTCCAGCGACACGGTGAGATAGTAGTTGTCGACCGTGATGAAGTCCCCGGCGGCATAGCCCATGGCGTTGCCGGACTCGCCCACGCCGTGACCGATCGGATTCTGAAGGATCTTGGGAATTCCCATCGTCAGCTGGGATTGGCGGGCTTCGTTGCTGGATGCCTGCTCCCCGCCGCCCAGGACCATCATCCTGAACCGGTGGATCGAAAGCACCGCGGTCAGGACGGCGATCGACAGCGCCGGATAGCCGTAGACCACCGCCGCGCCGATGATGTCGCGCCGGTCCCGGGCGAACCGGGTGAGGCCCCAGAAGAGCAAATAGAGCAGCACCGACACGAGGAAGCCGACGACGCCCAGGCGGGCGTTGGTAGCGATGATGCAGAAGAAGGAGACTGGCAGGGCGAGTGCGCTGAGGATGCGGACGATCGCGGTGCGAGCGCGGAACGCCTTGTGGATGAAGAATGGCGTCAGGACCGCCAGGTACTCGGCCAGACCCAGCGGGGTGGTGAAGGTGGCCTTCGCGCGATACTCGCCGGTGGTTCCACGGGTCGTATCGGAGAGCGCACGGATGGCGGCGGGATCGTTGACCTTCAGGAACGAGGGAACATGACCATTCCAAAGCACCCCCTGCATCCGGGTCTCGACGATGGTGATCAGCATGATCGGCACCGCCATCATCAGCAGCAACTCGATGTAGCGGGCCCCGCGGCCTGGCGTTCGCGCGATCCAGGCGCCGATCACGATCATGCCCACCATGTAGATCAGGTCGAGCAGCGCGAGCTGGAGCGAGGACGCTGGATGCTCCGACAGCGGGATCGTCAGGAAGTTCATGATCGCCAGGCCGATGACGCAGGTCAGCAGGCCCGGCGTCGCACGAAGCGATTGGTGGATTTCCGAGCGGAAGTTCGCCGATGTCGACAGGCTGATGAGCAGCAGGAACGCCATCGGGAACCCGAACAGACGCAGCATGGTGATCCAGGGAAGGCCGGGAAGCTCGAGGGCCAGATAATTCGGCCAGAGGACCCGGCTGATCAGCACCGCGGCGAAGCAGAATTCCACGGCTCGCAATGGTGCGTGCGGCGCATCGGGCAAGGCCCAGATCGACAGCAGCACGAGGATGAGGATCGGGATGACGAACGGGATCAGCAGATAGGGCGCGGTGAGCGCGAAGAAGAAGCCGTAGACCAGGCAGAAGAAGCTCAACCCTATCGGGAAGAGAAGCCGGCCAATTCGACGCAGCGGCCGCCGCATATCGATATAGGGGCGGATGATCGGAGGCGGACGGGGTCGCCGGCGAAAAAGCTGAAGTGGGTTGAGATGACGGACTAGAAGTATCAGGGGATAAAGCGCCCTGAGCCCGCGCGAAAGCCATCCGAATCTACGCTCTTCTTCCGACGCCGCCGGCGTATTTTTAGCAGCACGTCCCGACGGCTTGAGAAGTCGTGAAATCACTCGTAGCATTCGCTTCCTAGATCTTCGGGTTGGCGCTACGGGGAACGATCTTCACACGGCGATCTTAGCAGGCGGTTGCTCGCAGGGGCAATGCGGACTCAAGTTCTGGAGCAGTAACGGCCATGGCGCAGCGTAGCATCATCGGCGGCCCCGTGGCCGCGGAGAAGGGCGCGGTCGCCGGGGCCGCAGCAGGTGTCCCCGGACTGGGCCTCGCGATCCTGATGGTCTGTTGCGCAGGAAGGCTCCAGGCGGCGGAAGCCGGCGGCGCATCCGCCTGCCGCCATGTTGTCGTCTCCGACTCCGCCAAAGCCCAGCAGGCCCTGAAGTCGGCTCATGACGGCGATACGATCGAACTCGCCCCGGGGAACTATGTCCTCGACAAGGTGCAGGGCTTCAACTTCCCTCACGGCGTGACCGTCACCTCATCCGATCCGGCGCATCCGGCTGTCCTGGAGGGACTCTATCTGCAAGAGGCGTCTGGCCTCACGTTCAGCGACCTCGAAGTGAAGGTCGACGCCCGGCAGCGCGTCGGGGTGATCGTCCAGGGCGGTGGCCGCGTCAATCTGGCGGACCTCGATATCCACGGGCAGGCTGTGTCGGACGGCTTGGGCGTCCGCCTGATGGAGGTCAAGGATGTCACCCTCTCAAACCTGGATATCCACGATGTCCAGGGAGGCGTGGCGATCGCGCGGTCCGATACCGTGTCGGTGTTGAACAGCAAGATCCACGACCTGGAGATCGACGGCGTCCAGACCATCGCTACGTCGCACCTCACGATTTCCGGCAACAGCTTCACGAATTTCTACCCCAAGACGGGCGACCATTCCGACGCCATGCAGTTCGTGGGTGCGCCGGCCCCGGCGCATGACATCACCATCACCAACAACACCTATGTGCGCGGCGTGGGGCTGGGGAACACCCAGGGCGTCTTCATGGGGGATGAGGGTGGCGCGCCCTATCAGAATGTCACCATCAGCGGCAACGCGATCGTCGGCGGCGTCTACCACGGCATCTCGGTCTATGGGGTGGACCACCTCGACCTCAACCACAACCTGGTCGTCGGCTACTCCGACATCACCTCGTGGATCCTGGTGAACGCGTCCAAGAACGCCAGAGTCACCGACAACGTCGCCACGGCGATGAATCCCGGGAAGGACAACGTCGGCCTGGCGGCGGACCGCAACAAGACGATCAAGCAGCCGAAGATCGGCGACGTCGCCATGCTGGCGGGCCGACCGGAGTCGGCGAAGGCCGGGCCGGGCGCCAGGGAGCGCCGACGCGGCGCCTGTTCCAGCTAGCGCCGCCGCCTGCGCCGTACGACCTTGGGCTTGGCCGGCGGCGGCGGCCGTGGCTCGCTGAAGATCATCCAGCCGTAGACCGCGATCATCCCGAACATAAGGATCGCCATTCCGGGCAGCACGGCCGCCATGTGCGTCTCGTCTCCTGTGCGCCGAGGGCGGCGAACGTCCCTATCTGGTCTTTTTCGCCCAGCCCTGGAAGAGCCCTTGCAAATGGGCGATCAGGGCCGAGGGATCCGTGGTGGCGCAGGGCGGAGCGATCTCGCGCGCCCTGCGCAGGGCGACGCGCAGTTCGTCGGTCGTATTGGCCACCTGGATCAGGCCGCGCGCGGCGAAGGCCTGGGTGATCTCGGCCTGGTGGTTGTCGTAGTGCTCGCCCAGCTCGAACAGTCGCGGCATGGCGATGGTGCGGCAGCCCTGGCGAAGCGCCGTGATCAGCGAGCCGGTGCCCCCGTGGCAGACGACGATATCGGCGCGGACCAGCAGCGACTGGACCTCGTCGAACGGCAGGGTTTCGACCACCTCTGCGCCGACGGGACGCGAGCCGCCCTCGCCGGTCTGGATGATCACGCTCTCGGGGATGTCGCCGGCGGCCTTGAGTTCCCCGACCGAGCGCACCAGCCGGTCGAACGGCAGCGTCGCGCCCACGGTCGCGAACAGCACCGGCTCCTTCGGGGGGCGCGGCTTGTCGAGGATGCGCAGCGGGTCGAAGACCTTGGCCCGGGGCCCGTAGCCGACCAGCGTTGAAGACTGGACGATGAGCTCGTGCGCCAGCGGCGCGGCCAGCCGGCCGAACAGGGAGGGGCGGTCGAACCGGGCGAAGGACTCCACGACGACGATCTTCGCGCCCAGCAGCCGCGCCCAGAGCACGGTGAAGAACACCGCGCCTGCGCCGGTGCTGATCACCACCTGGGGTCGTTCCTTCAGGACGATCGCGGCCGAGCGCAGGAAGTTGCGTACGGCGCCGCCCAGCATCTGGAAGGTGTGGCCCAGCCGCGCCTGGCCGGCGGCGTAGTGAGGAATGAAATGCGAGCGGTGCTGCTCCCCGATGCTGCGGCCCAGCGCTGTGTCCTCGGTGACGAAGAAGTAGTCGTGGCTCGCCCAGGCGGGCTCCAGGTCGAGCAGCTGGCGCACATGCCCGCCACCTGAGGCCGCCAGGCACAGGCGCAGACGCCGTGCGGACGTCGTGGGCGCCGGTCTCTTGTCTGCCGCTGTTGAATCCACGTCCGCACCCCTGGCCGCAAGAGGCCGCGTTCTCGCACTGGAAATGCAAACAAGCGATATACGCCGCGCCGCTGGCCCCGGCGTCTGGCGGTCTGGAATCGGCGTGCGGCGGGGCCTCCAGGGACCTGCTCATCGTTTGTTCACGGGTGAAATTTAGGTATACCGGTCATCAGTTATGCGGCGACGTGCGCCTGTGGATGGAACCGTGTCCGCAGCAAACGATTTGGGCCGTTGGAAGATCAACGATCTGGGGCGGGGCAAGAAAAATGCGTCAAGCTAGCACTCTGTTATTCGCCACCGCCTGCCTCGTGCTCGCGGCGTGCGGAAACAAGCAACCGAGCGGCCAGGTCGTGGCCACCGTCAAAGGCAAGGAGGTGACCGCCTCCGAGCTCCACGCCGAAATGAACGGCTTCAACGCGCCGAACGAGCAGATCCGCAAGGCCGCCGAGCAGCAGGCCCTCGATCAGATCCTCGCCCGCAAGGTGCTGGCCGACGCGGCGGAAAAGGCGGGGGTCGGCAAGACTCCGGAATTCGCGCTGCAGAAGAAGCGCCTCGAGGACACGCTGCTGGTGCAGTCCTGGCAGCAGCAGATCGCCAAGACCGTGCCCCCGCCCAGCAAGGACGAGGTCGACAAGTTCATCGCCGACAATCCCAATCTCTACGCTGAGCATAAGGTCTTCGCGGTCGAACAACTCCGCTTTCCGCGGGTCACCGACCCGGCCATCGTGGCCGGCTTCAAGCCCCTCAAGACGATCGCGGAGGTGGCCGATTACCTGAAGGCGCACAATATCCCGTCGCAGTTGGGACAGAGCCAGATCGACGCGCTCGCCATCGGCCCCGCCGCGACCGACCAGATCATGAAGCTGCCGCCGGGCGAGGTGTTCATCCTGCCGGCGAACAACCTGCTGGTGGCCAACCACATCACCGAGACGCGCGTCGTTCCCGTGCCGGCCGATGCGGCCAGCAAGCAGGCCGCGGCCTATCTGAAGCAGCGCCGCACGCAGGAGGCCCTGCAGCGGCAGTTCGGGCAGGTGCTGGCGGCCGGCAAGAAGGACGTGGTCTACGCCAAGGCCTATCAGCCCGCCACGCCCGCCAAGGCCGGGGCCGCCAAGCCGGCGGCCGCGCCGCAAGCCAAGTAGCCCCATGTCGCCGCGACGTCACGCCATCGGTGTCGCGCGCGACGTTCATCGGCGATCGGCGCGCGCTTTCGCGCCGCCTTCGACCTTCCGGCGAGTGACGCCGGATTTGCCTCAACGGAGAGCCGTACATGACGCGTAGCTGGACGCGCGCCTTTCGGGCCGCCGCGCTTGCGACCGGCGTAGTCTTGCCTGCATCGGCCCTGGCCCAGGTGACGCCGCCCGGGCCGATCGGGGCGAACGGAACGGTCACTCCGATTCAGGGCGTCGGCGGGCGTCTTTTCAAATTGGATGTCTACGGCCGGGTCACCTACGACAGCAACGTCGCCGGCGGCGAGGAGGCCATCGCCGCCCTCAAGGGGCTGCACAAGGACGATGTCGTCTACGCGCCCTCGGCTACAATCAACCTTAGTCTTCCGGTGGGACGTGAAGGTCTCTTCCTGACCGGAAACGTCGGCTACGATTTTCACCAATACAACAGCACCCTGAACGCCAGCCGGATAAACCTCATCGGCGGTGGCTCCGCCAAGGTTGGTCCCTGCACCGGCGGTCTGACGGCGGGCTATGCGCGCAGCCAGACCGACCAGACCCTCCTGCCGCTGGCCGTGACCAAGAACATCCAGACTGTCGACTCCGCCGGCCTCCAGGTGCAGTGCGCCTCGGCAGCCGGCTTGGGTGAATTCGTGTCGGTACAGTATGTATCGGCCAGGAACGATGGCGGAGTCGGCTTGGTCGACTCCGACGCCGTGTCCTCGAGCGGCGGACTAACCTACCAGAACCATGCGCTAGGCCAGATCTCCGTCTTCGGCTCCTATTCAACGACGGACTATGGATCGGGCGGCGACCCCAATCTGCCGCAGACGCCGGGATTTCGCAGCTATAGCGCGGGCATAAGCTATGCCCGTCCGATAGGTCGCCGCCTGAAGGGGTCGCTGGAGGTTTCCTATCAGTCGGCCCGCAGCCGCGACGGGTCGGGAACCGAATTCAACGGAATTGGAACCCAAGGCTCGCTCGAATACAGGGTCACGCCGCGCCTGACGACGACGTTGCTGGTTTCCCGCAGTGTCCAGCCGACGATTCAGCAGGGTTCGAACTTCACGGTGGTCGAGCAGGCCCAACTCGATGCGCACTACCGCCTGTCGTCCCGGCTCTCGGCAAGCCTCGGGGCCTCGTGGAGCAATATCGACTATCGCCAGGGTGCGGTGGCTCTGCCGACCTTCGTAAGCCGCGATCGTGTCGAGGGGATCTATGGCGGCGTCGGCTTTCGCGTCGGCCGTCAGGGCAATCTAGCGTTGGATGTCCGCCGGGAAACCCGGAACACAAACCTAACGATTTTCAATTATACAGACTATCGCGTGGGCGTTACTGCCTCCCAATCATTTTGAGTTTCCAAGGGGAGACCAAGGGTATGCGCTGGTTCACCGCCAGAACCATTCTGACCGCCTGTCTGGTCATGGCGACGCCGCTGACGACGATGGCTCAGGCGGCCCCGCCCGTGTCGAAACCAGGCGCGGCGGCGGCTGAGCCGGCCGCGGCGCCGCCGCCCGTCACGCCTTCGCCCATGCCCGCGACCTCCGTCGACAAGGACTACATCCTGGGCAACGGCGATGTGATCGAGGTGGCGCTGGTCGGCCGCGCCGATTTCAGCGGCCGCACGAGGATCGGCAACGATGGCGCGGTTCTGCTGCCCTATCTGGGTCCCTTTCCCGCCAGCGGGCGCACGCCGGCGCAGCTGGCCGACGAGATCTCCAAGGCCTTGGAAAAGGGCGGATTCTTCGCCCACCCGGTGGTTCGGGTCGACATCGTCGGCGTCGGCAGCCGCACGGTGACCGTGCTTGGCGCGGTCTCGGCGCCTGGCCTGGTGCCTTTGGACCGCACCTATCACCTGTCGGAGATCGTTGCGCGAGTCGGGGGCCGAGCCGGTCCTGGCGCCGACAACATCATCCTGACCCACACCGACGGCTCGTCGAAGACCTACAAGCTCGCGGAGCTTGCGACCGGCGGCGGCGATAAGGACCCGGTCGTTGCGAACGGCGACAAGATCTATATCCCGGCCGCTGAGAACCAGGTCTTCTATGTCACGGGTCAAGTGAAGTCGCCGGGCTCCTACCCGGTGGTCGAGGGCATGACCGTGCGGATCGCGCTGGCGCGGGCCGGCGGCCTCACCGACGACGGCAGCGAAAAGAAGGTCACCGTCAAGCGCAAGGGCGTCGACCTGAAGGGCGTCAAGCTGGACGTCACGACCCTGGAGCCCGGGGACATCGTGAATGTGGGCGAGAGACTCTTCTAGAGTGCGTGCAACGGGTACCCCATGAACATACTGCAATTCCTGAGGATCTTCTGGGCCCGCCGGAACGTCACCCTGGCGGCCATGGTGGCGACCTTCATCGGCGCCTTCATCGTCGTGCTGATCGTTCAGCCGCGCTACGAAGCGACGTCGCGGGTCTTGTTGAACATGCTCGTGCGTCCCGACCCCGTCACGGGGGAGGTGATGAACGCACGCGGCGCCGGGCCATTCATCGACGCCCAGACCGAACTCATCAAGGACTACAGTGTGACGGGTCGCGTGGTCGACCAGTCCGGCTGGCTGTCCGACCCCAGCCGCATTCGCGCCTATAGCCGTCGACCCGCCTCCGACACCCGAGATTTCCGCAGGTGGCTGGCGCAGACGGTCGCCGACAACACCGTGGTCAAGGTCATCGGGTCCGGCACGGTGCTGGAGATCACCTACAAGGGCCCGACGCCGCAGATCGCCGCCATTGGCGCCGAGGTCCTGCGGCAGGCCTACCTCGACCAGAGCCTGGCCGTGCGCCGGGACGCCGCGGCGAAGAACGCGGCCTTCTACAGCAAGCAGGCTGACGCCGCCCGCGCGCTCGCCGATACGGCAGAGTCCGCCAAGGCCGCCTATGAGAAGTCGACCGGCATCATCATGCAGGGCCGCGACACCGATCTGGACAGCGACCGCCTGGCATCCCTGTCGGGTCAGGCCCTGGCGCCCCAGATGGCCGCGCCGGCGCCGCAGTCGACGGCCGCGCTGCAACTGGCCGAGATCGACGCCCAGCTTGCCGAGGCCTCGAAGCGGCTGGGTCCCAACCACCCGGAAATCATCGGTCTGAAGGCCAAGCGAGAGGCCATCGGGCGGGTCGCGGCGCAGGAAGCCGCCGCGTCCCGGGCTATGATGAGCGGGCAGGCCGGCGCGGCGGCGATCAGCCGTGCGCTGCAGGAGCAGAAGAGCCGGGTCATCAGCCAGAGCGAGCAGGTCGAGAAACTGCGCCAGCTCCAGTCGGAGGCGGACTTGCGACGCGAGCAGTACCGGACCGCGTCGGCCAAGGCCGGGCAGTACACGGTCGAGGCCGCGGTCACCGACACCGGGCTCGCGCCGCTGGGCGTCGTCGTCACGCCGGCCAAGCCGGCGTTCCCCAACAAGCCGCTCATGATGGGTGGAAGCGTGGTCCTGGGCCTTGCCATGGGGCTCGCGCTGTCGCTGCTGCTCGAGCTGCTGAACCGTCGGGTCCGCAGCGTGGACGACCTGCAGCTGTCCGACGAAATCCATTGCATCGGGGTCGTCGAGGAGCCCACCGGCAACAACACGGGCCGCAAGCTGCGCCGCGCCTTGCGCGGGCTGTTGCCGCAATGGGTGGGAGCCGCGACATGAGGAACGTGGCGGCGATCGCCGAGGTCGGCGCGGCCAATCTCGTGGGCGACGCGAAGTTCGAGGAGCGCGGCTACAGCTTCTCGCCGAACCTGGTCACCCTGGCCGCGCCGCTGAGCGCGGGAGCCGAGGCCATCCGCGCTCTGCGCACCCATATCCTGTCGCAGCACGTCCATGCCGGGCGCCGGGCGCTGGCGGTCTGTGGGGCCAGTGGCGGGGTCGGCTGCAGCTTCGTCGCCGCCAATCTGGCGGTGGCGCTGGCGCAGATCGGCATCAAGACCCTGCTGGTCGACGCCGACCTGCGGGAGCCCTCGATCGACAAGTTCATCATCCCGCCCGCCCCTCCCCAGGGTCTGGCGGCCTGCCTCGCGGCGCCGGGGTCGCAGGCCAGCGATTATATCGACGAGCAGCTGCTGCCCAATCTTTCGGTGATGTACGCCGGTGCGGCCACGCCCAGCGCCCAGGAGCTCCTCGGACGGGATTGGTTCGAAGAGGTGATGAACCTCTGTCTGCGCGAATATGAGATCACCATCGTCGACACGCCGCCGGCCAACATCTGCTCGGACGCGCGCCGCGTCAGCGACATCGCCGGCTACAGCCTGATCGTCGCGCGCCGGAACAAGAGCCTGGTGGCCGACCTGAAGACCCTGGTCGATCAACTGACGGACGATGGGGTCACGGTGGTCGGCGCCCTGATGAATGCCGATTGATGGTGGCCGAAACCGTCCCCCTCCGGTCCTCGCCGGCTGTCCGAGCATGGTTGAATCATTGGCCGCTGCTGGTCGGCTTCGCCGTCCTGGCGGTGCCGACCGTGATCGCGCTCGGCCAGGAGAGCTGGTCGCGGGAGTCCGGCGCTCATGGGCCCATCGTGCTGGCGACGGGAGCCTGGCTGATTTCGCGTCAGGTCAAGTCGTTCCAAGAGCTGGCGCGGCCGAGTTCCAACCTGCTCACGGGAGCTCTGCTGCTGATCAGCCTGCTCTTGGGCGTGGTCGGCCACGCCTTCGGCTTCGTCACCTTCGAGGCCGCGGGGCTCTACGGCGTCGGCCTGACCATGCTCTATTCGATCTTCGGCCTGCCGGCCCTGATCAAGAACTGGTTTCCACTCTTCTACCTGGGCTTCTGCGTGCCGCCGCCGCGCTGGGTGATCGACCAGATCACCGCGCCGCTGAAGCAGTTGGTCTCATCGATAGCGACCGGCGTCCTGCACGCCGCGGGGCTGCCGATTTCCCGTGAAGGCGTCACCATCCACGTCGGCGGCTACGAGTTGCTGGTCGAGGATGCCTGTTCGGGCATGAATTCGCTGATCGGCCTCTCCGCCATCAGCCTGTTCTACATCTATCTGCTGCGGGGCGCCTCGCTGCGCTATGCCGGCATCCTGACGCTGTTGATCATCCCGATCGCGATCATCGGCAACATCCTGCGCATCATGGTGCTGGTGTTGCTCACCAACTATTTCGGAGATCAGGTCGCGCAGGGCTTCGCCCATTTCACCGCCGGCATCTTCCTCTTCGGCGTCTCCCTGCTCCTGGTCTTCCTGGCCGTCGGCGCCGCGGTCTCGGGGGTGACCGGCCGCGGCCTCGTCTCCGGCGTCGTCGGCGTCGCGCTCGCCTTCGGCCTCGTGCTACTGGCGCTGGCCTACGCCATCGGTCCGGTCTCCGGCTGCCACATCAACCCGGCGGTGACCCTGGGGGTCCTGCTCTCCCGCGGCATGACCGCGAGCGAGGCCGGGATGTA
>Ga0105240_10006055_pt1 | contig 17867 bp, 15 predicted proteins | sample KBSC54metaG_FD_80426 | JGI IMG/M metagenome (GOLD analysis project Ga0105240, IMG submission 80426) | Corn rhizosphere microbial communities from Kellogg Biological Station, Michigan, USA - KBS C5-4 metaG | ecosystem: Host-associated > Plants > Roots > Rhizosphere > Soil | place: Michigan, USA...
ACCACAAGCTCCCCGTCATGATCGCCATCTCCATCGCCAACGGCACCGGCGACGCGCAAGGCAGCGAGCGCGGCCTCGAGTACGACACCATGTCAGGAAAATACGCGGAGTGGGTCGAGAACGAGGTCCTCCCGCTCGTCGAATCCAAAGCGCACGTCAAACTCACGCACGATCCTGACGGCCGCGCCGCCACCGGCGGAAGTTCCGGCGCAGCCTGCGCCTTCATCATGGCCTGGTATCACCCCGAGCTCTACCACCGCGTCCTCGCCTACTCCGGCACCTGGGTCAATCAGCAATGGCCCTACGATCCCAAAACTCCGCACGGCGCATGGGAATTCCACGAGCACCTCATCCCGCAAAGCCCGCGCAAACCAATCCGCATCTGGATGGAGGTCGGCGACAAAGATCTCTACAACCCCAACATCATGCGCGACGACATGCACGACTGGGTCGAAGCCAACGAACACATGGCCAAAGCTCTCGCCGCAAAGAAGTACCACTACCAGTTCGTCTTCGCCAAGAACGCGTTCCACGTAGATCACGCCGTCAAGATGCAAACTCTCCCCGAAGCCCTCGAATACGTCTGGCAAGGCTACAAACCAAACCAGAGATAACGGCCTTCAATAGAGGAGTGTCATTGCGACCGATCCTGCAACACAGCGCGTCATTCCGACCGACCCGAAGGGGAGTGGAGGAACCTGCAGTTGCTCTTTTCTCCGCCCTTCTCTCCATTCGAATAGCCGGAACGCTCACCACGATATCCGCTCAAACAACCGCCTTAATCGTGCACCCCGCTGCGCATTCACCATCTCCACAAACGAAACCCGCCCCGCCAGATGCGCGCGAAAATCCGGATGCCCTTCCCGATTCTGCGACTCCCATCCATGCCGCAGGCAGTTCGTCAGCGTAGCTTTTAGCACATCGTAGTCGCGCCGAATCACATTCACGTGCTCGTTCACGACAATACCCGCGAGATATTGCCGCACACCCTCACGCATGATCCGCGTTTTGCGATGATGCACCGCGAAACCTTCCTCCATCAGAATCGCCGCCGCACGAATCGCAAATCTGTCTGCGCCGCGCTCAAAACCCTCCCCGCCTGAAAACGCGAGATCATCGGCATAGCGCGTATAAACCGCCCCGCTCGCCTCGGCCAACCCAGTCAGCCGGCTATCAACCCGATACGCACAGATATTCGCCACCGCCGGAGACGTCGGCGCACCTTGCGGCAGATGCGGCCAGGCATAGAGTTGCCGCGCCTCCGCCATGTGCACCGGATCGATCCCTCTTCCCTTCGCAGTCCACAACGCTCGCGGCGCAGCGTTCGTGCACAACCCTCCCAGCAGGTTCGCAACCCGCTCCGGATACCCCGCCGTCCGAAACATCGCCTGCACTCGCGGCGCAGAGATCGCCGGAAAGAAATCGCGCAGATCCATCTTCACCACTACACGCTGGCCAACGTGCGGTGCGGCAAAGCTTTTAATCGATCGCCCTCGGCGAAACCCATGGACCGCCGGATGCAATGGAATCTTCTCCAGAATCTCCCCAAGGATCCGCCGCTGCATGATCTTCAGTCGCTGCTTCGGAGCTTCAATGAGCCGAACGTCTCCGCCCACCTTTGCAAGAATCCGATACTGGTAATGGCTTAGCGGTCCTTCAAACCCGTCCTCGCGCCGCGCAATCATCCGCTTCAGATCCGCAAACCACTCAAGCTCGCCCGGCGTGATTCGTAACCACTCCGCCAGCGCCCCAACACTCTCGATCGCCGGCACGGGCCACCCGCGGGCACGATGAGCAGGCTGCATCGTCGCAGTCGGCGCAAGCCAGGCAGCAATGCGAACTTGCTTGCTATGTGTTCGCAGCGCCCGCGCAAGCCCTTCATCGGTTTTCAGAAATTGAATGACCGTCCTGCGCCGTGGCCGTACCGCAATTCCAAAACGCGCAAAATACCGCCGTGTCAGCGGTCGTATCCAGCGCCATCGATTTCCGAGTGTCTGCGCGACTCGCGCGGCGATCGCATCTTCTGTCGCTTCGCCCGCTACCATCGAATTCGCCAGTGCCGCGTAGAACCCCGGTCCGCGCATAGAGAACGAGGCAGAGCACGCCAACGAGTCTGGCCTTGCGTGATCCCTCCCACGCAACGCGTGGCGAAGATCACCCGATGAATCTCCAGTTATTCACGTTTCCCTGGGGTAACCCCGGAGAGGACAGCACCAGGCCCGCGAAGGTCCAGTGCAAGCCCGGCTTGGCATGCTCCGCCGCACCAGCATCATACCAGCGCAAAGTTCCCAGGGAGCCACGCGGCTCCTCGTATACCTAGGAACCAGCGATAGGTATCGACGGAGTGGGAGATCCTTCTATCAGAACTACTTCCGATCCAGCCTGAACGCCGCCGCCTGAAAATCTCCCCTGAAATCCTCGCCCGTCACCAGCCCGTGGTTCATCCACCAAGCGCCGCTGGCCGTCGTCGGACTTCCCTTCAGCACCGCGCCCTCAATCGCTGTCAGCGTGTAATCCGCCTTCGGATCAAGACCCTTCAACTTCAGAATCGGGAACCCTCTTCCCTCCTGTGTCGAGTGAATGAATGCAAACACCACCGACTGGCTCTTATCCTTGTTCACGGTCTGCGTCGCCGAGAACTCGCTTCCATTCCGCGGCGAAATCAAGCGGTAGAGGTCTCCCTGCACAATCGTCTTCTGCACCTGGTGATAAGCAGCGATCAGCCTCTTCGCCGTCCCCATCTCCTGGTCGGTGAACTTCGTGATGTTCGCGCCGATGCCCAGCGAGCCCTGCATCGAGCTCAACATCCGGTACTCGAGCGAAGTCGACCGCTTATTCCCCCAGTGCGGCGAGTCCGTAACCCAAGCCATCATGATCTGCGGCGTATACGCGTACGTGAACCCGTCCTGCTGCGTCAGCCGGTCGAACGGATCTGTGTTATCCGACGGCCACACCTCATCCGCGTATTGCAGAATTCCAAGGTCCACGCGCCCGCCGCCGCCCGAGCACGACTCGATCTCCACCTTCGGATGCCGTTTCTTCAGCTCGCCCAGCACCCAATACAAGTTCCGCACAAACGCGACGTAGACTTCCTTTTGCTCATTCGGCGGTAGCTGATCCCATCCCGGCTCACTCCAGTTGCGGTTGTAGTCCCACTTGAGAAAAGCAATATCGTTCTCGTTCAGCAGCTTGTCCAGGAACCCCAGCACATAGTCCCGAACATCCTGCCTCGCCAAGTTCAACACCAACTGATTGCGCGCCTCTGACCGCGGCCTTCCCGGAAAACTCAACACCCAGTCAGGATGCGCGCGATACAAATCCGAATCCGGATTCACCATCTCCGGCTCAACCCACAACCCGAAATCCATCTTCAGCGAATGCACCTTGTCGATCAGCGGCTTCAACCCATGCGGAAACTTCTGCGGATTCACATACCAGTCGCCCAGCCCCGCATGGTCCGTCTTGCGCTGCCCAAACCACCCGTCGTCCATCACGAACCGGTCCACACCCAGCGACGCCGCCTTCTCCGCGAGCGCAATCTGTCCCTCTTCGCTCACGTTCATCTCGGTCGCTTCCCACGAGTTGTAGATCACCGGTCGCGGCTTCGGCGCCGCATCCTCCCCATCCCCAATTCGCCGCGGCAACACATGCGCAATCTCGTAGTGATGCAGCAGGCGCGAAGCTCCGCCCAGCCCGTGCGCGCTGTACCCGCCATAGAACACCGGCGTTTCCAGCTTCTCTCCCGGCTTCAGCACATAACCAAAATCAAACGGATTGAATCCGCCCGTCACGCGAATTGCATCAAGCTGGTCCTGCTCCACTGTGATCCGCCATGATCCGCTCCACGCCAGCGCTCCAAACCACACTTCGCCCGCATTCTCATCCGGCCTATCTGCCTCTATCGCGAACCACGGATTCGCCTGATGACTCGTCGAGCCGCGCCGGCTCTCGATTACGCGCTCACCCGGGCTCAGCTTCTCCTGCGTCAGCGTCCACTCGCCTCCCCAGCGGCCCGTAAGATAATCCAGCGTATAGTGCCCCGCAGGCACCGACCATGCCGCCGCTGCCGCCTGCTCGATCGTAATCGGCTGCTCCGCCTTGTTCTCGATGGTCGCCGACCGCGACAGAATTCCCGACGCTGGGTCAATCGCGTAGTGCAGCGTCACAAACACGTTTCGTTTGATGTCTTTGAGAACAACATTGAAACCGTCTGTTGCGCTCTCATGATGGTCGTAATGCAGCACCAGGTCCCGATTGCCATCCGTAAATGTCACCTTCAGCGCTGGCTCGACAAACAACCCGGCACCCCATCCCGCGTATTCCTGCGGCGTCGTCGTATACGAGGAATCGAACGATGCCGCCTCACGCTTCGGAACCGCCGCCGGAACTCGATCCGTGGCCGCCAGCCGTCCGCCCCAATACAGCTGCTGCAGCTCGCCCCGCGCATTCACTCCGAACGCATACGTGACGTTCCCGCCATCCAGCCGGAAGACCCTGCTGCCTTCGTCATATCTCGGCGTCGTTTGCTGTGCGATCGACCTCGGCGCCATTATGCCAATTACGGCGAACACAAGTAAGGCCAGGTACATCCTCCGTAGCATCAGCTTCCCTCTGCAAGTGGATTTCAGACCGCCCATCATAGCACCGCAGAGCCAACTCTCACTTCCAGGTGGTACGATTTCGCATTCACCCCCTCGAGAGGCATGCATGAAAGCTGACCGGTACTTCTATACCAGTGCCGCCACCGTCTTCCTTCTGCTGATGCTTATCGGCTTCCACGCTTTCTACAGTCATGGCACTGGTCTCGCCGGAAGGCGGATCGATCCGGGCATCTTGCCGCTCGTAACGGTGCATGGCATTGCCATCGCGTTCTGGTTCGTGCTCTTCTTCGTTCAATCCGTTCTCATCAGCGTGCGAAACCGGCGACTCCACATGAAACTCGGTTGGAGCGCCGTCGCAATCGGTCTGACCATCGCCTGCACAGGGTCGCTCGTAGCTATCCGATCCGTTCAGATGAGCCCTCCGGCTCCCTTCTTCGGAATACCGTATTCGAGATTCCTTCTCGTAATGCTCACTGAGATCGCACTCTTCACCTTGTTCCTTGCAGCCGGAATCCTCCTCCGCAGTAAGCCGAAGATCCACCGCCCCATGATGCTCCTCGCTGGGCTCACCATAGTCGCCGGAGCGACCGCGCGTATTCCTGCTTTCTATCCTCTATTCGGCCACACCGGCTGGGTAGGCCTCTTCGGACCGGTCTTCTGTCTGGGTGCGCTGCTCCTCCTGATCCGCATGGCGCTCACTCGCACCTTTGACCCCTGGTTCGCAGCCGGCTATAGCTTCTGGGTCATTGCATTCATCGCTTCCACAGACTTGGCTTTGACCGAGACTTGGGACCGCTTCGCCGCGCAAATTCTGAGGCTCTAGATTCGATTCTGGAACAAGTCCCGCATCCGGCGCACAGCTGACTCCGCACTTTTCGCTGTTCACAGGTCGCCACGACCGGTTCATCACCTTTCTTAACAGGTTTCAAGCGGCCTATCGGCTATCCTGAAGCTGACTTCAAGAAGGAGGCCCTGGATGTTTTCCCCCACGTTGTCCACGCCTGCCTGTCCAACGCCCGCTGAGAACATCGCAGCCGCGCTCGAGCGCATCACTCCGCTTCAGGGACTTCCATTCGAAGATCGGCTCTGGCTGGCGCAACACGGCGAAGAAGTCGTCGCGCAACCCGGCGACATCCTCTTCGAAGAAGGCCAGCCGGCCGATCGCATGATCCTCATCCTCAAAGGAGAGATCCACGTCCGCCGTCAACGCGGTGGCCCCATGGAGCTCTTCATCGGCCGCACCGGCCAGATGACGGGCCTCCTGCCCTTCTCGCGTATGAAAGCTTCCGGTGGACAGGGCTTCGCTGTGAGCCCCGTCTGGGCGCTGCTCGTCCACAAAGACAAGTTCCCAGCGATGCTTGCCGCCATCCCTTCCATGACCCAGCGCGTTGTCTCTACGCTTCTTGACCGAGTTCGCGAAGTCACTCGAATCGAGCAGCAGGCTGAAAAGCTGACCGCTCTCGGCAAGCTCGCCGGCAATCTCGCGCACGAGCTCAACAATCCGGCATCGGCCGCGCAGCGAGCCGCTGCCAGTCTCGTCATGGAGCTTCGCGCCAATCGCGAAAACCGATTCAAGCTAGTCAACCTCTGCCTCACTGAAGAGCAGATTCGCGGCGTCGAAGCCTGGGAGCAAAGAGTCCTCGGCCGCTCTGCGCGCCACGACACTCGCAATCCAGTCGAGCAGATTCAGATCGAGGAAGATCTCCGCACCTGGCTCACCAATCTCAAGTGCGACACCGCATGGGAGGTTGCAGCTCAGATTGCCGAACAGCGCACGACCGTCGCCGACCTCGAGGAGTTGCGCAATCTCATCGGCCCTGCGGAAACATGCATCTCGCTCCAATACTTCGCGCGCTACTTGAGGTCTTCGCGCTCTGTCGACACCCTGCTCAACTCCACCGCGCGCATCTTCGATCTCATTAGCGCCGTCAAAGCCTACTCCTATATGGACCGCGCCCCGATCCTCGAGGTTGACGTTCCAGCCGGCCTCGACGCAACCATTCAGATGCTCCAATCGCGGATGACCAACGTTGAGGTCGAACGCCACTACGATCCCAACCTGCCTCGCATCTCCGCCTACGGCAGCGAACTCAACCAGGTCTGGACCGCGCTCATCGAAAACGCTCTCGACGCGCTCGGTGAAACCAGCCACGGCGGCAAGCTCCGCCTCACCTGCCGTCTCGAAGGCGAAATGATGCTCGTCGAAATCTGGGACACAGGACCCGGCATTCCGCCCGAACTGCAGGACCGGATCTTCGAGCCCTTCTTCACGACTAAGGCTCCGGGCCAGGGCCTCGGCCTCGGTCTCGACAACGCCATGCGCATCGTTCGTAAGCATCGTGGCCACCTGAGCGTTCGCTCCGACCCAGGCTCCACATGCTTCCGCGTCCGCCTGCCCCTCGATCAACTGCAAGCCTACTGAACCGTGGCGGAATATCCTGTGCCCCATCCATTCGCCTTCTGAATGGGTGGAAAAAAGGCAACCGAATCATTCAGAGAACTGGGTGCCCCATCCAAGCTCTGCTTGGGTGGGAAACGAACAAGCTTGACCATCCACGGAGCACACCTATGACGTCATCCGAAACAAAAACCCCAACCACCCTGACGACTCTGCTCAATGTCCGCCGCGGCGCCGAAGCCATCGACTTCTACACCCGCGCCTTCGGAGCCACCATCGTCTCCCGCATGGACACACCCGATGGCAGCGTCGTCGCCCACCTCTCCATCGGCAACGGTGACTTCTGGCTCGCTGACGAATCCGCCCCTCACCAGAACTTCAGCCCCGAGACTCTCGGCGGCTCCACGATGCGCATGGTCCTTGTCACCGATGATCCGCATGCCGCATTCGACCGCGCCATCGCTGCAGGCGCCTCATCCGTCTGCCCCGTTCGCGATGAAGAGTATGGCTGGCGCATCGGCCGCCTGGTCGATCCCTTCGGCCATCACTGGGAGATCGGCAAGCCCCTCTAGCCTCATTCACGATGGCAATGCCCTCGGCCCAACTCGAGTCGATGCTCTCCCAATGGGATTCGGATACCACTCTGTTTGCCTCGAACCAGTTCGCTCGCCGCGCAGAAGTTCAGGATGAGATGGAGCATCTTCTCGGGGTCGCGGCCCTCGATTCGCATTTAGAACACGATCTCATCCGCCGCGCTCGCGCGCTTCAAGCCAAACTCGAGTCCATCAACAACCATCTCTTCGCCTCGATTCGTTGCGAAATCCAGGCGGGTCGCTGTCCCGCAGAATTCACTTCAATTCTGCACGGCCTTGCCACACCACCCCGCGGCCTTGCCTACACCTTTCTCGACGACCTTCTCACCGGCGTCTTCCAATTCGATCCGCCGGCTCAAGAAGCGCGCCCCCTCACTCCCGACTCCGTCTTCTACCAACCCACTCCCGCCCGCCACATCTTTCGCCTGATCTCAGCCGCAGCCATCACGAGAGCCGACACATTAATCGACCTTGGTTCCGGTCTGGGCCACGTTCCTCTTCTCGTCTCCATCTGCACAGGCGCAACCTCCATCGGCATCGAACTCGATCCCACCTGGATCGCCAGCGCCAGAAGCTGCGCAGACCAGCTCGGACTAAGCAGCGTCTCCTTCGTCACACAGGACGCCCGAGAAGCCAATCTCTCCGACGGAAGCGTCTTCTACCTCTACACCCCTTTTACCGGCCTCACTCTCGCTCGCATTCTCGACTCGCTTCGCACTCAGGCCAAGTCGCACCCCATCCGCATTTGCTCTTTCGGTCCCTGCACTGTCACCATCGCTCAGCAACCATGGCTTCACCCCTCTTCGCCTCCAGACTCGGAACAGCTCACCGTCTTCCACTCTGTGTCGTGACGGCCAATCGTCAAGTGACGACATCTCGTCATCGTCACTCGTCACCTGCCCTCATCCGCTACTCCCACCTCTGCCCGCGCATACCCGCTAAATCGAATCCCTGCAGCACCGCATCACTTGAGCACCCACCTACAAACCTTTGGCACACTCATTGCTTTCTGCAGTGCAGCCCCACGCAAGATCCGGGTCACTCAAATCCCACTCGGAGTCGCCGCCATGCTTCACCTAGTCATTTCTTGCTCTTGCTACCTCTCGTTCCTCCTCGCCAAAGCGCTCGTGCCCACGCACCCCGCAGCATGGCGCCTAGCCGAGCAGCGCAACCGCATCCGTCCCGTTCGCTAGATCAGATTGGAATCTAAACGCCCCTCTGTGCCCCGTTGATCGCGGCCTCTTGCGAGCGGGAGAATCCGCCCCTAGCCTCAATCACGAAAACTCCTCCGACTCTGCTACAAATCCTGTAGCTCCCCCGGAGGCAACCATGCCGAACTTCCCCAAACTAGCGCTTCTCCTCACCTGCACATGCTCTGCAGTCGGCGCTCAAGAGACCCACAACCACGGCATCCCTGAGAAGCTCGGCAAGGTCTCATTCCCCATCTCCTGCGCTCCCGCCGTCCAGGCAGAATTCAATCGCGGCATCGCGCTCCTGCACTCCTTCGCCTACGCTCCCGCGAACGCCGCATTTCAGAAGATCGCCGCCGAGGACCCGCACTGCGCCATGGCACACTGGGGCATCGCCATGACCTGGTTCCACCCGCTCTGGGATTTGCTGCCCCCAAGCTCCGTCCCGGCCGCAGCTCACGAGATCACCGCCGCTCAAAGTATCGGGACTTCAGACGGGCGCGAGAAGGCCTACATTAACGCCTACTCGCTTCTGCTCGAGAATGCGGACTCCACGTCCTTCCCGATCCGCAACCAGCATTACGAACAAGCGATGCACGAACTCGCCTCGCAAAACGCAGGCGACGTCGAAACGCAGGTCTTCTACGCTCTCGCCCTGATCTCCAATGCACCGCCCACCGATAAGACACACGCCCGCCAAAAGCAAGCCCTGGCCATCCTCGAGCCTCTCGACCGCGCCTACCCCGACCACCCCGGCATAACTCACTACATCATCCACGCCTCCGACAGCACCGAGCTTGCTCCCCGCGGTCTGGCCGCAGCCCGCAAGTACGCGAAGGTCGCCCCTTCAGCTCCGCACGCTCTGCACATGCCATCGCACATCTTCACCCGGCTCGGCCTCTGGCAGGACTCAATCAACTCCAACCTGGCCGCCGCGCAGGCCGCTCGCGATCAGCACGACGTTGGCGAAGAACTCCATGCCATGGATTACCTCGTCTACGCCTATCTGCAGCTCGGGCGATACCCGGATGCGAAACAGCTTCTCGACCGGCTCGGAAAAATGGAAAGCCTTAGCCTGGCTGACTTCAAGGTTGATTACGCCGCAACCACCATGCCCGTCCGCTCCGCCCTCGAACGCCACCAATGGCATGAAGCTTCCGGCATCAACCCGAACCCTAAATCGGCGCCACAGGTGGCCGCGATCGCCGTCTGGGCTCAAGCCCTTGGACGCGTTCGCGGCGGTCTGACGTCTGACGCGAACGCTGGAATCTCCGCTCTGGCGAAATATGAAGATCAGCTCCATCACGCCGGCAACGAATACTGGGCAGAGCAGACCGCCGTCCTTCGTCAGGAGGTCCTCGCATGGTCCGATGAGGCAGGAGGCAAACACGAGCAGGCCGCAAGCGAGATGCATGCCGCCGCCGATCACGAAGACGCACTCGAGAAACTCCCCGTCACTCCTGGCCCAGTCGTTCCTGCCCGCGAGCAACTCGGCGAACTCCTCCTCCAGCAGCATCGTCCTGCCGATGCCGCCGCCGCGTTCAAGCAATCCCTCGCAAACTCCCCAAACCGCAAGAACGCCATGGACGGACTCCACGCCTCCGAAGCCCACGCACAATGAAATAATCACTGAGGTCCCCGCATCCAGAGCCCATCGTTGTACACAGAACACGTTCTTCCTTCGGCTGGGTATAATTCATCACAACTTTCAGCTCAGCCTCTCGGGAGTGGTGCCGATGCTCTGCCCGCGTTGCGCCTGTAGCATGCCTGATCTAACGGACCGCTGTGTGCATTGCGGAACCCTGGTGACGCCTCCCGTTCCGCTGCCTGCCCTCTGCGATGCGTGCGGCGATCCTTGCGAAGGTGAATTCTGCGATAGCTGCGAAAAAGCTCTGCTTGGAAGTGGACAGTTACACGTTAGTTTGAAGGCGGCGAGTCACCCACCCGCGCCCCTGACGCCTGCAATCGAGGCCGGTGAGGCGATCCTTCCTCCACCAGCGGCCGGTCAGCAGAATCCGCCATATGCAAGTTTCGTCGTAGTAGTCCTTGTGTTCCTCTTGTGTCTGTCTGTGCTCGCATTTGCGGTTGCTGACGATGTGGCGCGAAGACATTTCTATTTCGGACCGCTGATCTTCTTCTGTGCGCTGACCGCGCTAATGGTTGCAGTCTGGCCCATGCACACAACCTATGTCGCCCTGCAGCGCGCTGAAGCTGCCGAACCGGAAGATCAAGACCTGCCGCAGGCCCGAGCGAAACTGCGCTCGCGCTCAATGCTCTTTGGCACTCTCTTTGCGCTTACGGCCGGCTTGGTCGGTTATCTCATTGGCGCCAGTGGCGCGGCGACTGAAAAGCTCGTTTCAGATTTTCGGAAATTTAATGATCTTGGCGACCGAATCACGGAAATGCGTAGTTCAGCTGAAGGCACGCTCGCTTCTGAGTTTGTAGCGTATGGAAAGCTGCGTGGTCCCGTGAAAGAGTTCCGCAATATTGCCAAAGAGATTCGAACCGAACTCACTTCATACGACGCAAGATATCCCAACTCCCATGACGCAACGAAGCAGTGGATGGATGCGATGGACGCGGCAGTTCAACGATCCGACCTGATCGAGAAAGAGATCGAAGTGGCTCGCCGCATCGAGAATATGCCGCAAGACCATTGGGAAAGCACGTGGCAAGCCGAGATGCAGCCCCTGCTCGATGAGGAAGAGGCTATCGGCCCTTCACACGATTGAGAGCTTCTCGTGATCCGGATAGATCCGTTCGACCGCCGTATCCCAGTCATGCGCCTGGAACACATGGCGAACTCGTTTCGACCGGAATAGGTATACGGTCCAGACCGTTGAGATCAACCCGCTGAAGACATCAAGTGCTGCGCTTTCAGGGAAGATCCGGCTGTCGATCAAAACAGAGAGCCAGAACCAGATCGTGGCGGCAAGAACAGTGAATCGCATCAACTTCAGCATGTCCCAGGTGCGGACAGAAAGAAGCATCGTTCCGACAGCGAGTTGGATCAGGAAGATCACAATTTGCGGAATGGCGGAAATCAAAAAAAGATGATAGGTTCTCGCGTCGTTGTACGATTCCGGCACATAGCTGTTGAAACCAACCACGAAGAAGATCGCCGTCATCAAAATGCCGCCATAGAGTTGCCAAAAGAAGAACAGAAGCCACCCGCCGATCTGGCTCTTTCTGCGCTTGTAGCAGATGATCCAGGCAATGATCCCGCCTGGAAGGCCCGGCATAGGATTGCTCGGTGAAGAGGATGAGTTGACGATGGTAGCGACAAGGTCGATGGGCGTCACGTTCACTCCCCCCCAGGTGCGAGTGCGCACGCCAATCGTCAATCGCCGTTTCGCCGATTGTCAACATCGGCCGAGAAGCTCCTCAGAACGAAACGTCTGCCGGCTCCGTCACCCGCATCACCGACTGGTCTCCCGTCTTCTCTTTCCAGGCCGCGCGAATCGCCTCAACCTTGGCACGGTTCTCCGCTGTGTCTGGGTAGTCGATGATCAGGCATTTCGTCCGCAATCGTTCCGGCGCTGGCTCATTCTTCCCCTGCCACTGCCCGTACACATCCAGCACGCTCAGCCCGTCGGGGAAGCGCGGCGTCACCTCCCGGTCCAGAAACGCCCGCCAATCTGTCTCGCTGATTCCCTTAAGTGGCTGATCGGCTGGCCCGAGCCCGAAGTAGAGGCGAGTGTCCACCCACCTCTTCGTGACGTCAGGATGTACCGCATCGCCCCGCAAAACAGGGGGTGCACTCGTGGCTATTGTCCGGATCGGTTTATGCCCGCAGCCGCTGGTTGCGAGGATCAGGAACAGCAGTCCCGAGGCAGGTCGAACGTGCATCAAGGCTCCTGAGCTGGAACAGTCGGCATCTACTTCTCTACTTCAACTCCACGCCAGAAGGCTACGTATCCTTTGATCTTACGAGCAGCAGGCTTCGGGTCGGGATAATACCAGGCTGCGTCTGGATTGTCCTGCCCGTCGATGTACAGACTCATGTATCTCGCTTGCCCCTTCCAGGGGCACGTGGAAGTCGTACTGCTCGACCGGAAGTACTCCCGCTTCAAACTGCCCTCAGGGAAGTACACGTTCCCCTCTACGGTCTCTGTTGTATCGCTCTCCGCAATAACCTTGCCGTTCCAAATCGCTTTTGCCATGTCTTCTTTCGCACCGCGTTCTCGCCGGACTCGATATTCCAGCGAACCTAAGTCTTTAGAACATTAACAGGTATTAGACGCCTTTGCGAGCGCGATGGATTCTGCCGCACCGTACCCAGGAAACCTGAATGCAACTCAGATCAAATCTTAAATGCCCGCCCCTCAGTCACATAGACCGCTCTCAACAGAAAAGCCCAGCCACCGGCCGGGCTCTTCTTCCAAAGCTGCCTAGCTACTTCGCTGCTTCGATCGAGTCGATGTGCACGGACTTCTTGCCTGCGTCCGCTGTCGCCTTCACCGCGACCTTATCGCCGTAGTACTTCTTCACGGCGTCGGGATTGTCGATCGTCCAGACCTGCTTCTTGCCCTCGTCGACGAAGACCGGCGTCATGCCGCCCTGAATGCACTTCTTCACGCACTCCGAGCCGCTGCCGGCGTGTTTGGCGCCGCACATCGAGTCAGAAATCCAACCGTTCATTGCCTTCGAGTCGGCCGCACTCGCCGCCACGGCCGAAAAAGTCAGAACCGCAAGACTCACTGCTGCAAAACGTTTCACTGGTAAACCTCCGGGGAAGTCAAAGTTGTCGAACGCCTCAATCATGCTCCTTCGGCCCGGCGCCCGGCAAGCCTCTCCGAATCACCGGTTTCAGTGCATCAACTACTTCACCGCCCACTGCTGGGTCTGCTGTGAAGTCAGCCGCCGCGCCGCAACATTCTTCAGAGTCACTTCGTAGCGCGTAGCGGCCGCCGGAAAGCGCTTCACCAATTCAGATGTCTTATTCATAAAGGTCGGCATCTTTTCGCGGATCGCTTCCAGAATATGGTTGAACTTGGCCAGCAGGAAGAAACCCTCGCCGTTGCAGTCAACGAAAAGCTCAACGGATACGGCCCCATGAAGCACCATCGCCGCCGCCATCTCCCAATACGTCGTCACCTGCCGAAAGTATGCGTTGTGCGGGTCGCGCGGATTCTGCGCCACTGCGAAGAACTCCTCCGCCGTGTTCGGCCAGAACTCTCCCGTCATCCACGCACGAGCCTGCCGCAGCACGGGCTCCGTCCGCAATTCGTACAGCTTCAAAATGATTTCAGCATCCGCCGGCGTAGCAAGCATCCGTTCCATTCAGTCAATTCTCCGAATGCCCATACTAACGGATTCACCTTTGAGCCTGCTCTGGGCCGTTCCAAAAAGAGAAGCGGAACCATTTGGTCCCGCTTCTCAAAACGCAGAGTTCTCGTCTTTACGCCGGCTGCAGTTCCTTCTTCTCAACCACCGGCCCATGCGTCTCCGCCGTCGGCGGTGGGGGCGCATCCCCGATCCGCTTCGAGTACGTGCACACAATCTCCGCACCCGGCTCGGGCTGAGCAGCCTTCTTGCCTTTCTTCTTTGGCTTCTCTTCTTCCGCGCCCTTCTTCTTGTTCGGACACTCGAGATAGATGCCGCTCTTCAGCGTCTTCTCCACCAGGTATGGGCTGCCGCACTCAGGACACTTCTGCGGAACCGGCTTGTTGTTCGACGTGAAATCGCACTTCGGATAGTTCGTGCATCCCCAGAAGATATTGCCGCGCCGCGCCTTGCGCTCGGCGATATCGCCAACGCCGCACTTCGGGCACTTCATGCCTTCAATCAGGTTCTGCTTTATGTACTTGCACTTCGGATATCCCGAGCACGAAACAAACTCGCCATACGCGCCCTGCCGCAGCACCAGCGGCTTGCCGCATTCCGGACACGCCTCACCCGTAGGCTCAGGCGGCTTCTGCTGCTGCTTCTGGCTCAGCTTGCGGATGGTCTTGCACGGCGGATCCTCGCTATACCCAGGGCAGCTCATGAACGGCCCGAACGGGCCGCGCCGCAGCACCATGACCCGCCCGCAGTTCTCGCAGTACTCTTCCGTGTCGCCGGCTTCCTGAGCCTCAGGAGTATTCATATCCGGCTTGGCGGCAATGTTCTCCTTGGTGAACGTGCAGCTCGTCGGATCCTTCTTGTTGTACGCCGAACACGCAAAGAAGCTGCCGAACTTGCCCCACTTCAAAATCAGAGGTGACCCACACACTTCGCACTTCTCATCTGTCACATGCTCCATGCGTTTGATGTTCCGCATGGTCTTGTCCGCGTCCTTCAGCTCATCTTCAAAGTGGTCGTAGAACCCGTTCAGCAGGTCTGTCCACTTCTCCTTGCCTTCTTCGATGTCGTCCAGCTCTTCCTCGAGCCGCGCCGTGTACTTCGTATCGAAGATATAGGGGAAGCTCTCCACCAGCAGATCGCAAACCACCATCCCGATCTCCGTCGGATAGAACCGCCCGCGCGATCCGCCGTGCTTCACAACGTACTCGCGATCCTGAATAGTATTGATGATCGACGCATACGTCGAAGGCCGCCCAATTCCCCGCTCTTCGAGTTCCTTCACCAGCGAAGCTTCGTTATACCGCGGCGGCGGTTCGGTGAAGTGGTCCTCCGGCGACAGTTGCTCCAGCTCCAGCCGCTGCCCGTCATCGAGCTTCGGCAGCCGATTCGCGAGCGAGTCCTCGTCATCGTCCGCCTTCTTCTCTTCCGACATCTCGTAGATCTTCAGGAAGCCGTCGAAGCGCAGCACCGATCCCGTCACCCTGAAGTCATACGTCTTCTTGTCTATCGCAGACTTCGCCTCAACCTTCGCCGTCGTGATGTCGTAAACCGCAGGAACCATCTGCGAAGCGATGAACCGCTTCCAGATCAGCGTATACAGCTTGACTTGTTCGTCGCTCAGATATTTCGCAACAGACTCCGGAGTCCGCGCCGCATCCGTCGGACGAATCGCCTCGTGCGCATCCTGCGCATCCTTCTTGCCCTTGAAAGTGTTCGGAGAAGCCGGCAGATATTGCTTCCCAAGCTCCTTACCGATCCATTCCCGCGCGCCTTCCACCGCATCGGGCGAAACACGCGGCGAATCGGTACGCATGTACGTGATCAGGCCCGTCGTCCCCTCTGATCCGAGATCGATGCCTTCATAAAGTCTCTGCGCCACGCCCATCGTGCGCCGCACATTGAAGCCCAGCTTGCTCGCCGCATCCCGCTGCAATTGGCTCGTAATAAAAGGAGGAAGCGGACGTCGCTGCTGCTCGCGGTACTTTACCTCCGCAACATTCCAGGTAGCCTTCTCGAGCGCCTTCAGCACCGCGTCCATCTGCGCCTTGTCGGGCAACGCACTCGAGATGAACTGATCCTTGCCGTCCTTATCCTGTCCGTTCGCAACCCGCGCCGGCTCGCCTTCAACGCCGACAAACTTCGCCTTGAAGCTGTCGCTGTTTCTCTTCTCCGGATGAAGCTGCGCTTCCAGCGTCCAGTACTCCACCGGCTTGAATCCGGCAATCTCCCGCTCGCGTTCCACAATCAGCCGCACCGCGACCGTCTGCACGCGCCCAGCCGACAATCCGCGTCGAACCTTGTCCCACAGCAATGGAGAAATCTGATAGCCCACCAGCCTGTCCAGAACACGCCGCGTCTGCTGCGCATCCACCAGGTTCTGGTCCACATCTCGTGCGTGCTGAAATGCCTCCTGCACTGCCTTCTTTGTGATCTCGTTGAACGTCACGCGGCGGATCTTCTTCCGCTGGCTGGCACTCGTGCCCAGCTGAATCGCAAGGTGAGCAGCGATCGCTTCGCCTTCGCGGTCCGGGTCAGGCGCGAGATAAATCTCGTCGGCTTTCTCAGCCGCCTTCTTCAACTGCTCAACAACTTTTTCTTTCCCCGGCGACACAATCAGCTCGGGTACAAACGTGCGCTTCTTTAGCTCCACGCCGATGTCGTTCTTGGGCAGATCCATAATGTGCCCAACTGACGCGCGGACTTCGAAGCCCTTACCAAGATATTTCTCGATCGTCTTCGCCTTCGCCGGCGATTCCACGATCACTAGTGATTTGCTCATTGCCATCCTTGATTCCGTCTTAATGTACCCTATCCAGCCCGGCCACACGTCCCATTCGATACATGACGTTGGCTATTTGACTCAGGCGGAGCACCGTCTGCTGTCTTCATCTTGGTGCCCATTCATTCAATCCAGCCTCCGGCGGCATGGTCGCGATCCGGAACGTTCCAACGTGTCCCGGCGGTCCTGCCTCCTTATACGTGGCTGTAAGATTTGCAAGCTAACATGGAACCCGCCTCCGTTTCCACTCCCCTTCGACGCACCGGCCCGCTAAATCGCAACCCCGCTCCCACGCAAACCTCATTGAATGTGCACTTCATGCCAACGCCTGTTCGCCGCAAAATATCTCTGGGTCGAAACAGCCGTGCTCACAATGTACGCACATAGTTCTTGCCAGGAAGGCATCGCACGCGGCCGCTCATCTCCAGCTCAAACAGCGCTGTAAAAACCTCTGACGACGTAAGTTGCGTCTCCAGTTTCTCCAGCAACTCGTCGATTTGCAGCGACTCGTCCGTCCTCAACGTCTTCAGCACAATCGACTCTTCTGTTCTAAGCGCTGGGTCCGGCAGAAGAGATGCCGTGAATTCCGCTTTGGATTCACTACCGGCTCCCTGCTCCAGTTCAAGCCGAACTTGCGACGGCAGATCCTCCCACACATCCTCCCAACTCCCCACGAGCTTCGCGCCCTGCTTAATCAGCGTGTTAGGAGTCCACGAGTTCTTCGCCGTCACATTCCCCGGCACCGCATACAAGTCCCGATCCTGCTCTGCCGCGCACCGCGCCGTCACGCGCGTTCCAGAGTTCTCGCTTGCCTCCACCACCAGCACGCCAATGCTCAGCCCGGACAAGATTCGGTTCCGCCTCGGAAAATTCTGCGGAGCCGGAAACGTCCCGATTGGCACCTCGCTTACGATCGCCCCGCCTACCGCAACAATCTCATCCGCGATCTTCCGGTTCTCCTTGGGATACACAACATCAATCCCTGTCCCCCACACCGCCACGTTCGGCATCCTGGCAGCC
>Ga0105240_10006057_pt1 | contig 17866 bp, 16 predicted proteins | sample KBSC54metaG_FD_80426 | JGI IMG/M metagenome (GOLD analysis project Ga0105240, IMG submission 80426) | Corn rhizosphere microbial communities from Kellogg Biological Station, Michigan, USA - KBS C5-4 metaG | ecosystem: Host-associated > Plants > Roots > Rhizosphere > Soil | place: Michigan, USA...
ACTGGCGCTCCGACCGCTTTTCCGGTAAAACCGGGCGGTGGACAATGTCGTCCACCAAGACGAGGACGTCCAACTTGGCCAAACCCAATTTCGAGTTCCAGAAACGCCAGAAAGAGCTGGAAAAGAAACGCAAGAAAGAAGAAAAGAAACAGAAGAAGCTGGACCGCGCCGCCGCGCAGGCGCCTGCCGCCGACAGCGCGTCGACCCCGACAGAGTCCAGCTAGCGATCGGCGACCGGCTCAGTCCGCCTTTCGCCACACGCTCGCAAGCCACGGCTGCTGGTCGCGCGGCAGGCCGCTCGGCCGATAGTAGTGGTCGAGCATCGCGAATCCCGCCTCGCTCATGTAACGCGACCACGTGGGAAGGTCGTGATACGCGCCATAGCGCCCGCGATTCCAGCCCTCCTCGTTGTGTCCGTGCGGGTTCGACGCGAACAGCACGCCACGCGGCTTCAGCGTGTCATGCAGTTCGCGCAGCACGCGCGGCAGCGCCGAGCTCGGGACGTGAAAGAGCGATGCATTCGCGAACACGCCATCGAAGCGCGCCGCCGGTAGCGCCAGCGCGAGGAAATCCTGTTGCCAGACGTCGAAGGCGCCGGCTTCGCGCGCCATCGCGACGAAGCTCGGTGCGCCTTCGAGTCCGATCGCGACATGACCAAGCGCCGCAAATGCGCGCAGGTCGCGTCCCGGACCGCATCCGAAATCGAGGATCGTGAAGGGCGGCGTCGCTTCGATTCGCGACAGCAGCGCATCGATGTTCTGGCGCACGTCGTGGCCGCGCGTGCCTTCGCGGAATGCCTCGGCCTGCCGCTCGTAATGCGCGAGCGTGGCGCGCGCAATCGCGGCATGATCGGGACCGTCCGAAGCCCCCATCACGCTTCTCGCGCGTCACGCCGCGCTTGCCGTTCGAGCGCGCGCGCGAGGATGCGGATCGAATGCACGGCAGCCCGCGCGCCGGTGCTGCGCGTACCGTCAGCGATCTGGTGGCGGCAGCTCGTGCCATCGGCGACGATCAGCGTGTCGTCGCCGGCGTCGCGCACCGACGGCAGCAGCGACAACTCCGCCATGCGCATCGAAACGTCGTAATGGCTGGCGGTGTACCCGAAAGCGCCCGCCATGCCGCAACAGCTCGATTCGATCGGCTCGACGTCGAGGTTCGGGATCCAGCGCAGCATATCGACGGTGGCGCCGGCGGCGTCGAACGCCTTCTGGTGACAATGGCCGTGCACGAGCGCGCGCCGCTCGGGCAGTGCCGCGAGCGGTAGCGTCGCCCTGCCGGCCGTCCGCTCGCGCACCAGGAATTCCTCGATCAGCCATGCGCGCTCGGCGAGCCGCGCGGCGGGATCGCCGAGGCCAAGCGCCAAGAATTCATCGCGTAGCGACAGCAGGCACGAAGGCTCGAGCCCGACGATCGCGGCACCCGCGGCCACGTACGGTGCGAGCGCGTCGACGACGCGCAACGCTTCGCGCTTCGCTTCGTCGATTAGCCCGTAGGCTAGAAACGTTCGCCCGCAGCACAAAGGACGGGCCCCCGTTCCCTCTTTCACGGGCGGTCGCGCGACGTCGGCGCGATAGCCCGCCGCGCGAAGGACACGCAGCGCCGCGTGCGCGTTTTCCGGCTCGAAGCTGTTCGTGAAACTGTCGACGAAAAGCACCACATCGACCGGCGCGAGGTCGGAGGCGCCGATTTCCCCGTAGCCGCGAAAGAACGTGCCGTAGCGCCACCGCGGCAGCGATCGCATTGCGGAGACCCCGGTCGCCCGCTCGAAGAGACGCGGCAGGCCCGGAAGCCGATCGCGCAGGTTGAGCAGCGGAGCGACCGACGATGCGAAGGGTGCCCAGCGCGGCAGATATGCAATCAACCGATCGCGCAACGGCACGCCGTGGCGGCGCTGCCACTGATACTGGAATTCGATTTTCATCCGCGCCATGTCGACACCGGTCGGGCATTCGCGCCGGCATCCTTTGCAGCTCACGCAAAGGTCGAGCGCATCGCGCACCGCGTCGGATGCGAACGTGTCGCCGAGCTGGCCGCTCAACGCGAGACGCAGCGTGTTGGCGCGACCGCGCGTCAGGTGGATTTCATCGCGCGTGACGCGATAGCTCGGACACATCGTGCCCGCGTCGAATTTCCGGCAATGACCGTTGTTGTTGCACATCTCGACGGCTTCGGCGAACCCCTGCGCCGGGTCACCGCCGCTGCCGGCTGCGCTGATTGCGCCGGTCGCAGGATCGTTCTGCACGTTCCACGCCGACCAGTCGAGACCGGTCTCGATCGTCGAGGTCCGATACGTGGGCGGAAAGCGGAAGAGGGCCGGATCGTCCATCCGCGGCGCGCGCACGATCTTGCCCGGATTCATGACGCCGGCCGGGTCGAACAGGTCCTTGATCGCTTCGAACGCCCGGGTGAGCCGTGATCCGAACTGCCACGGTACCCATTCGCTTCGCACCAGTCCGTCCCCGTGCTCGCCCGAGAAGGCGCCCTTGTACTCGCGCACGATCGCGGCCGTCTCTTCGGCAATCGCGCGCATCTTCGCGGCGCCGTCGCGCCGCATGTCGAGAATCGGGCGCACGTGCAGCGTGCCGACCGACGCATGTGCATACCACGTTCCGCGCGTGCCGTGCCGGCGGAAGATTTCGCCGAGTCGTTCGACGTAGGCGGCGAGATGCTCGAGCGGAACCGCGCAGTCTTCGACGAACGATACCGGCTTGCCATCGCCTCGAAGGCTCATCATGATGTTGAGACCCGCCTTGCGTACGTCCCACAGCGCCTTCTGCGCCGCACGGTCCGATAGCTTCACGACGCGGTCCGGCAGGCCGATCTCGCCGAGCAATGCGGCCAGGTCGTCGAGCTTCCGCGTCACGGCCTCATCGTCGTCACCGATGAATTCGACGAGCAGGATAGCCTGCGGCTCCCCGATCAGCGCGCGCTCGATCACCGTGCGAAACGCCGGATTGTCGCAGGCAAGATCGATCATCGTGCGATCGACGAGCTCCACTGCCGAGGGCCCGAGCTCGACCAGGTGGCGCGTCGCATCCATCGCGCGGGAAAGCGATTCGAAGTTGACGACGCCGAGCGCGCGGTGACGCGGGAGCGGCGCACATTGCAGCGTCAGCGCGCGCGTCCACGCGAGGGTGCCTTCGCTGCCGACGAGAAGCTGCGCGAAATTGACGCTGCCGTCGAGCGTGTAAGGACGCACGCTTTGCGGGTGGAAGATGTCTGCGTTGTAGCCGCCGACGCGCCGCAGCACCTTGGGGACGACGCGCTCGATCTCGTCACGCTCGCGCAGTCCCAGTTCGCGCAACGACGCGATCAGGTCGTGCACACGCGCCGGCGCTTCGTGCATCGTGCGCTCGGGACCGAACCGCGTCTCGGTTCCGTCGGAAAGCCGCGCGTCGATCGCGACGACGTTATGGACCATGTTGCCGTAGCGGAGCGAGCGTGAGCCGCAGGAATTGTTGCCCGCCATGCCGCCGAGCGTGCATTGCGCGGACGTGCTGACGTCGACGGGGAACCAGAGTGCATGCCGGGACAGCCACGCGTTGAGCGCGTCGAGCACAATGCCGGGCTCGACGGTGATCGTCTGCGACTCAGCGTCGAACGCGACGATGCGATTCAGGTGCTTGCTGTGATCGATGACGAGCGCCGCGCCGACCGTCTGGCCGCACTGCGAGCTCCCGGCGCCGCGGGGCAGGATCGGGATTCGCAGCTCCGCACACACGTCGATCGCCGCGCGAACGTCGTCGTCGCTCTCCGGCACCAGGACGGCGAGCGGGTCGACCTGGTAGATCGACGCGTCGGTCGCATAACGGCCGCGCGACGCGGCGTCGGTCAGCAGTGCGCCCCTGACCGCGCCGCGCAGCCGCTGCCACTGCGGTTCGTCGCCGCGCGGATGAAATACCAGCGGATATACGTCAGTCGGACTCACGAGCGTCGACCCGTGCCTCTCGCATTCGCCGCCGGCGAACGCTGCCCGGCGACCCGGATTATAGAAGCGGCCATGCAATTCGCCCTGTGACCGGGCGGAAACATTGTGTATCGTATGGCCACTGCCTTGGAGGAGGACCGCATGAAAAGTCACATCTTGGCTGCGCTTCGCGCGACGCGCCGTGCAGCGCTCGTCATCATCGCCGGCGCGGTCGCGTGCCTCATTGCCGCGTCCGCCGTCGCGCAAACCGAAATCAAGCTTGGCCATGTCGGTGAGCCCGGCTCGATTTTCCAGAAGAGCGCGGACGAATTCGCGAAGCGCGCCAACGCGAAGCTTGCCGGCAAGGCAAAGGTGATCGTCTACGGGTCGAGCCAGTTGGGCGGCGACAAGGAGATGATCCAGAAGCTCAAGCTCGGCACGCTCGACATGGCGCTGCCGTCGACGGTGATGAGCTCCGAGGTCGACATCGCCGGCATTTTCGAGATGCCGTACATCGTCAAGGATCGCGCGCACATGGGCCGCATCGAGAAGGACGTGTTCTGGCCGATGATCGAGCCCGCGATCGAGAAGAAGGGGCTCAAGGTGCTCGCCGTCTGGGAAAACGGCGTGCGTCATATCACGAACAACAAGCGGCCGATCAAGGTCCCCGCCGATTTGCAGGGGATCAAGCTGCGCGTGCCGGAGGGCAAGTGGCGCGTCAAGATGTTCCAGGCGTATGGTGCCAATCCGAGCCCGATGAAGTTTTCGGAGCTTTTCACCGCGCTGCAGACCGGCGTGATGGACGGCGAGGAGAATCCGCTCACGCAGATCTATTCGGCGAAGCTGCAGGAAGTGCAGAAGTACCTCTCGCTTTCCGGCCACGTCTATACGCCGGCGTACCTGACCGTCGGCACCAAGCATTGGGAAACGCTGCCCGCCGACATTCGCAAGACCCTCGAGGATACGGCGAAGGAAACGCAGGCATTCGTCTACCAGGCCGCCGCGCACGACGAGGAGGATTTGCTCGGCAAGCTGAAGCAGGCGGGCATGCAGGTGAACGAAGTCGACAAGGACGCCTTCGTTGCCGCCAGCAAGCCGATCTACGAGGAATTCAGCAAGGAAGTTTCGGGCGCGAAGGCAGCGATCGACAAAGCGAACGCGCTGCGCAAGTGATGCAGCCGCAGGGCTCATCGCTTGCGGTGCGAAGAGATGAGCGCCCCTGAAACATCGCGCGCCGCCGGCGTCGGAACCACGAACCGGATCGCCGCGTTCCGCGACCGCTATGGCCGCTTCCTCGAGTGGGTCGTGTCGGCGCTGATGCTCATCCTGTTCTTCGAGGTGACGCTCGGCGTCGTGTTTCGCGCGATCGGCGCGTCGCTGATCTGGTACGACGAGATCGCCTCGGTGCTGCTCGCGTGGCTCACCTTCTACGGCGCAGCACTCGCGTCGGTCAAGCGCGCTCACATCGGCTGCCCCGAGCTCGTCGACGCGATGCCGTGGCCCGCGCGGCGCATCGTCAATATCATCGCGCAACTGCTCGTCATCGCGTTCTTCGTGCTGCTTGGCGGCGTCGGAGTCGCGATCATGCCGGTGCTCGCGACCGACGCGCTCGTCAGCGTGCCCGAAGTGCCGATGAGCATCGTCCAGTCGGTCATTCCCGTCTCGTCGGTGCTGATCGTGATCGCCGAGCTCCTGCAGCTCGTCGAGCTGATCCGCGGCAAGGAGCCGCTCGAGACCCCCGGGCTGTCGCTGTCCGAGGGTTTGCATTGAGCGCCGCCGGCCACCACTGAGCACCGAAATCGCGCCCCATGACGATGCTGATGCTGTTCGCGGCGGTGCTGGCCCTCGTGCTGATCAACGTGCCGATCGCCGTTTCGCTTGGCATCGTCGCGCTGGTCGCGATGGTGTCGACGCACGGCATCGGTATCCTGCCGAACCTCGCCGTCGTCACCTACAACGGCGCGACGAGCTTTCCGCTGCTGGCGATACCGCTGTTCATTCTCGCCGGCTCGATCATGAATGCGTCGGGGATTTCGCGGCGGCTGATCGCGTTCGCGACGTCGCTGTTCGGCTGGATCCGCGGCGGGCTCGCGCACGTGTCGATCGGCGCGTCGCTGTTCTTTGCCGAGATCTCCGGCTCGGCGGTGGCGGACGTCGCCGCCCTCGGCTCGATCCTGATCCCCGGCATGAAGGCGAGGGGTTACCCGGCGCCGCTCGCCGCTGCGGTGATGTCGTCGGCCGCGACGCTCGCGGTCATCATTCCACCATCGATTCCGATGATCATCTATGCGGTGATGGCGGAAACGTCGGTCGTGCAGCTGTTCGTCGCCGGCATCGTGCCCGGCATCATCGGTGGCATCGGCCTGATGGCGATGGCGTACTGGATGGCGCGCCGCTACGACCTGCCGCGCGAAGCGAAGTTCTCGTGGGCGCGCGTCGGCGAGACGGCCCGCGACGCGCTGTGGGCTTTCCTGTTGCCGATCATCATCCTCGGCGGCATTTTCGGCGGCGTCGTCACGGCGACGGAAGGGGCGGCGCTGGCGGTGGTCGCGTCGCTCTTCGTCGGCCTCGTCATCTACCGCGAGCTCGATATCGCCGAGCTGCGGCGCGCGATCATCGAAGGCGGCGTGCAGACCGCGGTCGTCATGCTGCTCGTCGCATTGAGCTCGCTGCTCGGCACGTACCTGTCCGAAGTGCAGGCGCCGCAGCACCTCGCGCAGGCGGTCTCGGACTTCACGCAGAACAAGTACCTCGTGCTGGCACTTTTGAACGTGTTGTTCCTGCTCCTCGGCATGTTCCTGCATTCAGCGGCGGCGATCATCCTCGTCGTGCCCGTCGTGATGCCGCTCGTGCGGGCGGTCGGCATCGACCCGGTGCATTTCGGTTTGATCGTCACGGTGAATCTCGGCATCGGCCAGCAGACGCCGCCGGTGGCGAGCGTGCTGATGGTCGCGAGCGCGATCGCGAAGGCATCGATCTGGGACGTGACGCGCATCAATGTCTGGTTCATCGCCGTGCTCGTCGGGGTGCTGCTGCTGGTAACGTACGTGCCGATCACGGGGCTCGGACTCGTTCAACTCTTCTATCGATGACCCGACCATGAGCGACGACGCTCTTCTGGTGACCCGCGAGGGTTACATCGCGACGGTGACGTTGAACCGGCCCGCGAAGCTCAACGCGCTCACGAAAGCGATGTGGCGCGGACTGGGCGAGGCAATCCGCGGGTTGTCGGGCGAGCACGACCTGCGCTGCATCATCATCCGCGGCGCCGGCGAGCGCGCGTTCTCGCCGGGCAACGACATCGGCGAGTTCGCCCGCGAGCGCTCGAACAAGGCACAGGCGCGCGAGTATGGCGCCACGATGCATGCGACGGCGCATGCGCTCGATGCGTGTCCGATCCCGCTCGTGGCGCAGATCCATGGTATCTGTGTGGGCGGCGGTCTCGAAATCGCATCGTTGTGCGATCTGCGCATCTGCGGCGCGTCGAGCCGCTTCGGCGCCCCGGTCAGGAATCTCGGGCTCGTCATGGCGTACCCGGAGATGGCGCCGCTCGTGCGCCTCGTCGGCCCCGTCGTCGCGCTGGAGATCCTGCTCGAGGGTCGCATCTTCGACGCCGCCGAGGCGCTGGCCAAGAGACTGGTGACGCGCGTCGTCGACGACGACCAGGTGGCGGCGGAAGCGACGGCCACCGCGGCGCGCATCGCGGAAGGCGCGCCGTTGACAGCGCGCTGGCACAAGCAAGCCGTGCGTCGCCTTGCCAATCCCGACCCGATCACCGAGGCCGAGGCCGACGAATGCTTCGATTGCTTCGATACCGAGGACTTCAGCATCGGTTACACGGCTTTCCTTGCGAAGCGCAAGCCCGAGTTCAAGGGCCGATGACTCCGAGCGAAGCGGCGATGGAGCGAGCAGCGGCGGCGCCGCATCCGGGACCGCTCTCCGGGATGCGCGTTCTGGAGCTCGCCCAGATCATGGCGGGACCGACGTGCGGCATGCTCCTTGCCGATATGGGCGCCGATGTCGTCAAGGTCGAGAAACTCCCCGGCGGCGACGATGCGCGCGGCTACCAGGAGCCGTCGGTGAACGGCGTCTCCGCGCCGTTCATGATGCTGAATCGGAACAAGCGCGCGCTGGCGCTCAACCTCAAGCATCCGCGCGGCCGCGACGTGCTGCTGCGGATGGTGCGCGAGGCCGATGTGCTGACCGAGAACTTTCGCCGCGGAACGCTGGAAAAGCTGGGCCTGAGCTACGACGTGCTCGCCGCCGCCAATCCCGGGCTGATCTACTGCGCAGTTTCCGGATACGGCCGCAGCGGACCCGACGCCGACAAGGGCGGCTTCGATCTCATCGCACAAGGCTTCGCGGGCCTGATGTCGATCACCGGCGAGCCTGGCGGGCCACCGGTGAAGACGGGCAATTCGGTCGCGGACATCAATGCCGGCATTCTCGCGGCGCTCGGCATCCTCGCCGCGTACGCGCACAAGTTGAAAACCGGCGAGGGCCAGCTCGTCGATACCTCGCTGATGGAAGCCGCGCTGCAGCAGACGTACTGGCATGCGGCGATCTATTTCGCGACCGGCTCATCCCCCGGCCCGACCGGATCGGCGCACCTGCTTACTGCGCCATATCAGGCGTTCCGCACGCGCGACGGGTGGATCAACATCGGCGGCGCGAATCAGGCGAACTGGGAGCGGATCGCCGAGGTGGTCGGGCATCCGGAGTGGCGCGACGATGCGCGTTTTGCCACGAATTCGGCGCGCGTGGCGAATCGGTTGGCGCTGACCGATGCGATGAACGCCGTGCTCGTCACGCGCAGCAAGGCCGAGTGGATCGCGGCTTTCGACGCGGCCGGCGTCCCGGTCGGGCCGGTGCACACGATGGGCGAGGCGCTCGAGCATCCGCAGACGCTCGCGCGCGGCATGGTCGTGGAGGTCGCGCACCCGCAGGCAGGGCCGACAAAAGCACTCGGTTGCCCGATCCATTTTTCGCGGACGCCGACGCGCATTACGCGGCCCGCGCCGATGCTGGGCGAGCACACGCGAGCGTTGTTGCGCGAATACGGTTACGACGACGCGGAAATCGACGCGCTGATCGCGGACGGGGTCGTCGAATGAAATCGGTGTCGGAGGTGTAATTATTCGGTCGGCGCTGTTCCGAATAATTACACCTCCGACACCGATTTCTGCAACACGTAGACGCACTTGATCCCGTCCCAGTGGGCGTGCAGTCGGCTCAAGTCGATCTCGAAAACCGGGGTCAGGTCGCAGCCGAAACGCTTCACTTTTCCGAAGTGAAGGTATTCGCCCATCGGCGCCTGCGCGAACGCCATGCCGTGCCGCCTCAGGTAATCGCCAAACGGCAGCAGCGCGCCGTCCTGCCAGATCTCGAACAGCCGCGCATATTCGGTCGGCAGTCCCGGTCGCACTTCGTCGGCATCGATCTTCGCGAGCCCGTCGGGGCGGAGCACGCGGATGACCTCGCGGATGACGCCGAGCTTGTTGCCGAAGTAGAGCCAGGCGACCTGACTGTAGACGAGGTCGAACGTATCGTCCGCGAACGGCAGACCTTCGGCAACATCGCCATACGCCATGTGCGGCAACGCGACGTCGGCGGCGAGTCCGCGCTCCGTCGCGCTGCGCAGCAGAATCTCGGCGTTGCCGTCGTCGCGAAAGCGATTGAGCCCGTGCAGCTCCGCCCGACTGCCATACCGCGCGCGCAACTCGAGCAGCGCCGTGCCATACCCGCATCCGAGCTCCAGCACGCGCGCGATGCCTTGTCGCTCGACACACGCGTCGATCTCGCGGCAGACGCCGTCCACGGTTCGCTCGAGATCGTCAACGCCGCGCGCTCGGTGAAGCTGCTTCGCGCGATAGTGCTCGTCGCGGATCATTTCGAGAGCGCCGCTTCGAGCGCGCGCGGCTTCCCGATCGCGTAATAGGTCACCGGCTCGCTGCGCCCGCGCACGCTGGATGTGTGTTGCGGGAACGCCGAAAGGTCGACGCCCGCGGCGTCGGCGCAGGCGGCCGATATGACGAGCACGCATCGATGCTGCTTGGTCGCAGCCTCGAGCCGGGCTGCGACATTGACGGTATCGCCGAGCGCCGAAAGGAGCGGTGTCGCCGGCGGTCCCATCGTTCCGATGATCGCCTCGCCCGCATGGATGCTGATACCGGCCTGCAGCGGTTCCCCGAGATCGGCCGCGAGCGCGGTGTTAATGCTTGCGAGCCGCTCGCTGATCGCGATCGCGCCGCGCATCGCGTCGCGGCACCCCCGCCGAACATCGGTTGCCGTTCCGTAAAGCGCCATCAGGCCGTCGCCGCTGAACGTCGAATAATAGCCGCCGGTTTCGCGCAACGCTTCGGCGAGCTCGGCGAAAAAGCGGTTGAGAATGAAGAAGACATCGTAGGGCATTCGCTGCTCGCCTAGCCGGCTCGACCCGCGCAAATCGACGAACATCACGGCGACCATGCGCTCCCGGCCCGGAATCGGGGCGTTGCCGATCTCGGCCGCGCCGACATGCGGCGGCAGCAACGGCGTGATCTGGATATCCAGCGTCGGCCGTAGCTGGCAGGCGAGACGCACGTCGCTGTCGGCGCGGATGCGCTGCAACGCCGAGCGCTCGATCGACTCGGGCGGCGGAAGCCCCGCAAGGCCGCGGTCGACGCGCACGCGGCACGTCGTGCACCGCGCGCGTCCCCCGCATACCGATGCGTGCGGAATGCCGGCGTCGCGCAGGGCCTCGAGCAGCGTGTAGCCGATGGGCGCGGTGATCGTCCTTCCGTCGGCGTAGCGCACGCGGTAGACACCGCCGGCCGTCGGCACGATGCGGCGCAGGCCGCGAGCGAGCAGAACGATGCCCAGCAGCGCAGTGTACACGGCGAGCGTCTGCTGCTCGCGTGCGTCCAGCAGCGCCACCGCCTGTGGATCCGGCGTTTCAACTGTCTGCGGCGCGCCGCCGCTTGCGCTCGCCTTTCGCAGCTCGATGCCCGCGCCCCAGAATCCGAGCAATGCGAGCACCGGCACCATGACCGCGATCGGATAAATGAACCGGAGACTTCGCCGGTAGCCCTCGCGCAGCCGCAACCAGTAATGCAGCCCGATCACCAGGTGCGTCCAGACGATCACGACGAGGAGTGGCTGCCGGATCATCGCGCTCGGCTTCGCCCATATGCCGGCGATCACCGCATGATAGGTCGTATGGGTCCCGACCATCCACGCCGAGACGCGGGTGCCGAATACGTGTGAAATGAGCAGCAGGGGTACGGCAAGGCCGAGCGTCAGTTGGAGAAGCTCCCAGAGCGGCATGCGCAGTGTCTGGCGCCGCCAAAGGGCGTACAGGCCGAGGAGCGCATGCAGGATCAGTGCCGTGTACAGCACAACCGTCCCGGGGACGCTCTGCCAGACCCGTACGAGGACGTCGAGCAGCGCTTCCTGGGCATCGATCGAGAAGACGCCGAGCGCGTGATTGCAAAGATGCGCCGTGACGTAGACCGCGAGAACCAGTCCGGTGCCGATACGCAGGGTGCCCAACGTCTTGCCGCGGTCCCGGGCAGCATTGGACGCCGGAAGCGGGTGCGCCGCGTGCATGGCGCGGATTATCGGCTATCCTTGCACCTCGCTGCCGCCGGGCGGTATGCCGCGCGACGGTTCGGCGAGGGAGGATCGGCATGGAAAGACTCGACAACGCACGCATCCTCATCTACAGCCATGACAGCTTCGGCCTCGGCCATCTGCGCCGATGCCGCGCGATCGCGCACGCGATCGTCGACCGGTTCAAGGGCGTCTCGGTCCTTATTCTCTCGGGCTCGCCGATCATCGGCAGCTTCGATTTCCTGCCGCGCGTCGATTTCGTCCGCATTCCAGGTGTCGTGAAGCTTCACAACGGCGAATACCAGTCGCTCGGCCTGCACATCGACCTCGACCAGACGATGGCGATCCGCGCCGCGATCATCGAGCAGACGGCCGAGACGTTCCGCCCGGACCTCTTCCTCGTCGACAAGGAGCCGCTCGGACTCAACGGCGAGGTCGCGCGGACGCTCAAGATGCTGAAGGCGCGCGGGACGACGCTCGTCCTGGGCTTGCGCGACATCATGGACGAGCCGGCTCTTCTGCTGCGCGAATGGAAGCGAAAAAAGGTCCTGCCGGCGCTCGAGCACCTCTATGACGAGATCTGGGTCTACGGGCTCGCCGGCTTCGCCGACCCGTTGCACGGGGTGGCTTGCCCGGCGAGCGTGCGCGCGAAGATGATCTACACCGGGTACCTGCGCCGCGCGGTACCGCACCTCGAGACAAGCGAGCCGCCGGTCAGCCGCGACCCGTACGTCCTCGTCACCGTCGGCGGCGGCGACGACGGCATGGCGGTGCTCGATTGGGTGCTCGCTGCGTACGAGCACGACGCGACCATTCCGCTCGGCGCGGTCATCGTCACCGGTCCGTTCATGGCAGCCGAGCAACAGCGCCACTTTCGCGAGCGCGCAGAGCGCCTCGGGCGCATCGAGGTCCTCACGTTCGACGCGCACCTCGAGATTCTCATGGAGCGCGCCGTCGGCGTCGTCGCAATGGCCGGTTACAACACGTTCTGCGAGATTCTTTCGCTCGACAAGCGGGCGATCCTCGTGCCGCGCGTGCTGCCGCGGCGCGAACAGGTGATGCGCGCGGTGCGTGCGGCTGCGTTCGAGCTCGCGCACACCCTCGATCCGGAGCGGCCGCACGAGCCGGCGCTGATGATCGCAGCACTGCACAAGCTGCGCGAGCAACCGGCGCCGTCGCAACGCGGCGCCGAGCGAATGCTGAATGGCCTCGACGTCATCACCGAGCTTGTCGCCGAAAGGGTCGGGCGCCCGGTGCCGCGGCGCGAGCGCGCACTGGCGCAATTCGGGTGACCTGATAGCCGCGGTCCGCCTCGCCTTTAGCTTCTACCGATCGTCATGCACAGCGTCATGATCTACGTCCAGCATCTGCTGGGCATCGGCCACCTGATGCGGGCGCGACGTTTGGCCGAGGCGCTCGCCGCGCATGGGTTCGACGTCCATCTCGTCAGCGGCGGCATGCCGATCGGCGGCCGCCTGCCGCGCGGCGTGCGCACGGTGCAGTTGCCGCCGATCCGCGTGTCGGATGCGAGCTTCACGCCGTTGCGCGACGCGGATTTCGAGCCGATCGACGACGCGTATCGCGATCGGCGGCGCGCATTGCTGCTCGCCGCGTACGAAGCCGCGCGCCCGTCGGCGGTGCTCTTCGAGACGTTTCCGTTCGGGCGCCGGTCGCTGCGCTTCGAGCTTTTTCCGCTGCTCGAGCGCATGCACGCAACGCGACCGCGGCCGCTCGTCGTTGCGTCGATTCGCGAGATCCTGCAAGTGCAGCAGAAGCCGGCGCGCGAGCGCGAGATGCTCGAGTGGGCGGCGCGCTTCGTCGATGCGATCTTCGTGCACGGTGATCCGCGCTTCGCACGCTTCGAGGACACGTTCTCGTTCGCCAACGAGCTGACACCGCCCGTGCATTACACCGGGTTCGTGCTGGGCGAAGGTGCCGACAACGCGGCGAACGACGGTCAATTGCGTGACGAGGTGGTCGTGTCGGCGGGCGGCGGCGGCGTCGGTATCGCGTTGCTCGCGGCCGCCCTTGCGGCGCAGCAGCACTCGCGCTTCGGGCACCTGACCTGGCGCGTGCTAGCCGGCCCCAACATAGCGGAAGCGGGGCTTGCGCGATTGCGCACGCATGCGGGGCCGAACGCCGTCGTCGAGCGATCGCGCGTCGACTTTGCCGAATTGCTGCGCCGCGCATTCGTTTCGGTCTCGCAGGCCGGCTACAACACGACGATGGACGTGATGACGAGCGGGACGCGTCCGGTCGTCGTCCCGTTCACCGGCAACGGCGAAACCGAGCAGCGCGCGCGCGGCGAGCGCTTGCGCGATTTCGGGCTCGCCGTCGTCGTCGACGACCGCACACTGACGCCCGAAACGCTCGCACGGGCGGTGGACGAGGCGGGGACGCGCGCAGGCTTCGCGGGCTGGAATTTCGAAAGCGACGGTGCGGCGCGCACGGCGGCGCTGGTCGCCGGCATGCTCGGCATCCGCACGATCGACGCGAAGACGGCGGCATGAGCGCCAAAGGGGGCAGCGCTGCGGTGCAGCCGCACGCATCGGGGGAAAATGCAAGCGGCTGGCAGCGTCTCGACGGCGAGCTCGACGCATGGCGCGCGCTCGGACGTCGCGCGACACTATGGCTGCGCGACGACGATGCGTGCGCCGACACACCGGCATTACGCCGATTGCTGAACCTTGCGCGCGGCTATCGCGTGCCCGTCGCGGTCGCCGCGATCCCGGCGGCGGTCGATGCGACGCTCGTCGATGCGATCGCATGCTGCAGCGACGCGACAATTGTTCAACACGGTTATGCGCATCATAACCATGCCGGAGCGGGCGCGCGCAGCGCGGAGCTCGGTGACGAGCGGGAGCTTCGCGTTACGCTCGATGAGCTTGCGCGAGGCCGCGCACGGCTGGAATACGCCTTCGGCGAGCGGTTCATCCCCGTGCTGGTTCCTCCCTGGAACCGGATCGCCAACGATCTCGTGCCGCACATCGCGTCCGCGGGATTTACCGGCATCTCCCGATTCGGTCCGCGCATGCGCGCGATGCCCGCAGCCGGCTTGCGCGAGGTCAACACGCACGTGGATCCGATCGCGTGGCGGCGCGAGCGCCAATTCATCGGCGCAAAGGCGGCGATCGAGCGCATCGCCACGCATTTGCGCGCACGCCGCGAGCGCGCCTGCGATGCCGACGAGACGACGGGATTCCTCACGCATCACCTCGCATTCGACGCTGCCGCGTGGGCGTTTCTGGATGCGCTGTTTCAGCACACGCGCCGGCATGACGCCGCGTCGTGGCTCGATGTCGCGCATGTATTCGACGTGCGGGCGGTCGCGCTTACTTCCGCCCGATCAGCATGAAGCGGACGTAGCGCTTCATCCTGCGTTCGCCGGTGAAAAGAAGGTCGCGCATCGGCGCCTGCGTCCGGAAAGCGGCGAGATCCGTCACGCAATTCACGTGCTCGCGGCATGCAACGTAGTCGTTGGATTGCAACACCAGCCGCTGCCCGTCAGGAACGCGCGCATACCAGCGATCGAAGCCGGCGACGTGCTCGCAGCTCGTGTTGATGACGAGATCGGCATGTTCCGCGGCGTAGTCGATGTCGAGCATGTCGGCGGTGCGAGTTGCGAATCGGCCCATGCGCACGTGCGTGTCGTTCAGCGATTCCGCCACCGGCGCGCAACCTGGATCGATGTCGATGCTGAGAATGCGCTCGATGCGAAAGCGCCGATCGTGCAGCAGGACCGCGGCGAGCGCGCCGAACCATCCGCCGAGGATCACGACGCTGCCCAGATCCCCGCCGACGGTGGCGAACAGCGACTCGGCAAGCCAGCGCTTGCTCGCCATCTGGTTCCCGTTGAGCGCGACCGCAATCCCCGCCTGCTGATGGCGCGACAGCGTCGTCAGGATGTCCCGGTGAAAGGCGCTGTCCGCGTAGACGGCGAGGCCGTCGAGGATGTCGCGATAGAACTCGTCGCCGAACGTCGTCACCGGGCCTTCCCCTTGCCGGCCGCGATGCCGTATTCTGTCGTCATCGCGTGGATTCGCGACGGCGCGGATCGAGCCCGATGACGGAGACTTGACGTGGACGTGACGCAGGAAGCGGAGATGCTGCGCAAAGTGCCGCTGTTCAGCGGCCTCTCTGCGTCCGAGTTGAAGCTGCTGGCGTTTACCAGCCAGCTCCACTGTTTCGCGCCCGGCGAAACGCTGATGCGCCAGGGCGATCCCGCCGATTGCGCGTACGTCATCCTCGAGGGCGAAGTCGAAGTGCTCGGCAGGACGAGCAGCGGCGACTTCGTCATTGCCGTTCTCGGGCGCAATGCGGTGCCCGGCGAGATCGGCGTGCTCACCGATGCCCCGCGCACGGCGACCGTCCGCGCGAAGGGCCCGGTGAAAACGCTGCGGATTTCTCCCGAAGTCTTCCTGCGGCTCGCGTCCGGCCGGCCCGACCGCGCGCTGCACGTCATGCGCCAGCTTTCCGCGCACATTGCGAACGATCTGCGGGCCATGGCGGCGCTCAAGGAGGAACTGCAGCAGGCGCAGGCGGCGGCGGGGCAGAGCGTTCCGCACTGAGCGCGGGAACGAGCGGCACGTTGCCCTCGAGCAGCGCAAGCCCCGCTCCGCGTGTCACCGTAAAGCGATGCAGCATCGCGGGACGAAGCTTGATCGGCGGCTTGCCGGTCATGTTCCAGCCGGTCGCGGCCGCGAGCAAGGCGCGTAGCACGCCATTGTGCGTGACCGCGACGACGGGGCGGCCAGCAGGCGCCAGGGCACCGAGCCACTGCATCACGCGATGCATGACGTCGCGTGGGCTCTCGCCGCCCGGTGCGCGAAAGTCGAGGCCGCGCTGCTCGTTGCTCGCGAAGTCGGTCCCGAAGCGCTCGCGCAACTCCTTCAGTCGATAGCCCTCCCACGCGCCCCAGTCCATCTCGGTGAGCGCCGGCTCGATGGAAGGCGCTCGACCGGCGAGGCGTTCCGCTGTCTCGAGGGCGCGCGAAAGCGGGCTCGATACCCACGCAGCCGACGGGTCGACGCCCTCCGGCAGCCGCCATCGTTCGAGTTCCGCGCGACCCGCCGCGCCAAGCGGGATGTCGCGGCGTCCCTGCATGCGCGCCGCTTCGTTCCACGCGGTGCTCGCATGGCGCAGGAAAGAGACGATCAGCACGTTATCAGGCAGCCGCATGACAGGGGATGGCGACGATCAACGCGTTATTTCACTGTCTGCGAAACGATGACGAACGACGTCGCGCAGGATCGCATCGAGGTGCGCCGCGGCAGCAGGCAGATCATGGCGCTCGCGCACGTATTCGACCGCGCTGATGCGCATCCGATGCCGCAGCGCCATATCGAGCATCAGCGAGCGGAGCGCCGCCGCAAACGCGTCGATATCGCCGTGCGGCGGCAGCAGTCCCGTTCGACCGGCGGCCACCACGCTGGCGACGCCGGGCGTATCGGCGCCGACGACCGGCACGCCGCACGCCTGCGCTTCGAGAAACGCGATCCCGAACGCCTCGTCGATCGCCGGCCATGCGAAAAGATCGCTGGCTGCAAGCAGCGACGCCAGGTCGGCCGCGCAGCGCATGCCCACGAGCGACACGCGATCGCGGAGTGCTGCGAACGCGGCCGCAACACTCGCGCGCGCAGGTCCGTCGCCGACGATCGAGAGTGTCCACGGGATGTCGACCAGACGCGCGAGCGCGGCGGCAAGCGCGCGGTACGACGCGAGTTTCGCGCCTTCGCGCATCATCGCAACGGTGATGAGGCGCAGCGCTGGCGATCTCCGGTCGGGTGCCCGCGGCGCATGGCCCACGAAGCGCGCGACGTCGATGAATGGCGCGAGCATCGCGGATGCCGCACCGGCAGGCCGCGCATCGCGGACGGCCGCGACATCCGCGGGATTGGGGAAGATCACGCAGTCGGCCGCGCGAATCGCCGCGCACGCATGCGCGTACCCTTCCGCCCAGGGCCCCGTTCGCTGACGTGGCGCAATCGACGCTTCTGCGATGACGTACGGGATGCCGAGTGCGCGGCTTACCGGCGGCCCGAGGAAGTCGGGCGCCTTGTGATGAACGTGATACGTGAACCAGAGCTCGGGGCAGTCGTCGCCGCGCCACCGCGCGACGAGTCGCTGCGCGATGCGTGATCCGATCCGGCCAAGCCGCGCTTGCCGAACGGCATCGCCGTGCGCATCGAAGCTGCGCAGCCGCGACGCGAGCGTGACGTCGTGACCGGCGATGCGCAGTGCCTGCAGCAGCCCGCGCGCGAGCTCGCGATCGCCCGACGCGACGGCGTGGTCCGGGGACTTGAGCGGCGCGTAGTAGGCGATTCTCATGATGCTGCGAGACTGACCGCGAAGCGGTGCGCGAGCAGATCG
>Ga0105240_10006061_pt1 | contig 17860 bp, 9 predicted proteins | sample KBSC54metaG_FD_80426 | JGI IMG/M metagenome (GOLD analysis project Ga0105240, IMG submission 80426) | Corn rhizosphere microbial communities from Kellogg Biological Station, Michigan, USA - KBS C5-4 metaG | ecosystem: Host-associated > Plants > Roots > Rhizosphere > Soil | place: Michigan, USA...
AGCGTCCTTCCGATAAAAGCAGTAATGGAAGTAGCCACCCCGGTAATAGTTCGCACACCACTCGGCAGTTCTTCAATATAAACCCCCGGATAGGTTGGTTGTACTGGCATAGTTACAAGTTTTAAAAATTAGGAACGTTATTTTTAATTGTCAGCTTCCGCAGGAACGCCCATTAAATATTCCACAGGAATATCCAAAAGAATATTTCTTTGCAATAGCTCAATCCGAACAAGTATTTTTTGCTTACCTCTATACTGTATGACCTCACAGCTGAATCCCGTAAATGGGCCATCCTTGATATATAAGATATTCCCGGGCTGAAGAAATTCCGAAGACACTTCGATCTCCGATGTAAAATTGCCGACTATCAGCTTCAGGTTATTGATCACAGACTCGCTGAGCCTCGCAATCTTCTCGCCATCCCTTACATAATAAAAGACCCCTTTCAGCCCAAGGCTGTCAAAATAGGTCTCGATGCTCGTAAGGTTGACAAAAACATAAGAAGGGAATAAGGGGACATCGATGTATTTACGCCTGTCGGACCATACACGCAGCTTTTTAACAATAGGTAAAAAGGGAGTGGTATCCATTTTCTCAAGCTGCTCGGCTATCTTTCGTTCATGGTGCGGTTTTGTATAAATGACAAACCAACCTGGTTTAAAATCATGCATGGCAAATGGGATAATGAGTGGCGGGAAGATATAGCTATCGCTCCTGTAAGTCACAACCTTACATTTTCAGAAGCCATAGACCGGGATGGTAAAGATTATAGATATATTCGCTGGGTCAGAAAATAAAGCCGGTGAAATATAACATGGCCGGCACTACAAAACGTAATGCTAATTAATCAGTATTCCTATAAAAGAGGTGGTGAGATAGATAAAGTAGCACGGATGTATTAACTAAAATGAAGATAAGAAATTATTTTAAAAAAAGAAACCTTTGTGCAAAAACTTCATAGAAGACCATGTTGACCCCGGAACAAAAGATCCTTATCATGCCATGAGGAAAAACTTCCCCATCTTTCCCTGTCACGCCCCATTTTCCACATTTTTTTGGGTAGAAAAATAAAAATTTAAAGCGGAAATCTATTGGACTACCTTTTGCGTATACTATAACGGCTTTTAATAGGATATTGGATTTTAGCAACGGCCTGGATGTCCATCTGGGCTTTTTTTTGTCCATTCCCTCCTCCATTGGATCACATTTCCAAAAATCCAATTGCGGGCAATTATTACATTTGCAGCATGTACCAACGACTGCTACCTGGACTGTTGCTGACTTTATCCTTTACATATTTGACAGCCCGCTGTCAGAACAATTCGCCCCTCACGCTGGGCAGCCTGAACCAGGCCATCGAAGCCGGCCCCCGCTACGACGCCGAAAAATCCAACAATATAACGCTGTTAAAAAAAGACCTTCAGGCAGCATCCGGGTCCGGGGATCTCGATCTGCTGTTTCGCCGTTATCAGCCGCTATACGAAGAATACAAGGTCTTTAACTACGATTCCGCCTTCAACTACGCCCGGAAATTACAGGAGACAGCCCTTCATTTGAACAACCCCTCCCGCATCGTCTACGCCCGGCTTAAAGTAGGCTTCTGCCTCCTCTCCTCCGGTCTGTTTAAAGAAACCCTTGACTCCCTCAGCAAAATAAATATAAAAGGAGCGCCCGACAGTCTGAAAGCAGAATATTACGCCCTTATGGGACGCTATTATTACGACCTGGGGGACTTCGACAACGACGCTTATAATACACCGGTATATACAGCCAAAGGCAACCTGTACATGGACTCCGCCCTGCAGCTATACCCTTCCGGCTCATTTCTTTCCACCTACTATAAAGGATTAAAAGAAATAAAATCCGGCCGCCGGCAGATGGCCATGACCGAGCTCCGGCAGTTGCTAAACCGTCCCGATCTCACTGATCATCAACTCGCTATCACCGCCTCCACCCTCAGCGATATTTATATCTACAACGGGGGGACCGACACAGCCATCCAGCTCCTGATCAGGGCCGCCATCGCAGACATCCGGTCATCCACCAAGGAAACAGCCGCCATCTTCAACCTGGCGCAGCTGCTTTATAAACAGGGCGACGTAAAAAATGCCTCATCCTATATCGAAGCCGCCATCCGGGACGCCAGCTTCTACGGCGCCCGGCAAAGAAAAGTACAGGTCAGCGCCATCCTCCCCCTCATAGAAGGCGAAAAGATCAGCCGGGTAGAAGCACAAAAAAGAACCCTCATCACCTATTCCGTCATCACCACCCTCCTGCTGCTGATCGTCATCACCCTGGCCGTCATTATATTCCGGCAGGTAGGTAAGCTGAAAGCAGCCCAGAAAAAGATCACCGAAGCCCACGAAAAATTACAGGCCGAAGGCGAGCGGCTGGTGGAAGCCAACAACAAACTGTCGGAAGAGGGTAAGATCAAGGAAGAATACATCGGCTACTTCTTCAACGCCGATTCCGAATTCTTTGCAAAAATTGAAAAATTCAAAAAATCCCTCGAACAAAAGATAGCCTATCGTAAATGGGACGACCTCATTACCCTCGTCAATAGTACCAACCTGAAAAAGGAAAAAGAAGAGCTGCTCCAAAATTTCGACAAGATCTTTCTCAAGCTCTTCCCCGACTTTATACAAGGGTACAACGCCCTATTCAAAGAAGAGGACAGAGTACAGCTGAAAGACCACGAATTCCTCAATACAGATCTGCGGATATTCGCCCTGATAAGAATGGGCATACATGACAATGAGAAGATAGCCCGCATCCTCGAATACTCCGTCAATACCATCAATACCTACAAGACCAGGATCAAAAACAGATCCGTTGTCCCGAACGAAGAATTCGAACAACGGATCATGGAGATAAAGACTCTTTAAGTAAGTCAACTATTTAATTTCCACCACACTCACCGCCGCCCCACCCCCGGCCGCCAGCCGCACGGACAACCGCGACCGCTGATCCACCATCACTTTCTCGATCACATACGCCTCCGGCTTCTCTTTCCAGTCAGCATCCGGCGCATCCTTATAAATAACAGCCTGGTACCTCTTCCCCGGGACCAAAAAATCAAAAGACAAATTCGCCACACGACTATGCTCATCCGTAATAGCCCCGATATACCAATTCCCCTTCCCTTTCTCCTTACGGGCAATAGTGAGATAATCCCCCGGCTCGGCCTCTAATATCTTTGTATCATCCCAATCCACCGGCACATCCCTGATAAACTGAAAGGCATCACTGTGCGCCTCATAATTCTCCGGCAGATCAGCCGCCATCTGCAGGGGGCTGTACAATGTCACATACAACGCCAGCTGCTTGGCCAGCGTCGTATGCATCTGCCTCCCCGGTACAGCCGTATAATTCCTTAGCTTGAATATCCCCGGCGTATAATCCATCGGCCCCCCTATAAGCCGGGTAAAAGGAAGAATGGTCTCATGCTCCGGATCGCTGCCAACGCTAAAAGCATTGTATTCATTACCCCTGGCAGCCTCGCACGCCAGCCAGTTGGGATAGGTACGCTGCAACCCCGTAGGGCGCACAGGCTCATGCGCATCCAGCATCACATGATAATCAGCCGCCTTCTCAGCCACCCGGTTATAATGATTGATCATCCACTGCCCGTCATGATGCTCCCCCCGGGGAATGATACGCCCCACATACCCCGTCTTTACAGAGGTATACCCATAAGACCGCATATACCTGAATGCAGTATCCATCCACCGCTCATAATTCGTGGCAGCACCGGATGTCTCGTTATGCATGATCAGCTTTATGCCCTTTGCAGCCGCATAAGCCGTCAATTCTTTTACAGAAAAATCCGGGTAAGGTGTTACAAAATCGAATACATCCTCTTTCCAGTTGCCAAACCAGTCTTCCCAGCCCACATTCCAGCCTTCCACCAGCACTCCCTCGATATTGTTCGCCGCGGCAAAATCGATATACTTCTTTACATTTCCCGTATTAGCCCCATGTTTACCGCTGGGAATAAGCCCGCCCCATACCGACAGGCTGTCCGCATAATCAGAATAGCTCCAGGTGGCCTTCCCCGTCTGCATCTCCCACCATACACCCACGAATTTCATAGGATGTATCCAGCTGGGATCACCGATCTTCGACGGCTCGTTCAGGTTTAAAATAATTTTACTGGTAAGGATATCCGCCGCCTTATCGCTGACCATCACCGTCCGCCAGGGAGTGGCAAAAGGTGCATGCAGGTAAGCCTTATTCCCCACAGCATCCGGCACCAGCGCCGCCGTGAGCGTAAGAGACGGCTTGTCCACATGCAATTGCATGGCAGGATAGTTCACCAGCGCCGCTTCGTGGATATTGATATACAGCCCATCCGCACTTTTCATCATCAACGGCGTCTGTACAGCATACCTGTCAGGGGCGACCCGCACAGCGATATCCGTGGACTTTTCCACCATTTCCCTGTTGTCGATCTCACTCACCTTCGACGTCGTATATGGATATTCATTGGTGTCATAATCCCCCGGTATCCAAAATGTCTTATGATCACCCGCCAGCGCAAACTGCGTCATCTCATCTGTGACGACAAAATAGCCCAGCCCCGACTCGCGGGGGAATACATACCGGAAACCCACTCCATCCTCAAAAACCCGAAAAACAATATCCAGCCTGCGATAGGGCGCCATCCGCTGCCGCAGATGGACCGTCAGTTGCACATGATGATCGCGGATATGGCTCACCTCTCCCCAGACAGGCTGCCAGACTGTATCGACCGTAGTCCTCTCCGTACCCAGCCATTGAAAATCCTTGTAAAAACCGCTGTCTTTATCCAGCCTGAACCCCATCCTGGAAGGCCTGATGACATCCTTGCCGGCAAAGGACAACGCATACACCGGCATGCCCTCTCCGTCAAGCATAAACGATAGCTTCGTCTTACTCAGGACAACAGATTCCACTCGTTGGGCAAAGGCACCGGCATCATGTAAAATAAACACAATTAAAAATAGCGCAACAGCACTCTTACGGATCATAAGCATAAGTCAAAAAGTAAATAATGTTTTAAAAGCGGCAGGATCTCTCCCGCCGCCTTTTGTTTGAATGGTTCAGGCCTGTCAGCCCGATTCGTGACGCAAGGATCAAAAGATCACTGGTACCCTGGATTCTGCTGCCCCGTAATTTTATTATTCGAATTGATCTCATTCTGTGGAATAGGCCAGGAATATGTCTTATCCGGGAAGCTGAGCGCACCCGTATGTACATTCAGCGCCGTCTGATAATAAGCCGCTTCAGACGCGCCCAGTTTCCAACGGCAGATATCAAACCACCAATGACCTTCGTTGAACAGTTCCGCCCAGCGTTCATAGTACAGGGGATTGTTGCCCAGCACAGGGTCGGGATACACCGCATTCGCCGCGCTCGTCATAGCCGTCAGGCTTGCATAATCCACCGGCGAAGCCTGGTCCACAGGATACCCATAGGCCCTGCGTTTCACCTTGTTCAAATACTCCAGCGCATTTGCATTATCGCTACTGGCCGCACAGGCTTCCGCATACAGAAGGTATACATCCGCCAGGCGCAGGAAATAGATGTTGGCGCCATCCGCCTGTCCCCCCTTCACATTGTTCACACTGTTGAAGACAGGTGAATACTTGCGAATGCTGAACCCATATTTGTCGGACTGGTTAGCATAAAAATTGGGGCGGGATACACGCTGCCACACAGGGTCCTGGAAGATCACCGAATCTATCCAGGGTTGCAGGCCATTGACATATAGCCGGGGGTCCGCCGTTTTATTCGCCCTCACCTGTAAAGCCTGTGTCTTATAGGCGGGGTCCATGACCTGCTCAGGCCACTTATCCGAAATATAACCCTCCTTATCCGGCTTATAGCTGGCATCGTAGTTCGGATTATGCACCAGGCCGTAGCTGCCGATGGAATATCCAAACCGTAAGACATTCTTATCATGCATGACCTCGTTGCCATACCCCAGCGGGATCGAGCTGCCCTCCGTACCATCGTAACCCAGCGCCCATGGACACCATATCAGCCCATTGATGGACGTAGCATTCGGCGCATCGCCATATACCCCATAATTGCCCTTTGCATCAAGATCAATATTTAATTCAAACAAAGACTCTTCATTGAATTCATTGGCAGAGATCCCGATAAAAGCATCCCTGTACTTATCATAAGGCATCAGCGACTTACCGCTATGGGTAATGACATCCTGCAGCGTGGCTTTTGCATTCGCCCAGTCCTGGGTAAAGACATAGGCTTTTCCCAGCAAGGCCTTGGCAGCCCATTCACTGGCACGGCCCTTATCGTTCCCTGACCAGACGGTACCTTTCAGCAGCGTCGCCGCCTGCTGCAGATCGCTCTCTATGAACGTCCACACCTGTTTTACAGTGCTGCGCGGTTTCTGCGTGCTGTCCAGCCCCGTAGGCACTTTGTCAAAAATGGGTACCCCCATCTTGTCCCCGCCGCTGCCGGAGGTCATATAGCTTTGCCCGAAATAGCACTCCAGCTGGAAATAATAGAAGGCCCGGAGAAAGAAAGCTTGTCCCCGTGCCTGGTCGATGGCCTGCTGCTCGCCCGGCCTGGCAAAGTTCTTTGCATAGAAGTCGGCGGCAGACATCAGGGTATTACAGTTCTTTACACCTGCGTAAAAGGACTGCCAGGCGCCCAGCACGTAGGAGTTCTGTATCGACATATTGGTAGACGCCATCTCGTTCCAGAAGCCGTCGCCATCCCAGATGGAATTGGCCGTATGCGTACAGTTGGCAAGGGCCTTCGGCAACAGGTTAAAACCATACAGATTAGGGTCCCGCAAATTGGAATAGCAGGTGGCCAGGACACTGTTCAGATCATCCAGGCTTGCAGGATAGTTGCCGGTTGAATATTGATTCGTAGGCGCTACCAGGGAAGGGTCCTTGGTGCAACCGGCCATTATCAGCAGCGTAAGCACAACAGGAAAATATATTCGTTTGATCATTGTAATAAATTTTAAAAATTGAAGTCTACACCGGCAGAATAAATGCGCGTCTGCGGATACTGCGACACAGCATCCAGTCCACGGGTCGTTACCCCCACCGACGTGCCGACAAATCCCGACATCGCCGCCTGTGAAAAGGCACTGCCGATCTCCGGATCCCTGCCGGAATAATGCGTAATGGTGAACAGGTTGTTGGCCATCACAAACAGCCGGGCATTCCTGACAGCGATCTTATTCAATATACCGCCGGAGAAAGTGTAGCCCACCTGTACATTCTTTAGCTTCAGATAGCTGCCGCTCTCCACAAAATAGCTGTTGACCGAAGTATAGTTCTTGTTCGGATCGAGGTTGAAGCTGCCGTCGGGGTTCACTACACCCAGACGAGGCTGGGAGGTCAGCCCATTACCCCCGAAATAGGAGTCGCCGAACACCTTGTTCGTGGTATTGCCGTCGGCAAAAGGATATTGCTCATATGCTTTCACACCATTGAAAAGCTGCACACCCGCCACTCCATTGAACAATAAAGCAACATCGAAACTCTTATAATCAAGATGAATGTTAAGCCCATACACTAGCTTGGGGTTTGGATTGCCTATCACCCGTCTGTCTGCCGTGCTCAATGTCGTGCCGTTCTTGGGATCATGAGCAAACTTCAGGTCTCCCGCATGGGCATTCGGTTGGGCGCTGGCGGCCGCTTCCGCATCCGTCTTGAACAGACCTTGCGCTTCATAGCCATAGAAGCTGCCGAAGGGCAAGCCAGCCTTCGTGATCGTCAATGTCTGGTTGGCCATGACGCCATAGCCCGAATTACCGTTGTTGTAATAGTTGTAGCCGTCAAACAAGGCGTCTTCCGTGATACCATCCAGATCCACCACCTTATTCTTATTAAAGCCCGCGTTGACGCTTACATCATATCCCAGGGCTCCCGCCCTGCTCCGGTATCCCAGCAGCACATCGACACCCTTGCTGTTGATCTCCCCGATATTCGTAAAATAAGGCGATGTAAAGCCCGAGCTCAATGACAAAGGCAGTGCATAGAGCACATCCTTGGTTTTCTTATTGTACCAGTCCACCGTGAAATACAGCCTGCCGTTCAGGGCTTCTCCATCCAGGCCGATGTTCGTCTCATACACCGTTTCCCAGTGCAGATTGGGATTCGGAATGGAATTGATGGCATTCCCTATCAGCAGCGGAGCGCCCGGGGCGAAGTTCGCGCCCGCAAGGGAGCCCAGCCCCGAAGAACCTAAGAACTTGCTGTAGGTAGCCGCATAGGTATAGGCATTCATAGCGCTGTTGCCCAATGCGCCATAGCTGCCCCTCAGTTTCAAAAGCCCCACCACATCCTTCGCCCCCTTAAAAAAGGACTCATCGCTGATGGTCCAGCCCACGCTGGCCGCACCAAAAACACCCCGCTGCTTGTTAGGACCGAATACCGTGAAATTGGCATCCTGCCGGATGGTGCCGGATACATAGTACCGGTTGTCGTAATTATAATACAGCTTGCCGAACAAAGACTTGATGAGCCCGTTGTTGTCGTAGTACCCGCCGGCCGTAATGGACGTTTGCGAGGTCTGGATAAAAGAGTAATTATCCTTACCGACCGACGTCTCCAGCGCATTCACCGTATTGAAGGTATTCCTGATCTGCTCGTAACCCGCCACCGCATTGATGGCATGCTTGCCGAAATGCTGGTCATAGGTCAGCACATAGTTGCTCAGCAGCTGCGTGCTCTCGATATAATACTTGTTGAGAGAATTGTTCGTATTGGTAACACTCCCGAAATTAAAAGAGTTCTGGAAATAATCCTGTGTCTCCAGGTAATAGGAATACCCGAAATTGGCGCGGAAGGACAGATGCAGCGGCAGTTTCACTTCTGCATAGACGTTACCCTGCAGGTTATTCCGGTAGTTCTGCGCATTGGCGGATTCCGCGGATCCTATAGGGTTGGGGCCGCCAAAAGCCAGGCCGTTATATCCCGCAGGCACCACACCCCAGCGCCCATCCTTCAGCTTGACAGGTATGATAGGTTGCGTGCGGAAAGGCGCATTGTGCAGCTGTGCTTCCGTACCCACCAGCGGAGCCGTCCGCCTTTGCGATATCGCCAGCTGCTCCCCTATCTTGATGAAATCCGCCAGCTTGTAATCCGTATTGACACGCGCACCGGCTATATTGGAGTAGTTCTTGATATAGATCCCTTTCTGGGCATTGTAAAAACCCGAAAAAAGATAATTCACCACAGGGGAAGCGCCGGCAACGGAAAGATTGTAATTCTGCTCGTAAGCGTCGCTGTACAGCTCCTTTACCCAATCCGTATTGGCCAGCGTATCCAGGTGGGTCGCGCCGGCAAAAAAGGTAGGGTGCGTAATATTGTACAGCTTGATAAAACCATCCTTGTTCAGCAGTTTTACCAGCTTCGGTTTTGTGATACCATAACGTGCATTGAAATTGATGGACGGCTTGGCGCCTGCCCCCTTCTTCGTGGTGATGATGATGACCCCGCCGGCAGCAGCAGACCCATATATAGCCGCCGCGCTTGCATCCTTGAGGATATCGATAGTGGCAATATCCTGGATATTGATGTTATCCCCCGGCACCCGGACCCCATCCACGATATACAGCGGCGCCGGTTGATGCAGGGAAGATAGCCCCCGTATGATGATCGAAGGCGCCGCCCCCGGCTCACCCGAATTCTTTATCACCTCCACACCGGCAGCCCGGCCCTGCAAGGCCTCGGTCACATTAGTCACCGGCTGATTTTTGATAACGCTGCCCTTTACACTGGAGACAGAACCCGTTACATCCTTTCGTTTCTGCGTTCCATAACCCACTACAACCACTTCGTCCAGGCTGCTCTTCGTCTGCTGCAGCGTGATCTGCAGCGGCTGCCCATTCCCAATAGATACCTGTAAGGTTCCATATCCGACGTAGGATACTTCCAGGGAAGATACTTTACCCTGCACCGGCAGGGAAAAATGACCAGCAGCATCCGTGCTGACACCTTTATTCGCCCCTCTTATTTTGACAGTGGCGCCGCTGAGCGCCCCACCCTTTTCATCGCTGACAGTCCCCGTGATCGTCCGGTCCTGCGCCCGGGCAGAGATGAGCCCAAGCAGTAAAAAAATGCATATGGCGGCCCATTGCAATCGCTTTCTTTTCATAAACAGGCAATTTGTTTTGATGTAAAAATTACCTGTCAAAGAAAAAATTTGAGAGAGCGAAATGCAATTTATATTCGGATAGTATAAAAAATATTGCCTCCTTGGCCGGAGGCAATACTCACAAAACCCTGAAAATCAAAAAATTAAAAACACATTATAATTTACAATATATAATATCGTTCATGCAGCGCGATGTCTTTTTTTTGTACGCAAAGGGAAGATGATTCAGATATAAAAACTCCTGTCTATGGGTAAATATTTTAATAGCACCCAAATTTGCCCTTTGGCGTATAGCGCTTCAATCCTTGGCTAACGTTGAGCGTTATATCCATCTGCCCCTGTTACAGTTTCAGGAATTTATCGACAATAATATTGACGACTTCCGCCGATACGAGTATAATAATGATCCATTCCAGGACAGTACTGTTACGGTACTGCAACAAATCCTTGAAAAGCTCCAGGTTTTCCCTGATGATCTCTAATCCCTCCTTGATATCCCTGAATCGTTCCTGGAGATCAAAAGTCCTTTTCAGACCAAGATCGATCCGGTTGAGGTTCTCATCCTCCCATGTCTCAGGTGGCGAGTCGAATATATAGAGGTTTTCCGAAATCCGGTTTTTGAGATTGAGGGTTCTCCCGATGTACATCTTCAGGTTTTTCCCTGATATGGCAAGCTTGCCTTTTTTTTCCAGGAGAGAGGTTTGCGAGTTGGTCTCTTCCAGCAGTAAGTTAGTCTGGTCCAGGAAGTAGTCCAACGCTACTGACTGGCTGACATTCAGCATGATCAGACGTAATATTTCCGTATCCGCGTTGACGATCTCTATCTTATTATAGCCAAATCTGTTTTCCCGGGCATTGGTCTCTACCTGGAATTCTTCACTCAAAGGCTGGTCGAATGGATTCTTACAGTAAGGGGCGATCTTTTCAAAGAAGTCCTTACAGGCTGGCGCATCCGTATTCAGAAAGCAGACCACTCCATATTTAAATACATAAACATAGGATTCAGACCCCGTTTTATAGAACAGCTCATCGGCATCGAAATGATGGATCCCCTCATTGTATACAGCTTTGAATGATTTGACGTCGATACTGTCGGCTATCTGGTATGACACGACTGGAAGCATATTGCAAGTTAGCCCATTCCCCCGACCCTTACAAACTCCTCCTACTGCTACGTGGAGCTATCGTATCAGGCAATGGGAACTTCTTTTCCACAGCCTTGCGCTCATCAGGATTGAGCGTCTCCTTTTCCATGAGGTCGATATCCCGGTTGATCATCACCATTTCCCCTGCCTGAAGAGTTTCCGGCTCATTGTCGGTAGAAGAGTGATAGGACTTGGTCACTTTGAGCCTGCCTTCCAGCAGATCGACCTCTTCGCCGGGACTGGAGGCAAAAGCATCTACATGCAGACGGGTACCCAGCACCTGGATCACCAGGTTACGGGTATGTATGACAAAGGGCTTCCCCGCATTGCTGCGAACGATCAGCATAGCTTCACCATCCAGCTGTATGTCCCGGTTGCTTTTGCCAAATCCTTCCGAGGGGCGGATAACAGTACGAGGGTCCATCAACACGAAGGTTCCATCCGGCAATGTAGTCGCCACAGGCTTCATGGTGCCCTGCCCCCCTCTCCCATGCATGCTATCGATGTCCGCCACGTTGGCCGAATCCACTCGTATCTCCCGTCCCTTGCCCTTGCAATGCCAACCGCCTGCCAGCATAAGCAAAAACGCCAGTTTACCATATCGACGGTACATAGATGAATAGGTCATAAGGACGTGAAACTACGGAACTTTCCTCAAAGAGCCATTTGTCGTAGCTTTACACCATGATTCACGTCGGAGAATACAATACATTGACCGTAAAAAAAGAGCTGTCTTTCGGCCTCATCCTGGATGATGGAAAGGAAGGCATACTATTACCCAAAAGATTCGCCCCAAAAGGAGCCAGGATAGGAGATAAACTAAAAGTCTTCCTCTACCACGACAGCGAGGACAGGTTGATCGCCACCACACAGCACCCCAAGGGTATCCTGGGTGATATCGTTCTGCTGCGGGTCGTCAGCACCACTCCCCAGGGAGCCTTTCTCGACTGGGGTCTGATGAAAGACCTTTTTGTTCCCAAATCGAGACAGCTCAGCGGCATGCGCAAAGGCGGCGACTACCTTGTAAAGATCTACCTGGATGAACAGACAGGCCGGCTGGCAGCCTCGGAAAAAACGGACTCCTATCTCAGCAATGAGCACCTCACCGTACAGGAGAAAGACATCGTCGACCTCACCGTCCTGCGACGCACCGACATCGGCTATGTCGTGATCATCAACAACAAACATACAGGCGTCCTCCACTTCAATGAAGTCTTCCGGGAGATACGCGTGGGCGATAAATTCAAAGGATTTATAAAAAATATCCTCCCCGCCGAAAAGTCCCCCTCCGGAGAAAGTCAGATCGATGTGGTCGCCGGCAAGCCCGGCTACGAGCGGGTGGAAGATGCCGCCGAAAAGGTCCTCCGCCTGTTGAAAGAGAACAAAGGGCGTCTCCCTTATCATGACAAGTCCGATCCGGAAGAGATCTATACCTTCTTCGGCATGAGCAAGAAAACATTCAAAATGACGACGGGAAGACTCTACAAAGAGAGGAAAATAAAGCTGACGGATGAGGGGATCGAGCTGGTCGCCGGCTAACTAAACAAATACGCCACATCTTCCTGCGTCAGCTGTTTTACAAACCCTCCCTCATCCCCTACCAGGTCCGCCGTCAGCTGCCGCTTCTTCTCCTGCAGCTGCAATATCTTTTCCTCTACCGTATCCTTACAGATCATCCGGTAGGCAAAGACCTTCTTCACCTGTCCGATCCGGTGGCTCCTGTCGATAGCCTGTTGCTCAGCCGCAGGATTCCACCAGGGATCCACGAGATAAACATAATCCGCGGCCGTCAGAGTAAGGCCTACCCCACCGGCTTTCAGACTGATAAGGAACACCCGCGTATCCTCTTCTTCCTGGAACCGCTGAACGGACCGCTTCCGCTCCTCCGCCGGAACACTCCCATCCAGGTACAGGTGTGGAATACCGCGCTCCGACAAAGCGCCCCTTATCAGCTCCAGCATGGAAGTAAATTGGGAAAACACCAAAGCCTTGTGATGACCAGTATTCTCTTCTATCTCCCTGATCAGCTCATCCAGTTTGGCGCTGGCGTTCGGATAAGGCTCCTGCTCCCGGAGGATCGCAGGACTATCGCAGATCTGGCGAAGCTTGGTAAGACCTTCCAGGATATAGATGCTGCTGCGCCCTACGCCGTCTTCCGCTATATGTTCCAATATGCTTTGCCGGTAGTGGTCCTTGAAGCTGTCATAGATCTTCCGTTGCTCCGTCCCCATCTCGCACCAAAGGATCATCTCAGTCTTATCGGGAAGGTCGCCGGCCACCTGCTCCTTGGTCCTTCGAAGGATAAAGGGATACACCAGCTTACGCAATTTGGATGCAGCCTCTTTATCTCCATTCTTATCGATGGGCGTCGCAAATTCCATCCTGAAAAAATCCTGGCTGCCCAACATCCCCGGATTCAGGAAGTCCATTTGCGCATACAGGTCGAAGGTATTGTTCTGCACGGGTGTGCCGCTAAGAGCCAGCCGGTTGCGGGAGGTCAGTTGTTGCACAGCCTTACGCACCTGCGAGGCAGGATTCTTGATAGCCTGGCTCTCATCCAGTATGACATACCCGAAGTGCCGGGAAGAAAAATGCTGAATATCGTTACGCACCATCCCATAGCTCGTGATGATGACATGCGCACGGTTGAAAGTATCTTCATCCAGGACCCTGTCGGCTCCATAATGGATATGCCAGTCGAGCCCCGGTGCAAACTTTTTCAGCTCTCCTTCCCAATTGTACAACAGCGAGGTAGGACATACCACGAGATGGGTTTCATCCGGGTATTGATCCACCAGGTATTGTAAAAAAGTGATCGTCTGTAAAGTTTTACCCAATCCCATGTCATCCGCCAGGCAGCCACCCCAGCCCATTTCATCAAGAAGACACATCCAGAAAAAACCCGCCTGCTGATAATCCCTGAGACGGGCTTGTATTCCCGCCGGCAAAACATGCTCCTTTACATCACCAATACCCAACAACCTTTGTTTCTTCAGCTCGAGTTCCTGACGCAGCCCATCCTCCACAGACAAATTCCCTTCCAACAGACCCCAATGGACCTGAGGCAGCTTCAACGTCCCTTCCTTCATCTGTCCCATCTTCATCAGCAGACCATATTGTTGTATCCACTCCTTTGGCAGCATACCCAGGCTGCCATCCGCCAGCAGGATAAAATCCTGTCGCCCCAATATCGCCTTTCTTAGTTCGTGCAGCGGCACCACCTGGTCGCCATAGGTCACCCGTATGGTGAGGTCGAACCAGTCGATACCTTTTCCGGCGGTCAGCTCCAGCTTGGGTACATTTGTGTTGTACTTGAACTTCCGGAGCTTATTCATGCCAAGAACAGGAATATCCAGCTGCATCATCTTCTGGTAGAATCGCAGGAACCAGTTTTTTTCCAATGCCTCCTTGAAGTTGAGATAAAAATATCCATTGCCCTGCCCTGCGAATTTCGGATGCAGATCCCTTAGGGCTTCCGACAATACGTCCTCATCCTCACGCCTCCGTATCACTATAAATATTTTATCATCCTCTTCGATCCTCGCCTCCGGCTCATATTCCCCTTCTATCTCCTGGTCCGAGTAAAGCCACTTCGGCTTGATCAGTAAAAAATTCTCATTCAGCTCACTCACATATACCCTGCCCTGAGGGAGCATATCCACCACTTCCGTCCGGATCACAGCCTCCATGTCCACCGGGTACTTCTCCGCCAGCGGCCTGACCACCTTCTCTAAATAACGCGGCTGCCCCAGCTCAGGCGCCATTTGCCATTCCTCCTTAAGCTTTTTCAACACCTCCTCATCTTCCTTCTTCAATAAAAAGAACTCGTTACCGCTCTTCAGAAAAAAAGGCACTTGTAAAAAATCTTCCAGGGGAAAAGAATTATGGTTGATGGTGACAGCGCATTGCATCCCAATACGTCCCTCCTCTTTTGCTACCTTGAATTGCAGAGAAGGAGTAAAGGAGCTGATCGCGGCAGGACGCACAGTATGATTGGCAAAAGCCACGCCCTCAGGCAGATAGAACAACCGTTCGATGGCAGGCGCCAGTGGCTTCAGCTCCTGCAAAACACCGCTGACATATTCATGCAGCAAAGGGAAATGCCGTTCGTCCATGTGCTCGAATGGCTTCTCAGCATCTTTTAACCAGGCAAAACCACGTCGTACAAGATGATCCACCAATGCCGTATCTCCCAGCTTCTTTATCACCGCCGACACCGCCGGAGAAAGACCGTTTAAATAAGGCAGATAATTCGTGCCCGTTAAAGTTATACGCTGAAAAGTCCTGCCTTCTTTCTTATCCATTACCATCAGCAGCTCGACAGCCATACCGCCCTTCTTGCTATTGGAAAAATTTAACAGGATGCCCGTGGAAAAAGTGCTCTTTCCCTTGGCCGCCGTCGCCGCAGTGACAATGATCGTTTTCTTGGGTGTATTCATCATATTCTAAGGCCGCAAATTTAATGTTAATTCCTCTTTATTGCCCTGTTTAATCGCTACCTTTGTAGTATGTCTACCGTAGGGACCATCGGCGGAATTCTATTCCGGATAATAAAAGCCATCTTTATCCGCAAAAAAGATTGCTGTAAATAAACCCCTCCCGGGTTAGCCTCCTTTTTTTACCCACCCACCCGTAGGCGCCATCTCCCGCTAAATACTAACTTTACCTTCCAACCATTCAAAACTATGAGAAAAAATTATTGCTTGCCGATAGCCATCCTTTTATTACTGACGGCTTGCGGATCTGCCGGTCAGAAAAAGTCCGCTCCGGATTTTCTCGCGCAAAACCTCGATACTACCATGCGCGCCGCTACCGACTTTTTTTCCTATGCCAATGGAGCATGGATCAAGGCTGCTCCCATTCCTCCCGAAGAAAGCGCCTGGGGCATCGGACAGCTGGTGCAGCAGGATATTTACGGGCGGCTCCGTAAGATCAGTGAAGATGCATCCATCGCAAAAGCTTCCTGGGGTAGTGTAACACAACAGATAGGCGACCTCTGGTACAGCGGCATGGATTCCGCAGGCATCGACAGACAAGGATTGGCGCCTTTACAAAAAGACCTTCAGGACATCGATAACATCCACACTACAGCCGATCTGCTCCGTGTATCGGCCTCCCTGCATAAAAAAGGCTCCGACGTTCTCTTCGCAGGAGGAGTGGGTCAGGACGATAAGAACAGCGAAAAGATGATCCTCCAGTTGTCACAGGGAGGGCTGGGCATGCCCAACAGGGACTTTTATTTCAATACAGCAGAGAAACCTACCCAGGTGCGCAATGCCTACAACAACTATCTTTTGCGGATCTTCCAGGAATTGGGAAGCGACAGCGCCCATGCAAAAACAACGGCAGCAGCCGTCTTCCAATTGGAGACCCGGTTAGCAAAAGCTTCCCGTAAGCTGGAAGACCTTCGCGATCCTGTAAAGAATTATAACAAGATCACCCGGCTATCCCTCCAAAAACTTTCTCCCTCCATCGACTGGAACGACTGGTTAAAAAGGTCCGACATCGGACTTGTCGACTCCCTGATCATTCGCCAGCCTGAATTTTATACCGCCCTGAATAACGAGCTGACAAAAACGCCCGTCGAAGACTGGAAAAGTTATCTCCGGGCACACCTCGTGATGGCCTCCGCTCCTTTCCTGGATCAAAAGACCTTCGCCGACTATTTCGAATACTGCAAAACCCTCACAGGAGCCAGTGAGCACCGGCCGCGCTGGAAAAGGGTATTGGACGCAGAAGAAGGCGCCATGGGTGAAGCGCTGGGTCAGTTATTCGTAAAAGAATACTTTTCAGAAAAAGCCAAACAGCGTTACAATGACATGGTGGAGGCGATTCGCAGCGCCTATAAGGGAAGAATAGAAAAGCTCGGCTGGATGAGCGACAGCACCAAACAAAAAGCCCTTGGCAAACTGTCCCGTATCACAAAAAAGGTGGGATACCCTGATAAATGGAAAGACTTCAGCGCCTTGAACATCGACCGTGGCCCCTTTGTACTTAATATGCAAAGAGCCTCCGAATGGTGGTATGACTATAGGATACATAAGCTGGGCAAACCCGTCGACAGGACCGAATGGGACATGTCGCCCCAGACCTACAACGCTTATTATAATCCCAGCAACAACGAGATCGTCCTGCCCGCCGGCATATTCATCGTGCCCGGCAAAAAGGATGAAGAGCTTGACGATGCTTTCGTCTATGGATATGCCGCAGCCTCCACCATCGGTCATGAGATAACACATGGCTTTGATGACGAGGGACGGCAATACGATGAAAAAGGCAATTTGCACAACTGGTGGCAGCCGGCCGATGAAACACAGTTCAAGCAACGGGCTGCCCGCATCATAAAACAATTCTCCGAATTCAGCCCCGTGGATACACTGCATGTCAACGGCGAAGCGACCCAGGGTGAAAATATTGCCGACCTGGGCGGTCTTCTCCTGGGACTGGATGCATTCAAAAAAACCGACACATATAAAAACAACCAAAGCATCGGCGGTCTGACACCCTTGCAACGCTATTTTCTTGGATATGCCTATGGTTGGATGTACCAGGAAAGGAAAGAAATATTGGTCACCCAGCTGCTCACA
>Ga0105240_10006063_pt1 | contig 17859 bp, 11 predicted proteins | sample KBSC54metaG_FD_80426 | JGI IMG/M metagenome (GOLD analysis project Ga0105240, IMG submission 80426) | Corn rhizosphere microbial communities from Kellogg Biological Station, Michigan, USA - KBS C5-4 metaG | ecosystem: Host-associated > Plants > Roots > Rhizosphere > Soil | place: Michigan, USA...
ACTAGAGGTGATTACCCGAGAGTGGATTGGAGGCCACGACCAGAATTGAACTGGTGTACACGGTTTTGCAGACCGTTGCGTAACCACTCCGCCACGTGGCCCCATCAAGGCGGATCAATATAGACGATCCGCCGCCGAGGCAACCTCCCAGGCCACCATCTCAAATCCTGAATCAATCGGTCAGATCGCCACGCCTTTTCTAGCGGCAGTCTCGTTTCGGCTTTGGCCGGGCACGCGATCCGGCAATGTCCGTTGGACCTCGAGGTACTTTCATCCGCATCCGCTCGAAACCGCCCGACACAACCAGAGATGGGTGGGAGATGCGCGGCCCTAGCCTGAAACGCCAACGCCTTCACGATGATCTGCCGAGATAGGCATCACGAACTTTCGCGCAGGGAATTCCCACCGTGTAAAGGTGAATGTCCTCGACTTGGCAATGCTCGGGGCTGAGCGAGAGCAGTCCATTGCCGGTCTCTTCGACAAGCACCGCCTTGGAGCGCACGATGATACACGGAAAGTCCGCCGCAAGCTGCGCATAGGTCGTTGGCCTGAAGTTCCGTTTGACGACATGCGTATAGGGGTTGTGATCGAGAAGCGGAACGGAGAATCCTCGCTCATAGGCGCTCGCGAACCGCTGTTTCATCGCCTCGTCGCCCCATAGTTCGACGGTCATGTCAAAGCCGTGGTTCTTGTCATTTTCAGGCGCCCGCACAAACATCGAAGAGACATTGGCACAGGCGGGTCCTGTGGTTTCGACGGCGCGAGACAACTTCGCGCCGATCTCATCGAGCGCCCACCATTCGGCCTCGATTCGCCGGACGCCGGTCATCGTCTGAGCAATCATCAGCAGACATGCTGCGCCAGAAAGCACCGCCAGCACTGTCGGCGGGATCGCCGGAACCAGGCGCCTGACCTGCACGACAACCAAAACGAGGATGCCCCCCACGAGCACCCATGTAGCCATCATGTAGTGAAATCCAAAATGCTTGGAAGCCGCAATGAGCTGAAGGACAAAGGCGGCAAACGCTGCGAGCAACGTGAGGTCGACCGGATCGGTCCAGCTTCGGTGCCGGACAGCGTGCACCGACGCAACAAACGCGCCGCCAACGAAAATGGCAAAGACCAGCGTCTGGTCCGCGATCAAGCTTGCCATGTTCGACCAGAATTGAGCCGGGTCCGCAAACCCGACCTCGCCTCCGCCGTAATAACCCCGATGGGTAGCGATTTGGACCAGCCAGCCGAATCCGCGCGTGATGGTCCCGGGATTGAAGACGAGGTTGAACAGCACAAAACCGAACAGCCCGACCGTAATCGCTGCCCGAAATGCACGCATGTTCCTCAAAAAGGCGACGCTCAGCAGCGCATGCACGAGATAAAGATATTTTGAGGAGAATCCGAGTGCGAAGATCAATCCACTTGCGATGCCAAGCCGGACCGGCGGCGCGTCCTTGCCGAGCGCAGCCCTGATCACCGTCGCCATTCCCAATATCGCGCAGGATGCCATAAGGCTTTCGGGGACCAGCGTCATCTCGAAATGGAAGGTGTCTGGATGGACGAAAACGCCTGTCTGGAAAAGCATGGCGGCAATCGTGCTCCGCGTGACGCGTTCAACCATCCGTCCGCCGACGACCAGCGCGACGGTTAGGATCACCGCTTCGCAGCTCCGTGCCACGTAGGTGATGGTGTCGTAGTTTTGCAACGCGAACTCGACGATGTCGGCGGGCCTGATAACCAGCGCCCACAATCGAACGACAATCTCGACCAGAAGCGTGGTAGTGGTGCCCGGATGATCGAACTTCAGCGAGCCGTAGCCGGCGGCCGCGACCAGGCCGTTCATCGTGTAAGCGGATTCCGGGTCGACCTGCAGACCCCACACCGCCATTTGCGATGAATCGAAGAGCGTCGCGGTGAGATACAGGAGCGGGATCACGAGAACGAGCGCTGACCTGGTCCTTTCGTGCAAGAAAGCTTCGTCGGGAAAGCAGGCTTCACTCCCACTCATGGGCCGATCAACCACGCTTTTTCCGGCGGTAGTCGCGCTTTGGCTTGGGCCGCGGCACGAGATCGGGCAATGTCCGTTGGACTTCGCGGTACTTCGCAAGCATTCGCTCGAAACTGCCAAGAAGCGTTTCCGCGATATCGGGCCGCTTCTCCAGCCGCGACAGCAGCATCGCCGCCGCCTCGATCGTTGATAGCCCGTCTCGACGCGGCTCCTTGCGCAAGACACCGTAGCGCGACGGCCGCGCGGGGCCGAGAATGATGCGCTGGCATTTCAACATCCAGGGGTTGCGCCACCACAGGGCCTTGGCCTGACTCCAGGTGCCATCGAGCAGGATGATGCCCTCAAGCCCTTGCAGAACCGCCCGCTGGCCAACCTCGATCTGGCCTTTCCGATCGATGGCGACGACGTCATCCTCGGTGTCGAGGTCAGCCACCTTGGCGGAGCCGAGATAGAGCACACCCCAGCGTTGCGGGTCCTCCACCGTCCGCCCCAACGCCCTGGACAGGCTCGGCCAGGACAGACCGACCTTGACGAGGGCATCCTTAAAATGCAGGGCGGCCAGCCGCGCCGTCCCGAGCGCCCGATCCTGCTCTTGCGGATGCTGCAGGATCAGAACCGAGATGCGGTTTTCAATCGGAGCGATGCTGTCGCAGATGCAAAGCGGTATCGGCTTGCGGCAGGCCGGGCATTCCGGCATCACCTCAATATCGGCATTCACAGCAGGTTTGACAGACTCAGACATCCGCCCGCTATAGCCCTGGCAGCAGCCGGCTTCAACGGGCGGCAATCAACGCCGTACCCAAAAGCTAGCCAAACGCCTTTTTAGCAGCAAGATCATCCAGTGCCGCATCGGTCAATCCGAGCATCTGCCGCAGCACCTCCCGTGTATCGGCACCAAGTCCGGAAACGAATGGCCTCGCATCCACCGAAGTACCGCTGATCTTGAAAGGCGGATTGAGGACTGTGAACGGTTGGCCATGCGCATCGATGGTGGTAAAGGCGCCGCGCTCCAGCATGTGTGGATGGTCGAACAATTCGTGTGGCAGGTAATAGATCGATGACGGCACGCCCGCGCGGGTCATGATCTCATCGCACTCCTTGCTCGTGCGCGTTGCCGTCCAATCGGCAATGGCAGCCTTGATTTCGACAGAGCGTTCCTTCACGCCCGGAAGGCTGTTGAATCCGGGATCATCGAGCCATTGCTCGCGTCCGATCACCTTGTAGGCCAGCCGATACGTATTGATAGAAACGAGCGGCAAATTTACATAGCCGTCGAGCGTCCTGTAGGCAGGAAAGTGGTTGGCTACATAGGTGGCGTCGCGCTGAATCAACTGCATTGGTGTAGCAACCAGGCTCACCATGCCTTCGGCCATGGATACGTCAATATAACTGCCCTCGCCGTGCAGGAGGCGGCGGACCAGCGCCGTCTGGATCGCGGAGAACCCGTAGATTCCTCCCACTGAATCCGCAATCATGATCCGGTTATCCGGCGGCGGCGCCCCCGGTTCGGCCAGCCTGGACAACATCAAATCAAACCCGCTGAAGGCATGCGCCACGGGCGCATAGGCGGCGCGCTGCGAAAGCGGACCGGTTTGGCCGAAGCCGGAAATGGAGCAATAGATCAGGCTGGGCTGCTCTCGGGAGACTGTTTCATAGTCGAGCCCCAGCCGCTTCATCACGCCAGGCCGGAAATTCTCGACGACGATATCCGATCGCGCAATCAGATCGAGTGCGATCTGTCGTCCGGCGGCTCCCTTGAGATCGAGAGTGATGCTTCGTTTACCGGCATTATATTGAGCGTACAGGATGCTCACATTTTCCTGATGCGGCAGCGCCTGCCGCATCAAATCGCCGCCTTCGGGAGATTCGATTTTGATGACATCGGCTCCGCAATCCACGAGCAGCCGCGTGGCCGACGCTCCGGCAACCATCGTCGTGAAGTCAGCGACGACAATACCCTCCATTGGACGCTTCGCCATTTATCGCTCCCTTTCTTCGTTGTTCGCTTCTTGCTTGATATGGCAGTCGGGGCGCCGGCAGACACCCCGATCGGATGCACAGTTTTCATTCGGCAGGAACCGCCACGGGTTCTCGCCGGCGGCGCATTCGATCGATCAGAAGATAGATAACGGGCGTCGTGTACAAGGTCAAAATTTGTGACACGAACAGGCCGCCGATGATCGTGATGCCGAGCGGCCGACGCAGCTCGGTTCCAGGACCGGTCGCCACCACCAGCGGAATGCCGGCAAACAACGCGGCCATGGTCGTCATCAGGATGGGCCGAAACCGCACACTGCAGGCTTCGAAAATCGCCTCGGCCGACGAAAGATGGCGATTGCGCTCGGCATCCAGCGCAAAATCCACCATCATGATCCCGTTCTTCTTGACGATTCCGATCAGAAGAATGATGCCGACGAAGGCGATCACGGTCAATGGCGTGTTCGTGATCTGCAGCGCCAGCAACGCGCCTAACCCCGCCGAGGGCAACGTCGAGATGATCGTCAGCGGATGCGCAAGGCTCTCGTAGAGGACGCCAAGCACGATATACATTGCCGCCAATGCACCGAGAATCAGCAGTGGTTGCCGACCCGACGTCCTGCCGAAATCGCCCGCATTGCCGTCAAAACTGCCACGTATGCCTTCCGGCATATGAAGTTCTTCGACCGCGCGCTGAATATTTGATGTCGCAGTCTCCAGCGGCACATCGGGCAGCAGGTTGAAGGAGACTGTGGTCGATGGAAACGACTGCGAGTGAAATACCGCCAGCGGCGTGAGGTCGCGCTGATAGCGAACGACCGCCGAAAGCGGCACCTGGGTGCCCTTGGCGCCCGCGACATAGATGCGCTCAAGATTTGACGGGTCGCTCTGAAATCTCGGGTCGATCTCCAGCACCACCATGTATTGGTTCCGCTGGGTGTAGATGAAAGAAATCTGCCGCTGCGAAAAGGCATTGTTCAACGCATTATCGATATCCTGCACGCGGACGCCGAGCATCGATGCCTTCTGGCGATCGATCGAAAGGGTTAGCTGCAATCCGCCGGGATCCCGGTCGCTGGACACATCGGTGATCCCTTCGACCGTCTCCATCCGCTTTGCAACAATCGGTGCCCATCTTTGCAGGAGATCGAGGTCGGTGCTGGAAAGCGTGTACTGATAGTCGGAATCACTTTGCCGTCCGCCTGCTCGCACGTCCTGCGCGGCGAACATGAAGAGGCGTATTCCCGGTACCATGAAAAGACTTCTTCGCAAGCGATCGATCACGAGCTGGGTGCTGATCCCGCCCCGCTCGGCTGGTGGCTTCAACGTGATGAACATGGTGCCGCGGTTTGACGTTCCACCCCCGGGCCCTCCCCCACCTCCGAGTACCGAACCGATGCCGGCCACCGCGGGATCCGCCATCACGATATCGGCGAGCTGCTGCTGCAGTCCGAGCATCGCCTGAAAGGAGATGTCGGGCGATGCACGCGTCGCCCCGATGATGAATCCGCTGTCATCGACTGGGAAATACCCTTTCGGCGTTTTGACGTAGAGCGTCACGGTCACCGCGATGGTCGCCACAAATACGACCAGTGTCAGGATGGGGAAGTCGAGAACCGCCCGCAGTGTCCGTTCATAGAACCTGACCAGGCGAGACAGGCCGCCCTCCACCACGCGATCAAACCAGCTAGCCCTATCGGAGACGACCTCCCTTATGAAATGGGCGCAGATCATCGGTGTGACCGTCAAGGAAACCACCGTCGACACCACGATCGCGAAGGTCAGGGTGAGGGAGAATTCGCGGAGTAATCTTCCGACAATACCCTCCATGAAGATCAGAGGCGTGAAGGCGGCAACCAGTGAAAGGCTGATCGAGAGTACGGTGAAGCCGATCTGCCGGGCCCCTTCGAGCGCGGCGCGATAGGGCCGCATGCCCATCTCCAGATTGCGGTACATGTTCTCGATCATCACGATCGCATCGTCGACCACGAAGCCCACTGAGATAGCGAGCGCCATCAGCGACAAGTTGTCGATCGAAAATCCGGCCAGCCACATGCCTGCGCCGGTACCCGCCAGCGCCAGGGGCACCGATACGCCCGCGGCGATGGTTGCCGTTATCCTCCGCAGGAACACGAAAACCACCAGCATCACCAGGAAGGCGGTTGCCAGCAACGTGAGCTGCATATCTTCCACGCTCGCCCGGATAGTGCTAGTGCGGTCGACCAGCGTCGATATCTCGACGCCCGCTGGAATCCATTGCTTCAGCTCCGGAAGCATCGCCCGCACCCGATCGACGGTGTCGATGACGTTCGCATCACCTTGTTTAGTGATCTGGATCAACACCGCCGGTTGCTTGTTGAACCAGGCGATCGAGCGGCTGTTGCGGACGGATTCCTCGACTTCGGCGACATCGGAAAGGCGAACGAAATTGCCCCCGGAACTCCGGATGATGATGTTGCGGAATTCGGCTGCACTGCGCATCTGCCGGTTGATCGACAGGGTCTCGCTCTGCCGATCACCATTGAAGATGCCGACGGGTCCGAGCGGATTGGCATTGATGATCGCTTGCCGGACGTCGTCGGTGGAAATGCCGGCATTGGAGAGCGCGACCGGATTGAGCGCAATGCGAACCGCCGGCTGGTCCGCGCCGCTCACCGTCACTTCGCCGACGCCGGGGATTTGCGACAATCGCTAGGCGAGGACCGTGTCGGCGATGTCGTATATCGCGCTCGCCGAGACCGTTTTTGAGGTGAGCGCCAGCACAAAAACGGGAGCCGCGGCCGTATTGGCCTTGCGAAACCGGGGCAGGCTTGGCAGGTCGCCTGGCAAGTCCGCAAGCGCGGCGTTGATCGCCGCCTGCACGTCGCGGGCGGCGCGATCGATGTCCCTACCGATCGCGAACTGCAACTGGATGCTGGTGAAACCGAGCGAACTCGTCGAGGTGATCTGATCGATGCCGGCGATTTCACCAAGGCGTCGCTCCAGCGGCGCGGCGACCGTCGCAGCCATTACGGAAGGATCCGCGCCGGGCCTCGAAGCGAATACCCGGATGGCGGGAAAGTCGACATTCGGCACCGAAGCCACGGGTAGGAATTCAAAGGCGACGACGCCCGCCAGAAACAGCCCGATTGCCAGCAGCGTAGTGCCAACCGGCCGCCGAATGAACGGTTCGGAAAGCGAGGCCATTACTGGACGCCTTCGCTGGCCCCGGCAACCGGTGGCGAAGGCAGTTCGGGTCCCGCGGGCAAGGTCGTTTCGATTTTCCGGTTGAGGCGGTCGAGCGCCAGATAGACCACGGGCGTCGTGTAAAGCGTGAGCAACTGGCTGAGCAGCAGGCCACCGATAATCGAAATGCCCAGGGGAAAGCGCAATTCGGAGCCGGTGCCGCTTTCGATGGCCAGCGGCAGCGCGCCCAGCAACGCAGCGAGCGTGGTCATCATGATCGGCCGGAACCGCAACAGGCATGCCTGCACAATGGCATCATAGGACGACATGCCCTGGCTGCGTTCGGCTTCCAGCGCGAAATCAATCATCATGATCGCGTTCTTCTTGACGATACCCATCAGAAGAATGATGCCGATCAGCCCGATCACCGAGAGATCCTGGCCGAACAACATCAAAGCGAGGATGGCGCCGACGCCTGCGGACGGTAAGGTCGACAAAATCGTGATGGGGTGAATATAGCTCTCATAGAGGACGCCGAGCACGATGTAGATCGTGATCACTGCAGCGAGGATCAGCCATGGCTGGCCCGCCAGCGATTTGGAGAATTCGGCGGCATCGCCAGCGAACAGTCCGGCGATATTGCTCGGCATGCCGATCCGTGTCTCGATGATCCGGACTTCATTGATGGCGTCACCGAGCGCCGTGTCCGGCGCCAGGTTGAAGCTTAGCGTTACCGCCGGAAACTGGGCCTGATGCGAAATGGCCAGCGGTGCGGTAGTCCGCGTCAGCGTCGCCACGGCCGACAGCGGCACCTGCGCGCCGGCTACGCCCGGCAAATAGAGCTTCGACAGAATCGAGGGATCGCGCTGGTATCTCGGCATGGCCTCGAGCACCACGCGATATTGATTGGCCTGTCCGTAGATCGTCGAGATCTGCCGCTGCGCAAAGGCATCGTTCAGGGTATCGGTAACCCCTTGCAGGCTGACGCCGAGTTGTCCCGCGCGTTGGCGATCGATGTCGAGCGCCGCACGAAGTCCGCCTTGTTGCGCCTCAGAGGAGACGTCGCGAAACCGCGGATCGCGGCGCAATTCCGCCACCAGCCTGCCGGCCCAGAGTGACAGGAGATCGGCGTCCGTGCCGGTCAGCGTGTATTGATATTGCGAACGGCTGGACTGCGTGCTGATCTGCACGTCCTGCACCGGCTGAAAATAGATCGTCATTCCTGGGATCTGGGCGACGCGCTGCTTCAGCCGTGCGACCACCGCGCCGACATCATCGGCCCGCTCCCCGCGGGGCCTCAGCGTCATGACCAGCCGTCCGACATTGGTGGTCGGGTTGACCGATCCCCCGCCGATCACCGAGACCACGCCAATCACATCGGGATCAGCCTTGATGGCATCGGCCGCCTCGGTCTGGCGGCTTTGCATCTCGGCGAAAGATACCTCCGGTCCGGCTTCGGTGACCGCCGTAATGGAGGCCGTGTCCTGCAGCGGCAGAAAGCCCTTGGGTGCCACCGCATACATGGCCAGCGTCGCCAAGATGGTCCCCAGGGTCAACCACAGCGTCGCACGCTGCCGGGCCAGCACCCACAGCAAGGAGTGCTGATAGAACGCGACCATCCGGTCAATTCCGCGGCTGACTGTCGCCAGCCCAGGCACCGTCATCTCCTCCCCGGCATGCCGCAGCAGGCGCGAGCACAGCATCGGCGTTAACGTCAGCGAGACCAGCGCAGAGGTAACCACCGCGATCGTCAGCGTCAGCGCGAATTCGCGGAACATGCGGCCGACCAGCCCCGACATGAATAGTAGCGGAATAAACACCGCGACCAGCGACACCGTGAGCGAAATCACGGTGAAGCCGATTTCGCGCGCGCCGCGCAGGGCGGCCTCCATCGCCGTCTCGCCATCCTCCATGTGCCGGACGATGTTCTCGATCATGACGATGGCATCGTCGACCACAAAGCCGGTGCCGATCGTGAGCGCCATCAGCGACAGGTTGTCCAGACTGAACCCGGCAAAATACATGACGCCGAAGCTTGTGATCAGGGATAGCGGCAACGCGACGCCCGCAATCAAAGTGGCGCGCAAGGACCGCAGGAAAAACAGCACGACGAGGGTAACGAGGATAACGCTGAGCACCAGCGTAAACTGCACGTCGTGAACCGAGGCTCGGATGGTGACGGTGCGATCGCTCACGACCGTCAGTTTTACACCCGCCGGGATCGTCCGCTGCAGCTTCGGAATTTCGGCGCGGATCTGCCTGACCACCTCGATCACATTGGCGCCGGGTTGGCGTTGGATGTCGAGGATGACGGCCGGCGTGCCCTGGTACCAGCCGCCGGTGCGGTCGTTTTCGAGACCATCGACGATCGTGGCGACATCGCCGATCGTCACGGGTGAGCCGTTGCGATAGGCGATGATGATAGGCTTATAGGCCTCCGCCGCGGCGATCTGGTCGTTGGCGGCGATGGTGTAGGACTGCTGTGCGCCATCGAGCGATCCTTTCGGACCCGAGACGTTGGCTCCAACAATGGCGCTTCGTAAGTCTTCCATGGCGATGCCATAGGCCGCCAGCCGTGCCAGATCGGCTTGAACGCGCACGGCCGGTTTGAGTCCGCCGAGAACCGCGACCCTGCCGACACCGGAAATCTGGCTGAGCCGCTGGCCGAGCAAGGTATCAGCCAGATCGCTCATGGCGCGCAGCGAGACGGTGTCCGACGTCAAGGCCAGGGTGAGCACCGGCGCGTCGGCCGGATTGACCTTCGCGTAGGTCGGTGGGTAAGGCAGGGTTCTCGGCAGAATCCCGGCCGCCGCGTTGATCGCGGCCTGCACGTCCTGAGTGGCGCCGTCGATATCCCGATTGAGATCGAATTGCAGAGATATCTGGCTGACACCAAACGAACTGGTAGAGGTCATCGACGACAGCGAGGGAATCTGACCGAGCTGGCGCTCCAGCGGCGCGGTGATTAGCGAGGCGATCACATCGGGACTGCCACCCGGCAACTGCGTGGTGACCTGCACGGTGGGGAAATCGACCTGCGGCAGTGCCGATACCGGTAATCCCCAATAGCCGAGCACGCCGCCGATCAGAAGCGCAATCCCGAGCAGCGAGGTCGCGATCGGCCGGCGGATGAATGGTTCGGAAACGCTCATGAAAGCCTGCTCACCGCTCGGCGAATGTCCGCCTCCATCGGTTGGCGGTCACGGCTGCGACCTCGGCCGATCGCCGTTGGAACCGGACGGTCCTTTCTGATCGCCTTCACCGGACTTGGCGCGTCGCTCGCCATTGTCAGCGCCGGGCGCCTTGGACTGGACGTCGCGGCTGCTCTTGCGCTTGCGGGGGGCCAGGTCCGCCGACGGCGTTTGCTCATCCCTACCGACAACGACTCTGGCGCCGTCGGCAATATTGGCAAAGCCCGTCGTCACCACACGATCGGCCGTGGTCAGACCGCTTCCGATCACCGCGTCGGTTTCGTTCTGCTGCGTCACGGTCACCGGCTTCGCCGTCGCCACATTGTCCGGACCGATGACATAACTGAACGTCCCGGCCGGACCGCGCTGAACGGCGGAAGAAGGAATGACGATCGCATTCGGCAGGGTGTCGATCTTGAGCCGCACATTCACGAACTGTCCGGGCCAAAGCTGGAAATGACCGTTCGGAAATTCGGCCTTCAGCTTCAGCGTTCCGGTGGTCGGGTCGACCTGGTTGTCGATCCCGCCCAACTTGCCCTGGTCGATGACGGTGACGCCATCATTGCCGAACACATCGACCGCGAGCGCGCCTTTGGATGCCGCGGCATTGACGCGCATGATCTGCTGCTGCGGCAGGCTGAATTGCACCGCGATCGGCTGCAGCTGGGTGATGATCACAAGCCCGGTCGCATCGGCAGTGTGGATGATATTGCCCTGATCGATTTGCCGCAGACCAGCCCTTCCGGAAAGCGGCGCCACGATCTTGGTGTAACCGAGCATCGCCTGCGCATTGTCGATCGCGGCCTGATCGGCCCTTATCAGGGCTTCCTGCTGGGCGACGACCGCGCGCTGGGTGTCGGCCTGCTGCTTGGAGCCGGCGTTTGAGGCAGCGAGTTGCTGGTAGCGCGCAAGATCGAGACGCATGTTGGCGAGCTGCGCTTCATCCTGCGCCTTCTTGGCAACCGCCTGATCGAATTGCGCCTGATAGATCACCGGATCGATCTCGGCCAGGATATCGCCCTTCTTAACATCCTGACCTTCAGTGAAATTGATGCGGGCGAGCTTGCCATCCACCTGCGAGCGGACGGTCACTGTGTTGAGCGCCCGCACCGAACCAACGCCCTCCAGATAAACCGGAACATTCTCGACGCGCGGCGCGGCCGCCAATACCGGCACCGGCAAATCCGGACGAGCGCGGTTGGTACCCTGACGGTTTTGCCAGGCGTACCAGCCGATGTAGCCGAGGCCCCCCAGAATCAGAAGGGTTACGGCAATCGAAACCACGCGGCGGCGCGCTTTCGAGGCCGCATTCGCTACGCGCTGGCCCGCCGACCGGGCGGCCTCATTGAGATCCGGCTTAAAGAGCATCCGCCGCCCTCTCCGTTTTGGGCTCCCACCCGCCGCCCAGAGCCTGATACAGGCTGACAATAGCAAGCAACCTCGCCAACTGCGCCTGGGACAACACGTCCTCCGCCTGGAACAGCGTGAGTTGGGTATTTAGCACAGTTACGATATCGGCGGTGCCGGCGCGAAGCTGCTGCTCGGAGAGCTGAAAGGCGCGGCGGGAGGCCGCCACCACCTGACGCTGCAAGCGCAACTTCTCCGTCGTTTCCCTGATCGCCACCAGCGCATTATTGACGTCGGCAAAAGCCGAGACGACGGTTTTGCGATAGGTCTGCAGCAATTCGTCCTGACGTGCCCTGCTGTATTCGAAGTTGCCGAGAATCTGGCCACCGTCAAAAATCGGCTGGGTCAGACTTCCGACTACATTGAAGAACGCTGCATGCGGCTGAAACAGCGACACCAGCGCCGAACTTTGATAACCGCCCTGCCCGGTCAACTGAATGCTTGGAAAGAACTGCGCGCGGGCGCTGCCGACATTGAAAGTCGCCGAAGCCAGTTGCGCTTCCTGACGCCGGATATCCGGTCGCTGGATCAGCAGCTCCGAGGGCAGTCCGGGCGTCACGCGCGGTGAGGCAATGCGATCGAGCGTGCCTCCCGTGATACGCACGCTTTCCGGAGGGCGGGCCACCAGCGTTGCAAGCGCGTTGACGTTTTGAGCCAGGCTCTGCCGCAGTTGCGGAATGGCCGCCTTCTGGTTGGCCAGAACACTCTCCTGCTGGGCGACCTCGAGGTCGTTGCCAGTACCGGCTCTCAGGCGATCCTTGATCGCATCGAGGATGCGCTGGGCGCTCGTGATGTTGCGTTCAGCCGTGCGGATCCGGTCCTGGGCTCCGAGCACCTGAAAATAGGCATTCGCCACACTAGCAAGCGTCGTCAACGCGACCACGTCGCGATCGAACCGGTTGGCGATGGTGGTCTCTTCAGCGGCCTGGGCGGCATCTCGGTTTTTACCCCAGAAATCGAGCTGGTAGCTCGCGCTCAAGGAAGCCGAATAATTGACCACTTCCCGGCCGCCATTGGTCAAGCCACTCGAACTCGCGCCAGAGGTTCGCGAATAGGTCTGTTGGCCGGTGCCGCTCAGGCTCGGCAGCAGCGCGGCACCGGCGATTCGGGCCTGGGCGTCGGCCTCCAGAAAACGCGCGGTGGCGGCAGCGATATCAAGATTGACCGTCTGCGCTTCCTCCATCAGCGCGGTCAGTTCCGCCGAACGGAAGCCGCGCCACCAATCGAGTGTGGGCGGACTGTCGGCGCTCGTCAGGCGCGCGGCCTGATAGCCGTTGGGAACATCCAGTGCGGGATCCGGAAGGTCATTGGTCAGAAGGCACCCGGCCGAACTCGCCGCGACCAAGAGCGCCAACAGCTGGCGCCACACACGAAGGCCGCCCCCCGCGCGTCCGATGAAGCCTTTCAGGGCTTCCGTGATGAGGGGCAGCCGACCGTTCACTAAAGCCCTGGCTTTCGTTGAGACCAAACGCCGCATTCTAGCTGCGCCACTGGTGACCGGACAGCCCCGATCGCCTTTTCAGGCGAGTTTGCTGGGGAAGCTCTCAGCTTCCACCCTTGCAAGTTGGCTCGATTTTACGGCCGGAACCAAGATGTTGCGCTGCGAGCTTCCGGCAATCTTACCAAGATTTCATGCGGCCCACAGCCACAGCCCCTAGGCTGAAGCAAAAGGCCGCGGCTACGATAATGCACGTCCCCATTATCGAAGAGGTTAGCGGTAGAGCGGCGGCTTGGTCACTTGCGCGGCCATAGGCAATACAAGTCACCGTTGGTGACCGGCAGTTCGGTCCGGGCGCCGCCTGTCTCCCCTCGATGACGATGGCGCGCTCCATCCCTCGCAATCGTTCGATCGCCCATAACGAAAATGGCCGGTCCTATCTCGATCCGCCTTGGCGGCAGGGTCATCCGAAGATAGCATCTGGCCGCATTTTTTCTGTGGGGCGGGTCGGGGTGCCAGGCAGCTGCCGACTTTTTTTGGCGATCGAATCGACTGTCCGATTCGGGCTCGCTCAATCGATTGTGTTTCCGTCGACGGGTATTTCGATGCCAGCCTTGATATCGGTGACACCACAAAATGTGAATGAACTGCTGCCCGACCTGCCGCGGCTGGCCCGCCTAGCGTTGAGCTTCGGCGCGAGGCTGCGGCGAGGAACGCTCGATGTGACCCTGCCGGACGGGCGAAGAGTGAGATTGGGCGGCGCCGAGCCTGGTCCTTCGGCGGAAATGATCCTTTACAACTATCATTTCGCCTCGCGGCTTCTCAACGGCGGCGACATTGGCATCGCCGAGGCCTATCTCAATGGCGAATGGGACACACCGGACCTTACGCGATTCCTCTATTTGTTCTGCGTCAATCACGACCTGATACAGGCCATGCTCGGCAACAAACCGTTGATGCGCTTCTTTCAGATGATCCGCCATTGGTTCAATCGCAATACCAAGCGCCGGGCTCGCCGCAACATCTATGCCCATTACGATATCGGCAACGCGTTTTACGCCGCGTGGCTTGATCCCAGCATGACCTATTCCTCGGCGCTGTTCGAGGATCATTGGCAGGACCTGACGGCCGCGCAAGAGAACAAGTTTCGGCGCTTGGCGGATGCGATCGAGCTGCGGCCGGGTCAGCGGCTGCTGGAGATTGGCTGCGGCTGGGGTGGCTTTGCCGAATTCGCCGCCAAAAATTATGGGGCGAGTGTTGTCGGCCTGACCATCAGCCGGGAACAGCACGATTTTGCCAAAGCGCGCATTCAGAAGGCCGGGCTTGCCGATCAGGTCGATATCCGTCTGCAGGACTATCGCGACGAGCGGCAAACCTACGACCGGATCGCCTCGATCGAAATGATCGAAGCCGTCGGCGAGCAATTCTGGCCGCGCTATTTTTCGCAGCTGCGCGACCGGCTGTTACCGGGCGGTTTAGCCGGTATCCAGGCCATCACCATCCAGGACGGACTGTTTCAAACCTACCGCCGCGAGGTCGATTTTATCCAGCGCTATGTTTTTCCCGGCGGCATGTTGCCGTCCCCCGCAATTCTCAAATCGCTCGGCGATCGCTTCGGATTGCCGATCATCGGCGAGCGGGTTTTCGGACAAGATTACGCGCGCACGCTCGCAAGCTGGCGGGACAATTTCCGTGCGGCCTGGCCGAAGCTGATGCCGCTCGGCTTCGACGATCGGTTCCGACGGCTCTGGGAATATTACCTGGCCTATTGCGAGGCCGGATTCATGTCGGGAAATATCGACGTGCGACAGGTCATTTTCGCCCGGCAAGGCTAGCTGAAACCCCTGTCACGCCGGAAGACTTATGGGCGGCTGCGGGACACCCACTGCCGCCGAAAGCTCCTGACCATGGCTATGCCGGAACCGGCGCAAATTCGTGGGCGCTGGCAGCCCGCCCTCTTTCCCTTTGATGGAACGCACTTTAGGTTGGTGAAGACTGCCAATAATCCAAGAGTCGCGCATGAAAGTCTCAAATAACGTCATCGACGCCATCGGCAATACACCGCTTATCCGGCTGACGCGCGCCTCCGAACAAACTGGCTGCACGATCCTCGGCAAGGCCGAGTTCATGAACCCTGGTCAGTCGGTCAAGGACCGCGCGGGGAAATGGATGATCCTGGAGGCGGAGAAGCGCGGCGATCTCAAGCCGGGCGGCCTCGTCGTGGAAGCGACCGCGGGCAATACGGGCATTGGGCTGGCGGTCGTCGCCGCCGCCCGGGGATATCGCACGCTGATCGTGATCCCGGAAACGCAGAGCCAGGAGAAAAAGGACTTTCTCAAACTTTGCGGCGCCGAACTCGTCGAGGTGCCCGCGCTGCCCTATGCCAACCCGAATAATTATCAGCATATCGGGCGGCGTCTGGCCGACGAACTTCGAAAGAACGAGCCGAACGGGGTGCTGTTCGCCGATCAGTGGAATAACCTCGACAATGCCAAGGCTCACTACGAGTCGACCGGGCCGGAAATATGGGAGCAAACCGGCGGCAAGATTGATGGCTTCGTCTGTTCGGTCGGGAGCGGCGGCACGATCGCGGGCGTCAGCCGCTATCTGAAGGAGAAAAACAAGAACGTCAGAATAGCCTGCGCCGATCCGCACGGCGCGGGCATGTACGAATATTTCAGGACCGGTGAAGCGAAGGCCACGCCAGGTGGTTCGATCACCGAAGGCATCGGCCTCAACCGCGCTACGGCGATCGTTGAGACGGCGAAGGTCGATGCCACCTACCTCGTTGCAGACGAGGAGGCGATAGCCCTGATCTTTGACCTGGTGCAGCACGAAGGTCTTTGCCTCGGCGGCTCAACCGGCATCAATGTAGCAGGCGCCATCCGGCTTGCGAAGGAGCTCGGCCCCGGCAAGACCATCGTGACGGTGCTCTGCGATTCCGGCAGCCGCTATCAATCCAAACTGTTCAATACGGATTTCATGCGCGCCAAAAATCTGCCGGTGCCGGCCTGGCTCGACAGGCGCAGCAACATCAAGCCGCCCTACGTTTGAAAGCGAGCCGGACCGGCTAGCGCAAGATCTGGCTGAGGAACAGCTTTGTTCGCGCGTGCTGCGGATTAGCGAAGAATTCCCGCGGCACATTGGATTCGATGATCTGGCCCGCATCCATGAAGACGATGCGGTCGGCTACTTCCCTCGCGAAGCCCATCTCGTGCGTCACGACCAGCATGGTCATGCCTTCATGGGCCAGATCGACCATGGTATCCAGCACCTCCTTGACCATCTCGGGGTCAAGCGCCGATGTCGGCTCGTCGAACAACATGACTTTGGGATTCATAGTCAGTGCACGCGCGATTGCGACCCGTTGCTGCTGACCGCCCGACATTTGTCCGGGATACTTGTTCGCCTGGTGCGGGATCTTTACCCGCTCCAGATATTTCATGGCCGCGGCCTCGGCATCCTTCTTGGGCATATGACGCACCCAGATCGGCGCCAGCGTGCAATTCTCCAGCACAGTCAGGTGAGGAAACAGATTGAAGCTCTGGAACACCATTCCGACTTCCCGCCGGACCTCATCGACCCGACGGAGATTCGGACCAAGCTCGATGCCATCGACGACGATCTGTCCTTCCTGAAATTCTTCCAGGGCATTGATGCACCGGATGAGGGTGGATTTGCCCGATCCCGAAGGACCACAAATGACAATGCGTTCACCCTTGGCGACTTCGATGTCGATGTCGCGAAGCACGTGAAAATTGCCATACCATTTGTTGAGACCGGCAATACTGACAATTGAATCGGAGCTCATGTTGACAAACTCAATGGCGCTGATGGGCATTCAGCCGCCTCTCCACAAACAGGGAGTAGCGGGACATTCCGAAGCAGAACGCAAAATAGATCAAGCCGGTGAAAGCGAACCCGGTGAAAAGTGTGGTCGGCGTCGACCAGACTGGATCGGAAAATGATGCCCGCAGGCTGCCGAGCAAATCGAACAACGCCACAATTGATACCAGCGACGTGTCCTTGAATAGCGCAATGAAACTGTTGACCAGACTGGGAATGACATGCCGCAGGGCTTGCGGCATCACCACAAAGCTCGTGGTCTTCCAATAGGACAGGCCAAGGGCGCTGGCGGCCTCGTACTGGCCTCGCGGAATGGCTTGTAACCCGCCCCTGATCACCTCGGCGTTATAGGCACCCGCAAACAGCGCGATGCCGATCAGTGCCCGCACCAAACCATCAACGGTGAAGCCGGCCGGCATGAACAGCGGCAGCATGTAGGTCGCGAAAAACAGCACCGTGATCAGGGGAACACCGCGCCAGAATTCAATGAAAGCCACCGAGAAGACCCGGATCAGCGGGATAGTCGAACGACGGCCAAGCGCAAGCGCCATTCCAACGGGCATGGAAGCCACGATGCCGGTGACCGAAACGACCAGGGTCACCAGAAACCCGCCCCACAGCCGGGTGTCTACGAGCGGCAGCCCGCCATGATCGAGGTTCATCACGGCGATCATGAGTCCAATACCAATGAAGATTGCGATCACTGACAACATAGCGCGCCATCCGGCACGAAGGCCGCCGCTGGCAAACCATGTCAGCAGACATCCGAGAATGGCCGTGCCTGTCAGGTCGGCCCAGACCGGCCGGCTCATGGCTTGAAACTCATCGCGCAA
>Ga0105240_10006064_pt1 | contig 17858 bp, 18 predicted proteins | sample KBSC54metaG_FD_80426 | JGI IMG/M metagenome (GOLD analysis project Ga0105240, IMG submission 80426) | Corn rhizosphere microbial communities from Kellogg Biological Station, Michigan, USA - KBS C5-4 metaG | ecosystem: Host-associated > Plants > Roots > Rhizosphere > Soil | place: Michigan, USA...
CAGATGCGCCGGACCGGGCGGCGTCTGCGCGCCGAACAGGCCGTGCGAGTCGCGCAACTGGTTGAACCGGTAGGGCGAGATCAGCGGGGCGAGGGCGGCGACAAGCAGGAAGAATCCGGTGATCACCAGACCCGTCACGAGCATGCCGCGCTGCAGCCCGATCGACTGCTTGAACTGGTGGACGACCGGCAGCCGGTTCCACAGGGTGCGTGCGCGGCTCATCAGTACCTCACCCGCGGATCGATCAGCGCGGCGATGATGTCGACGATGAAGTTGGTCAGCGCGACGATCACGGCCAGCAGGGCCACGATGCCCTGCACGGCCACGAAGTCGCGCTTGCTCAGGTAGTAGGCGAGCTCGAAGCCGAGGCCCTTCCACTCGAAGGTGGTCTCGGTCAGCACGGCGCCGCCCAACAGCACCGCGATCTGCAGGCCGATCACCGTGATGATCGGGATCAGCGCGGGCTTCAGCGCGTGCTTGCGTACCAGCCGGATCTCGCGCACCCCGCGCGAGCGCGCCGCATCCACGTAGTCGCGCGACAGCGTGCCGATCACGTTGGTGCGCACCAGCCGCAGGAAGATGCCCGCGGTGAGCAGGCCGAGCGCGAGCCCGGGCAGCACCGCGTGACTCAGCACGTCGCCGATCACGTCCGGATCACCGGTGCTGAAGGCGTCGATCAGGTAGATGCCGGTGCGATGAGGCATGGTCGAGAACTGGATCTCGGTGCGCGTGGATGCCCGCCCGGCCACCGGCAGGACGTCCAGCCACACCGCGAAGACCAGCTTGAGCAGCAGGCCGGCGAAGAAGACCGGCGTCGCATAGGCGAGGATCGCGAAGATGCGCAGCACGGCATCCGGCCAGCGATCGCGGTAGTAGGCCGCGACCTGCCCGAGCGGGATGCCCACGATGAACGCCACGATCAGCGCGTAGAACGCGAGCTCGAGGGTGGCGCCGCCATGCGTGAGCAGAATCTGGGTGATCGGCTGGCCATCGGTGATCGAGGTGCCGAAGTTCCCGGTGAAGATCTGGCCCAGGTACTCGAAGTACTGGACGATGATCGGCCGGTCGAATCCCGCGTGATGGATGCGCTCGGCGAGCTGATCGGGCGGCAGCTTGCCACCGAGCGCGATGGTGATCGGGTCGCCGGTGATCCGCATCAGGACGAAGACCATCGTCACCAGGATGAAGACGGTCGGGAAGATCAGCAGGAACCGGATGACCAGGTAGCGCCAGAGCGTGCTGCCCCCGCGCCCTCGTTGCTTCTGCGCAGCGGGCGCCGTGCCGCCGGGCGCGGCCGGGGAGGGAGCAACGGTGGTCATCTGGTCCTCATGAGCGACGTGGAACGGGGCGATCGGCGTGAACCGATCGCCCCGTTCATGCTAGTCAGTGACTGTTTCAGCCCTTGACGAGCGTGCCGAAGCGGAACTTGAAGGCACCGTCGAGCACGGCGCCCGAGATGTCCGTTCCGGTGATTGCGACCTGAGAACCCTGAAGGAGCGGAAGGATCGGAAGGTCCTTACCGATCAGCTTCTGGACGTCTTCGATCTCGCTCTTACGTGCCGACGCGTCGGTCTCCGTCGCCTGCTTCTGAATCTCCGCCGTGACCGCGTCATTGCTGTAGTGGTTCGCGAGGAAGTTGTTCGGAATGTAGAACGGCGTCAGGTAGTCGTCCGCGTCCGCGTAGTCCGGGAACCAGCCGAGCTGGTACACCGGGTACACATCGGCAGTGCGATCCTTCGAGTACTGCGTCCACTCGGTTGACTGCAGGTTGACCGTGAAGAGGCCTCCCTTTTCGAGCTGGCTCTTCACCAGGGCATACTCGTCGGCCGACGAGGAACCATAGTGGTCCGGGTTGTACTGGAGGTTCAGCGCCACCGGGGTGGTCACGCCCGCATCGCTGAGCGCCTTCTTCGCTTTGTCAGCGTCGGGTCCACCCTTTCCGTCACCGTAGAGGTCCTTGAGGGCCGTCGTGGCTCCCGTCAACCCGTCCGGAACGAAGGAGTAGAGCGGGGTATAGGTGTCCTTGTAGACCTGCTTGGCGAGCTCGGCGCGATCGACCAGATCGGCAGCAGCCTGACGGACCGCCAGGGCCTTCGCGGCATCCGCGTTCGGCTGAGTCGCACCGTAGGGCATCGTGTTGAAGTTGAACACGATGTAGCGCATCTCGCCACCGGGCCCGTGAACGATCTTGACCTTCTTGTCGGTGCTCAATGACTGCACGTCAGTCGCGGTGAGGCTGCGGAAGGCCACATCGATGTTTCCCTGCTGCACATCCAGCTTGAGGTTTGACGGGTCGGTGTAGTACTTCTGCGTGACCTTGCTTGTCTTGGCTGCGCCAAGGACGCCCTGATAGTTCGGGTTCGCCTTGAAGGTGATCAGATTGTTGAAGTCGTAGCTGTCGATGTCGTACTGGCCATCGAAGGCATGCGCCTTCACGATGTCCTTGTCGGAGGTGACCTTGTCGGCCGAGAAGACCTGCTCATCAACGATGTCACCGGCGATGGTGCTCAGCACCTGCGGGAACACCTGGTCGTTGGCCGCCTTGAGGTGGAAATTCACCGTGTAGTCGCCGTCGATCGTGGTGTTGTCGAGGTCTGCCAGCAGATATGACGGCCCGTTTGGGTCGTTGATCTTGAGTTGGCGGTCGAAACTGAACTTGACATCTGAAGCCGTGAGCTTGTGCCCGTTGGCGAACTTCAGGCCCTTCTTCAGGGTGACGGTGTACGTCTTCGGGTCGCTGAACTCAGCCTTGCTCGCCAGATCGGGCTGCACGTCGGCGCTGCCGGGCTTCGAGTTCATCAGGTTCGCGAAGACCTGGATCTGAACCTGCTGCGATCCGTTGTCGAACGAGCCCGCCGGGTCGAGGAACGTGACCTTGTCGGTCGTTCCGATCACGATGCTCTTGCCCGAGCCGCTGTTGCCGCCGTTGCCGCCACCGCTCGCGCAGCCGGCGAGCACGAGGGCGACAGCCGCCACGCTCCCGACGGCGGCGATGCGCCAGCCCTTGTTGGATACGGATGTCATCCGTCCACCTCTTCCTGTTGAGTTGCACTCTGTGCATGGTGCGGGGCGGACACGCAGAAACGGCCCACCCGTACTCCGTCAGTCCTAACACAGCCCCGGGGACCGATCCACCGCGCGGGCGCTGGCGGGACTGATATTTACTCCATCGAAATGTTCACGCGCTCGAAAGGTGCGCAGAAGGGCGATCGAGCGCTCATTCCTTGCGGAGCTGCCGCCGTTCGGTCTCGAGCGCGACCGACTCGCGACTGAGGCGATCCCAGCGCTCCTGGTCGCCCTCCGACTTCGCGCGCTGCATCGCGCCCAGCACCTCGGCCTTCTGCCGCAGGAGATCCCGATCGACCAGCGCCGCCACGACGCCCTCGCAGTATTCGGCGACCGCGTCCTCGCGTTGCGGGATGGGCGCGACGCCGAGCTGGATCACGAGGGACTGGAATCCGGCGGGGACCTGCGCGCCGACCTGCTGCAGCCAGTCGCGCGCGCTCGCCTGGTCGATGCTGGCGGCGATTCCGTCGCGGATCACCGCGAGGGTCGAGTTCGACATGCGCACCTGCATCGCCCGCGACATCAAGTCATGCCCCACCGCCTCCGGATGCTGCAGCATCGCCATCAGCGCATCGCGCTCGCCGCGCGTGATCGGGTCGGTCGGCAGCTCCATCAGGTTGATCTCGCTCGGCCGCGCCTCTCCAGGCGGACCGCCGGCCTGCCCCCCGCCCTGCGGAGTTCCGGGATGGGGCGCGCCCGCCGCCTCGCGCGTCGGCGTGCCACGGGACGGTGTGCGTCCCGCCCCCGCGCGCGCTCCCGATACGGCACGTGCGACCTCATCGGGGTCCATGCCGAGCCAGCCGGCCAGGCTGCGCACGTAACCGACGCTCATCGCGCGATCCCGGATGCCCGCGACCACAGGGGCCGATGCGCGCAGCGCGGCGACCCGCCCCTCGACCGTCTCGAGGTCGTGCCCGGCGAGCTGCCGCCGGATCATGAACTCGAACATCGGCTTGCGGGTGGCGATGAGGTTGCGGACCGCGGCGTCGCCGCGCACCTTCCGCAGATCGCAGGGGTCGAGCTCGTCCGGCGCGACCGCGACGAAGGTCTGCGCCGCGAAGCGCTGCTCCTCGGCGAAGGCGCGGCTCGCCGCCTTCTGGCCCGCCTCATCCGGGTCGAAGGTGAAGATCACCTCGCCGGTGCCGGTGGAGTCGGCGTTGGCCACGTCACCGAGCACTCGCCGGATGATCTTGATGTGGTCCACCCCGAACGCGGTGCCGCAGGTAGCCACCGCGGTGGTGACGCCGGCGAGGTGGCAGGCCATGACATCCGTGTAGCCCTCGACCACCACGACCTGCTTGCCCTTGGCGATGTCCTTGCGGGCCAGGTCGAGCCCGTAGAGCACCTGGCTCTTGTGGTACACGGGCGTCTCGGGAGTGTTGAGGTACTTCGGGCCCTTGTCCTGGTCGTCGGGCAGCAGCTTGCGCGCACCGAAACCGACCGTCTGACCCGTGACGTCGCGGATCGGCCAGATCAGGCGGCCGCGAAAGCGGTCGTAGGCGTTGCCGCGGTCGCCGGTGCTGAGGAGACCGGCCGTGACCAGCTCCTCCTCGGTGAAGCCCTGGGCGAGCAATGCGGCTCGCAGGGCGTCGAACGACTTCGGCGCGAACCCGACCCCGAAGCGCGCGGCCGCGGCGGCGTCGAAGCCGCGCTCGCCGAGGAAGTCGCGGCCCAACTGCGCCTCGGGAGTCGCCAGCTGAGCCTGGAAGAACGTCTCGGCGGCTGCGTTCGCAGCGAGCAGGCGCGCACGGTTGCCGTGCTCCGTCGCCTGCGCGCCATCTTCGTAGTGCAGCTCGAAGCCGATGCGGGCGGCCATGCGCTCGACGGCCTCCTGGAAGCTGGCGTGATCCATCCGCTGCAGGAAGGTGAACACGTCGCCGCTCTCGCCGCAGCCGAAGCAGTGGTAGTAGCCGACCTGGGGGCGCACGTTGAAGCTCGGGCTGCGCTCGTCGTGGAAGGGGCACAGGCCCTTGAGCGATCCGGCGCCGGCGCTCTTCAACGTGACATAGTCGCCGATCACGTCGGCGATGTTGATCCGCGCCCTGACCTCGTCGATATCGCTTCTGCGAATGAGGCCGGGCATGTGCGCATTCTACGAGGCGGCTCGGATGCGGCGCCGGGCGTCAGCCGATCAGGCGCTCGTGCCAGGCGTTCGCAGACACGTCGGTCAGCGACGCGACCTGGTCCACCACGACGCGTCGGCGCGCCGCGTCGTCGGGCGCCGCGGCCCAGTCCGCCTGGAAGCCCAGATCGAGATGCTGCGAGCCGGTGGCCCACAGGTGGTCGGCGAGCTCGGTGAGGATGCCGCGCTGACGGGCGTAGATCGGCTTGCGGGCGTTGGTCGACATCACGTTGGCGGCGACGATTCCCTTGAGCACCGCGATCTCGGCTCGCGTCTCGACCGGCACCACGACGTCGGCGGCGAATCGGGTCAGCGATCCGGTGGGATGCGCGGCGCGGGTCGCGCGCACGGCCTCGCCCGCGAAACGTCCGATCAGCTGGCTGGTCAGGTTCTTGAGCCGGGCGAGGTCGCGCCGGCCGCCGTCCCAGGAGTCCAACCACGTCTCGAGACTGTCGAGCCGGTCGAAGGCGGCGATCAGCTCATCGTGCGAGACCTCGCCGCCGATCCAGGCGAACATGCTGTTCACGAGCGCCTCGTGATCGACCCGGCCGCTCAGCGCCGGCACATCGAGGTAGCCGTTGACGATCGCATCCTCGAAGTCGTGCACCGAGTAGGCGATGTCGTCGCTGAGGTCCATGACCTGGGCCTCGATGCACCGAACGCGCGCCGGAGCACCCTCCCGGAGCCAGACGAACGCCGCGGTGTCGTCGGCGTAGAAGCCGAACTTGCTCCGTCCGCTCGGATCGGCGATGCCGTCGGCCTCGGGCCAGGGGTACTTGCAACTGGCGTCAAGACTGGCGCGGGTGAGGTTGAGGCCGTAGCTGCGGCCCGTCGCGCCGTCGGAGTCGGGCCCGAACACCTTCGGCTCGAGCCGGGTGAGCAGCCGCAGCGTCTGCGCGTTGCCCTCGAATCCGCCGATGTCGCGCGCCCAGTTGTTGAGCGCCCGCTCGCCGTTGTGACCGAAGGGAGGATGCCCGAGGTCGTGCGCCAGGCAGGCGGTGTCGACGACATCCGGATCCAAACCCAGATTCACCGCCAGCTCGCGACCGATCTGGGCGACCTCAAGCGAGTGGGTCAACCGGTTGCGCGCGAAATCGAGCCCGCCGGCCGAGGGGCTCAGCACCTGCGTCTTCACCGCGAGGCGTCTCAGCGCGCTGGAGTGCAGCACGCGAGCCCGGTCACGAGCGAAGTCGCTGCGGCGCGAGGAGTGCTGCTCGGGCAACCAGCGTTCAGCGTCCGCTTCGGTATAGCCGGGAGCCGGGCTCCCGGTCGCACCGTCAGCCACCGCTGTGATGCAGCTCGGCCTCGGCGACCTCGGCGCGATGGGTCTCGTTCAGCTCGCGGCTGTCGAGCCAGCCGTACGGCAGCGTCGGCTGCTTCGGCGTGCCCGCGCGTCCGCGCTGGCCCTCGGCGTCGGCACCCGGGTACGGCTGGTCCAGGTCGAGCCGGGTCAGGATCTCGTCGATCTCCTCCAGGCTGCTGCTGGTGGCGAGCGCGGCACGGATCTCGCCGCCGACGGCGTATCCCTTGAAATACCACGCGACGTGCTTGCGCAGGTCGCGGCAACCGCGGCCCTCATCCTCGAAGAACTCGATCAGCAGTTCTGCGTGGCGCCGGTAAGCGGCGGCCACCTCGCCGAGTGTGGGTTCGGCCTTGAGGGTCTCCCCCCGGAAGGCCGCGGCGAGGTCCCCGAACAGCCACGGACGCCCCAAGCAGCCACGACCCACCACGACGCCGTCGCAGCCGGTCTCGTCGACCATGCGGAGGGCATCCTCGGCGCTCCAGATGTCGCCGTTGCCCAGCACCGGGACGCTCGTGACCGTGCTCTTGAGCTTCTCGATCGCCGACCAGTCGGCGGTGCCCGAGTAGAACTCGGCGGCGGTGCGCGCGTGCAAGGCGATGCTGGACACGCCGGCGCCCTCGGCGATGCGACCCGCCTCGAGGTAGGTCAGATGGTCGGAGTCGATGCCCTTGCGCATCTTGATCGTCAGCGGCAGTGGTCCGGCGGCGCGCACCGCGCTCTCCACGATCTCGCGGAACAGGTCGAGCTTCCACGGCAGGGCCGCTCCCCCGCCCTTGCGCGTCACCTTGGGCACCGGGCATCCGAAGTTCAGGTCGATGTGGTCTGCCCGGTCTTCGGCCACCAGCATCGTCACCGCATCGGCGACCGTCTTCGGGTCGACGCCGTAGAGCTGGATGCTGCGGGGCGTCTCCGACTCGTGGTGCTGAATCAGTCGCAGGCTCTCGGGCGTGCGCTCGACGAGCGCGCGACTGGTGATCATCTCGCTGACGTACAGTCCGGCGCCGTACTCGCGGCACAGCCGTCGGAACGCCGTGTTGGTGATGCCCGCCATCGGCGCGAGCACGACCGGCACGTCGAGCCGCAGCGGCCCGATCGTGAGCGGGCGCGCGGGCGCGGATATCGTGGACATGTCTCGATTGTCCCAGATGGGAGTGGATGCATGCCGACAGAGCCGACCGCGGCACTCCCGCCCGGACGCGAACGCGTCGCCGCCGATGCCGCGGCGCGCGGCATCCCGCTCGAGTTCGTCGAGCGCACCAACGCCCGCTCGCTCGAGGAGGCGGCGCAGATCCTCGGGATCACCCCCGCCGACATCGTGAAGTCGCTCGTCGTGAAGCGGCACGACGGCAGCTTCCTGTTCGCCGAGATCCCGGGCGATCGGCAGATCTCGTGGGCGAAGCTGCGGGCTGTGGTCGGGGTCAACAAGCTGCAGCTGCCCGAGGCCTCCGTGGCACTCGAGGCGACCGGCTACGAACGCGGCACGATCACGCCGCTCGGCTCGACGACCGCGTGGCCCGTCTATATCGATGAGCGCGTCGTCGGGCGCCGCGTCTCCATGGGCGCCGGCGATCACGGGCTGAGCGCCTTCGTGGACGCCGACCGCCTGATCGCGGGACTGCACGCGACCGTCGCCGACATCAGCGACGAGCTGACGCCCCGCTAGATCCGGTCTTCGTCCACGCGGCGGTTCATGATCGCCTGCTCGTGATGAGCAGGGATCTCGCAGAACTCGCCGACGCAGGCCGCGGCATCCGGATCACCCACGATCTCAAGAATCGGGATCGGCGCCGTCGTCGCCTCGCTCATGCCACCGCTGCCTTCTCGTCGCGAACCTGTGTCAGCACGTTAGCGAAGGTCGCCGCATCCTGAGCGCCGGACACCCCGTACTTGCCGTCGATCACGAAGAACGGAACACCCTGGATGCCGTATTCGAGTGCCAGTTCCTGATCGGCACGCACCGCGGCCAGATACTCGTCCTCGCGCAACGAGCGCACCACGTCGTCGCGGTCGAAGCCCAACTCGGCGGCCAGATCGGCCAGGTCGTCGACGCGCCCCACGTGCCGCCCTTGCTCGAAGTAGGCGGCGAGCAGGCGCTCCTTCATCTCGAGCTGACGGCCGTGCGCCTTGGCGTAGTGGATGAGCTGGTGCGCCAGCACCGTGTTGGTGTGCTGCAGGGCGTCGTAGTCGTAACGCAGTCCGACCGACTCGGCGATGCCGGTGACCCGCTCGAGCATGCCCTCGACCCGATCGGCGGGGAACCCGCGCCCGATCAGGTAGTCCTGCTCGCTGCCGTCGAAATCGACAGGCGTGTCGGGCGAGAGTTCGAAGGAGTGGTACTCCACCTCCACGTCGCCACCGAACAGTTCGGCGCCGGCCTCGAACTTGCGTTTGCCGATGAAGCACCACGGGCAGGCGATGTCGCTCCAGACATCCACTTTGATCGGATCGGTCATGTCAGCTTCAACAGGATGACGTGTCAGGTATTCCCCGCGGCCGCAGAGGCCGCGAGGTCCGGGTCGGGTGAGCCTGGCGCGGTCGCGGCGGGAGCGATCGGCGCGAGCACGCGGACGATGCCGCGCTTGCGCGCCGCCCAGTCGATCCAGATCGCATAGGGCACCATCGTCACCACCGAGACCAGGAACGACAGCAGCAGGGGCAGCGGGTCTCCCCCGGCGTTGGTGCTCGTCGAGGTCGTCCCGCCCAGGCTCGAGGCGAGCGCCAAGAACGCGAGCGTGTTGTTGGTGGCGTGCAGCGCGATGCTCGACTCGATGCCGCCTGTGCGCCAGGTGACGAACCCGGCGACCAGCGCGAACAGGGTGACATCGGCGATCGCCCAGGTGAGGGATCCGCCATCACCCAGATACTGCGTGTGCGCCGCGGCGAACGGGATGGCGCTCAGCACGATCACGAGCGGGGCAGGGCGCAGCCAACCCCCGAACATCTGGGTGATCAGGCCGCGGAACGCGAACTCTTCTGCGGCCGCCTGCAGCGGCGTCACCACGATGATGATCGCCGCGCAGATCAAGAACGTGCCGAGCGGAATCGTCGGAGCGACCACACTCGGCCCTCCGAGGAACAACGGCAGCACGAAGAACTGCAGCAGGGTCGCGACCACCGTGACCGCGAGCGCGGGGAGCAGGCTGAACGCCAGCCACCGCCACCGGAACCGGAACTGCACAGAGCGCAGCACCGTGAGCGGCCGCAGCCCGACGATCAGGTAGCCGAGCAGGGTGGCCGGCAGCAGCGTCGCGACGCCGACCAGGCCGATGGTGACCGACAGCGGATCGCCGGCGTCGATGACGCCGAAGAGCTTGAGAAGACCCTTCGTGGCGCCTTGAGTGGTCGTCAGCTCGATGCGGCCCTGCGTCACGGCGATCACCACGCCGAGGAGCACCACGATCAGCGTGAAGAGCAGCCAGAGCACGGCCGTGATCACCAGCGCGACGAGCGGTTTCCACCAGTGGTAGCGCGGCAGCGCGCGCAGCAGTCGGTGGTACGGCAGAGGCGGGAGGGCGCGCCCGCCCGTGTCGGCGGTACTCGCCGCTGCGACCTCGGTCACGAACCCAGCAGCCGCTCGGCCAGGTACCCGACCAGGCGATCCAGCGAGACGCGCTCCTGCGCCATGGTGTCCCGCTCGCGCACGGTCACGGCCTTGTCGTCGAGGGTGTCGAAGTCGACCGTGACCGCGAACGGCGTTCCGATCTCGTCCTGACGGCGATAGCGACGACCGATCGCTCCCGCGTCGTCGAACTCGATCATCCAGTGCTGGCGCAGCTCGTCGGCGAGCTCTTTCGCCACCGGCGAGAGCTGCTCGTTGCGCGACAGCGGCAGTACGGCGACCTTGATCGGCGCGAGTCGCCGATCGAGGCGGAGCACGGTGCGCTTGTCGACGCCCCCCTTGGTGTTGGGCGCCTCATCCTCGGCGTAGGCGTCGACCAGGAAGGCCATGAGGGCGCGCGTCAGACCGAATGCGGGCTCGATCACATACGGGATCCAGCGCTCGTTCTTGGTCTGATCGAAGTACGACAGGTCGACGCCCGACTTCTCGGAGTGCGTCTTCAGGTCGAAGTCGGTGCGGTTGGCGACACCCATCAGCTCGCCCCACTCGCTGCCGCCGAAACGGAAGCGGTACTCGAGGTCGATCGTGCGCTTGGAGTAATGGCTGAGCTTCTCTTTCGGATGCTCGTAGCGCCGCACGTTCTCGGGGTTCAGCCCGTGCGAGATGAACCAGTCGTAGCAGGCGTCGATCCAGTAGTCGAACCACTCCTCATCGGTGCCGGGCTCGACGAAGAACTCCATCTCCATCTGCTCGAACTCGCGGGTGCGGAAGATGAAGTTGCCGGGCGTGATCTCGTTGCGGAAGCTCTTGCCGACCTGCGCGATGCCGAACGGAGGCTTCATGCGCGCGCTCGAGAGCACGTTGGCGAAGTTGACGAAGATGCCCTGAGCCGTCTCGGGGCGCAGGTACGCCATCCCCTCCTCGTCGTCGACCGGGCCGAGGAAGGTCTTGAGCAGGCCCGAGAAGTTGCGCGGCTCGGTCCATGCGCCCGGCTGGCCGGTGTCGGGATCGCGGATGTCGGCGAGCCCGTTCGCCGGCGGATGCCCGTGCTTCTCCTCGTAGGCCTCGAGCAGGTGATCGGCCCGGTAGCGCTTGTGGGTGTGCAGCGATTCCACCAGCGGGTCGGAGAACACCTCGACGTGGCCCGATGCCTCCCAGACCTGGCGGGGCAGGATCACCGAGGAGTCGATGCCGACGATGTCGTCCCTGGTCTGCACCATGAACTTCCACCACTCGCGCTTGATGTTCTCTTTGAGCGCGGCGCCGAGCGGCCCGTAGTCCCATGCGGAGCGCGATCCGCCGTAGATCTCGCCCGATTGGAAGACGAAGCCGCGGCGCTTCGCGAGAGAGATGATCGATTCGAGCGGATTGGGCGTGGCCACGAGAACTCCAGAGGTCAGCCGCGCCGGCTTGCGCGGTTGGGCGAGGAGCCCAGCCTACCGGCGCGGGTCGGCACCTCGGATCAGGGGCCGGTCAGCGCTTCAGCGCCCGGATCACCGCGGTCACGTCGGTCGGGTCGTTCCACAGATGGAACGAGGCACGCAGCCGGCCGGCGCGACCCGAGATGCGGATGCCGGCGTCGAGCAGCGTGCGCAGGTCGTCGCCGTCGGCATCCGCCCAGGTCACGATCGCCTGATGCTGCTGCGGGATCCCGAGCTCGTCGCACAGCAGGTCGCCCAGACCCGCGCTGTGGGCCCAGACCTCGTCGATGTCCAGGCTCGCGAACAGCCCGATGGACTGCTCGGCGCCGATCCAGGCCTGCCACGGCGGAGAGACGTCGAAGCGCCGCGCGTCGTGGGCCAGGTGCATCTCCGGGCCGTAGGTGCTGGTCCAGACATCGTCGCCGGCGTACCAGCCCGCCTGGATCGGTGTGAGCAGCGGGTCGAAGCGTTCGCTCAGCGTCATGAAGGCGACGCCCCGCGGCGCGCACAGCCACTTGTAGCTGTGGCAGACCGAGACGTCGAACAGCGATGCGTCGACCGGCAGTACCCCGGCCGCTTGGGTGAAGTCGCAGAAGGTGAAGGTGTTCGTGCGCTTCGCCGCCTCGAGGATCGCCGGCACGTCGGCGACGATGCCGTTGCGCGATTGCACCATCGAGAAGACGACGAGCCAGGTCTGTTCGGTGATCGAGTCGGCGAGAGCCTCGAGCGGCACCGACCGCACCCGGATCCCCGCCCGCTGAAGGAAGGGGAACACGATCGACGAGAAGTCGTGATCCGCGACCAGCACCTCCGCCCCCTCAGGCACCGCCGCCGCGACGACCGACGTGAGCACCGAGGTCTGCGATCCGGTCGCCACCCGGCTCGCGGGCACCCCGACGAGCTTCGCGTAGTGCTCGCGTGTGCGGGCGATGACCGGGTCGTAGCCCTGCGGGTCGCGCTGCGCGATCGACCAGGCGGCCAGATCGGCGGTGAGCGCCTCCACCGCGCTGCGCGGCGGGATGCCGATGGATGCCACCGCGAGATAGCCCCGCGGATCTCCGAATTGCGGGATGGCAGCGGCAAGGGCGTCAGTGACCATTCTCTGAGCATGCGCGAGAGGGTGGCGGGTTCACAAGAGACCACCTGCGGGCGCGTGGCGTGCCGCGGGACCGCTCTACAGCGCCGGTGCGTCCACCGCTCCGCCGAACCGCCGCGCGCGACTCGCGTACAGCTCGATCGCCTGCCAGAGGTCGACCCGCGAGAAGTCCGGCCAGAGGGTGTCCAGGAACACCATCTCGGCATAAGCGCTCTGCCAGAGCTGGAAGTTGCTGGTGCGCTGCTCGCCCGAGCTGCGCACGAACAGATCGACGTCGGGGACATCCGGGATGTACAGGTGCTTCCGGATGGTCTTCTCGCTGATGCCGGAGGGCTTCAGCCTGCCCGCCTTGACCTCGTCGGCGATGGCGCGCACGGCATCCGTGATCTCGTTGCGGCCGCCGTAGTTGACGCACATCGTCAGGGTGAGCACATCGTTGTGCGCCGTGAGCCGTTCGGCGAACTGCAGCTCGTCGATGACGCTGCGCCAGAGCCTTGGTCGGCGTCCGGCCCAGCGCACTCGCACGCCCCAGTCGTTGAGCTGGTCGCGGCGTCGATGCAGCACATCGCGATTGAAGCCCATCAAGAAGCGCACTTCATCGGGGCTGCGCGACCAGTTCTCGGTCGAGAAGGCGTAGACGCTCAGGTGCTTGACGCCGATCTGGATGGCACCGGCCACGACATCCAGCAAGGCCGCCTCCCCCGCGCGGTGGCCTTCGATGCGCGTGAGGCCCTGGCGGTTGGCCCAGCGGCCGTTGCCGTCCATGACGATCGCGACATGATCCGGGACGGCCGCGGCGGCGATCACCGGTGGGTAGAGGCCCGTCCAGTCGATCGGCTTGAAGTCGACCGCGTCCTTGTGGGTTTTGCCGACCATGCCCGCGAGCCTACCGAGCGTGTCTCGACGACGGCCGGTGAAGCCACCGTGAGCGCAAACCCGCCATAGGCAGGACGACCCAGGACCCCTAGCCTGAGCACATGAGCCGTCGCCTGAGGCTGGCACCCGTCCTGTTGCTGTCGGCGATCGCGCTCGTCGCGCTCACGGCATGCGGACCGGGCGGCGGTGCAGGCGGACCCGCCACCGCGGCGCCCCCGATCGTGAAGCACCCCACCGCTCCCACGTCGTCGCCGACACCCGACCGCAGAGCTCCCGCGTTCATCGAGGTCACGGCGCACAGCGTCGGTGTGGGCAGCGCGAGTTCGGAGCAACTGGTGAACGTGCCGTACACCACCGATGTCACGACGGCGGCAGCGGCCCTGACGGCCGTCATCGGCGCCCCGACCGTCATCCCAGTGGCCGCGACGTCGTGCGATGCGGCGCGGTCGATCTACGACTGGGGCGGATTCCAGATCCAGTTCGACCCCTACATGACGGACATCGGCGGAACGCAGTTCGTCGCGACCGTGACAGCGGCGCACACGACCGGAGGGCTCGAAATCGACACCCAGGGTCAGAGCGTCGGAACGACGCTCGCCGACGTGCTCGCCCACGTGCCCGGTTCAGTGTCGGGCGACCGCGGAGAAGGACACATCGAGGCGCTGCTGGACCCTCAGGAGAGCGGGCTCTGGGGCGTGATCGTGACATTCACCGGCGGCGTGGCCGACGGGTTCCACGCTCCGGGCGTCTACCTGTTCGGCCACGGAAGTTGCGAAGCCGGCACCTGAGAAGGCGACCCGCTACGCCCCCTTGGCTACCCGGTCCTGGTGCTCGAGCGAGCGGAGGCCGCGCTCCAGGTGGAACTGCGTGTAGGCCGCGACGACGCCGCTGGCCTGGGCTTTGGCGCGCTCGTCGGCGGCCTCGGCGGTCTCCCATTCCCCGGCCAGCAGGGCTCCCAGCAGCCCGAGCGTGTCGGGGTCGAGCCGCGGGGCTCCGTGGGGAGCGACCTCGTCGCTGACCACGCCGCCGAGCTGCACGACGAACGCCGTGTGCGGGCCGGGCGCGCCGGTGACCGCGCAGTCGACGAAGCTCGGCGCCCAACCGGCGATCGACAGCGCGCGCAGCAGGTACGAGTCGAGCGTCAGCCCCGGCGAGTGCTCGCCCTTGGCCAGCGACCGCAGCGCGCCCACCAGCAGCAGATAGTGCTGGATGCCCGCCTCGTGATCGCTCAACCGATCGGCCGCCTCGACCATGGCGTTGGCCGCCGTGAAGCTCGGATAGTCGCCGACGATGTCGGCCCCGTAGGAGCCCAGGCTCTCGGCCTGCTGCACGATGTCGAGCGAACGGCCGACGTAGAACAGCGCATCCACCACCATGAACGGCTCGAGCCGGGCCCCGAACCGCGACCCGGTGCGCCGCACGCCCTTGGCCACGGCGCGGATCTTGCCGTGCTGCTTGCTCAGCATCGTGACGATACGGTCGGCCTCACCCAGCTTGTGGGTGCGCAGCACGACGGCTTCGTCACGGTAGGTCGGCACGGGACCAGTCTCCCAGGCTCTTCTCCTCCACACCTGGAAGTGATGCAAGACTTCCACCGTGGCGGAACTGGTGTGGCGTGGTGTCGAGGTCGACGGGCTGGAGCGGCTGAGCATCGATGAGGGCAGCGTCATCCGGGTTCAGTCGGTGATCGATTCGGCGCGCGGCCGATTCAGTTACGAGATCGTCTGCGACCGGGACTGGACGTTCCGCACGCTCCACCTCGAGTCGGCGGGCGACGAGTTGGCGGTCGACCTGGAGTCCGACGGCCACGGCGCCTGGACCCACAACGGACTGCGTCGCGACGACCTCGCCGAGTGCATCGACATCGACCTGTCGGCATCCCCGTTCACCAACAGCCTGCCGATCCGTCGGCTCGACCTCGGCGTCGGCGACGAGGCGGACCTGGTGATGGCCTACGTCGAGTTCGCCGACCTGACCGTGGTACCGGATCCGCAGCGCTACACCCGGCTCGACGAGGACCTCTACCTCTACGAGTCCCTCGACAGCGAGTTCAGCCGCGAGATCACCGTCGACTTCGACGGCTTCGTCGTCGATTACCCAGGGCTGTTCGAGCGGCTGTGAGCGACACCGCCCTCGAGGTCTTCCAGGCCCAACGACCCCGCCTGTTCGGGATCGCCTACCGCATGCTCGGCTCGGTCTCTGAAGCAGAGGACATCGTGCAGAACGCGTGGCTGCGCTGGCACGGCACCGATCCGGATGCCGTCGACGAGCCCGCCGCGTACCTCACCACGGTCGTCACGCGGCTGTGCCTCAACGAGCTGGACTCGGCGCGGGTGCGCCGCGAGCGCTACGTGGGTCCGTGGCTGCCGGAACCGGTGTCGACGGTCGAAGATCCGCTGATCGGCGCCGAGCGCGCCGAGGCGCTCTCGCTCGCGGTCCTCCTGCTGCTCGAGCGGCTGAGCTCCGCCGAGCGCGCTGCCTACGTGCTGCACGAGGCCTTCGACTACCCGTACCAGCGCGTCGCCGAGGTGCTCGAGGTGAGCGAGGCCAACGCCCGGCAACTGGGCAGTCGGGCGCGCGCGCATCTGGCGCGGGAGCGGGGCACCGAGGTCGGCAAGGCCGAGCATGCCCGACTGCTGCAGGCCTTCCTCTCAGCAGCCCAGGGCGGAGATCTCGAGACGCTCGAATCGATGCTCTCGGACGATGTGGTCAGCCTCTCCGACGGCGGCGGCTTCGTCAGCGCCGCCCGCAAGCCCGTCCACGGGCGCGAGCGCGTCGCGCACCTCATCCTCGGGGTGCTCGCCAAGTTCGGCCAGGGCATCGAGGCGACAGCGGTCGAGGCGAACGGCGAAGCGGCGATGCTGGGTACTCGGGACGGGCATCCGGTCGCGCTGTGGACCGTCGATATCGGTCCAGAAGGCGTTCGCCGGCTGCTCATCGTGATGAACCCCGAGAAGCTGGAGCGGTTCGCGGCCGACGCACTCGCGCGCTGAGCCCGCGGCGGCCCCTGTCACATTTCAGACGGCTGCCTGGTCAAGATGGTGAACCCTGAGAAAGGAACACCATGACCATCCTCGTCACCGGCGGCACCGGAACGCTGGGCCGCCCCACCGTCGAACTGCTGCGCGCGGTCGGCCACGATGTGCGCATCCTGAGCCGCAGACCCGGAGCGGGCCGCGCGGTGGGCGATCTGCGCAGCGGCGCCGGCCTCGAGGCGGCCCTCGACGGCGTCGACACACTGCTGCACCTGGCCACCAGCGCCAGCTCGAAGGATGTCGGCCAGGCGCGCACCCTGATGACGGCCGCCGCCAACGCCGGCGTGACGCACGTGGTCTTCATCTCGATCGTCGGGGTCGATGTGGTGCCCTACTCCTACTACCGCGCCAAGCTCGGCAGCGAGCAGGTCGTCGAGCAGTCGGGCATCCCGTTCACCATTCTGCGAGCCACCCAGTTCCACAGCTTCCTGGCGATGATCCCGCGTGCTCAGCGCCGGATGCCGGTGATCCTGTCGCTCGACGTTCCCGATCAACCGATCGCCGTCGAAGAGGTGGCGGCACGTCTGGTCGAGCTCGTGGCCGCCGGACCGTCCGGACACGTCGCCGACATCGGCGGCCCGGAGCAGCTGACCGTGCGCGAGGCGATCGACATCTGGCAGCAGGCGGCCGGCACCCACAAGCCCGTCTGGACACTCCACCTCGGCGGCAAGACCATGCGCGCGCTGCAGGCGGGGCACCACATGCCCGGCCTGCCGGGCTACGGAACGGAGACCTTCGCCGAGTACGCGGCGGCCGAGGCGCCCTCGACCACCGTGTCCCGGGCGTGATCGTCGTCGTCCGGATCGCGCTGGCGATCCTGGCTCTCGACGAACTCGTCGTCGGCGCCTGGAACCAGTTCGACCCCGCGAGCTTCTACCGGCACTTTCCCACCGTCGATCTCACGCCACCGTTCAGCGAGCACTACGCCCGCGACTTCGGCGGCGCGACGCTCGGCATCGCCGCGCTGCTCGTGGTGGCCGCCATCCGCCCGCGCGGAGCGTTCGTGCTGCCGGCCACCATCGCCTATTCGGTCTTCTCGATCCCGCACTTCGTGTTCCACCTCGAACATCTCGCCGGTGCGACGGCGCCGCAGGCCGTCTTCCTCGTCGCGGGCAATGCGGCGGTCGCGGCGCTCGGTGTGCTCGTGATCGCGGTGACCGTGGTACGAAGGAGCCGTGATCGCCGACGTCAGCATCCCGCTGTGGGCTAACCTCCTGGCCTCGGGGATCGCCACCTGCCAGGGCCGGCGCTTCAGCGTCTCCAGCACCGGCGCGGCATGCGCCTCGGCAGCCTCCAGCGCCGCCTCGAACACCGGCGTCTCCTCCAGCGAGGCCCGCACCCAAAGGCCGATGCCGATCATCCCGTTCCTCCTCTCGCTGG
>Ga0105240_10006066_pt1 | contig 17852 bp, 15 predicted proteins | sample KBSC54metaG_FD_80426 | JGI IMG/M metagenome (GOLD analysis project Ga0105240, IMG submission 80426) | Corn rhizosphere microbial communities from Kellogg Biological Station, Michigan, USA - KBS C5-4 metaG | ecosystem: Host-associated > Plants > Roots > Rhizosphere > Soil | place: Michigan, USA...
GAGGCCACTTTCAAGACTTCAGGCACAGCTTCGTGAGGAAACGCATTGTCGAAAGCCTCGTCAATGTCACCCAGCGACATACCGCCTTGCCAGGCATTCCAGAATTAGCGAGACCGACAGCCGTGTGCCACGAATTGCCAGCTTCCCCCAATCACTGCGGGCCGGCGATGATCCACCGATAATCCTTGTATGCGGATGGCATCATGTTGCTCTTCTACTCTAGACTCTCTTTCGGGCCGGCTACTACAAATCAATGAAACTTCGGAGGGCCGTCTAATACTCTAGATGATGAATGAGCAAGATTCTCATGGTCGCCTCGGAAGCGACACCGTTTGCCAAAACTGGCGGCTTAGCGGACGTTCTCGGCGCGCTGCCGCGAGCTTTAGCCGCGCGGGGAGAGGAAGTCGCCGTCGTATTACCGCATTACCGGCACGTAGAAGGCGCCCAACGCGCGTTCGACGGGCTGCGCATCTATTCGAGCACAGCCGACATCTGGCTCCTCATTCGCGATGGCGTGCGCTTTTACTTCGTCGATTGCCCGCCGCTGTTCCACCGCGCCGGCATCTACATGGAAGCGGGAAAGGATTATCCGGATAACCACATTCGCTTCGGCGTACTTTGCCAGGGGGCCATTGCCGTAGCCCGCTGGCTGTTTCAACCCGAGATTATTCACTATCACGACTGGCAGGGCTCGCTTGTCGCGCCGCTGATCCGTACTGCGCTGGCCGGCGACCCGACTTTCTTTGGCGTGCAACTACTCCTGACGATTCACAATCTCGGCTACCAGGGGCACTTTCCCCGGCAGGCGCTGACCGAGGCCGGCCTCGGTGCGGATCTCTTCCGGCCCGGCATCATGGAGTTCTACGGAGGGGTGAATCTGCTGAAGGGCGGCATTGTGTTCGCCGATGCGATCAACACCGTCAGCAAAGGATACGCGCGCGAGATCCAGACTCCGGAGTACGGTTTCGGACTGGATGGTTTGCTGCGCTCCCGCAGCGACGTGTTGTCGGGAATTATCAACGGAGTCGATTATACGGAATGGAACCCGGAGCATGACCCTTTCATAGCGGCGCATTTCAGTTCCCGCCAGTTCGCCGGTAAACAGGCATGTAAACGGGATTTGCTGGAAGCACTCGGCCTGCCGCTGGACAATATGACGCGCCCACTCATCGGAATCGTTTCGCGCTTCGCCGGCCAGAAGGGATTTGATCTGATCGAATCCGCCGCGAGAGAACTGATGAAAGAGAACCTCTGTCTGGCCGTGCTGGGAACCGGCGAGCAACGCTATGAGGAGTTGTTCCGGACCCTGGGCGCGGCGTTCCCCGATCGGGTGGGCGTGCGGATTGAATACAATGAGGTGCTGGCGCACAAGATTGAGGCCGGAGCGGACATGTTCCTGATGCCCAGCCGGTACGAACCGTGCGGCCTCAACCAAATCTACAGTTTGCGCTATGGGACAGTTCCCATCGTTCGCGCTACCGGTGGGCTGGATGATACCATTAGACAGGATACTGGGTTTAAATTTCAGGAGTATTCGGGATTCGCCCTTCTGGAAGCGGTTCGTGCGGCGCTGGCCGCGTTCGCCGATCCGGGTGTCTGGAAACAGATGATGCGGAACGGAATGGCGCAGGACTATTCCTGGGACGCTTCGGCGGTGGAATACAGCGCGCTCTATGAGCGCCTGAAGGCTGAATCGTTTAGCCCAGTTCGTTCATCTTAGAACTACGGAGATACAGTATTATGGCTGGAGACAACACGCTGACCTTCACGGAAGCGACCTTCGACAAAGATGTTTTGAATTCGGACGTCCCCGTACTGGTGGACTTTTGGGCCGAATGGTGCGGACCGTGCCGTCAGATGACGACGACCGTCGACGCCCTGGCCACTGACTACGCGGGAAAGTTCAAGATCGGTAAGCTGAACGTTGATGAAAACGGCAGCATCGCCGCGCGGTACCAGGTTCGCGGCATCCCGACATTCCTCGTCTTTAAGGGCGGAAAGGTCGTGGATCAACGCGTTGGGTCGATGGGCAAAACGGAACTGCAAAAGGTTCTCGACACTCACACAACCGCTGCGGTATAAGAGATCTAAAAAAGGGGACGGCTGGTACGCCGTCCCCTTTTTTTGTGTCAACCCACCTGTGACGTAATTGCCCCTTCGGATGCGCTGGATACGGCGGCTACATACTTGGCGAAGACGCCGGTTTTGTAGCGGCGCTCGGGAGCCTTCCACTTTGCCATCCGCTTCTGAATTTCCTCGGGCGTAAGAGCAACGTCAATCGTTCGGTTCGCGATGTCGATGGTAATGGCGTCGCCTTCCTCGACGGCGGCGATCGGTCCACCGGCTTGCGCCTCGGGCGCGACGTGACCCACCATGAATCCGCGGGTGGCTCCGCTGAAACGCCCGTCTGTGAGCATAGCGACGCTGTCCGCGAGTCCCGCCCCGACGATGGCGCCAGTGACGCCGAGCATCTCACGCATTCCAGGACCACCACGCGGCCCTTCGTAGCGGATCACTAGAATATCGTTTGGCTTGATATTGCCCTTCAGGACTGCCTGCATGGCGTCCTCTTCGCAATTGAACACACGGGCCGGACCGGTTTGGCTCCTCCGCTCGATGCCGGTGACTTTGATGACGCATCCTTCGGGCGCGAGCGAACCTCGTAGGATCACCAGGCCGCCGCTCTTCTTGATCGGATTATCTAGAGGGCGAATTACCTTTTGGCCCGGCGTTTCCGCGGCGTGTGACGCTTCTTCGGCGAAGGTCTTACCGGTGACAGTGATTGCGGACCCATCCACGTAGCCGCCGTCGGCCAGGCGCTTGGCAATGACGGGAATGCCACCGGCCTTATCTACATCCACTGCGACATACTCCCCGGCCGGCTTCAAATTCACAAGAAGCGGCGTGCGCGCGCTGACGGTTTGAAAATCGTCGATCTTGAGATCGACCTCGGCTTCGCGTGCCATGGCTAGAAGGTGAAGTACGGCGTTCGTCGAACCTCCGGATGCGGCGACGGACGCGATGGCGTTATCAAAGGCCGCGCGCGTCGCGATATCACGCGGCTTCAGGTCGTTCTTTACTGCTTCCATGATCAGCTTTCCGCAGCGGATGGCGACATCATTCTTGCGCGGATCCACTTGCGGTACAGAGGCCGTGCCGAACGGGGAAAGACCGATGATCTCCATCACAGTCGCCATAGTATTGGCAGTAAATTGTCCGCCGCATGCGCCTGCTCCGGGGCAAGCGGCGTTCTCGACCGCGAGCAATTCGGCATCGGAGATTTTGCCGGCCGCGTTCGCACCAACTGCTTCGAAGACGTCCTGGATCGTGAGCGCTTTGCCTTTGAGATACCCGGGCATGATGGAACCGCCGTACAACACAAGTCCGGGGACATTTAACCGCAGCAGCGCCATAGCTGCGCCAGGGATTGTCTTGTCGCAAGCGACCAGAGCAATGATGCCGTCGAACATGTGGCCGCGCGCGACGAGTTCGATCGAATCGGCGATCAGGTCACGGCTGACCAGCGACGCTTTCATTCCTTCGGTGCCCATGGTGATGCCGTCGCTGATGGCGACAGTGTTGAACTCCATCGGCGTACCCCCAGCCGCGCGGACACCCTCCTTCACCTTCACAGCAAGATCGCGAAGATTGAAGTTGCAGGGCATAGTTTCGATCCACGTATTGGCGATTCCGATGATCGGTTTTCGCAGGTCCTCATCGGTGAATCCGATGGCTTTGAGCATGGAGCGAGCGGGCGCGCGGTCCCGTCCCTGCGTGATGGTGTAGCTGTGGAGTTGTTTCATGAAGGAACTATGTTATCAGGGGGTGGATCAAAGCTACCTGCCAAGCTAAATGCTATGTGCCATGTTGAAGTGGTGTGACACTCAAGATGGATAAAGCGGGTCGTGTGATCCTACCAAAGCCGGTGCGGGATCGGCTCGGTTTACACGCCGCAAGCGACCTCGAAATTCAAGAAACCTCCGAGGGCCTCGTTCTTAAGCCCACCGGCCGAAGACCTTCCTTGGTTAAGAAGGGGAGCTTCTGGGTTCATACCGGGGAGATTCCCCCAGGCTATGACGTTCTCAAGGCGATTGATGAGGATCGCGAAGAACGGATGCGCAAAGCTTGGGGCCTATGAACTGGTGCTTTGATACTTCAGTACTCGTGCCGGCGGCGGTGACCCGGCACCCGCACAACGCCGCGGCTCTCGCCGCACTCGAAGAACTCGTCGGCCGGAAACATCGCGGATTTATCAGCGCTCATAGCTTGGCCGAAGTTTACTCGGTGCTGACCCGGACCCCCTTCAAACCGTCGATCTATCCGAGCGAGGCGTCGCAAATCATCGAAGAGATGATTCTCCCGCACATGGAAATGGTGACCCTCAAGCCGAAGGAATATCAGGAAGTCGTGCGCTATTGTGCCGCCAGCGGCTGGGTAGGGGGCCGGATTGATGACGCTATCCACTTGCGGTGGCCGCAAAAGGCGGAATGCGACCGTGTTTACACATTCAACGTTAAGGATTTTCGAGCCTTAGCCCCGGCGGGCCTAGCCGATAAAATTTCGGCGCCTTGAAACCCGAGAATAACCCCTGTTGTGGGTATCGCGCAGTTTGCCGGCACATCAGACGTGCTAAATTCGAGCTATGAGGTGTGCCTGCTTGGCCCATACTATCATTGGGAGCGCTCATGGCCATTGAAGGCATCAAGAATTCGCTAAAACTGCGCGGTGTGCGGCTTACCCGCCAGCGCCAGATTCTGCTTGAGTTAATCGATAGCTCCGGAGCGCATCTCGATGCGGAACGTCTTTTCCTGCTTGCCAAGGAAAAAGATCCCAAGCTCAACCGTGTTACTGTCTACCGTACTTTGAAAATGCTCAAGGAAGGCGGGCTCGTGGATGAGCTCGACCTGATGCACATCGGCGGCGACCAGCATTTTTACGAGACACGGATGAAGCAGGAGCACGCCCATGTGATCTGCTTACGCTGCGGACGCGTGGAAGAATTTTTCGGCGAGCCGCTGCAGAAATTGCGGCGTCAAGTGGAATCGCACTTCGGTTTTCAGATCGTGCTGGCACGCACGGAAATCGGCGGATACTGCGCGCACTGTCAGGTGTTGCGTGAGAACGAAGTGAAGCAAGCTGCCGAGCAAGTAACCGCGGAAGAGCCGCGGGCACGCAGCCATCATCGGGGAACGCGACCACAGTGACCGGGCAGGCAGCCCCCTCCTACAAGACGGCGTCGCTCATCGTCATCAATCCTTCGGGAAACCAGGTGCGCGTGCCCGTCGACCCGCTCCCCTTTTCCATCGGCAGACATGCAAACAATCACTTGGTCCTTCGCGACAACAGAGCTTCACGCAACCACGCGAATATCATTGGCGAAAACGGCGAATATTATGTCGAGGACCTGAAGAGCAGCCACGGCACGTACGTTAACAGCGTCAAAATTCAGCGGCACAAACTGCGCAACTCGGATCGCATCGAGTTCGGTGTGGCCGATTCGTACACGCTTATCTTTACCTTCGAAGAAGTCGAGATTCAGCGGTTGCTGGATCAATTCGCGGCCGGAAAAACAGCCGGTAATCTTTCCAAGCTCCGCGCACTCGTGGAAGTGGCGCGCACTCTACGCAGTTCGCTGTCGATCAACGATGTGCTCGCAGCCGTGGTTGACGCTGCACTCGCTGTCACCGGCTTCGACCGTGGTTTTCTGCTGCTGAAAAAAGACAACGTCCTTGAAGTTGTGGTGGCCCGCAACCAGCAGGGTGGCGCTCTGCCGGCATCGGCGTTCGAAATCCCTCTGGAATTGATCGACCGTTCTCTGGATCAGCGGCACGATCTGCTTACCATGAACTTCGATCCAAAGAAGGAGTCATATACAGCCAGCGGATCGACCACCGCGAACCTGGAACTCCGCAGCGTGGCCTGTGTGCCGCTGGTCAACGTACGGACGCGCAACTCCGAAGAGACCTGCATGATTCCAACAATGAACGAAACGATGGGCCTTATTTATCTTGACGCGGAGCAGGCGAAAGTCGATCTCTCCACGGGGTCCGGTAACATCGAATTATTGCAGACCCTGGCGCTTGAAGCTTCTACCGTGCTGGAGAACGCTCGCCTGCTGGAGGAGGAGCGATCGAAGCAACGGTTGGAAGAAGAATTGTCGGTGGCGCGCGAGATTCAGTCCAGCCTCCTGCCGAAGAAACTGCCGCAGACCGGATGGTTTCGCGCCGCCGGATCGAGCATCCCGTCCCACCAGGTGGGCGGCGACTGTTACGACCTGAAACAGATTAACGCGGATTGCTGGTCGGTTTTGGTGACCGACGTTTCCGGTAAGGGGGTCAGTTCGGCGCTACTCGCATCTCTGTTGCAGGGCGCCTTTCTTGCATCGGCCGAGGGGGCGGATCGAATTGAAGAGCTGATGGCGCGCGTGAATCATTTTCTGAACGAACGCGCCGAGGGTGAGAAGTACGCGACGGCCTTCTATTGCACGGTGAATCACGACGGGGTGCTGCGTTGGGCGAATGCTGGACACTGCGAGCCATACCTGGTTCGCAACACCGGCGAGTTGATCACGCTGGCAAGCACCGGAATGCCGCTTGGCATGCTCGATACCGCCAGTTATGAAGTGAAGGAAGTGCGGCTTCTGCCCGGCGATAAGGTGGTCGCATATAGCGACGGAATGTCCGAAGCAGAAAATTTGGACGGGAAATTCTTCGAGACTTGGCGCATGACCGAGATCATCAAGGAGCACCCGGAAGTGAGTTGCCAACAGTTGTTGCGGCGGCTCATGGCGGCGGTGGAGAGTTTTACAGGAGATGCCGTCCAAAACGACGATATTACAGCTGTCGTAATTGAATATCAGCCGATATAAAGGGATGCATAACTTCCTTCCCCTGCTATTTCTGGCCGCCGCATTGACGGTGAGGCAGGATCACGCTCCATTGCGGGCAGGGTGTGAAACGGATGACGACGCGGTGGCAGAGCTGAAGTCCGGCACGCCACTCGAAATCCGCTATGCCCGGAGTGGGTCGCTGGGGCGTTGTTACAAAGTGAACGCCTCACTCGACGGAAAACCAGTGGAAGGCTACCTCACGGAAGGGGCCATCTCCGGTCTGGAAACATTCGAGCAAGGACTTCGAAACGCTCCAACGGTGACTGAGGACCGTCCGCCGGCCGTCTCCGTCTCGCCTCGCGATGGAACGGACCAGCAACTGCCCACGATTGTGCGGGACTATAACTCTCTGGTCGGAGCCGGACTTGCCGCGTACAAGAATGACGATGCCAGTCACGCTCTCGACTATTTGCGTCAAGCCGAGAAAGTTCATCAGGATCGCTCAGTCGAGTTGTTGATCGCCAGGTTGGAGAAAGAGGTGGCGGGCGACAAGAGCACCGACAAATTGGTGAGTTCGCGTTTTATGCTGCGATACGAGGCCGGCGACATCAGTTCCGATATTGCGCACAGCATGATCGCTTTTCTCGATCAGGAATACACGCGAGTGGCGAATCAACTGGGATGCAGCTCGACGGATCGCCTCGTCACGATTGTGCAAACCGAAAAGGCCTATCGCGCCAGTTCCGACGCTGCAGAATGGAACGGCGGGCAATACGACGGCCGGATTCGTCTTCCACTATTCGATCTGAAGACGGTGACTCCGCAGACGCGCCAAACAATTGCCCATGAGCTGGTGCACGCGTGCCTGGCGAACCTCGGACAATGGCCGGCGTGGTTACATGAGGGACTGGCGATGAAGATCTCGGGTCAAACTATCCCGGCCCAGTATCGAACGAAGACGAAGGCGGATTTGCACGCGGGCAAAATGCCGCGCTTGGAAAACATGAGCCAGTCGTGGACACGGCTGGATGCGGAGCACGCCGCGACGGCCTACGCTTACTCTTTTATGGCTGTGGAATTGATGCTCGATCACTATCAGGCGACCGGAATTCAGAATATTCTGCGGAGTCCGGAGCGTTTCCCGATAATCACGGCTGAGCTGGATAGGCTGCTGGCGGAATAGCGCGTGCCGCAGAGTGCTGAAGTCGTAATCATTGGCGGAGGGATCGTCGGGTCGAGTATTGCCTGGCATCTAACCGAATCCGGTTGCCGCGATGTGCTGATTATCGAGCGTGAGAGCCATCAGGGCAAAGGTTCCACCGGGAAAAGCATGGGCGGGGTGCGGGCGCAATTCTCCAGTGAATTGAATATCCGCTTGTCGCTTTACTCCATCGATTTCTTTCGCCAGTTCGACGAGCGCCTTGGTTATCCTTCCGGGTATCGCTCTCAGGGTTATCTGTTCCTCGCTACGTCGCCGAAGCATCTCGAGTACCTGCGTACGACTTCCTTATTGCAACGGTCGTTGGGGCTCGACACCGTACAGCTTGTCAGTCGCGGCGAGATTCTGAAGATGGTTCCGCAGCTTCGCGTCGACGATGTCCTCGGTGGAAGCTTCTGCCCTATCGATGGATTCGTCGACCCCTACAGCGTCATGACCGGTTTCGCGACGCGGGCCTTTGAAAGTGGCGCCCGAATTCTTCGCGAGGCTGGGGTGACGGGAATCGACGTCAACCGTGGAGTCCACACTACCAAGGGATTCATCGCTGCACGAACCATCGTGAACGCTGCGGGCGCGTGGTCCTCACAGATCGGACGGATGGCGGGGATCGACCTTCCGGTCGAGCCGCTGCGCCGCATGCTTGTGCCAACCGAGCCGTTCCCGGGGATCTCGCAGCACGCGCCGATGACCATCGACATGTCCACGGGTTTTCACTTTCGCCCGGAAGGCCTTGGCATTCTCATGGCGTGGAACGATCCTGACGAGACACCGGGATTCAAGACGAACTTCGATCCGGCGTTTGTGGAAAAGATACTCACGCATGCGGTCAACCGTGTGCCTTGCCTCGAGGATGCCGAAGTAAATCCGAAGCGCGCTTGGGCCGGGCTCTACGAGATGACTCCCGATCATTATCCGGTTCTCGGCGCTGTTCCCGGGCTGCCTGGATTTTACCTGGCGACCGGCTTCAGCGGTCACGGCGTCATGCATTCGCCGGCCACCGGGCGCATTATGGCTGATCTCATTCTGCGCGGGGAATCTGATGTTGTCGATCCGCGCCCGCTCGGATTCCAACGTTTCGCTGAAGGCCGGCTGCTCACCGAAATGGCAGTATTATGAGCGTAGGGCCTGCTCCAGGTCCTCAATTAAATCGTCCGCGTTCTCCAGCCCGATCGACATGCGTAACAGATTCTGGGGTGTTCGCGTTTGCGGACCTTCAATTGACGCTCGATGCTCGATGAAGCTGTGCGGCCCTCCAAGGCTGGTGGCTCTCGTGAATAGGTGGACGTTAGCAGCGATCCGCATCGCTTCCTCGCGGCCACCTCGCACTTGCCACGAGAGCATACCACCGAAACCCGACATCTGCCGCTCCGCAACGGCGTGACCTGGATGATCGGGCAACCCCGGATAGTGAACTGCTTCCACGCGCTGGTGTGATTTCAGAAATTCGGCGACCGACGCCGCATTCGCCCCCTGCGCGCGCACGCGGCAGGGCAGAGTATCGATGCCGCGCAGCGTGAGCCAACAATCAAAGGGCGATGGAACCGCGCCGCCGTACCGCTGCGATTTGCGGGCCCTCTCGAAGAGGTAGTTGTCGTGCTTGGTGATTAGCGCGCCGCCTATTACGTCGCTGTGGCCGCTGATGTACTTCGTGGTTGAGTGCATCACCATATCGATGTTCCAGTCGAGGGGCCGTTGGAAGACTGGAGTAGCGAACGTGGCATCGCAGATGCTGATCGCATTCGCCGCTCGGGCGATCTTTCCGAGGGCAGCGAGATCCGTAATCTTCAAAAGAGGATTCGACGGAGTCTCGAGCCAGAACAACCGCGTATTCGGCTGCACTGCGGAGCGCACGGCGTCGAGATCCGTCATGTCGACGTATGCGACTTCCAACCCCGCTTTCGGGAAGACGTCGCTCAGCAGCTTTCGGAGCCCCCAATAAACATCGTCCGGTGCGAGGATATGATCTCCTGGCTCAAGCCCCTGCATCGCCGCCGTTACTACAGCCAGTCCGGATGAAAACGCGAGCGCCTCCTTGCCACCCTCAAGCGCCGCCAGACATTCTTCCAGCGCCCGGCGGTTCGGATTGTCTTCGCGAGAGTAACTGAATCCGCGGGGATACTCGCCGTCGGCCTCACGTTCAAACGTGGTCGATAAATGAATCGGCATGGTCACTGCGCCGGTTGCAGGGTCGACGCGGCGGCCGGCGTGCACAGCAAGGGTTTCGATCTTCATTACTGCCCAGTGTAGGGCAATCGGTCATTCCCGCCGCAGCGCTTCGAGAGGATCGACCCTGGCCGCGCGCCAGGCGGGAATTGAGATCGCCACGATGGAAACGGCGATCAGCAGCAGTAAAACTCCAGTGAATGTGACGGGGTCGGTGGGAGTCACGGAGAAGAGCATAGCTGCCAATAATCGAGTGAGCCAGAGTGCGCCGGCGAGCCCAATGCCGAGCCCGAACAATGTGAGGGTCAAGCCCTGGCGCAGAACAATTCCGGCTATGTCGCCCATCTGTGCTCCGAGCGCCATTCGGATTCCTATTTCGCGAGTCCGCTGCGACACGGAATAGTGCATTACGGCGTAGATGCCGATGGTCGCCAGCACCAGCGCAATCAGAGAGAACAGCGACAATAGCCACGTCTGAAAGCGGCGAGGCGAGATTTGATCGTTCAATTGCTGTTCTACCGTCACGACGTTCGAAAGGATCGCCGTCCGGTTCAAAGATCGAACCGCATTTCGCAACGCGGCCGCGAGCTTTCCGGCGTCACCGGCAGTTCGCACTGCAAGCTCCGATGGGACATTGCCGGATTGGCGGTCGTACTGGAACACATGTTGCGAAGTATCCTTCTCGAGCCCGTGGCTGTGCATGTCCCGGATCACACCGATCACGGTGAGCCAATCGTCATTGTGTCCGCGCGCGTCGAATCCGCGGAACCGCTTCCCGATAGCGTCTTCGCCCGGCCAGTAATGCTGCGCCATGCTCTCGTCGATAATGGCCACCAACGGCGACCCGGGCCTGTCCTGATCGGAGAAGTACCGGCCTCGCGACAGCACCGCGCCCATCGCCTGCAGATAGTCTCCGCTGATGCTCTTCCAGGTCGCCCGGACCCGTCCTTCGGAATCCGGACCGTTGCGGCTGGCGGTTGGGATCGAAGCCGTGAGTTCGAAGAGTCCATCGATCGCACCGGCGGCGCGGACTCCCGGCAGCGTACGCGCCCGCTCCATCGCCGCGTCTATCAGCGCTCGCCGACTTACATCCGAAGCGCCCGCTGGAAGTCCGATTCGTACTGTGAGAACGTGTTGCGGCTCGAACCCCGGGTCCACTGACTGCACCGCCGTGAAGCTGCGAATCAACAGACCTGCGCCGGTAAGCAGAATCATCGAAAGTGCGAACTCCGCCACCACCAGCAGCCCGCGAGTGTGGCGGACTGGATCGCGCCTTGAGATCTTCCACGCCGGCAAGAGGCCGAAGAGGATCGCTGCAAGAACCGAGATGCCGACTGTGAAGACGAACACTCGAGCATCGAGGCGGGTCTCTTCGAGCCTTGGAATATCTCGTGGACTGTAGGCAACCAACGCGCGCACGCCGGCGCTCGCCATTACGAGCCCGAGGCAGGCGGAGATCACAGAGAGCATGATGCTTTCTGTCAGCAGTTGAGCCATCAACCTTGCGCGCGCCGCGCCTAACGCGCTCCGGATGGCCATTTCGCGATCGCGCGCGGCACCCCTCGCCATAAGGAGATTCGCCACGTTGCAGCATGCGATCAGGAGTACGAATGAGACCGCTGCTAACAGGATGTAGAGCGCGAGCCGTATGTTACCGCCGAGTTCCACTCGCAATGGAACTATGTTCGCTTTGGGATTCAGTTCCGCTTCCGCCTGCTGCACGGTGGCATCGGGTTTCAGCCGCGCAACCACGTTCCATCTCGCATAAAAGCCGCGGGTGTGCAGTAGGTCCTGAACCGGGTGTTCGTGCCAATATCGATTGGTCGTGATCGGCGCCCAGAACTGCGCTTCACGCGCCGGGAACTGGAAGATTGCCGGCATCACTCCGATCACTCGAAACGGCGCTCCGTCGATGTCCAATGTTGTTCCACTTACCTTCTTTGAGAGACCGTCGCTCAGGATCACTACGCGCTCGCGTCGTATTTCCTCGTCCTTTCCAAAAGCACGGCCCGTTCGTGGTGCGACGCCCATCAATGGGAAGAAGTCCGCCGAGACAAACGCTCCTTGTACCGACTCGGGCTCCGTTCCTCCCGTGAGAGTGACGCGAGAAAAGCCGGTGTTCTTGTAGTAGACGGCCATCGCTTCGAGACTTCGGCTCTGCGACTTCCATGCTTCGAAGTCTTCGAGGACAGTGGGCTCTTTAGACAGAACCAAGCGGCCTGGATCGCGATACGGAAGGTCGCGCAGCAGCACCGCGTTCACCACGCTGAAAATCGCCGTATTTGCGCCCATTCCCAGCGCCAGCGTCAGGATGGCGACAACCGAGAAGCCTGGAGCTTTACGGAAAGTTCGAAAGGCGTATCGGACGTCTTGAGAAATCGACATGTCTCTGAACGATAGACGAACCAGACCACTCAATCGTTGAATCCGCAGTATGCTTTACACAGATGTATCAAGACCTCAGCTACGCACTTCGGATGTTACGGAAGACGCCTACGGTGACCGTCGTCGCCGTGCTCTCGCTTGCGCTGGGTATCGGCGCCAACACGGCGATTTTCAGCCTTCTCAATGCGCTGATGCTGCGCACGCTTCCGGTGCATGATCCGCAGCAACTCGTGGCAATTGCCTCCCGCACGGCAGATAGCCAGAACTACGACGCCGGGCTCTCGTTGCCCATGTTCGAGGAGATCCGCAAGCATCAGCAGGTCTTTTCGAGCATGTTCCTCATGAGCGGGGGACGTCTGCAAAACGTCGAGGCCAATGGCGTGAAGTTTTCGGGCGCCCTCGACCAAGTGGACGGGGATTACTTCTCGACACTCGGCGTGCAGCCTCTTCTGGGCCGCTTGATCGCACCCTCGGATCTGGCGCTCGACAGCGGATCGCCGGCGGCCGTCGCCGTCATTGGTTACCGCTGCTGGCAGGAGCGCTACAACGGCGATCCGGTGGTGATCGGGAAAACGATTCGCATTGAAGATCACCCTTTGACCATCGTCGGCGTTACGCCTGAGAACTTCGTCGGACTGGTAATCGATTGGGACGCCCACGTTACCGTTCCCATTGGATATTCCGGCGACATGACCTTCCGCGAAGGCAGGAATGTGGGGTTCGGATCGATGGGCCGGCTCAAGCACGGCGTCACCCTCGAGCAGGCCCGCGCGCAACTAAAGACACTGTGGCCAAACGTCCTCGCCGCCACCGTCCCGAGCGAATCTCACGGCACCCGGCGCGAGAGATTTCTCGGGCGCCGGCTCGAAATGGAGGCGGCTGCGACCGGCACTTCGTACCTGCGTCAGCGTGTGTCATACCCACTCTTCATCGTGATGGGCTTAGTGGGACTGGTGCTTCTAATCGCTTGCGTCAATCTGGCGAACCTCATGCTCGCACGCGCGGCTTCACGCCGGCAGGAGTTCGGCATTCGGCTCGCTCTCGGCGCCGGCGCTTGGCGTCTCATCCGGCAACTGCTCACGGAAAGCGTTCTCCTTTCGGTCACCGGTGCATTGCTCGGTCTCGCCGTTGCCTTCTGGGCCAGCCGCGTGTTGATGACGATGGCCACGAACGGTACCTATGCACCCGCGCTGAATGCTACTCCGGACGTTCGTGTGCTTGCGTTCACCGCCGCGGTCGCGGTATTGACCGGGGTTCTCTTTGGCCTCTCACCCGCCTGGCAGATTAAAGCTACCACCCTGCAACAAGGCTCGCGATCGGCGTCGAGTGGGACCGGCGCGCTTGGCGCATTGCTCGTTGCGGCGCAGGTCGCCTTCTCGCTGATACTCGTGATCGGCGCGACTCTGTTTGTCCGCAGCCTCGGGAAGCTGCGAACCGAGAATCCTGGGTTCCGCCGTGAAGGCGTGCTGGTGGTATCGACTTTTCCGCAGACCGGACGTGAGCACATCCCGAATCGCGCTACGTATTACCAGGAACTGACCAGCAAGCTGGCCCAACTTCCGGGCGTCGAGTCGGTCGGGTATTCCAATATGGGACCTGCCTACAGCTATGAGCTCAAGACCCCTGTCTTGCCGACGCACTCCTCTGTTGCGCCGATGGAGGCAGTCCAGGAGTGGGTTGGCCCTGGCTTTTTCCACATGATCGGAATGCGCCTCCTGGCCGGCCGTGAGTTCGACTGGCGCGATGACACAACCAGTCCACCTGTCGCCATCGTTAGCGAAAGCCTCGCTCGCCGGCTCTTTCCGAATACCAACCCGATCGGACAAAAGATCGACATCGGTACTGAAAAGGGTTTCGAGATCGCCGGCGTTGTCAACAGTGCGAGCCTCTGGAAGCCGCAGAGCCGCGAGCCGATGGCGGTGTACTACTCGCTCATGCAGCAACCGGAATACAACGGGCCGCAGATCAGCATTCGTGTTGCCGGAGACCCCATGGCCGTTGCACCCAGCGAGGCGGATTCTCGCGTCGATGGGAACCCATTTCGCTCTGCACACCGAGACGCTCGAAGCACGGGTCGATCGATTTCTGTCCGGGGAACGGATGATTGCACTCCTCTCCACATTTTTCGGCGGACTCGCTCTGCTTCTCTCCTCGGTCGGCCTCTACGGACTGATGTCGTACGCGGTCACTCGCCGCACTTCGGAAATCGGAATCCGGATGGCTCTCGGCGCGCAGCGCGGCAACGTCCTTCGTCTGATTCTTCGCGAGGTCTCTTGGCTTGTCCTGGCCGGCCTCGCTGTCGGAATTCCCGTCGCATTGGCTGCATCGCGACTCATTTCCGGCTTGCTCTTTGGTATCTCCGCTACCGACCCGGTGACGATTGCGTCTTCCGCTGCGATCCTTCTGACGGTCGCGCTCTTTGCCGGCTATCTGTCTGCTCGCCGCGCTTCGCGTATCGATCCTATGACCGCTCTGCGCTCTGAGTAATTCCTTTACCAATACCCGATCAGCTTCCACCACGCCATCCCGATGCCTACCCAGAAGACCAGGTTCATCAGGGAGATGAAAAAGCCCAGTTTCCACCATACTCCTTGCTTCACGTAACCGGCACCGAAATAGACCGGCGCTGATCCCGTCCCGTAGTGGGTGATTCCGGCATTCAAATTCGAGAAGTACGCAAGGGCCAGCGCGGCGATTAACGGGGGCGCGCCGGCGGCCAGCGCTGCCGCCAGAAAACCTGGATACAGCGCAGTCGCATGCGCTGTCATGCTGGCGAAGCCGTAGTGAATGTAGAGATAGGCGGCTACCAGCGCCGTCAGCGCGGCGATCCAGGGCCATCCCTCCATCTGCCGGAAGAGCGCCTTCGAAAATAGGGACACAATCCCACCTTCATTCAGCGCGTCGGCCATCATCAGAATCGGCGCGAACCAGAGCAGGGCCTCGAACGCTTTCTTCTCGGAAAGAAGTTCGTCCCACGTCATCACTCCGATGATCAGAAAAGCGGAGACAGCGCCCAGCGCCACGAACGCATTCGGGACCCCGTGCCATGGCGACGTCACCCATCCCGCCATGACGAGCAGCATGATAATCACCAGCCACCGCTCGTTGCGCTTCATCGGACCCATGCGAATCAATTCCTGGCGGGCCATCACTCGGGCCGGTTCGGTATCGCGAATCTCCGGCGGGGCGAGCTTGTAAATCAGCCATGGCGCAAAGAGCATGGTCAACGCGCCTGGGACTGAGGCGCCGATCGCCCAGCGGAGCCACGTTAGCTCGACGTGGGCGATCTTGCCGGCGAACTCCGCGATCAGCGGATTGGCAGCCATACCAGTGAGAAACATCGCCGACGCAGTGTACGTCGCGTGGAATCCGATCAGCATCAGGTACGAGCCGATACGGCTGGCCGTCTCGCCCGGTTCGGATTCGAAGACCTGCGCCAAGCCGCGCGCGATCGGGTAGATGATGCCGCCGCCGCGCGCCGTATCGGAAGGGACGAACGGCGCCAGCACCAGTTCCGCGCCGACGATGGAATAGCCGAGCGTCAACGCATTGTGCCCGAATCGGCGGACGAAATGATAGGCCACCCGCATACCGAAGCCGGTGGAGATTACCGCCCGGGAAAAAAGAAACGCCGTAAAGATCAGCCAGACCGTCTGGTTGGCGAAACCGGTGAGGACCTTGGCGTACGGAAGGGTCCGTGTGAGAGCGAGCAGCGTCATCGCGACCAGCACCGTGACGCCCATGGGCATCGGCTGCGATACCAGTCCAATGACGCTGGCCACGAAGATCCCCAGCAAGTGCCGCTGCGCCGGGATCAATCCAGGAATCGGAGCAAAGTAGAGGATCAGGCCGGGCACCAGTACCGACGCCCACCGCAAGAATTTGGTCAAGTTCCGATTGTATAGCGGGTGGAGTTTTACACCGACGCGGCGTTGGTGGAAGCTTTGGGTTCTACCGACAACAACAGCTTGCTGCGAGGCGAATAGTAGGCCGTCACCTGCGGGCGATAGGTATCGTATTTGTTCAGCAGCAACTCGTGGCCGGCTTCGCGCACCTCGAAACAATTGTCCTTGATGCAGTATTGATATACGTTCTCTTTCTCGCCGTAGAGGCGCGAGATGCCTTGTTTCGGACGCTCCTCGCGGCTGGGCGAGACGCGCCCTTCCACTTTCGCGGCCTTTCCGTCGGAGAGATCGAAGACAAGTAGAAAGGTCAACCGGCTGGTTTTCAACAGAGCCACTATAAACGCCCCGACGGCTCCGAAAGTGATCAGAATCGAACTGGCGGTTGCCGCACCGGCGAATTTGAGCAGAAGATACTGGACGAATCCCGGCAGCACTGTCCGGATCACCCAAATGAAGAGGAACCAGCCAAGGAGAGCGGAGACGGCGGCGAAGAGAGGCTGCAATGCCTGGAGCGCCAATCGAAACATTTGCTGCGAGCTGATCTTGCCGTCGCGGTTCAGTACCAGGTCTTCCATGGTGAATCGGTTTGCCTGCGCCAGGTCCTGCAGGAGTTCTTGATTCCCCGGTCCGGCGAATGCAGATTCTGGAGACATAATAATGACCAGGAGTACATCGTCCATCGCCGCGATCTTCTTTAGGAGCGGGAACATTTCGTGCCGGCGTTTCGTATTCCCTTGTAGGATAGCCACTAACATGTTTACTTTCCTGCTCTGGTGCGTACTTTTTGTTCTTTGTTGGCCGGTCGCGCTGCTGGCGGTGGTTCTGTTTCCGCTGGTATGGCTGGTGCTGCTGCCTTTCCGGATTGTGGGGATTGCCGTGGGAGGCGTATTGGCGCTGGTTACGGGGCTTATCATGCTGCCCTTCCGGGTTCTGAGTAAAGTGCTTTAGCCACTGTGGGGATTGCGAAACATAGCCAATTTTCATCCCGGCTTTGATGTGGCATCTTCCGTGCATCCGAATTGTGACGACGCGATCCTTCATCCTGGTCCCAGATTAAGGTGCAGATGGTGGGGCTGCGGGAGCTGAATCGCGTAGGTTATTGATTACGCGTAAGAGATCCTTTTATAAACTTGTGATCGCTGCAGCGGGATCTGCTTGTTTGGTTACAACGCGGATGAAAGCACTTCCGGATTCGTGGCTTTTACGGTTTGGGTTCGTACTCGCGATTGACGTATTGATGCCCGGTGATTTGGGTTCGTATTCGCGAATTGACGTCCTGATGCCCGGTCGTTTGGGTTCGTACTCGCGATTGACGTATTGATGCCCGGTGATTTGGGTTCGTATTCGCGAA
>Ga0105240_10006067_pt1 | contig 17852 bp, 16 predicted proteins | sample KBSC54metaG_FD_80426 | JGI IMG/M metagenome (GOLD analysis project Ga0105240, IMG submission 80426) | Corn rhizosphere microbial communities from Kellogg Biological Station, Michigan, USA - KBS C5-4 metaG | ecosystem: Host-associated > Plants > Roots > Rhizosphere > Soil | place: Michigan, USA...
ATGGATTGAACCTTCCAATTCTGTCTGCTGAGGGGCACATCTGGATTTCGCAGCTTCATTATCTAAGATTCTGCCAATTGTTAATGCACGAAAGATCCGGAAATCTTAATGATCTGCCGGAGCCGTGAAATTACTTCGAGCGGACGCGGTAGAATCTACCGGGATAATTTGTCCACTGCGAATCGCCGAAATAAAACGAGCCGTTGACGAGCGTATTTGTTTGCACCGGCTGCCAGGCCTGGTCGGCAGGATTCATGGATGCTTCCACCACGACAGACACATTGGTAGCCCACGAGATCACGAAACCAAATTGGTTGATGTGCACACCAAAATTGGGCTCAAAGTTCAGAATCTGCGGATTGGGAAGATACCGTTGCGCCGTCGGAATCCCGTGGAAAAATTTGGCCCAGCCGGTCGTGCCGGGCGTATTATAAAACACATTAATGGCATCGCCAAAAAAAGTGCTGTCATCCGCCGAAGGCGCATTCCCTTGGAACCAAACCGATGCCAGCGCAGGGCAGGCTTCGAACCCGCCGCTACCGATGCTGGTGACGCCCCTGCCGATGATAACACTCGTAAGGCTCATGCAATTGTAAAACGTAGCGAATCCGATGGTGGTGACACTGTTGGGAATCATGACGCTGGTGAGGCTCAGGCATGTGGCGAATGCATCATCTCCGATGGTGGTGACACCGTTAGCAATTGCGACGCTCGTCAGGCCGGTGCAACCGGAAAACGCATAGCTCTCGATGTTGGTGATGCTGTCGGGAATCGTGACGCTGGTCAGGCGGGTGCAAGTAGCAAACGCACCGCTTCCGACGCTGGTGACCATATTGGGGATTGTATATCCTCCGCCCAAACCAGGGGGAAATTCAATGAGAGTCGTTTGATTCTTATCGAATAACACTCCATTCGTGCTGCTATAAAACGTATTTGCCGCATCCACTAGTATGTTCGTCAGGCCGCTGCAATAGGCAAACACATCGCTTCCGATGTTGGTGACGCTGTCGGGGATCGTGATGCTTATCAGGCTGGAGCAAAATTCAAATGTACCATCTCCAATGCTGGAGACGCTGCTGGGAATCGTGACACTGGCCAGGCGGGTGCAATAGTCAAACGCATAGCTTCCGATGCTGGTGACACTGTTAGCAATTGCGACGCTCGTCAGGCCGGTGCAACCGCCAAACGCATCGTCTCCGATGCTGGTGACGCTGTCGGGAACGGTGAAACTGGTCAGACCCCGGCAACCGCCAAACGCATCGTCTCCGATGCTGGTGACGCTGTCGGGGATGGTGATGCTTATCAGGCTGGTGCAATCTTCGAATGTATCCCTTCCGATGCGGGTGACTCCGCTGCCGATCGTGACACTGTCCAAGCTGGAGCAAAATTCAAATGTACCATCTCCAATGCTGGAGACACTTCTGGGAATCGCGACGGTGGATAGGCTAGCGCAATGCTCAAATGCGTAGCTTCCGATGTTAGTAATGCTGCCAGGGATCGTGACGCTGGTTAGGCTGGTATAGTAAAAAGCATTGTTTCCGATGCTGACGACTGTCAGGCCATTGAGCATATTGGGAATGGTCACTGCGACGTCCGAGCCAGTGTAGCCTGTAATCGCGCATGTGCCGTCGCCATTGTCGGAATATGTATAATCCGATTGCGCTTGGACGGATTGAACGAGACCATTCATAGCTAGCGCGATGAACGTGATAATCTTTAAGGCCGTTTTCATTTATGCAAATATTGATTTAATCCAACAAGAATGCTCCTTACCCGTCCTTGACATCCTCTCCCAAGCGCAAAAACGTAAAGGTTCGTAAAGGTCTGAGCTTCCAAGTCGGTGTGTTGGCCCCATTTAGCAAGGCAAGCGCGATGCCCAGCGCAGCCCATGTGATAGAGTGGGTTTTAGAGTTCACAACTTCTGTTCTTCAATTAAGGTCACTGCTCCTTCATACTGTTAAATCGATGCTGGTTCGTTGCGTTTGGGTCATCGAAGAAGAACGAGCCGCTGCATGAGTTGGTGACCAAAAGCGGATCCGCGAGCATGGGAAAATCCGTGAAGTTATCCTGGCTCCATTTGGGAACCGGAGAAGCGCAGCAATGGACGCAATAAACAACGTGGTCCAGATTCGGCATGGTCGCCGCCATCTTGGAATAGATGATGCAGGTAAGGAACATTGGGTGGAAGTATCGCGTCTGCCGGTTTCCGAGGCACGACCGGTCATTAAGAAAGATCATAAAAACATTTTGTGCCATAAGCATTCCTTGATACAACATAAGCATTTTTTCTTGTGTCGTAAGCCATTCTGACATAAACTCCTGCGACTGGAATACGTCACGTGACGTATATGATTCGACTTTCACATCGCGATCTCGAAGCCTGTTGCCGCGCCTTGCCGAATCTGTATTCGCAGACCTCGATGCCCGCGCTGGAGGAAAGAACTCTCGCCGTCGTTTCTGACCTGATCTCCTGTGACGTCCTCAGCTATGACGATTGGAAACTGGACAATTTCGGACGCGTGAGGGCCTATCGAGCATTGCGGCGACCGTTAGTTCCGGAGGTAGACGAGTTTTCGCCCGCCGTGGCTGCCTGCATCCATGATCATCCGCTATTTCCAAAAGCAATGGCCACGCATGCCCCTGGGCCGGTGAAGATTTCTGATTTTGCCACGCGGCGCCAGCTGCGACGCACGGCTATATACAACGAGTTCTATCGCCATCTGTCTATCGAATCACAAATCATCTCCACAATTTCATGGGAGAAGAATTCGCGCAATTACGTGGTGCTCAATCGCACAGGGAAGGACTTTTCAGAGCGCGACCGGAACGTACTGACTTTTCTCACGCCGCATATTGCCCAAGCAATCCGAAACGCAGGCATTGCCGACATCATGGCCTCCCAGCTGAATGTGCTGGGCGACGGAATTGACGCCATGGGCCGCGCGACGATTCTGGTCGGTGCGGATGGGCGGATTCATTGGCAGAGCTCGCTTGCGCGCGAATGGCTCAAAGAGTTTTTCCCGGGTTCTGAATCAGCGAGAGAATGCCTGCCAGCTCCTGTAACCGAATGGTTGAAACAAAATGAGCAAAAAAGTCCGGCTGGCAAACGCGCCTTTTCATCACTTCAAACGCCTTCAATCACAAAGTGTCGCCTGCTCATTTATAGTGGCAAAACCGGATGTGGGGAAACTGTGCTGGCGCTGATACGCGAGCGCTTGGACCTAGACCTGGCTACTGGACAATCCTACGGCCTCACGCCACGCGAAGCAGAAATTCTTTATTGGATTTCCGAGGCTAAAACACGGCCGGAGATCGGCGCTATATTGGGCATAAGCTGGCGGACCATCGGCAAGCATATGGAGCGCATCTTCGCCAAACTCGGTGTCGAGAACCGGCTAGAAGCCCAACGCATCGGCTTGGAATTGCGCAGGGTTTGAAGGTGATCCCCTGAAAACGTCAGTCGTCCCGAGGCCATTGGCAAAAATTACCGCCACGCCAGCGTATTTGGTAAGAATTCATCACCTTGGACCCAATCCAATCCGGTGGACACCTGTCGTTCTATCTTCTGCTCCCTGCTAAAACCGGACGAATGTCGACGTCCACAAAAGAGATCATGGACTGCATCGGTCAGGCGGGGTCCTGGCTTCCACTCGTCACAGTTCGGCAAGCGTTCACTCATCGTGACGCGCTGGCTCCAGTCTTGTTGGAAGCCATCACGCGACGCGGGACCGCCAAAGACGAACGGGACATCGTAAACCAGCGCCACGCCACATTCGGCGTTTTCTTTCTGGCCCAAGTTCGGGATCCCAGACTATTCGATTCATTGGTTCAGCTTCTTGAAACTTTAAATCCCGAAGTCGAGGACGAGTGGACATTATCAGGAAGACTTTTTTTCTTCGGGCATCGGCTTCTCGCGGGCGTGTGCCCCAACGACGCGCAGCGTGTCATCGACCTGGCTCTCAATCCCGCGTTAAAAATCGAGACGCGCGCGACGGCCGTCAGCGCTATTGGCCTCCTTGGCGCTTACGGCGTCATTGCGCGGGCGGATGCTGTTCGGCTTCTCCGCGACACATTTAAGCCGATCAAAGAAACGAAGAACGATTTGCTCGCGGAGAACTGGGCCAGAACCGCCGCCCGGCTGCATTGCCGCGAATTTGAGCGAGAACTGCAATGGTTTCTGGCATCGGGTCTTCTAAGCCAACAATGTCGACATGATATCGGGCAAGCCTTGCGCCAGGATCCGGACGCGCTCCTGATTTCCACCATTGCATTTGAGCCCACGGTCGATCTCTTCAGCAATGTTTTTCCGCAAGAAATTCGAAATGGTGAAATTGGCCTCTTGCCGAACGGCGAAATCCCGGGACTTGAATTGTTCCGCGGCCAAGAACCCAAACCCAGAAACAACTGAATTATGCCCACAACGAAAGCCCTTTTAGGCCACCGTTCGCCCACGTTTTCGAAACCGGGTTGTGGTTTCGCACTTCCTGAGGGGTGGACTTGGGGCAGTTTGAGCTCAGAAAACGCGGACGGATAATTGATATAAGTTTCGGAAAATCCGTCGCTGTCGGGTGGCCAGAGCATGACGTAGTTCGTCCCGACTTCCTTATAGACGCGCATTGGATTTTTTTAATCCCCAATAGATCCACATATGTGGCCATTCAAACTGCTTGAAACCGATTTTTTTACACATTTCGGTGAATTGCTTCACGCGAGACCAATCAAATTCGTATTTTCCCGGCGCTGGTTCGTTGACAATCAGCAATTGGCATGGACGTTTGAATGTCTCACGCCTATTGAACAGCATCGGCACATAAATCACGTCTGAACCGTGATCAAGCATGTCGACAAGCTGGTCGTGAGTAAGATTCCACCACCGATCATCAAACATTCCAGTGTGGTAATAATCCCAAGTGGCTTCTCCGCGCCACCAATGGGTCACGTGAAAATCGTGCCGCGGTTGAATCGTGAACGGACTGATTTCCAACGTTAGAGGAAGATCGGCCTTTTTTTTGCCTTTATTGAAAGAAAAATGAACGACCAGCTTCCGAGTTCCTGGTTGGGCATCGGCAGGAACACGCAACGTGATCCAAAACGGTTGAGTCTCCCCGAAACTCATGGAAGCGGTGTTTCTCGGATAGAGCGGATCAGGCACAAGGCCGGGAAGGAAACCTATCCCCTCGAGTTCCTTGGGATCGGTGCCCGCAGAAAAATGCCGCACAGGCACAAAGCCAACCGCACGGACCTGTTGCTTTAAATCTTCTTCTCCCGACACAGAACACTCCACGTTGATCCATTCCGTTGATTGATTTCGTATGCAAGCCTGAAATGCGATTTTGCTGTTTCGCGCGGCCAAAAGGGTCAAATTCGTGGTGCCTGCAGGAGACTGCGGGTAAACTCTCCGCAATGAAGTTTCAAGCCACAGGGCAGCTTTCGATTCAGGCTTTTTTTCGTCTAGAGCAACGATGAGCGCACCAGAATTTCCATCGCCGCCAACTTGGGACCAAACCCGCAACGTTAGCAGTGAGATCGCGATCGTGAGTAATTGTGCTTTTTTGAGTTTTGGCAGTTTGACACACATAAGGAACCGACGAAGTTTTAGGATTTAGCACAATGGCTGGCTATCCGCCCGCGCCACCAACGGCGGGCCAAATATCAGGCCAAATAAAAAAATCAAAGCCGCAGCCCGGCTTGCGCAGCCCCAACTCTCAATGCCTCGATTTGGTTGACTCATGGCATTGGTTTTGAATGGTTTCAACGAGTTTTGGCGGCGTCCTTCGTGGAGGTAACGCTGCGAATATATTGAACCTCCTCCGCCATATAGGGAGAGCCGTCCGTTCTGAGGATGTCATGAAACCACAGAGGGGGTTCATTTGTGTAAGTTTTGCTCCACGAATCCCAAGGGTAAATTGTTTGCGTTTTTCCCGAGACAAAACCCCAATTGTAGGCGCCGATATCGTGCTGTTTGAAATAACCGAGGATCGGATTGAAAGTGCTTCCATTCGGGCGGGCCATGTATTCCGTGCAAATGATCGGGCGCCCGTAGGCTTTCAGCGCACGGACGCATTGCTCGACGTTCGTCAACGTCCCGTAATTGTGGAAGGTAATGATATCAGACTGTTCCAATTGGATTTCTTCGAAGGGAGATAACTTTTTCGGGTCACTCCAGTCTCCCTGCCAAACGCCCGAAGTCATTGGCTGCGTGGGATTCACCTCACGCGCCCAAACGAAAACTTTTTTCAATAGCAACAGGGCCGCAGTTTTTTTCGCCTGAGGCTCTTTCTTGCTGTTCAAATTATCCGGTTCGTTGAAGAGGTCCCAAAAAGCGATTCGGCGATCGGCGCGAAAATGGCCAATGACACCTTCCACATAGGGCTTGAGTTCATCGAGGTGTTCCGGATGCTCCATAAACCTCCGTCCCGGGCTCTGCACCCAGCCCGAATTGTGGACGTGAGGACGCGGCTCAGGTTGCTTTCCCAAATGCGGGTCGGGGTCCCAACAGGAGTCGAATATTACAAACATGACTCGAATCTGATGTTTGTCAGCCAACTCCAAAAACCGATCCATCCGTTGCAGGAATGCATTTGTGTTCTGCTGCCATAGTAAGTCGTGGAGAAATACACGAACACTGTTAAAGCCGAGGTCGTGAGCCCAACCGAGTTCGCGATCAATTGTCCGGGGATCAAAGGTGTCCGCCTGCCACATCTCCAGTTGGTTAATCGCGGAACTCGGTGTGAAATTGCACCCAACCAACCAACCCTCTTGCTTACCCCAGGCTTTTGCTTTTGACTGCGGCCAGTTTCCGGCAATTTCCTCTGCACGCGAGACGGTGAAGCCTTGGAGGATGCAAAGGAGCAGAAGGAATAAAACTCTTTTCATAATGCCTAAAATATAACCACAGGGAAGTTAAGCTCGATATTTCAAAAAAATACAAAAACGACTTGATTCGTGTCAACAATATATAGATTCTTTTGATAACATTTTTCATGAAATCCATCAAGACTGGCGGTCATAGATTGTTTGAATCGGACATTGATACCTCGAGGATCGTTTCTGAAATGTTATTGAATTTGGAAAAAAACGGCATGGATGCTGTCCGGCAATACAGTCAACGTTTTGATGATTGGGCGCCCGCGGCTTTTGAACTCAGCGCCAATGAGATTGCGAAAATAGTTGCCAACATCCCTGCACAGCTCGCCCAAGACACCCTTTTCTGCCAGGAGAACGTGCGCCGTTTTGCCGAAGCACAGCTGGCGACACTGCAGCCTCTGGAGACTGAAATCCGCCCGGGTGTGATCCTGGGGCACAAACATATCCCCGTGAATTCCGTGGGAAGCTACATACCCGGCGGACGTTATCCAATGTTTGGATCGGCTCAAATGAGCATTATTCCGGCAAAAGTTGCCGGAGTTAAAAAAGTGGTCGCCTGCACTCCGCCGGTCAAAGGCCTGGGAAGTTATCCCGCCACCATCAATGCGATGAAAAATGCGGGCGCAGACCGGATATTCATTTTGGGCGGCATCCCGGCATTGGCGATGATGGCGTTTGGCCTCGACGGAATAGAGCCGGTGGACATTCTATGCGGCGCCGGCAATAAATTTGTCGCGGAAGCAAAACGCCAATTGTTCGGGCGTTGCGGGATCGACCTTCTGGCCGGCCCGACTGAGATCACAATCATTGCGGATGACTCCGCCGATCCCTCTTTGGTCGCTTGCGATCTCCTCGGGCAGGCGGAACACGATCCCAACAGCGGCTTGTATCTCATTTGCAAGAGCGAACGTTTCGCAAGAGCCACCCTCGCCGAGGTGGACCGGCAATTGAGCGTGCTACCGACACGGGATATTGCCTCTCTCTCGTGGCAGGAAAATGGCATCGTGCAGGTTGCGGAAAATGACAATGAGGCTGCGGAGCTAAGCGATGCCTACGCGCCGGAGCATCTGGAATTACATGTGGAAAACAAAGCTTTCTTTTTGGACAACCTCAAGAATTACGGCTCGCTCTTCATTGGAGAAGAAACCACAGTCGCGTACGGAGATAAATCGATCGGAACGAACCATATCCTGCCCACCAGCCGCGCGGCGCGATACACCGGTGGGGTTTGGGTCGGAAAATTTCTCAAGACGTGCACGTATCAGCGCATGACTCCCGCGGCGAGCCGTGCCATCGGCGAAGTCACCGAACGCCAGTGCACCGTGGAACGCATGCTTGCCCACGCCATTACGGCGAAGGTGCGCGTTGAACGCTATGGTTCCGCGGAAGGCGCGGCTTCTGGATTGACCCAGCGCAGTTAAGGGTTTCTCCCAAGAAAATGGATTTTCATTTCGCCAATCTCGACAACGCATTAGGTTGCGGGAAAGCGGCCTGACAACACTTGCCGGGTACACGGCGTGGTGGATCAAAATTAATATTATGGATCGCTTAAAAAATAAAATCGCCATCATCAGTGGAGCCGGCAACGGCATTGGCCGCGGTATCAGTGAAGTTTTTGCTGAAGAAAAAGCCTGGGTGCTCGTGACCGATATTGACGAAAAAGCGGCCGCGATGACTGCCGATGAGATCCGCAAAAAAGGCGGGCAAGCGGAGTCGTGCCGGGTGGACATTGGCAAACGGGATGAAATTGAGCGCGCGGTCAAAATGGTTTCCGACAAATTCGGCCGCATCGATGTGCTCTGCAACAATGCCGCTTATATCGGAAAATGGCATGATGTCTTGAACGCGACGGATGAGGAATGGCACGGCTGTCTCCACGCCACTTTGCTCGGGACGCAAAATTTTACGCGCGCAGTGTTGCCGTGGATGATTCAGCAAAAGCAGGGTTCCATAATTATTACCTCCTCCATTCAAGGCATGGTTGGCTGCCCGGACTCTGTCAGTTATACCACGGTTAAAGCCGGCTTGATTGGTTTCGCCAGAAGCGCGGCTTGCGACTACGGCAAGGATAAAATTCGTGTGAACGTCATCAGTCCCGGACCGATCAGAGTCGGTTACTCACCACCGCCCGGCCATCCGTTGCATGATTTCCAAATTAAAAATACTTTCCTGGGCCGCGTGGGAAGCCCACGCGAGGTGGGTTATGCGGCATTGTTTCTGGCATCCGATGAATCCGCATTCATTACCGGCACCGTCCTGCCGGTCGATGGCGGATGGACGGCGATGTGAGCAATGACAGCCGCGCGGCAACCGCATATAACGGGAAGCCGAAGCTACTTTTCTGACAGGGCGTCTTTTTCGCCGCGATTGAAATGCTCCTTGAGGTACTGTACACCAGCTTTTTTGTCTTTCCGCTTCAGGGCTTCCAGAATCTTTCGATGCTCTTTTTCGGTTTGAATGAAGTCTTCCAAATGAACATCCGTTTGCGCCGCCCTCCGCTGAAAGAGCGGGATGTGTGAGCGATGATACAATTGGGCCAGGCGCGAGTTCTTTGACGAGCTGATGAGCAGTTGATGAAAACGCAGGTCCGCTTCGTGCGCCGCCGTCAGGTAATTTTTCTTCACAAAATTCGCGAAGTCATCACAGGTTTCCTCAATTTCCTTGATTTGCCTCGGCGTGGCGCGATCGCAAGCGAGGGCAAGCGCGGCGGTCTCCAGAATTTCCCGCAACTCACGGATTTCATGAATTTCATCCTTCGTCATTTCCGCGACGAAATATCCTCCGCGCTCCCCCTGCCGCAGCACCCCTTCACCGAGGAGCCGAGTCAGGCTTTCACGAATGGCCGCCCGGTTGACATTCAATTGTTGCGCCCAAAATTGCTCCTTGATGCGCTCATTCGGCGCGATCTCCTGTGTCAAGATCCGATGACCTAATTCTTTGTAAGCGAGTTCTGCCTGCGTTCGTTCTTCCATAAAGAAGGAGAGTCAATCGGTCCCAATTGGTTTAATTAACCTGCAAAAAAAGTATGCTCGCACAGGATTTTGAGAGCAATACTTTTGTTCGCGCGACTCAAATCGTCGACCGAATCCACCGAGGTTTCCCAAGCGTGATCGGATTGCTGCTGAAAAATTCATGTTCAACCTGGTCAGACTTTAGCCACCTGACGCAATAACCTAACCGCACCAGCGACCAGCGCGTCCCCGGATTCCGGCACGAACGGGAATTGGCCGGTGAATTTTGGCGATTGCAAGGCGGCGTAACTTCCGCGCCGGATATCGAAGGCGTCCGGCAAATAGCCGATGTTGGCATTGGAATAGCCGAGCATGAACAAATCTTCGATTCCCGCGCCAGCCCGTATTGCCAGGCCCAGCGTGGTGAACAATTCGGCGGGATGGGCAACAAAAAAGACGTCTCCCAGGCGGACAGCCTGCACTTCGGCGAAGAGATAGTCCGGCCGGGTTTCCAGCACCGAAAGAACATCATCACTCCAGTCCACCGCGAATTTGGAAATTGCCCGCACGGCTTTTTCAACACTGCCGCCATAGCGCACGGGCAATTGTTTAGGATAAGTCACCACTACCCTGGCAAAGCCATCCAACCAATCCTTTGTGTCGCCCGTATTCAAACGATGCAATCCTTCTTCGCGATACTCCTGGATTTCTTCCTGAGTCCAGCGGCGGGTGGGCAGTTTGACCTTCTCCACTGCCACCCGAATTGTCCCACCCGACACTAAACGCGACTTTTCCATGGCCTCCCGCACCATGGCGGTTATGGCCTGAGCCGGTTCGAAGCGGCGGCTGGTCGAATTGAATTCGGGTTTGAGAATAACATCCCCACAGGTTCCTTGCAGGAACATCGCGATGGCACCGGGAAATCCCTTCTCGATATTATCGATCACTTCTCCCGGCCAATCCCGACTGATGGCGCGAAAATCCGTTTCGAGGTGAGCAGTCAGGTGACAATGAAAATTGAAAACGATGGCGAATGTTTTCCCCTCCTTGGAATCCGCCTGCAAGACGCTCAAACGTTTGTCGAGCGGCCCATTCTCACGCGTACGATTATAAGTCAAATCCTTCACCTCGCCATGGCCCACTCGCAAGCGGGCCGCCTGCCGGCCGCGCCACGCCTCACTGATGGCATCCACGGTTTGGGCCGTCACAAAACGGAGATATTCCTCGTTCACTTCACCTAAACCTCGCACGACGCCGGCCGTCGGCGCATTATGGCTATGCGAGCAATTGACGCAGATCGCTTCGGGGCGGATGCCTGTCTCCCGTGACGCCTGGTTTCGAATCTGCGCGGTAAACGCTTCATCGCAATACATGATGTCCAACGCGACGAGGGCGACCGCATCTCCGTTACGGGCTTCCACAACCAGGGCTGTAGCCGTCAAATCGTCGCGCACACGCTCGCCGGTGCGATGGAGATAATATCCGAGCCCGGCGAGATCTACTTCAAAGGAAGGCGTAATCTTTCGCCGGGCAATGCCAGCACGCCATCTAAAATCCGAATCATTCATTTGCATGGTAAACAGGAAAATTATTGGCTGGAAATGGCGGCTGAACGAAGCGCTTTGATCACTTCAACTGCTTTCATAACGATAACCTCCATCAGACGTTTTCCCTTTTCCGCAGTGGCCAACGAAGGATAGCCAGTGCCGCCCTGGCGGGTTTGGCGCTTCATATCGAGCGGCATATATATACCCAGTAATGCGTCGTTCACATTTAGGAGGTCGCCGCCGTCGGCTATTTCGGTTTTGCGGACGAGTTCAGGCCGCACGTGCAACATCATTGCTGTCTCGAATTCACATGCGTGCCCGACATGCTTGTAGCGGCCTTCGAGAAGGGACGCGATTTCTTTTGAGGCGAAATCCCAGTAACTCGCACCAGACAAAAGAGCTGAAGGAAATTCCACCGCAAGTTGCCGCAAGGCGAGATGAAAGCCGTCCGTGTTTCCTCCGTGCCCGTTGATTATGAGGACGCGTTGGAATCCGGCCTTCAGCAGACAACGTAGCGGCTCGGCGATGATCTTCATGTGAGTTTCAGCCACGGCGGTCAATGTACCCGCCATTCCCAAATGGTGCTCCGAGGCGCCGAGCCATTGAAGCGGCAGCACCAGCACGCCGTCTTTTAAAGCGGCTTCGAGGCGATTCACCACCGCATCGCACAGAATTGAATCGGTGAAAAACGGCAGATGACGGCTATGTTGCTCCAGCGCCGCGATGGGATAGACAACAACAACATCACGATTAAGTTTTTCAACTTCAGGCCAGGTCAGTTCCGCCAATTTCATAAGTGATTTTTGAAGACGCGGTTTCTGGAAGCATAATCTAGTTGAGCACCAGCACCAACACTGCGCTGATGCCGAAAGCGATGCCCATAATACCCACGGGATGAACTTTTTCCTTAAAAAACAAAATGCCGGCCAGGACCACAATCAACAGGCTTCCGTTATTGACCGGGTAAGCGATGGAGCCCTTCACTGTTTTGAGTGCCGTGGTGATCGCGCAATTGCCCACCACGCTGCACAATCCCATCACGATTGCGGTCGAGAACTCGCGACGATTCGGCCATGCCTCGCGCAGAATGCTTAACAACAGCATGGTCAGAAAGCCAGCCCCATAGAGAACGATGAGGAATTGCCAGACATAATCTCCCACCTTCGCTTCGACGAGCACTTTGGACCCCGTGGATGCAAGTCCTTGAGCGAAGAACGTCAAGAGCATCAAGGGCAGCCATTTGGATTTTTGCACGCCGGCCTGCCCTGGATCCATTTTTTGCAAGTCACGCCGCTTATCGAGCCAGAGTAAAACAATGGCCACAAAAACCAGCACAATGCCGATGCTTTTGGCAGCATTCAATTTTTCATTGAACAGGACAATCGAAACCAGGACCGGCACCGCGCTCGTCAGGTTGATGATCAGCCAGCTGGTTGATATTTTTCCATAACGCAGCGCCGTTTGAAAGATGAACAACGCCAGTGCGGCGATCGCGCCCGTGCAGGAACCGATTACAACCACGCGTTCCGGGAAATGCAATCCTTTGGAATCAAAGCTCGTTGTGTAAATGAACGCGAATACTCCGCCCCAAAAAAACAGCAGCAAGGCTGTCATTTTCGGCCGGCAATTTGGATGGTCGGCAATCTTGTGGAAAATGCCGAGGGTTCCAAACGCTGTCATGGCCAACAGCAAAAAAACGTAACCCGTATTCATAAACACTTCCGTTCCCTAGTCATTAATAATCAAGCCAGTTCCAGATATTCGAGCGTGGGACTGTGAATCAGATTATTAATCTCTTCCACTGGGAGTTTGGGAAGATTTGTGCCTTCGGTCATTTTATTAAAATTATGCAAGGCCTCCATGGTTGCATCCGGGTTGGTGAAGGGAAAATCGGATCCAAACAACAGCTTTCGCATGACGCCGTATTCCTTGGCGATGGTGAGCGCATTATAAAATTGCCAGGGCCGATAGTGCAGAGCTGAGATGTCGGCATAGAAATTGGGCTGTTTCCGGATCAGGACAATGGTCTCATCAATCCACGGATGGCCCATGTGCGCGATGATCATCTTCAAATCCGGATGTTTCATGGCCACGTCCTCCAGCAGGATCGGAAGCGAATATTTCAGCGGCGCCTTGCGCGGAAACGTCGTGCCCTGATGAATAAGAATTGGCAGGTTCCGCTTCTCGCAGAACTCGTAAACCGGCCACATCCGGTCGTCCAGTGGATGAATATTTTGATAAATGGGGGCGAGCTTCACTCCGCGCAGCTTCAAATCATCAATTGCATGTTCCAAAACTTCATGGACGTTGTCCTGCATTGGGTCCACTGCGGCAAAACCAATCAGTTTTTCGGGATGCGTTTTGACATAATCCGCGATGTATTCATTGGGACTCACGATTCCGCAGTGGAAAGCGCGCATTCCAAAAACAATCGCCTTGTCAACGTTCGCCATTCCCTTCCAATGGCGTGCGGGCGGAACGTGCATATCGATTGCTTTGCCGCGCGAGAGGGCATTTGCTTCGGTTGAAAATTCTTCCGAGATATGTCCCGGGTAATCGAAAATGTGTGTGTGACAGTCAACAATCATAATTCATTCTTTGTTAAATCAGGAATGAGGCCGGGTGGTGCGGGTCAATTCGCTAGCCTCGTCCAACGTCATCTCAATGCCAAGGCCAAAACCCTGGGGCACGAAAACGCGCCCGTTTTGAAAATCGACCGCCTTTGAGCGGGGATGGAGTGCGTAATAAAGCGGTCCCAGAATGTCTGGCGGAAACTTGTTCACCTGGACATTGGCGCAAGCGGCTGCAAGATGACACATGGCGGCAGTCCCAATGTCCCATTCGAGGTTCGAGCCTAAATGACAGGCGATGCCGGCATCTTCCGCCAGCTTGCAAATCTTTTGGGCTTTCAGAATGCCTCCATTTTTGCCGGGATAAATGCTAATCAGATCCGCCGCTTTTTTCGCCACCACTTGTTCCGCCTGCCAAAAATCGAAAACCGCTTCGTCCGCCATGATCGGCACATCCACAGCCGCGCGCACGCGAGCCAATCCCTCGATGTCCCACCGTGGAGTCGGCTGCTCCACATACTCGAGGTTAAAATTTTTATAACGCGGAATTTCCTGGATCGCTCTTTCTGCCGACCAGCCACCATTCACATCGACATTCAGACGAATATTCGGGCCGATGGCTTCGCGGACAGCCTTCACCCGCGCCAGGTCCTTTTCGGAATCCGGACCGACTTTGAGCTTAATCGCCGTGAACCCCTGGTTTACTTTGTCGGCTGCGATTTTTGCCGTGTCCTCCGGCTCGCGCAGGCCGATGCTGAATTTAATCGGGATTTTCAGCTCATTTTTGGCGCCCCCCAGCAATTCATAAATCGGCTGGCGCTCCTGTTTCCCTTTCAAATCCAACATCGCCATTTCAACCGCAGCTTTTGTAAACGGATTGTCGATGACAGAATCCATTTTCTTCACCAACGATTGGAGTTCATCCAGGTCACGGCCCGCGAGCATGGGCGCAAAATAGTCATTGATGAGCGCCAAGGCCCCGCCTTGTGTTTCACCACTCCACGCCGGCACCACAGTCGCCTCGCCCCATCCCACTTGCCCGTCATCTGCCTCAATCGCCACGAGCACATAGCGCGAAATCGGATGAGCGCCGGCAGACGAGACAATGTAAAATTCAGGCCGAACAGTTAAGGTAATCGGAAAAGTATGTATCTTAGATATTTTCACAGGCGAAATCCGGGAGAATATTGGCCAGCCATTTCAGCATCCTGGGTGGCGATTCCGAACGATTATAAAAATTGATTCCGTTGCATCCTTCATCTCGAACGGCGGAAATAATTGCGCGCAGCTGTTTTTCATTCGCGGGAATGCCAACGCCCAATTGAATAAAGCATTGCAACAGCCCGTTCCAATCGCGGGGCACTGCTGCTTTTGCCTGGCGGCAGATCGAAGCCGTTTCCGGGCCGGTCCTACCGTAAGCGCCGCACGCGAAACCATCCGCCACCCCGGCCAAAGCCGGATCAAAAGGGGTTTGCAGCAACAAACGGCAGTCTGTGGTTATCAGCGCCTGCGTCTTGATCGCCGCAATCAGCGAATCCAAAAACGTTTTACGCCAGACATTGAACTTTTGCAATTCAGGACATGCAGCTTCCAATTGTTGCATGCGCCGCGGATGATTTCGTGGACGGTTGGGCGCTTCGCGCATGGCGGATTCCAGAATTTGTTTGACGCGGTGTTTCACTTTCGCAACATCCACGCCCGCTCGCGTGGCTTTTTGCGAACAAGCTCCACACAGGCACAGGCTCATCAATTCCTGCTCGAAAGGAGTCAACCCTACGAGATCGCGCTCGTGGTGATGGCCATGGGCGAAAGTCATCCAACCAAATGATTCCAATTGCAAAGCTGAAACCGCATATTCACAGGCAATATTGCGGCATAGCTGAAGAAGGTATGCCCACACTTCATCATTCGCCGGGCAAAGGGCGTGTGGAAATGAATCGCCGTAGACATTTTTTTGCGTTAATTCCGGAAATTGAGTTCCCGCGCGGGTGTTATGCGTCCCGATAACCCAGGCCACCAACTCCAGGCCGTGCTTCTTCGCGTGTTTACCCGCTTGCCACATCCAATCCTGTTTTTTTGCCAGCGTCGCCATTTTTGGAAACAGACGCGATTTTCCAAAATATGTTTTCCGCGGCTGGAAATAGCAAACACCGCTCTCGGCCATGAACGCCCGGTGTCCCGGATGGCCCGGATGCAAAAACCATCCGCTATGGTAAGTGGCCGCCAAACACATCACGTTCAACCCGGCCTCAGCGGCTGAACCCATGACAGCACCGGTCCCCTCCCCGGCCAAATCCCAGGCATGCAGAAACAAACTGCGATGGCCGATGCCACGAGAAATTTCACGATGGCGACGCAAATTAGTCATCAAATTTTCTTGCGTTATGATGTCAGAATGCTATTTTGTGTGTCAACAACTTTAACTTTCTTTTGTCAACATACTGGAAAATGAAATCACCGTTCGGCTATCTGCAGGGCATTAAAAGTTCGTTGCCATTCTCGCCTGGAGTCCGGGCCGGTGACTTCGTTTTTTTATCCGGCCTGGCCTCGGTTGATGAAAACAATCGGATCATTGCCGACACATTTGAAAACGAAGCGCGACGGACTTATCAAAACATCAGCCGTGTGCTCGCCAACGGCGGATTGACCTTTGCTGACGTCGTGCAAGTTCGGTGCTATCTTTCCAACAAGGAAGATTGGGACACGCACAACCGTGTTTATCGCGAATTTTTTGCGGAACCGTTTCCCGCGCGCACCACGCTGATTGGGTGCCTGGGAGACATGATCAAATACGAGGTGGACCTGGTGGCATATAGTCCCAGGGCTGCCACGCAATAGAACCTTAATTTTATTATGCCATCGATCACAAATGGACACAACAAACGGGATGGATCCCGGGTCTCCGGCAACGGAAAACCTCTCGAACTAAAAAGGTCCCCTGGCGGCAATGATCAGCAACTCTTCCGCTGGATGCGGCAGAACCTGTACGTCGCCGCGGTCTGCGATATCCTGGACAGCATTGGACTCACCAAACAGGCGATGCATCAGCGGTTGCGTCCGCTCGACGCTAACAATTGCGTCATGGTCGGGCGCGCGCGCACATTCCGCTGGATGGAAACGGATTACATAGTGGAAGACGATCCCTATGGCCTGGAGATTGAAGGAATGGATGCTCTCAAAGCCGGCGACATCGCTGTTCACTCCACGGACTCCAGCCTGACGAATGCGCCCTGGGGGGAATTGATGAGCACGGTCGCCAAACAAAATGGAGCGCATGGATGCGTTTGCGACGGGCTGATCCGCGATTGCCAAAAAATCATCAAGATGGGTTTCCCGGTTTTTCATGCGGGAATTCGCCCGGTGGACAGCAAAGGGCGCGGACGCGTGATGGCATTCGATGTGCCGGTGCGCTGCGGTGATATTCTGGTTCACCCGGGAGACCTCGTATTCGCTGACTTCGATGGAGTGGTTGTCGTTCCAAAAGCAGTCGAAGCGAAGGTCATGCAACTTTCCGCTGAAAAGGTGAACAAGGAAAACGCCTCGCGAAGGGAACTTCTCAAGGGCAGAACATTACGCGACGTTTACAACGAATTTAAGGTGCTCTAACCGACGCCCTGATCAAGTTTATAACAATCTTTGTGCACGGCCGGGCGAGCGCCCGGCCGTTTTTTTTCCCGCGCATTTTTCAATCACCCTGGAGCGGAAAAAAAACTGTAGCGGTTCGGTGGGGAAGAATGTATGGCTCGGGCAGAATTCTCGCTACCACCTCGAGTTGCGTCGTCGTTTCGCCAGACATAGGCACCAGCCTCAAAAATTGATACAGACAGTCTATCCAGGGCGCATCCACGCACTGTTCTTAAAAGCTGGCGATATTGAGCTGTGTGGGTAGGATGAGAGGAGTAATGGTTCCTCAGACC